>Ga0209040_10002756_pt1 | contig 13600 bp, 14 predicted proteins | sample BogFormECP12_OM3_FD_188240 | JGI IMG/M metagenome (GOLD analysis project Ga0209040, IMG submission 188240) | Bog forest soil microbial communities from Calvert Island, British Columbia, Canada - ECP12_OM3 (SPAdes) (version 2) | ecosystem: Environmental > Aquatic > Freshwater > Wetlands > Bog ...
GAGGTCGAGCGCATCCTGAACATGGTGGACGGCGCCATCGTGCTGGTGGACGCCGCCGAGGGCGTGCTGCCGCAGACCAAGTTCGTGGTCGGCAAGGCGCTGGCGCGGGGCCTGCACCCGATCGTGGTGGTCAACAAGGTCGACCGCGCCGACGCGCGTCCGGACGAGGTCCATATCGAGATCTTCGACCTGTTCGCCGCCCTGGGCGCCTCGGATGCCCAGCTCGATTTCCCGATGCTGTATGCCTCCGGCCGCCAGGGCTGGGCGGATGCGGCGCTGGACGGCCCGCGCAAGGACCTGTCCGCGCTGTTCGACCTGGTGGTGCGCCACGTCCCGGCGCCGACGGTCGATCCCGACGCGCCGTTCGGCATGGTGGCCACGATCATGGAGTACGACCCGTATCTCGGGCGCGTGCTGACCGGGCGGGTGGAGCAGGGCCGGGCGCGGATCAACATGCCGCTGAAGGTGCTGCACGCCGACGGCACGACCGGCGAGACCGGGCGGATGACCAAACTGCTGTCGTTCCGCGGCCTGGACCGCGTGCCGGTGGCGGAGGCGGAAGCCGGCGACATCATCGCCGTCGCGGGCCTGGCCGAGGCCACGGTGCCGGACACCATCGGCGCGCCGGAACTGGCCGCGCCGCTGCCTGCGATCCCGGTCGATCCGCCTACGCTGGCGATGACTTTCCGGATCAACGACGGCCCGCTGGGGGGGCGCGAGGGCAAGAAGGTCACGTCCCGCCAGATCCGCGAGCGGCTGTTCCGCGAGGCGGAGGGCAACGTCGCCATCAAGGTGACGGACAGCAACGAGACCGAGGCGTTCGAGGTGGCCGGCCGCGGCGAGCTGCAACTCGGCGTGCTGATCGAGCAGATGCGCCGCGAGGGCTTCGAGCTGGCGATCGGCCGCCCGCGCGTGCTGACCCGGAGCAACCCCGACAGCGGCGCCCGCGAGGAGCCGATGGAGGAGGTGCTGGTCGATGTCGATGAACCGTATGCCGGCGTGGTGGTGGAGCAGTTGTCCCGCCGCAAGGGCGAGTTGCGCGACATGCGTCCGTCGGGTGGCGGCAAGCTGCGGCTGACCTTCTCCATCCCGAGCCGCGGGCTGATTGGTTACCACGGCGACTTCCTGACCGATACGCGCGGCACCGGGGTGATGAACCGGTTATTCGCCGGCTATGGGCCGTGGAAGGGCCCGATCGAGAGGCGCCGCAACGGCTCGCTGATCTCCACCGAGAACGGCGAGGCGGTGCACTACGCGCTGTTCTACATCCAGGAGCGCGGCACGCTGTTCGTGAACCCCGGCGACAAGGTCTATGTCGGCATGATCCTGGGCGAGAACGCCCGCGGATCGGACCTGGAGGTGAACCCGATCAAGGAGAAGAAGTTGACCAACATCCGCGCCGCCGGCAAGGACGACGCGATGCTGCTGATCCCGCCGCGGCGGATGAGCCTGGAGCAGGCAATCGCCTATATCGAGGACGACGAGCTGGTGGAGGTGACGCCGGGCGCAGTGCGGCTGCGCAAGCGATTCCTCGATCCGCACCAGCGCAAGCGGAGCGAGCGGCGGGCGGAAGCGGCGGTGGCCTGATGGTCAGCGGCGGAGATGCTCCAGCAGCATCACCGCCCCCGGCATTTCGTCCCGCTTCTCCTCCAGCATCTCGGCCCCGCCCACCGCGTACACCGCAACCGCCGCCAGCAGCTCGCGCAGCCGCGCCGGCGCGTTGGCATCGAACGGCAGCACGCACCCGCCGGTTCGCCGTGCCAAGTCAAGGAAGACTTCGGCATCGCGCTTCGCGTTCCAGTCGGCGGTGTCGTGCAGCACGATCAGCTTGATGCCCTTCAGCCCCATTGCATCGGCGAGCTTCCGGCCGCGCACCGGCGATTCCTCGAACACGTCGCCAATGTAGATGACGACCCGCACGCCCGGGTTCGACAGCGCGCGCGACAGGATCGGCAACAGCCGGGTCATGCCGGCGATGCAGCGGATGCCGGCGGCGCGGTCGCGCAGCGTGGTGGGATCGGACGTGAAGTCGGTGAAGGTGTGCAGCATCGAACCGCCATGCACCGCCAGCGCGACATCCAGCTCGCCAGGCAGCGCCTTCACCAGCGCATCGGTGACGGTGCGCGCGGTGGCCCAGGCCGGTTCGCGCGATGCTGTCGCGTCGAAGCCGAAGATCAGGCGCGGGCGGGTGGAGGTGGTGGCGGGTAACTGCGGCGCGCCGAACGGCAGCAGGGCGCGGATGTGATCCAGCAGCGTAGGGGACCTCGGCGGAGGTTCTTCCGGTTCGGTTTCAGGGACGAGGACAAAGTTTGGTTTGTCTGCCATGACGAGTCGCCGCCAGGTGGCCGTCATTCCCGCGTAAGCGGGAACCCAGCGTCGCAAGTGGCGTGCGGTCGCCCTGGGTCCCCGCTTACGCGGGGATGACGGTTTGAACTCAATGCCACAATCGCTTCGACGCAATCTGCGCGCCTTCAACCAGTGATGCCAGTTTGCGGAACGCGATCTCGCGATCCACCCGGCCCGCCGTGCCGACCGACGTCGCGAATCCGCAATCCGTTCCCGCAATCACCCGTTCGCGCCCGACGACATCGGCGAACCGGCAGATCCGCTGCGCCACCAGTTCCGGATGCTCGATGTAATTGGTGCAGGTATCGATCACGCCGGGGATCAGCACCTTGTCATCCGGCAGCTTCGTCTCCTTCCACACCGCCCATTCGTGCTCATGCCTCGGGTTGGCGGCCTCGAACGAGATCGCCTGCGGCTTCGCCTTGAGGATGATGGGCAGGATCTTCTGCAGCGGAATGTCAAAGTCGTGCGGCCCCTCGTAGTTGCCCCAGCACAGATGCAGCCGCGCCGAACTCGCCGGCACGTTCGCCAGCGCATGGTTGAGCGCCGCCACCTGCTGCTCGGCCCGCTGCAGGAACTCCGTCTCGCTAACATCCTGGAAGCCGGTATGCCGCGCCATCGCAAGATCGGGGCTGTCGAGCTGCACCACGATTCCGGCATCGGCGATCGCCTCGTATTCCTCCTGCATGGCATCTGCGATGGCGTTGATGTAGGCGGCATGATTTGGATAGTGCCGGTTGGGCTGGAAGGTGGACACCACGCCCGGAGACGCCGCCGGCATGAACGCGTCGACCGGTTTGGAAGCGGCGATCGCGGTCTTGAAGTTGTCGATGTCGCGCCGCGCCGATTCATGGTCCTGGCGCGCGATCGGCCCGGTGCAGCACAGCCGGCGAATCTGCTGCGGCCCGATGAACAGTTCCAGGCGCCGGCGGAAGTCCGCGTACGGCGCAACGTCGCGATTGGGCTTCGGCACATACGGCTCGCCGCCGAAGCCGGTGAGGCGTTCATGCACATAGGTCGCGTAACCGACCTTGCTCGTCTCGCCGTCGCTGACGACATCGATACCGATGGCGACCTGACGCGCCACGATATCGGCGACCGCCTGGCGCACCTGCGCGGCGAACTCCTCGGCATCGTAGGGTTCGTTGCGATCCTTCTTGATCAGCAGCGCCACCAGGGACTGCGGTCGCGGCAGGCTGCCGACATGCGTGGTCAGGATACGGTCGGTGCTGAGCTTCATGCTGCGCTCCTCAGTGCCACAGCTTCGCGGATGCCAGCTTCGCACCCTCCACCAGCGAGGCGAGCTTGCGGTAGGCGATCTCCGGATCCACCCGGCCGGCGTGTCCGACGAAGGTCGCAAAGCCGCAATCGGTACCGGCGATGACGCGCTCGCGTCCGACGATGTCGGCGTACTGGCCGATACGTTGCGCCACCAGTTCGGGATGCTCGATGTAGTTGGTGCAGGTGTCGATCACGCCGGGGATCAGCACCTTGTCGTCCGGCACCTTGGCATCGCGCCACACCGCCCATTCGTGCGCGTGGCGCGGATTGGCGGCCTCGAACGAGATCGCCTGCGGCTTCGACTTCAGGATGATCGGCAGCACCTTCGCGAGCGGGATGTCGAAGTCGTGCGGGCCTTCGTAGTTGCCCCAACACAGATGCAGCCGCGCCGAACTCGCGGGCACGTTGGCCAGCGCGTGGTTCAACGCCTCGACCTGCTGTTCGGCCTGTTTCAGGAAGTCCGCCTCCGTGAGATCCTGGAATCCGGTGTGCCGTGCCATCGCCAGATCGGGACTGTCGAGCTGCACCACGATGCCGGCGTTGGCGATCGCCTCGTACTCCTCGCGCATCGCATCGGCCACCGCGCCGATATAGGCGGCGTGATTGGGATAGTGCCGGTTGGGCTGGAACGCCGACACCACACCCGGCGACGCTGCCGGCATGAATGCATCGACCGGCTTCGACTTCTCGATCGCCGCCTTGAAGTTGGCGATGTCGACCTTCACCGCCTCATGGTCGCTTAGTTGGATGTCGCCGATGCAGCACAGCCGGCGGAACACCTGCGGGCCAGTGAACTGGATCATGCGGTTGCGGAATTCCGGATAGTCCGCGAGATCCCGCTGCGGCTTCGGCACGAACGGTTCGCCGCCGAAGCCGGTGAGGCGGTCCTTGATGTAGGTGGCGTAGCCGATCTTGCTGGCCTCGCCGTCGCTGACGACATCGATGCCGATGGCAACCTGGTGCGCGACGATTTCGCCAACGGCTTTGGTGACCTGGCGAGCGAATTCGGCGTGATCGTACGGCTGGCTCTGATCCTTCTTCACCAGCAGATCGACCAGCGCCTGTGGCCGCGGCAGGCTGCCGACATGGGTGGTCAGGATGCGATCGGTGCTGAGCCTCATGGCTTCCTCCCGGGCTTGTTGAGCCGATGGTACAGGCAGTCAGCCGCGGGTGCCAGTCGCGGCCCGGGCGCTGCGTCAGTCCGTGCGCAAAGTCCGGTAGAACGCGTCCGGCGCATCGATCTCCACGATCTTGCCGCTGTCGATCAGCAGATAACGCGTGCTGATCGCCTGCACGAACGCGCGGTCGTGCGAGACGATGATGCAGGTCGCCTCATGCGCGAGGATTTCCGCCTCCAGCCGCTCCTGCCCGGCGATATCGACGTGATTGGTCGGCTCGTCCATCAGATAGAAGTTCGGCTCGGTCAGCCGCAGTGCCAGCAGCCCGAGCCGCGCCTTCTGCCCGAGCGAAAGCAGTGCGATCGGCCGGCGCTGCATGTCCACCGTGAATCCGGCGCCGGCCAGCAGACTGACCGCGCGCTGGTCCCCCGGGCGGAACCGGTCACCGATGAAACCATGTGGCGTCGCCGCGTCCGGCAGATGCGACATGAGCTGGTCCACATAGCCCACTACGATCGTCGGACTGGCGCGCACGCCCGGCACATCGTCGCCCTCGAGCGCCCGGCGCAGCAACTGCACGAACTGCGATTTGCCCGCGCCGTTGCGACCGAGCAGCACGAGCCGGTCCTGCTGGAACAAGTCGAGCTTGCCGATGCGGAACAGCAGCCGCCCATCCGGCGCGCGCACCTCGACACCGGCCAGCGCCAGCATCACCTTCGCATGCGTGCCGCGGTTGGCGAGGCGGATGTCGCCCGACCGTTCCGCATGTACCGAAGCCATCGTCTCCTCCAACGCTGCGGCACGTTCACGCAAATACTTGGACTTCTTCAGCAACAGATCGCTGCCGCTGTTGATCCCGACATTCTTCAGTTCATTGGCGTTGCGGCGCAGCCGGTCCACCTCGCGCGTTTCCTTCGCGAGCTTCGTCTCCTGCGCCGCATCGTCCTCGGCCAACAGTTGCCGCGCGCGCGTATAAGGATGCGCGTAGATCCGCGATGTGCCCGGCCGCAGGAACAGTGTCCGGCTCGTGCAAGCGTCGAGGAAGCTCCGGTCGTGGCTGGCGACCACCATCGGCACCCGGCACGCGGCGATCCAGCGTTCCAGCATCTGGATCTTCGCAAGATCAAGATGGTTGGTCGGCTCGTCCAGCAGCAACGCATCCGGCTCGGTCACCCAGGCGCGCGCAATCAACGCCAGCCGCTGCCAGCCGCCGCTCAGCGCATTCAGCGGGCGGTCGAGCAGATCCGCCGACGCACCGAACTCGTCGAGCACGACATCGACACGCCACCCGTTGCTGTCGCGGTCGGCCGCCGGCAGCGCGCGGCGGATCGCCTCGGCGAGCGGCAGGTTCAGCAGGTTCGCCGGCACGTCCTGCTCGACATAGCCAACCCGCATGCCGCGCGAGCGGACGATATCGCCGGTGGTCGGCTCGGCGAGGCCGGCCAGGCATCGCAGCAGCGTGGTCTTGCCGCCGCCATTGCCGGCGATCAGACCGATCCGGTCGGCATCACCGATTGTCATGGTGAGGTTTTGGAACAAGGGATGCGGCGTCAGTACACCGACATCGCGCAGACTGATGGAAGGCATGAGAGTGTCTCGTGGCTCGTTGGAACGCAAAGCAGCAGACGTTCAGAGCCGGCCAGGCGGGAGCGTCAGTTCAGGCCGCTGGCCAGCCCCACGACGATGTGTCGCAGGGCGCCGACAGGGACGCGCGGATGATGCTGATTGTAAGCGCTCATGCAGCCCTCCCTCCGTTGGATGTTACACCGGCCGCACCATAATCGCGTGGTGGTGGCGGTTGCAAGCAGGAGTATGGACCAACCGGGGCGAGCGGCCGCTGTCGCACAACCACGCTCTGCGCACGGAGTGAGCAGCGGTCATCGTCTCGTCCCTAACTAGTACCGCTGCGCGAAAGGAAGCTTTCAAACGCAAATGTAGGCAGATGCACGCCGAACACGCAAATAGCGATAGGCTGAATGACCTGTCGTGACGCGCGTCATCGGATGCAATGCACCAATTACCTCAAAGCGAGTGGCCTGCGGCTGTGTCTGTTACTGAACTTTGGCAAGCCGCGCTCGGAAATCAAACGCGTGGTCCACGGCCAGTGAATCGCACCGGACCATCTGCGTGCTTGGCGTGCATCTGCTCTTATTTGCGTTTGAACCTTTCTTGTCGTCGAGCGCAACGAGGTCGGCATTTTGGGGCGTGCAGACAGAGCGCGCTCGCGGACGCACTCATGGCCGGCGAAGCATGCCCTGGCGAAGGTCGGGGGCAGGCCATCCATGCCTTTCCCTCATCCCGGCAGCAAAGACGTGGATGGCGGGGCCGAGCCCCGCCTTAGGTCCGCAACGCCTGCTGCGGTCTTTCGGCCGTGACAGCCGCGCCAAATGCCGACTACTCTGCCGGCAACGACAACCGGAGGGAGGTAGCGTCGCTGTCCCGCATCATCAGGTCCGCTATGATCGCGCTGGCGCTCGCCGCTTTGGTGGTCTGGCCTGCCGCGGCCGACGACCTGCAAAAGGTCACCATCGCCTTTGCCGGCAAGGGCATGTCGTTCCTGCTGCAATACATCGCCATCGGCGGCGGCTTCTACAAGCAGGAGGGGCTGGAACCGGAGTCGGTGGATGTCTCCTCGGGCACGCGACAGGCCGCCGCGGTGATGGGCGGCAGCGCAGAGATCACCCAGGTTGGGTTCGCCCACACCATGCACGCGGTCGGACGTGGCGGCGCGTTAGTAGGTATCGCCACCGCGTTCGACGTCTATCCCATCGCGCTGGTGCTCTCCAACGACGCCATCAAGCGTCTGGGCATTACCGACACCATGTCGCTCGACGAAAAGATCAAGCGGGTAAAGGGCGTGCGGATCGGCATCACTTCACCCGGCTCCAGTACGGACGAATTCATGCGCACCATCATGCTGGTGCGCGGCATGGATCCATCGCGCGACGTGCAGTTGCAGCCGATCGGCATCGGCGCGCCGATGGTGGCGGCGATGCAGTCGGGCGCCACCGACGGCTTCGCCTTCATGTCGCCGTTCACCAATATCGCGGTGAGCCGCGGCATCGGCCAGATCATTGCCGACCCGATGACCGGCGAACTGCCCGAATATCGCGACGTGCCGTATCAGGTGATCACCACCAGCCGTGCAACGCTCGCCGCCAAACGGCCGTTGCTGCTGCATGTCGTGCGCGCGCTGACTAGGGCGATGAAGTTTGCGCACGAGGACATCGAAGGATCGCGCAAGATCGCGCGCACCTTCTTCCAGGACACGCCGGAGGCCGAATTCAACACTGCGTTCGACAACTACATCAAGGCGGTGCCGGCGACGCCGGTGATCTCGCAGGCGCAGGTGGACAAGACGGTGCAGATGGTGAACCTGACCGAGAAGACGCCGATCTCCGCCACCTACGATCAGGTCGTGTATCCCGATCTGTCGCGCGAGGCAGCGAAGGACATCCTTGGCAAGTAGCATGACGCGGCGCCTCGATCCGATCGTGCTGTGGCAGATCGCGGTGGGGATCCTGCTGCTGGGTAGCTGGGAGGCAGTGGGGCGCATATCCGGCGGCGAATGGACCAGCCGGCCGAGCCTGATCGCAGTGAAGCTAGCGACCTGGCTGCAAGGCAGCATCTATCTCCATGTCGCGACGACCCTGACTGAAGTGGTTACCGGCTTGGTGGCAGGCTCGATGCTGGGTGTGCTTGCCGGCCTGCTGCTCGGCCGTTCGCCGATCGCCGCGGGCATCCTGCGGCCGATCGTGGTGGCGTTCTACAGCGTGCCGTTGGTTGCGCTGGCACCGCTGTTCATCATGTTCTTCGGCCTCGACATGCTGCCGAAGATCGTGCTGGTGACGATCGTCGTGTTCTTCCTGCTGTTCTTCAACACCTTTGCCGGCGCATCTTCGGTGGACCACGACCTGATAGCGCAAGTCGAGTTGATGGGCTCCACGCGACGCGAGATGTTTCAAAAGGTGATGGCGCCGGCCTGCATGGCGTGGATCATCGGCGGCATCAAGACGGCGCTGCCTTATGCGCTGGTGGCGGCCACCACCGGCGAGATGCTGGCGGCGCGGCGCGGGCTCGGCTCAGCGATGCGGCGTCGCAGTTCGACATGACGTCGCTGTATGCGGCGCTGTTCATTCTGATGCTGCTGGGCCTGGCCGTGTCGGAAATGGCGGCGTGGGGCGAGCGGCATATGCTGCGATGGCGCCATGCCGCGGGGTGATCTCGCGCCGAAAATCAGCCTGGCCGGCGTCGGCAAGGCGTTCGTCACGCGTGACCGCGCGGTGGAGGCGTTGCAGCCGATCGATCTGACGATCCTCGATCATGAGTTCGTCGCGCTGGTGGGCCCGAGCGGCTGCGGCAAATCCACGATCCTGAACCTGATCGCCGGCCTGCTGCAGCCGAGCGGAGGGGTGGTGTCGTATGACGGCGTGGCGGTGAGCGAGCTGAACCGTCAGGTCGGCTACATGACGCAGAAGGACACGCTGCTGCCGTGGCGTACCGCAGCGGACAACATCCGCATCGCACTGGAGCTGAAGTGCCGCGCGGTGCCGCGCGCGGAAGCCGCCGCACGTGTCGCGCAGATGATCGATCTGGTAGGACTGACCGGGTTCGAGCGCCACTATCCCGCGGAATTGTCGGGCGGCATGCGCAAGCGCGTCGCGCTGGCGCGCACGCTGATCTATGAGCCTGAGACACTGCTGATGGACGAGCCGTTCGGCGCGCTCGATGCGCAGCTCAAGCTGCTGATGCTCGATCAGTTGCAGGAGCTGACGCGGCAGCGGCGTATGACGGTGGTGTTTGTCACCCACGATCTGGGCGAGGCGATCACGCTGGCCGACCGCGTGGTGGTGTTCAGCGCGCGTCCCGGCCGCATCCGCACCATCCGCAGTGTCGATCTGCCGCGGCCGCGCGACGTGTTCCGCATCCGCTTCACCGAGGATTTTTCGCATCTGCATGAGTCGCTGTGGGACGAACTGAAGGATGAAGTGGCGCGAGGGACCGACGTATGAGCCACTCTCACGTCATGGCCGGGCTTGACCCGGCCATCCTCGCAAGGACCGCGGTACTCGCGCGTTTCCTTTCCACGACCACCGGCCGGGTCCTCGCACGCCTGATCCTGGCGCTGATTCTGTTGGCGACATGGGAATATCAGCCGAGTGCCGACCTGCGTTTCTGGATGAGCGGCCCCGTCGAGATCGTGGCGCGGCTGTGGAGCTGGATCCTCGACGGATTGCTGTGGGACAATGTCGGCGCCACGTTGCTCGCCATGGCGCTTGGCTATACGATCGGCACCGCCGCCGGCATCGCGCTTGGCCTGCTGTTCGGCCTGATGCCGCGCCTGTATCGCGTGCTGTCGCCCTACATTGCCGCGCTCTACGCGATGCCGAAGATCGCGCTGGCGCCGCTGTTCGTCATCGTGTTCGGCATCGGCATCCAGTCCAAGGTGGCGTTGGTCGCCATCACCGTGTTCTTCCTGGTGCTCAACAGCACGCTGGACGGGGTGCGCAACGTCGATCGCGACCTGACGCGTGCGCTGGCGCTGATGGGTGCGACGCGGCTCGAGGTGATCGCCAAGGTGCTGGTGCCGGCGACGCTGCCGTGGATCTTCACCGGCATGCGGATCGCCGTTCGTTATGCCTTCACCAACACGTTGTTGGCCGAGCTGATTGCGTCGAACAGTGGCATCGGCTTCATGATCGAATACTATTCCGGCGTGTTCGATGCGACCGGAACCTATGCGGCGATCCTGGTCCTGGTGATCATGAGCGTCGGCCTGACCGAGCTGCTGACGCAGGTCGAGGCCCGGATGTCGCACGGCAATTGAAGGAGAGACAGCATGACCCAGGCGCTGACCGGCATTCGCGTGATCGACATGACGCACAATCAGGCGGGGCCTGCCTGCGCGCAGATCCTGGGCTTTCTCGGCGCCGATGTGATCAAGCTGGAGGAGCCGAAAGGCGGCGATGTCGCGCGCACCAACATGCGCGACCGCACCGACAGCGACAGCTTGTTTTTCCTGGTGCTGAACGCGAACAAGCGGAGCCTGACGCTGAATCTGAAGACGGATGAAGGCAAGAAGCTGTTCCGAAAGGTGATCGAACAGTCCGACGTGCTGGTGGAAAACTTTGGCCCCGGTGCGCTCGACCGGCTCGGTCTCGGCTACAAAGAGTTGTCGAAACTGAACCCGCGGCTGATCTACGCCACGATCAAGGGCTTCGGCACCTACGGCCCGTACAGCGGCTTCAAGAGCTTCGAGCCGATCGCGCAGGCGATGGGCGGCGCGATGAGCGTCACCGGCTTTCCGGAGAACCCGCCGACCTATGTCATGCCGGCGATCGGCGATTCCGGCACCGGCATGCACATGGCGATCGGCATCCTGGCCGCGTTGCAGCAGCGGCATCAGACCGGCAAGGGACAGCATGTCGAGGTATCGATGCAGGACGCAGTAGTGAACCTCATCCGCGTCAGCCTGCGCGATCATCAGCGCTTCGGTGCCCCGATGCAGCGCCAGGGCAATCAACTCGGCCGCACCGTGCCGGGCACGACGTATGCCTGTGCGCCAGGCGGGCCGAACGACTACGTGTTCATCCACGCGCAGCCGCAGATGTGGCAGGCGCTGATCGACGTGATGGGTCAGCCGGAACTGGCGGACGATCCGCGCTTCGCCACGCCGGACACGCGGTGGCAGAACCGGCCGGCGCTGAACGCGATCGTCGAGAGGTGGACGCGTCAGCGCAGCAAGCACGAGGTGATGCGGCTGATGGGTGAGGCCGGCGTGCCGTGCGGGGCGACGCTGGATACCGGCGAGGTGCTGACGGATCCGCATCTGCGCGCGCGCGATATGATCGTGGATGTGGAGTACCCAACGCGCGGGACCTATCAGACGGTGGGGTGTCCGGTGAAGCTGTCCGACTCGCCGGCCGAGGTGACGCGACCGCCGCTGCTCGGCGAGCACACGCCGGAGGTGCTGGCGGCGCTGTGCGGCGTGAACGCGGACGAGGTGCGGAAGCTCCGCGCGCGGGGGGTGGTTTGAGATCGTACGGCAGGGAGTTGCACTCCGCCGCATACAGTGCCACCTCTCGGCCATGAATCAGGTTGGCCTGCCTGCTGACCGCATCCTTGAAGCGCGGCGCGGCGCATTGCGCACTCTGTGCCGGCGCTGTCACGTGCGCCGGCTCGACCTGTTCGGATCCGCCCTGACAGACCATTTCGATGTCGCGCGGAGCGATTTCGACATGTTGGTGACGTTCGATGATCTTGCGCCCGGTCCCTACGCTGACGCTTATTTTGCCCTGAAGCAGGGCCTGGAAGACCTGCTCGGGCACGACGTAGATTTGGTGACCACGCCTACACTGGAGAATCCTTATTTCCGCCGTGAGGTCGAGGCGCACAGGAAGACGCTGTTCTCTGCCGCATGACCAGCGAGGCTGTGGCAAAATTGCTGTGGGACGCTCGCCAGGCGACCGATCGGATTGCACGCATCGCCGGTGGCAAACGGTTCGAGGATTACCTGTCCGATGAGGTCTTGCGTTGGGCGGTGGAGCGACAGTTCATCGTCATAGGCGAGGCCTTGTCAGCGCTGCGGCGTATTGACCCCACGGTTGCAGCCGGCATACCGGATTTGGCCCGCATCATCGCGTTCCGCAACGTGCTGATCCACGGCTATGCAGGGGTGGATGACCGACTGGTCTGGGGCGTGATCGAGCGTGACCTGAGCGTGCTGGGCGCATCACTTGCCCGGCTACTGGGAACAGGCGCCTAAGCCGCCAGCTCCAGTATCTCCCTTGCCTGCATCGGCCCGTCGATCCTGCGCGGATTGCGCGGCACCCACGGTGTGCCCATCGCCTGTTCCGCCGTGCGGTCGAATGATTCGGCGCCGACGTTCACCGCACGCAAACTCCGTGGCATGCCGAGCCCCGCGATGAACGCGTCCAGCACGTCGGCGGCGTCCTCGACGCCGGATATGGCGGAGAACTCGCCGGCCGAGGTGACGCGACCGCCGCTGCTGGGCGAGCACAGGGCGGAGGTGCTGGAGGCGCTGTGCGGCGTGAACGCGGACGAGGTGCGGAATCTGCGTTCGCAGGGGGTGGTGTGATCACACAGAGGCGCTGACAGCAATCCTAGCCCGCGGGCCGGAACACTATCGCCACCGGCGTGATCGAGGGTGTCACCTGCCCGATCGGTTTCAATTCACCCGTCTCCGTGTTGATCTCGAACTGGACGATGGTGTCGCCTTTTTGGTTGGCGACGTAGAGCCATTTGCCGCTTGGATCGATGACGAAATTGCGCGGGAAGTTGACGCCTTGCGTCGCGTGACCGATCACCGAAAGCAGGCCCGTTGCCGGGTCGATGCGGTAACCGATGATGCTGTTGTAACCGCGGTTAGAGGCGTAGAGGAACTTGCCCGAGGGATGGACCGCGATCTCGGCGGTGCTGTGCGGTCCTGCGTAGCCGGCAGGCTCCGTCGAGATGGTCTGGATCTCCTTGCCGATCTGACCCGTCGCGGGATCGTAGGGGTACGCGGTCACCGTCGCATTCAGCTCGTTCACCACATAGAGCACGCGCGTTCATCGCCTGGTTTTCCTCCCGTGGAACGGCGGAATCGCGATCCGCTGCAGCTACGTCGGCCGGAAGAACCGGTTGGCGTTCACCCACAGCAACTTGCGCTGCCGGTCCGCGGTGAGGCTCGACCAGGCGAGGATGTTAGACACCGAGTCGGGGAACTGGCATTCGGAGTGCGGATAATCGGTTGCGCGTAAGCGTTGCACACGCCCCACATTGCTTGGCTTGGATGGTGTGTGATCCGCTGGCGGGATGCAGTACGGCGGATCAACCTGGGCGTTTGCGTGGTC
>Ga0209040_10002758_pt1 | contig 13592 bp, 8 predicted proteins | sample BogFormECP12_OM3_FD_188240 | JGI IMG/M metagenome (GOLD analysis project Ga0209040, IMG submission 188240) | Bog forest soil microbial communities from Calvert Island, British Columbia, Canada - ECP12_OM3 (SPAdes) (version 2) | ecosystem: Environmental > Aquatic > Freshwater > Wetlands > Bog ...
GCGCCAGCAGGAACAGCGTCGTGATGCGATTCTTCAGGCGGTCTCGACAGCATCTGTGGTGCGTAACCGCATCACGCAGGCAGAGGAGCGGATAGCTGCGCTCGACCGCGAAGCCCACCGCCTGCAGGACGAAACGGCTTCGGCCTTGCAGCAGATCGAAAGCTTTGGCGGTCAGCAGGGCCAGCTCGGATTGGAGTTCGAATCAGCTTCGCAGCGAGTGAATGCGCTTGCGGCGCAGATCTCCGAGACACGCGAGAACCTGGAAGCCAAGCGCGCTGCCGAGACCGAAGGTAAGCGCCGTCTGGACTCCCTGCGTGGCGAATACGCCAGCGCGATGGGCAAGAAAGGCTCGCTTGAGGCGGTAATCACAGAGCATGGCTATGCCACCGAATCCGTACGCAGACTGTTCACCTCCGGCGCGATGAAGGATGGCCTCGCTCCAGTAGGCGTGCTGGCCGACTTCCTGGAAGTGGACGATCGCTACGAGCATGTGGTGGACGACTTCCTGCGCGACGAGTTGAACTACATCGTGGTGAAGTCATGGGACGCGGCCGATGAGGGGCTGCGCTTGTTGCGCAGCGATGTTGATGGACGCGCCACCTTTCTCGTCCATCCAGAAGACTCGCAGGCAAAGTTCTCGTTCCTGTTCGATGAGGCGTCGCACCAGGTTTCGCACGGCGACAGCGTTGTTCCCCTGAAGAACTGCATCCGAGTACTGAACGGATTCGGCAAATCTCTGGAAGTGGTCCTGCCGAAGCTGGGCAACGGGTACATCGTGCCCGACCAGGCCGCCGGCCGCGATCTGGCGCTGGAGAATCCCGACGCATTTTTCCTTTCGCAGTCGGGCGAGTGCTTCCACAACGTGACCGTCACTGGGGGCAAGCAGCGCAGCCAGGGACCGCTCTCGATGAAACGCGAGTTGCGCGAAGTGCTCCACCTGATGGGCGAGATGGAACGGACCTTGGCTGAGCAAGAGACCCGCGTCGCTGCGCTGGGCCGGGAAATAACTGAGCTGACACGCCTGCTCCAGCGGTTGGAGGACGATAAGCGCGAGTCGGAACGGCAGGCGATGACATCCGGCCACACGCTGCGCCAACTCGAAGCCGAGATGGCGCGAGTACGCGAGAGGCTCGCGACCTATGAACAGGAGCTGCGGCGCATCGCCGAAGAGCGTGGCGAGCGCGAGAGTTTCATCGCCGAACAAATGTGCGAGTTGTCGGCGCAGGAAGAGAAACAGCGCGCTCTCGAAGCAGAGATGCAGGATGCGCAGAGCAGCCTTGAATCGCTTCGTCTGCGTCGCGATGAAGCAGCACATCTGGCCAGTGAAGTTCGCGCCCAGGTTGCCACTCTCGAGGAGCGCAGACGGGGCGCAGCCATTGCCGTACAGCGTATTGAAGCCATGGTCACCGAGGTTTCGGCGCATCTTGGCAAGCTGAAGGCACAGATGGATTCGGCCGCCGCCGAAAAGCAGCAACGCGAAGCTGAAAACCTTCACCTGGCGGAACAGGGGATCGCCTGGACCAGCGAACGCGAAGTCGCGCAGACGCGTGATGGCGAACTGCAGGAGGAATTGCGGGCGGTCCGAGTTCGCATCACGGAGTTGGAAGAGGCGCTCAAGTCGGCCCGCGAATCACTCGATAAGGCGCGTGACCGCCGCGGCGAGCTCTCGGCCGCACAAGCGCGCATCCAGTCGGACGTGCAACACGCTATCGAGACTTGCGTGCAGGAGCTTGGCCAGAAGCGCGATGAGCTTGTGGGCGACGAATCGCTGCCGCTCGTCTCCGGCGAAGAGCTTGCCGCCGAAGATGCAGCTTATCGCGAGATGCGTACCCGGCTCGACAACATGGGCCCAGTGAACATGATGGCGCTCGAAGAGTACAAGGAAACTGCGCAGCGTCACGAGTTCCTGGTGACTCAGCGGCTCGACCTCCTGCAGTCCATCGAGAACACTCAAAACACGATCAAGGAGATCGAGACCATTTCGCGGCAGAAGTTCGAAGAGGCCTTCACCATCATCAACGAAAACTTCGGCCACACGTTCAGCAAACTGTTCGGCGGCGGGCAGGCTTTCATGCGACTCACCGATCAGGAGAACTCCGCGGAGAGCGGCATCGACGTGGTGGCGTCACCTCCGGGCAAGAAACTCCAGAATGTACTGCTGCTGTCTGGTGGGGAGAAGGCCCTGACGGCGCTGGCGCTGCTGGTCGGCATCTTCCAGTATCAGCCCAGCCCGTTCTGCATTCTTGACGAGGTGGATGCACCCCTGGACGAAGCCAACATCGGCCGCTTCACCGAGCTGGTGCGCGAGATGAGCTCGCAAACGCAGTTCATCATCATCACGCACAGCAAGAAGACGATGGGCATGGCGCCCGTCCTCTACGGCGTCACCATGCAGGAGCCAGGCGTATCCAAGCTGGTTTCGGTGCGCTTCCACGAAGAGCCGGCGCGGCTGGCGACGATGTCAGCATAAGTTGCCCTGCGCACGAAGATCTTTTGCAAAGAAAAAGGGAGCCGAGAGGCTCCCTCAACGTCACTTGTGGTACCTTTACTTCCCCGACGCAGTCGTCGCATTCCAATCAAACGTGACAGCGGTCGTACTGTCGCTGAAATCCATCTCGCTGACGGTAGGAACGCCGCCGCTGGCATCCTGCAATACCACCTGATTGTTCCGCGGCTTGGCAGCGAGCTGTTTCACCTCACCGTTGGCGGTGGCCACTGTCTTGTTGCCTTTCATCACCTTGACCAGGCAGGTGGACCCGTTAGCGTCGTACTTCACGATGTACTCGCCGGCGGGAATGGTTGTGCCGTTGAGTTGTGCATCGTGCAAGAGAGTTAAGCCCGCTCAGCAGAAAACACTTGCGTTTTTCGCCAAGTCGCATAGAATGTCGCTCCGGGGCCAAACAGCGACAGGGAACCTTCCAAAGCCTCCCTCTAAATTGTCTCGCCTGGGCCGCCAAACCGCTGGCGAAACATTCTGTTTGGCCTCGATAATCACGAGGTGCCTGCTCAAGGAGCGAGCTAATGCCACCTCTCCTCCGGTCCTGGCTGATATACGTCCGACGTAACGCCAAAGTTCACGATGATGGAAGCTTTGTCGCGTCGGCAATTGGACGCGATGTGCGCTGCGACGTGAGCGCAGACCGCCCCATTTGCGGGCGGTTGCGACTCGCATTTGAAAACGATGCACACATCGCCGCAGCGAATGCATTCATCCCAGCGATTCGTTTAATAGAGTGTTTCCAGCCTGGACAGAACGCGCTAATTCCATCCCATGCGCTCGCGTAGTGACGTGATGTGCGCTGTATGGTGGGCAGAATGCCATGAATACATGGCGAGCATCTGGTCGAGAGTGAGTATGCCGCGTTCAGGATGGACGAGCGTGCGGGCAAAGTCCTTCGGCTACATCAAGCGCACTACATCGACCCAGCGGGAATGCAATGCCGCCAGCAACTGAAGGGAGACTTCGATCGGCGTGACGGTGATGTCGGGCATTCTGGCCCAGGCCGCTTCGTCGTATGGCTTAATGGTGGGATTGTCTTCTGTGAGCGCCAGCTTGAAGCGAACGTAGGCGTTCATATGGCTCTCGGGAACATGATGCACAACCTGACGGACCGTCCAACCCTCAGGACGATACGGCGTGTCGAGTTGCTCGGCGCTCAATCCTTTGAGCGCAGCCCGCATATCGGACGGCAACTTCGCGAGCACATCGATGTAATGCACACGGCGCTTCGCCATCTGCTCTTCATTTTCTGGAGGAATCCACTCGAACTTGCCGATGGGATACCGTAAATCAGACATGATCTGCACGCCTCGCTTACGACATTCTAGTCCAAGGTACGCACTGAGTCGGCGGGGCGCAGCTCCAGAGTGCACGGTCCGGCGACGGTTTGTGGCTTATCTGTCACGGAAATAGTTGCGGACTTATTGGCTGTCTTCACGCTCTTTGTGGGGCTGGCCGGCTGGGTCGTTCCGCAGGTGACGACGCCGCGACGGGGCACATGCGCCGAAGACCCTGGCGGAAACTTCATCCCGCTCGGAGTACTTTGCAAGGACTGCGTAAATCCTTTGAGAGTGTCGGCGCCTTTAATAAATTTCACCTGCTCAGCCTTCACTGGTGAGATGAGCAGATTAAACTCCGCCGTGCCCTGGTCTGACTTGTTAAGCGAAACCGTGCGCATCTGCTTCAGTTCGCGCCGTCCCTGTTCGACCATCTGATCGATGCCTTTGGTGACCCCGAGTGCTGTCAGGTGGGCCCGGGCCTCATCACTGGGAGGCTCGTCAGCGAGCGCGAGCACATAGTAATGGATCGCCTTCTCGCGGTCGCCTCGCTTCTCATAGATCTCCGCCAGATGCTCGCCGATATTGCCGCTTCCGCTCGCCTGCCAGGCAGCTGCAATATACTGCTCCGCGAGATCGAGGTTCCCGCGCTTAAACTCCACCCAACCCTTGGTGTCCCAGATGTTGTACAGAAAGCTCGCCGTCGCCAGGTCCTGATACCGCAGGTTGTCGAGACTGATGTCGTGCAGTTGGGTCTCCACCGAGTTGATCGCAGCATCGGCATACTTGTCCGCACGCTCCAGTTGTACATCCTGTTCCGCCAACGAAAATGCGATGTTGTTCCAGGTGACGGGCATTGGAGCGAGGCTGACGGCCTTTTCAAATGCCGCCATCCCCTTCTCGGTCTGTTTGGTCGCGATATAGCTCTGGCCCAGCGAAATCTGCAACAACGCATTCTGCGGCTGTAGCGAGACTGCTTTCTCCAGCTCCGGCACCGCATCCGCAAACTTTCTCTGCTTGACGTAAACCTCGCCCAGCCCGGCATGCGCGAACGGGTCGAGAGGGTTGATCTCAATCTGCTTCTGGAACTGCTTGATGGCGTCGTCGTATTTGAGCTCCGCCTGGTAAGCCAGTCCAAGATTGTTGTAGGCGTATTCGTCGTAAGGGTTGATCTCTATCTGCTTCTTGAAGGCTGCAATCGCCTGATCGTTCTGGTTGAGTCCAAGATACGCGCGGCCCAGACTGTTCCACGCCGACTTGTGCTTAGGCTCCTGCTGCACCACGCGCTGGAACAGCTCGACTGCCAACTGCAAATTGTTGTTCTTAAGCGCCTGGATACCCGACTCGTTTAAGTCCGTAGCGGTTTGGTTGCCGCCTATTCCAACGGTACCGGGAGTTTTGTTCACCAGAACGATATCTTGCGCCTGATCGGCCTCTAGCGCGCGCTGAAACGCAGCATAGTCTTGCCGGCGCTCGTACGGCAGCTCACGCGCAAGGACCTTCATGTCGCGAATGGTGGTGAGCTGATCGCCCTCGACTTTATAGCCGGAGTGGTACTCCGCATAATCGCGGCGGATGTCCACTCCTATAGGAGCCTGTACGGTGAAGTTTTCCGGTACCTTCAACCGCACCTCAACCTGCATATCTGATGGTGCCGCCCCCAGCCTGATTACCTTCTCCGGAGTTTTTTCGTCCTCATCCAGGCCTGGCTCTCCCGCGAGATTCATCTGCATGAATGGCAACTTGATCTTCGACTCCCGTGCCGACCAATCGAAGAAATTGCTGGCCGTGGCATCGAGACTCATGCTTAGAGGGTTGTCCGTATCGCTGGGATCACTGACCTGAAGATTGCTGATCTCCGCGCCCTTCATTCCCGTGCGTTGCAGCATATTGGTGAACAGGTCGTTCCAATGATTCGCGGGCATCTGGCGCAGTGCGAAGCGGAAGCCGACTTCGCGGTCACCTCGCATGGTGGCGGAGATCTGCGTGGTCAGCTTGCCGGTTTCATTCAGCGAGGCGTTGACGTGAGTTTGATCGGAAGCCTGGAAAGGCAGATCGGCTGGAGTCCGCACCAGGCTTGACTTTCCGTCCTGTGAGATAAGCAGCGCCTGTTTGTCGCGCGTTCCAAGCGTCAACATGCGAAACGGCACCACACCGCTGGTGCTGTCGAGCCAGATGTCCCGGCCCCCGACCGGCACGCGGGTAATCACGTGATCGAATTGCGAAGGCGACGGCACATCGGGATCCAGGTTGTGCTCAACTCCAATGAGTACCGACGAAGACTGCATTCCTTGTGACTGTAACAAGGCCGCCAGCAACGTGTTCTTGTCCTTGCAATCGCCGTAACCGTTCGCTAGCACTTCATTCGCCGCGTGAGGTTGAATGCGGCCCAAGCCAAAGGACAGACTGACATAGCGGATGTTGCGCGAGACGTAGTCGTACAGCGCCTTCACCTTTTCCATGTCGTCGGTCTTGCCCCGCACCAGCTCGGCGGCCTTGGCCTTCACCGCATCGTCGGGTTGCCGTCGCGAGCGCTCAAGAAATGCATACCAGGCACCGACATCGTCCCAGCTCTGAAAGGTCGTCAGTTGCACCGATGGCGTCTCGCCCGCGTCTTTCCGAGACTTTTTCTCCTTCCCGCTCGCCAGGTGCGAATGTGTCCAGCGATAGATGCGCCGGTCACCCTCTTCGGTTACTTTGGGATCGTAGCCAGGTTTGGTCTTCAGGACTACGTGCCGTGCCTTGGGAACATTGATTTCCACTTCCTCATCCAGCACCACGCCCTGCCCGGAGAAGTTGAAGTTGGTCCAGAATTGGTTAGGCGCCAGGGGATTGACAATGGTGCGGACCACCTTGTACTCCAGCACATCTCCCGGGCGCAACGAGGGAACACTGATGTGCTTCTCGTGATAATCGGTGTAAACCGGGGCATTGGGAGTGGTCAGGTCCTGTACGGCGGATTCCTGCGCGGTCACGATGGTGCCGTCAGGCTTGCGGACCCGGACGTAAACAATGTCCAGCTTGTCACTGAGTGCGCTGTAGCCAACCTTAAGCTGCCCTAGCGACTGAACACCGCTCTCACTGATCACTTTGACTTGCACGTCGAGTTGTTCGCTGCCGGTACCGTCATTCTCGTAACGCGCAGACTGCCGATAGTGTTCGACAACGTAGGGTTCTTGCGAATAATCGGGCGGAGTCGGAGACTGCGCTGCTCCGCCCTGGGCAGTAGCAGCCACTCCGGGCTGTTGGGCATTCCTGGCCGAACCATTTTGCGACGCGCCATTGACCGGCGCCGATTGCGCCTTAAGCAGCGCGAGCGCTAAAAGGATAAAAAGTCCGGTGAGAGCTTTATTCATAAGGGGCAGGAGTATCATTTCATCCTACGCGAGCACACGGGAGAACTCCACCCGTCGGGGAGATCTCTATGTTGCGCCCTACTCATTGCGCAAGGCTACGATCGGATCGACCTTGGTCGCCCGCCGGGCGGGAAAGTATGAGGCTGTGATCGCTACGAGCATCAGTAGGATGGCAACGAAGGCAAAGACCACCCAGGCGCTGTAGTTCAGGCCGTAGAGCAGACTGGCCATTACGCGCGTCAGTGCTAGTCCAAAGACGAGTCCAATGCCCACTCCCACCAGAGCGGCGACGACTCCCTGACGCAGTATGAGCCGCAGAACGTCTTCACGCTGCGCACCTAACGCCAACCGGATTCCAATCTCCCGCGTGCGCTGAAGCACCGAGTATGAGATGAGGCCATACAAGCCGATCATCGCGAGAGCCAGGGCGAGCGCGCCGAAGCCGCCGATCAGATAGAAGGGATAGCGCCGCATAAAAACCGCGGGCGAGCGATTGATCACTTGCTCCATGGACTGCGGTTGGATGATCGCCAGTTGCGGGTCGAGATCACGAAGCGTATTGCGGACAACACTTACAAGTCCCTCTGGATCACCTGCGGTGCGGACCACATAGCTCAGGTATGCTGTGTATCCGGAACTCTGATCGACCGGGAAATACATGACCGCCGGAGGCGGGACAGCCAGGCTGTCTTCGGCGACATCGCCGATGACACCGACGACTTGACGAAACGGTTCGTCACCAGAAAATGTCATGCGCACCCGCTTCCCGATAGCGTCCTCCCCGCGCCCCACGTAACGCCTCACCCATGCCTGGTTTACGATGGCGACCTTCGGAACATCCTTGGTGTCGGCCGCGGTAAACAGGCGCCCGGCGAGCAAAGGAATTTCCATGGTCGCGAAATAACTGGCGTCCACACGGCGGGTAACACAGTCCTCGTCCTGACCCTCGACGCTGGGGCGTCCCTCGATGACGAACCGGTTCCTGCTGCGCCTTCCAGTGACCGGAAGTCCGCTGGTCGCCGAGGCGCCGCGCACGCCGGGCAAGCTGCGCAGACGATCCAGAAACTCATGTTCCAGGCTAAGGCCGTTTGGATTGTCGAAGGGCCACGCCTTGGCTGTGGGATAAGACAAACCCGGCAGATTGATGTCGAAGGTCAAAAGGTGTTCCGGCTGGAATCCCGGGTTCTGCTGCAACAGAGTGCGGAGACTTTGCAACATTAAGCCGCCGGCCACCAGTAAGACCATGGAGAGCGCTATCTCGCCCGTCACAACGACGTTGCGGAGCCGCTTGTGGGCCCCGCTGGTGCCGCCGCGTGATTCGTCCTTCAAGACCTCCGTAATAGGCGTCTGCGGAACGGCCAAACCCGGGCCAACCCCGAAGAGAAGTGCCGTGAGCAGGGTAATTCCGCAGACAAATGCCAGCACGGCGAGATTAATGCCGGCGTCCCGCAGATAGGGCATGGATTGCAGTTGCGCCTCAGGAATCGCGCGTACCAGAAGCCGCACTCCAACAGCTGCTCCTACAAGTCCAAGGACCGCGCCCATCATAGCCAGCAACAGACTCTCGCTCAGCAACTGGAGCAGCAGATGGACGCGGCTGGCGCCCAGCGCCGCCCGGATGGCGAACTCCCGCCGGCGATCAATCGCGCGGGTCATCAACAGATTGGCAACGTTTGCGCACGCAATGAGCAAAACGAAACTCACCGCACCAAACAGAATCAACAAAAGCGGCCTAACATTTCCCACAATCTCATCGCGCAAGCTTCCTATAGTGACGAAAATAGAAGCGTCCTGTTTGGGATACTGCTGCGCGAGCTGCCCAGTAATCGCTTCCATCTCGGCCCGAGCCTGATCGCTGCTGACGCCGGGAGCGAGCCTCCCAATCACATCCAGCCACCGGGCGTTCCTGGCCGTGCCCGTGTATGGATTGGTATGCAAGGGGACCCAGAGTGGCGACGACGCCTCAGGCGCGAACTCAAAATCGCGCGGCAGCACACCCACCACCGTGATCGCCTTGTTGTCCAGTCGGACGGTCCGTCCAATCACATTGGGGTCCGCCGAGAAATCAGTTCGCCAGAAGTTGTAGCTCAACATGGCGACGGCAGGACCTGCGCCTTCCGGCAATTCATCGCCGGCCACAAAGTCACGGCCCAGCATCGGCCTTACGCCGAGCGTGGAAAAAAAATTCGAGGTCACCATCGCGCCGAAGACCATCTTCGGATCACCGGTCCCGGTGAGGGTGAAGCCGTCGGAGGAAAAGCCGGCGAGCGACTCGAAGCTCTTGGCTGACCGTTTCCAATCGAGATAATCCGGGTAGGACGACGTGAAGGCGCAGCAGTCCGACTGTCGCCGGTTCTCCCCGAGCGTCACTAACCTGTCAGGCTGCCGGTAGGGTAAAGGGCGTAGGAGCGCCGGATAGACAACCGAGAAAATTGCGGTGTTTGCGCCAATCGCCAGGGCCAGAGTGATAACGGCTACAGCGGTGAAGCCGCGGCTCTTCCGCAGCATACGCATTCCGTAGCGAAAATCCTGCGCCATCTGTCCCATCGGCGAAGTACCACTTATAACTTGCTCGCTGAGGTTGTGGCAACCCACCACCGTCGAGCAGGTTCTAAGTATGTAAGCGTGCTCACGAAAAGAGGATCTAATGACAAAGAAATAGTCATCTCAGGACTCTCGCGGGGCCACAAATTCGCTGGGAGGCCAGGGACCGCTCAGGCGCAGACGAACGCCTTCGGAAGGACCGGCGCTTCGCAATGAGGCGATGAAGTGTTCACGCCTGTCCCGCGGGACCAGTGCGAACCAGCGATGCGTCTTGCGTTCCTGTCTCCCTCGCCACTCACGCACCGAATCTGCCGTTACGCTCTTCAGCTTGCTGTCTATCGCTGCGATGCGGCTTTCGGACCCTTGACGGCGCTTCACATACTCACGCCCACTGACGGGTGTTGCCAGGTCGGCCTGCTCATCCGTTGCCCAGCTTGCAACAATCTCGTATTGCACGGCGTCCCCGATCCTCACCAAAGCCGCGCGATACAATTCCTGCTCGGTTGCGAGGTACTGATCGATAACGTCTGCGCTTTCCAGCAGTGTAGCAAAGCGAAAAGGAATGGGCGTTGTTACCGCCAGGATTTCCCGCAGCACCTGACGAAACTGCGAGGCCGCCTTCTTCATCGAGTCGGCATCGCCAAAACATGCCTCGGGATTTGCCATCTCACTCCAGTACACCCGTAGTCCCACCAGCTGCTGGGAGCGCACCAGAGAATCGCAAACCCCCGATGCAATGTTCACACTTTCATTCGGCTGGGTCACGCAATAGAGCAGGATAGGCATTCAGCAACTCACGAGGTTGGCGAGAAGTGGACACACATGCTGTCGCAACTCGCGGCGGCAATCGTCCCATGGAAAAGGGAGAGCTTAGCTTCAGCTCTCCCTATGTAATCCAAGTGCACAAGCCATCTACCGGCGCGGACCACGACGTGGGCCTCGATCTCCGCCGCGTCCACCACCGCCTGGGCCGCCGCGGCTGCGACCGCCGTAACCGCCGCCCTCGCGCCGGCTGCCGGCATGTTCGCGCCGCTCGCCATCGCGGTTAAAGTTGGTCTCGGAGCCCGGCTCGTCGGCCTTCTCATGTCCGCCTTCGAAGGTCACTGCGCCAGAGGCGTCCTGCGGAGCCTCCCCGCCCATCTTCGCGCGCTGCTCCTTCAAGATGGCTTTGCGCGACAACTTGATGCGGTTGCCTTCCACCGCCAGCACCTTCACCAGTACCTGGTCGCCTTCTTTGAGCTCATCGCGAACATCGTTAATCCGGTGCTCGGCGACCTCGCTGATGTGCAGCAGTCCGTCAGTGCCAGGCAGGATCTCCACGAACGCTCCGAAATCAGCCAGCCGCGTGACCTTCCCGAGATACGTCTTCCCTACCTCGGCGGTCGCGGTGATGTCGCCGATCATCTGCAGCGCCTTGGCGGCCGCCACCTGATCGCTGGACGAGACATTCACCTTGCCGCTGTCTTCCACGTCGATCTTGACGCCGGTCGCTTCGATGATCCCGCGGATCACCTTGCCGCCCGGCCCAATCAGGTCGCGGATCTTGTCGGTGGGAATCTGCAGGGTGTAGAAGCGAGGAGCAAATTCGCTGATCTTGGTGCGAGGCTCGCCAATCACCTCGGCCATCTTGTCAAGGATGTGCAGCCGTCCGTGGCGTGCCTGTTCCAGGGCTTCGCGCATGATCTGCGCCGTGATGCCCATTACCTTAATGTCCATCTGAAGCGCGGTAATGCCATCCCGGGTGCCCGCGACCTTAAAGTCCATGTCGCCGTAGTGGTCTTCCGCGCCTGCGATGTCGCTGAGAATGGCATAAGCGTCGCCTTCCTTCACCAATCCCATGGCAACGCCTGCGACCGACGACTTCAGCGGAACTCCGGCATCCATCATGCTGAGCGACGCCCCGCAAACCGTCGCCATGGACGACGAGCCATTCGACTCGAGGATGTCCGAGACCACCCGCATTGCGTACGGCCAGTCGGTCTCCGACGGCAACACGCCGTAAAGAGCGCGCTCAGCAAGAGCTCCGTGTCCAATCTCGCGGCGGCCTGCTCCACGCAGGAACGCGACTTCGCCCACCGAGAATGGCGGGAAATTGTAATGCAGCATAAACCGCTTCTTGGCTTCACCTTCGAAAGCTTCCAGCCGTTGCATATCTTCACCGGTGCCGAGGGTCGTGGTCACCAGGGCCTGCGTTTCACCACGGGTGAAGATCGCCGATCCGTGAGTGCGCGGCAAAACGCCGACCTCAATCCAGATATCGCGAATCTGGTCGAACTTACGGCCATCCGGTCGCCTATGCTCCTTGATCACCTGCTCGCGGAAGATCTGCTCACGCAGGAGGTCAAAATACTTTCCCGCCTTCTTGCGTCCTTCTTCGTCTTCTTCTGGAATCGATTCCTTGATCTCGGTCTTGAGTTCCTTAATGAGCGCATAGCTTTCGTTCTTGGGATGTTTCTCGGTGTTGACGGCATCCAGCAGGCGGTCGCCCAGTTTGGAGCGCAATTCCTGGAGATACGCTTCGTCTATAACGACCGGCTCAACCGCGCGCTTTGGCTTGCCAACTTTCCGCGCCAGATCGCTGATGGCGGCGCAAATCTTCTTGATCTCCTGATGGCCGAACTCGATGGCCTGCACCACCGTCTCCTCCGAGACTTCGCGGGCGCCGGATTCGATCATCACGATGCCTTCGGCGGTCCCGACCACCATCAGGTTGAGATTGCCATCGCGCCTCTCGGCGTACGTCGGATTGATGATGAACTTACCGTCCATCTGTCCGACGCGCACCGCGCCAATCGGGCCATGGAACGGGACATCCGACACGCTCAGCGCCACCGACGCTCCATTGATGCCGGCAACGTCGGGATCGTTCTCGGTATCGGCCGAGAGTACCATCGCGATCACCTGGGTCTCGCAGCGGAAGCCTTCGGGAAACAACGGCCGGATGGGCCGATCAATCTGTCGGCTGGTCAGGATTTCGCGCTCGCTGGGCCGCCCTTCACGCTTGATAAACCCGCCAGGGATGCGTCCCGCAGCGTAGGTATACTCGCGGTAGTCAACCGTCAACGGGAAGAAGTCAATGCCCTCCCGCGGATCAGGATTGGCACACGCAGTGGCCAGAACGACGTTGTCGCCAATACGTACAATGCAGGAGCCATGCGCCTGCTTCGCCAGCTTTCCAGTTTCAAAGTGGATGGACTTGCCACCGTGCAGCTCCACACTAATTTCGAGTTTGTTGACGCCGTGCAATGTGGCAGTCATTTCTTCATTCATTTCTTAAGTTCCTTCCGTTCCGAAACACAACCGATACGCGCCGCTGTAGTCCCCATGCCATCCCCTGCAGATTCCTTATTCTTGTCATCCCGAGCGAGGACTTTAGTCCGAGTCGAGGGATCTGCGGTTCGACCTTCAAACCTCGCGACGATGGGAGATGGAGTGAAACTGTCAGCCGAGAGAGGCTGGACCAATAAATCTGGGCATACACCGCGCCCAAACGGCCATGCTGCCCGAAAGGCCCATCTGCAACCGGCGCAAACGTGGCGCGCGGCGAAGAGTGGCGTTACGCTCGAAGCGTGGTTGTTCAGTGGCGGGCAAGCTTACTTGCGGATGCCCAGTTTCTGAATGACGGCTTTGTAGCGCTCGGTATCAGACTTCCGGAGGTAATCGAGCAGGCTGCGACGCTTGCTCACCATCATAAGAAGACCGCGCCGGGAGGCATGGTCTTTCTTATGCGTCTTAAAATGCTCCGTCAATTCACCAATCCGCGTACTCAGGATCGCAATCTGCACCTCCGGCGAACCGGTATCGGTTGCATGAGTGCGGTGTTGGTCAATCAGGGCGGCTTTTTTCTCTCGGGCTAACACTGAATCGGTTGTGCTCCTAGTCTCTAATCGTATGTTGTTACGTTTTCAAGGATAA
>Ga0209040_10002760_pt1 | contig 13577 bp, 18 predicted proteins | sample BogFormECP12_OM3_FD_188240 | JGI IMG/M metagenome (GOLD analysis project Ga0209040, IMG submission 188240) | Bog forest soil microbial communities from Calvert Island, British Columbia, Canada - ECP12_OM3 (SPAdes) (version 2) | ecosystem: Environmental > Aquatic > Freshwater > Wetlands > Bog ...
ACCGGCTCGGCGAGTACCTGGCCGAGCTGGCATAAACGACCATGAGCAACTCGGTATAGACGACCACGAGCAAGGGAGCAGTTGACGATGGACCGCTATGTCACGCACGCCACGTTCAGCCTCGAGCGCAGCTACCCGGTGCCGCCCGCCCGGGTCTTCGCAGCCTGGTCTGATCCCGCCGCGAAGGCCAGGTGGTTCGCGGCCGGCCCGGACTCCGGGCACGAGCTTGATTTCCGGGTCGGCGGGCGGGAGGTGGCCCACGGCGGCCCGGACGGCGGCCCCGTGATGACGTTCGAGTCGCTCTACCGGGACATCGTCCTGGGGGAGCGGATCGTCTACACCTCCACCCTGTCGGCCGGGGATGACGTCATGACGGTCTCCGTCACCACCGTGGAGTTCAGGCCCGCCGAGGGCGGTACCCGTCTGGTCCTCACCGAGCAGGGCACGTTCCTGGACGGCCGGGAGGAACCGGCCTGGCGGGAGCAGGGCACCGCCGCGCAACTCGACGCCCTCGCCGCGGAGCTCAAGGAAGATGGCTGATCTTCAGGCCGAGGTTCAGGCCGCAGCGGACGAGATGGTGGCCTCCGGCCCGGAGACGGGTTTGCGGATCGCGGTGCGTCGGCACGGCCACGTGGTCGCCGACATGGTGAGCGGCGTCGCCGACCCCCGGACCGGGGCCGGGGTCCGCCCCGGCACCCTGTTCTACGCGGCGTCCGCGGCCAAGGGCGTCGCCTCCTCGCTCGCGCACGTCCTCGCCGAGCGCGGTGACCTCGGCTATGACATGCGGGTGGCTGACGTGTGGCCGGAATTCGGGTCGCGCGGCAAGGAGCAGGTCACGCTGCGGCCCGAGCTCATGCACACCGCGGGCCTGCCCGGCCTCCCCGCAGAGACCACAATCGAGCAACTGTGCCTCTGGGACCACATGTGCGCCATGCTGGCCGCCCAGGAACTGTGGTGGGAGCCAGGGACCCGGTTCGGCTACCACGCGCTGACGTTCGGCATGGTCGGCGCCAATGGCTCGGCCGCCTACGCCGACGTGGACTCCGGCCTGGCAGCAGCAGTCATGCGCAACGTCCCGACCGCCGGGGGCCTGGCCGCGGTCACCCGGATCGACCGGCTCATCGCAGACAAGGAGGAACATCGGTGAACGAACCAGACACCGCACTCGACCAGCGGTTCAGCAACGCCGACGCAACGGCCGCCGGCTGGGACGAAACCCGCCGGGTGCTCGAGGAGGCCCAGCTGTCCTGGATCTGCACGGTCCGTGCCGACGGCCGGCCCCACCTCACCCCGCTGGTGGCCGTGTGGCTGGACGGAGCGCTCTACTTCAGCACCGGCGGCGGCGAGCAGAAGGCCGTCAACCTGCGCGGCAACTCGCACGTGCTGCTGCTGACCGGCTGCCACCGGTGGGACGAGGGGCTCGACGTGGTGGCCGAGGGCGATGCCGTCCGGGTGAGCGATGACGACCTGCTAAGACGGCTCGCACGGGCCTGGGCAAGAAAGTGGGACGGGCAGTGGCAGTTCGAGGTCCGCGACGGCGCCTTCGAGAGCCCGGGCGGCGGGGAGGGGAAGGCGCTGGTGTTCGAGGTCCGCCCGGCCAAGGTCCTCGCGTTCGCCAAGGGCCGCTTCGGCCAGACCCGCCACAGCTTCAGTGAGTAGCCTGGCCGAGCCGAAACCTGCGGGAGGACCCATGGACACGCTGCTACCCGGCATCACGGCCGAACGGATGCCGACCAGCCGCCTGACCGTCAACGTGCTCTCGGTGGCGGGACGCAACACCGGGCGCACCCCGGAGAGGACACCGGTGCTGTTCGTGCACGGGAACGTGTCGTCCTCGCTGTTCTGGCAGCCGACGATGCTGGCCCTGCCCGAACTGTACAAGCCGCTGGCCATCGACTTGCGCGGCTTCGGCGACACTGATGATGAACCGGTGATCGCCACCCACGGGCTGCGTGACTTCTCCGACGACCTGGCCGCCGCGATCGATGCCCTCGGCCTGGATACGGTCCACCTGGTCGGCTGGAGCATGGGCGGCGGGGTGGTCCTGCAGTACCTGGTGGACCGGCCGGGCACGCACCGGGTCGCGTCGCTGACGCTGGTCGATCCGGTCTCGCCGTTCGGGTTCGGCGGGACCAAGGGCGCGGACGGCATGCTGTGTGACCCGGAGGGCGCCGGGTCCGGCGCAGGCGGCGCCAACCCGGAGTTCGTGGAGCGACTGGCGGGCAAGGACCGCACCGACAAGAGCATGCTCTCGCCGCGGCAGGTGCTGCTCGCGCACTACGTCAAGCCGCCGCACGTGCCCGAGCACCTGGATATCTTCGTGGAATCGATGCTGTCCACCAAGGTCGGCGAGTGGCACTACCCGGGCGACTCGCAACGGGTCGACGCCTGGCCTGGCTTCGCGCCCGGCGATCGCGGCGTACTCAACACGATGGCCCCCACGAATTTCCGGATCGCCGACCTGTCCGGCGTGGAACCCAAGCCGCCGGTGCTCTGGCTGCGCGGCGCCGACGACGCCATCGTCTCCGACACCTCCTTGTATGACCTGGCCTACCTGGGCTCGATCGGCGCGATCCCCGGCTGGCCCGGCGAGCAGGCCTGGCCCCCGCAGCCCATGGTGGCGCAGACCCGGGCCGTGCTGAACGGCTACGCCGCGGCCGGCGGCCGCTACCGCGAGGCGGTCATCCAGGACGCGGGTCACGGCCCGCACCTGGACCAGCCGGAGCGGTTCCTGGCCGAACTGACGGATCATCTAGCCTCCCGCTGACCGCCGGCCGCTCGCTGGCCTGGCCAAAGCAGGCGCCGGACCTGAGCTTCAGCGGCTGCGCTGGGCGGCCAGGATGCGGCGGATGTCCCTGGTCTCGGTGTCGCTGTACCGGTCCAGGATCGCGTGCAGGTCGTCCAGGTCGGACGCGCTGTTGTAACTGGCCAGCTCGCGCTCGAGCGCCGCCCGCGCGGCGTGCGCGTGGCGGCTTTCGCGAAGCTGGGTGCGGACCGAGGTCCACAGGGTGGTGAGCGGGCGAGTTGCGGTCTGCATCTGCCTGTCCTCCATTTCTCTTAGCTTCCGTTCCAGTGTGGGTCGCCAGGAACTATGCGTCTAATGACTTAATCGCAGATCAGATATGCATTAAAGTCATGGATATGGACACCGATGCGCTGCGCTGGCTCCAGCAGGTGGCCGACGGCACCACCGTGACCGAGGTCAGCGAGGTCGAGCCGGTCACCCAGTCCGGCGTCTCGCGGGCGCTGGCCCGCCTCGAGGCGCAGATCGGCACCCCGCTGCTGCACCGCTCCGGCCGCACGCTGCGGATGACGCACGCCGGAGCGGTCTTCAAGCCGCACCTGGACGCGCTGCTGCATCACCTCGACGACGGCATCGCCGCCGTCAGCCAGCTCATTGACCCGGACACCGGCACCGTGGCGCTGGCCTTCCAGCAGTCCCTGGGCACCTGGCTCGTCCCCGACCTGGCCCGCAGCTTCAGCGCCACGCACCCGGGCGTCCGCTTCCAGCTCACGCAGGTGCGCGACGAGCCGAACTCGGCGGCCCTCGACGGCGGGAACGCCGACCTCGAGCTCGGCTCGCGGCGGCCCCAGAATCCGCCGGACGCGGACGTGCACACCCGGCTGATCGCGCTCGAGCCGCTGCGCCTGGCCCTGCCGCGCGAGCACCTGCTGGCCCGCCAGCCGCGGGTCCGGCTGGCCGAGGTGGCCAGCGAGCCGTTCATCAGCCTGCGGTCGGCCTCCGCGCTGCGGCGGCTGACCGACGACCTGTGCGAGCAGGCCGGATTCCGGCCCGACGTGATCTTCGAGGGCGACGACCTGTCCAACGTCCGCGGTTTCGTCGCGGCCGGGCTGGGCGTGGCCGTCGTCCCCGCGCCCCGCGCCGGATCACCCGAAGCGGTGCCTGGCCCGGTGACCTACCTGGAGATCGCGGACCCGGGCGCGGTCCGCGAGATCTTCCTGACCTGGTCCGCCGAGCGCCGCCTGCTTCCCGCCACCGACCTGTTCCGCAGGCACGTCATCCGCCGGGCCGCCGCGGGCAGGCTCCCGGCCGTCTCGGACTGAGGCTGAGGCCGTAGCCCGGGCTGATGACCGCGCCCGTTCGGCACAAAAGATCATTTTGACCGAACGGTTCAGGCTCATCGCCCCGGCATCCCCTAACGCGCCACCCGGCCTGCGCGGTTACCGGCCTGCCGAGTTCTCGGCCAACTCGGCGACGTAGGCCTGGCCTTCGCGCCAGGCCGCGATCTGCTCGGGGCGGCCGTATTCGGCCAGGTAGTCCGCCACCCGGTCCTTGACGTGGTCCCACACCCGGACGGGTTCAGCCTCCGAGCCCCCGCGGAACGGCGAGAGCGGGGCGATCACCGTTTCCAGCGCCGGGTAGACGAAGACCGCGGTCGAGCGGCGGGTCACGGTGCCGCCCGCGACCACCCGGTGCCGGCCCGGGCGCAATTGCCCGCCGGTCCACCGGGCGAGCAGCGACCCGGAGAAGACCTGCAGCGCACCCGGGATGACCGGAACACCAATCCAGTCGCCGCCAGCCGTCTGGACCTGCAGCCCTTCGTAGTCTCCCTCCTGCGCCAGGACCGTGACCGCCGAGTCGTCCGCGTGCTCGAGCAGCAGCAGCTTGTCCTCGTCCGCGGTCGCTTCCCGGTACGCCCAGGTCGGGTAGTCGTTCACGGTCAGCCGCAGGTGCGGCAGTTCGCCCAGGCCGAACGTGTCCCCGGGCAGGCCCTGGGCGGTGGCGTACAGCCGGAGCATCCGGCCCGCCAGCCTGCGTGCGGCCTCGATGTACGCCAGCGCCGCCTCCCGCAGCCCTGGGTCATCGGCCGGCCACACGTTGGCGTGCGCGTACAGGCCGAGATACTCATCGGCCAGGCCCGCCGCGCGAGCGTGCCCGATGTCGTCGAACTGGGCCACGTTGAAGCGCTCGAGTTCGAGCCGCCCGAAGTCATCCGGCCACTGCCGCCAGCCGCGGTAGGGGTGCGGGCTGGCCAGCTTCGCCTTCTCCACCCGCGGCAGGCCTAGCAGCCGGGCCATCCGGGCGCCCAGGTCCGCGATGAGATCCTGCGGCACGCCGTGATTGACCACCTGGACGGCGCCCAGGGTCTCGGTGGCGGCCCGCACCGCGGTTAGCTGGGAGTTGTCCCCGGCCTCGGCGGCATCGAGATCGATCACGGGAATGGCGCGCATCAGCTCTCCTTCGAGTCTCGGGCAGATCCCTTTACTTTCCCTAAACGGGACCTGCCTCGCTCCATTCCCCAGGCTGGGAACTTCGGCACCCGGGGGGGAAACCCCCGATGAGATTCGGGGGCGCGCACCGTCGTATTTTTTGCCGCCCGATTCCTACCGTAAAGGTACGGGGCAAAGGGGTTGACCAGGGAAACGGGGTAGCTGAGATGACGGCCGTGATAAGCCGGGAGCGCGCTAAGGCGACCTGCCTGACCGGAGCCGCCGGGGTACTGATGCTCGCGGGCGCCTTCGTGATGATGGTGGTGGCCGCGCCCGGCCACGTCCAGGCCCGGCCGCACGATCCCGCGAGGCCGCCCGCCCTTCAGCTCACCACGGACGTGGGTCATCAGTTCACGTCGAGGAGCGATTCGGCGAGGATACGCGTGCGCCGGGCCGGGCCCGCGGCGGACAGCGCCTGGGCTGAGGCGTACGTGCCCTCCATGATCAGCGAAAGCTGGTCCGCCAGCAGCTCGGGTTGGGTCGCTAGGCCACCGCTGGCCAAGTAGGCGGTGAGCTGACCAAGCCGGGAGTTATCCCGGGCTGTCCAGTGCGGCTTCGCCGCCGGACTCCAGCGTGTTCTTAGTCTTCTCGGGCTTGTTCTTCCGGGGCTTGCGCTTGACGTCGACGGCGCCCCAGAAGGCTAGGCCGTTGATGACGATCTTGGGCGCTCCGGGCTGCCCGGTACCGGTGGGCCCGTGCTCGAAGGCGCCCATCACCCCGATGCCGGTGACGTGCACCTCGGCGTCGTCGGGCACGATGATCCCGATGCCACCCATGATCGTGACGGCATGGATAGTGACGACGCGTTCCGCGAACCGGGCATCCCGCAGGTCAATCTCGCCGCCGGCCATGATCGCCACGGCAGTGAAGGTCGCGGGTACTACCCAGGCGCCCTTGCGCGTGAAGCCACCCATGATCGCCACGGCGCCGCTGGAGGTCGGCTCGCCGCCGAACCGGTCAGCTGCGCTGCCGACCGCAGGCACGACGGGGGCCGAGATCGGCGCCGTTTCGCTATGCGGCAGGTCCCGGATGACCGGCTCAAGGTCGGCGTAGGTCTTGGCCGCGTACACGGCATTCAGCCGATCGTCGAGTTCGTCCATCCCCAGCCGGCCTTCCCCGGCTGCTTCGCGCAGTATCTCTGCGGTGCGATCACGATCGCGGTCCGATGCACGCAGGCCTTTCGGATCCGGGTCCCCGGGGCGATCCGGGCCCCCTGGGAGACTGGTCATAGGCAGAGCCTAGGCCAGTGCGGGCCGCCTAGGTATAGCTGGTCCCATTACCCGCAGGCACCACCAAAGCAATGGGCGGCCAGCGGTCATCCCGCCGTTCGCGCCGCCCGCGGACCGCGCAGCACCAGAAGCGTCGTCGAACAGGCACACCTCGACGCCCTCGGCGACACCGGAGGCGACCGCGAAGTTGGTCCCGCCGTCGCGCGGCGTCGCGCCCAGGGGCGCCGGCCGGCCGGGAAGCGCGTCTGTCACGGGCCCACGTTACCGAGCACCCTGGCCCCGCGGCCGCCCTGGGTTTGCGGCCCTGGCCAGCCGTGCGCAACAATGAAGCCCTGGCGATGAGGCTCGCCATGAACCGTACGGCGGACGCCGCGCTGATGGCCTCTACCCCGTGATTACCGAGGTAGGAGCCATCACTATGGACGACACGCTGGGATCGCCCGGCCATGATCATGGGGCTGCGCGATGAGCGCAGCCCTCCCGATACCCCTTATCCAGCTGCTGCAAGTGCTCACCGTGGCGATAGGCGCGCCCGGCATCACCGGCGTGATCGCCAAGGTCGAGGGCGGCTGCAGGGACGCCGCGGGCCTCGGATCAGGCAGCCGTACTACGACCTGGCCAAGCTGTTCCGCAAGGAGGCGCTGGCCCCTGAGGGGGCGAGCTGGTTCTTCCTGGCCGCGCCGCTGATCGCGGTCGCCGCCTACCTGACCATCCCGCTGATCGCGGTCGGCAAGCTGCCCGGCGGCGGGAAGGGGGCCGGGACCCGCCGCGAGCCAAAGGGCCGCAGCGCCGTCTGGACTGGGCTTTTCCCCCCGGACCCACCCCAGGCGCGAGGGACGAGCGACGAGGGAAGACGGCGCCGCGAAAGCGGCCCGGAGGCAAGCGGGAGTACAGAGTGAGCGGGCTGTTCGCGGCGGGCCTGATCCTGCTGGCTCTGGCCGCCGTAGCCGACTTCATCGGCCGCCGGTCCCTGCCGTCCTGGCCCCTGTACTTGCTTGGCGCGGCGGGCTCGGCATGCCTGGCCGTACTGGGCGGGTTCGCCCTGGCCGGCCGATCTGTCCAGCTCGATGTCGCCGGCTGGCTCGGCGACCCGGTGCCTGGCCAGCCGGTGGCCGCGCTGGCCGCTGACCGGTTGTCCGGGATGTTCCTGGCGCTGACCTTCGGCGCGGGCGTACCGGTCTCGGTCGCGTTCGCCAGCTGGGCTCGGCCGATCCGGGGGGAGGAGGATCCCCCCGGTCGCGGGGGGATCCGGGGGGTGGCCCCCCCGGGTCGGCTCTGTGCGAGCTATGCGCTGGCGCTCGGCGCGGTCGCGGTGATCATGACCGCGCAGGACGCGTTTACCTTTCTGTTCGGCTGGGAGACGCTCACGCTCGCCTTTTACCTGCTCGCCGGCTCGGAGCGGAACAAGCCGGGCCGGTCCGCCGCCGGGTGCCCGGCCGAGCAGCGCCAGCGTGCGCCACATGCCGTAGAAGGCGACGTTGACGCAGACCCCGGCCATGATCGCGCGGGCCGGGCCGGGTGCTGCGGGTGCGCCGCGTCCCGGCCTGGCGCTCGGCGACGATCGGCGTCGAAGGCGCCGACTCCTACACCGCCTTCGGCTACGCCAACCCCACCCGCCGGGTGCTGGCCGGCGTCCTGCACACCCGCGCCGAGCTGCGCGAGGTCATGATGGAGGAAGACGCCAGCGACGATGGCTCCGGCGCCCCGGATCGTGCCGATCCCGGCCGGGAGGAGGCGGTCGCGCATCTGGAGTACGCCTCCGACGTCATGGAGGTGGTCGAGACCTACCTGTACCGGCCCGCGCTCGGGTCCTTCATGGCGATCGTGACGGCCGCGAAGCGCCTCCAGTCCGGTCGCCTGGACGTGTACCTGCTGTACATGCTCATCGCCCTGGTCGCCGTCATTGCCGTGGTAACCGCCATGGCGTAATAACCACCGGAGCCAAGGACCGGCCGACCCTATGGCCACGGAATGCCCGAGGCCGACTTGGCTGCGGATATCGTGCCGGTGCAGACCGTTGCCCAGGATCCCGTGCATGTGCCTTGGCTGCCGCCGCGGTTATGGACCAGCGCGAACGCGATCAGCACAAGGGTAGTCACCAACCACAGCAGCGGCGGCACTGTCTGCCGCAAGCCCAGGCGGCCGGTATGCACCGGCCCGGGGCGAGAACGCCGGACAACTTCCCGCGAGCCGGCCTGGATCTTCTCACGCGCCGGCATCTCCTCACCGGATGCCAGCCGGGTGAATATGGTCAGCCGCGCGACCAGCGTGGGGTCGGAGCTGGCCAGCCTGTCCTTGATCGAGTCCAGGACCTGCTGCTCCCACGTGCTCAGGCTCATCACTAATCCCTCCATCGCTTCGCCGTGGCCTGAGCGGTCGCAGCGTCCATGGAGAGCATTGCGATGACTGATGCGCTTGGTGAGCACGTCAGCCCAGGCGTCATCCCACTCGAGCAAGGCCTCTACCTGAGTGCGCCAGCATCTCTATGACGCCGAGGCAGGTAGCGGCCTTCAGCCGGAACACCGGTGTCCCGGTATTACGCCAGCTTCATCGCGTGGCACGGTCAGGATACCCAGCCCCCGGAGTAGGCCAGTCGCAGAAGCACGTGCCATCAGTGTGTGCGGCGGCACGTTATCCTGGCGAGAGCACGGCGGAGGGGCTCGCCGCGCTGACGCCCGCAAAGCAGGCGCGGGCGATGAAACGCGGCGCTGCCGTCAACGGTCCCTACCACGCGTACCGCTTGACGCAGGTAGGAGGATGGCGCCGATGCCGAACGGCGAGAGCACTCTGACTGCAGCCTTGAACAAGCTGGCTGCACTCGGGACGGAACGCGACCGGGAGCAGCTTCTGGCGCTGCTCGACCGCCTGGACGCCCCGGTGCTGGCCGGAGGTGTGGAGCTGGTCGACACACCCGGCACCGGGTCCGTGTTCCAGCGGGACACCCAGACAGCCCGTGAGACGCTGCCGACGATGGATGCGGCGGTGTTCGTGCTGACCGCTGATCCGCCGGTATCGGCGAGCGAGCGGGACCTGCTGAGCCAGGTGGCGGACCTGTCCGTGACGACGTTCGCCGTGCTGAACAAGGCCGATCACCTGGACGAGGCCGGACTGGCGGAGACGTCGGAGTTCACCACGCAGGTGCTTGCCGAGGCCGGCCACCCTGGGACGGTGTATCCGATGTCGGCGCGGGCCGCCCTCCGCGGCGGCGATGCCGGCTTCACCGCGTTCGAGACCGATTTCACCGCCTACCTGTCGTCCCGGCGGGAGGCTGACCTGCGCGCGTCGGCCATTGCGCAAGCCCGCCGGGTGGTGGCGCCGGTGGCCACCGATTCCCTGGTCCTCGACGCGCTGGAACGCTGGGGGCATGTGCCGCGCCACTGGCGGCTGGGCGAGGTGGCCGAGGCCACTGTGCTCGGCGACAGCGACCGGCTCGTGGTGGCGCTGGACGCCCTGCTCGAGAACGCCGTCGCGCACACCGAGCCGGGCGACCGCATCGAAGTCAGCGTCCGCCTCGATGACGGGCGGGCCGTCATCGCCGTGACCGACTCCGGCTGCGGCATCCCGCCGATCGACCTGGACCGCATCTTCGGTCGTTTCGCCCGCGCCGAACCGTACCGCAGCGGTGAGGCCGGCGGATTCGGGCTCGGCCTGCCCATCGTGCAGGCCATAGCCGAAGCCCACCTCGGCTCGGTCCGGGTGCACAGCGGCAGCGGCCACGGCGCGACATTCGAGCTGGTCATACCCGCGGTCCCCGCGTTAACTCCGCTGGGAAATCTGCTGAACCGTAAGGTGCCCCTGCTGCGCCCCGTCTGGGCCGCGCGTCCATGATCGTGTGAACTTCCCCCCCTGCCGGGGAGTAACGTCGCATGATCAGCGGCTAGGCAGTGGAGGCATGCGCGGTGCCCGCGTGGGCGCGGTGCCATAATGACGCAATGTCGCGGCGAGTCGTGAGAACCGTACTGATCATTGTCGGGGTCGTCGCAGGGGCCACCCTGATCGGGCGGCGCCTCGGCTACAACCTGGGCACCAACACCATCGTGCGTTGCCGTCAGGGCCACCTGTTCACGACCATCTGGATTCCCGGCGTCAAGCTCAAGGAACTGGACCTGGTCGTGGCCCGGGTGCAGCGCTGCCCGGTCGGCAAGCACTGGAGCCTCGTGGTTCCCGTCCGGGAAGCGGACCTGACCGAAGAGGAACGCCAGTTCGCCCGGGAACACCGCGACATCCGCATTCCCTGACGCAAACCCGCGAAAATAGGCGGCGGCCCAGTCGGCGCCCGTCGCCGATAGCCGTTCTACCGCCGCCATGGTGAGGATCACTGGGTGGCGGGGGTTGATCCCTGCGTCAGCCGGCGGCGCCGGGAGCGGGCACGCCGATGGGGCTGGGGTAGGGGAGCACGCTCGCGCAGGCCTGCGCGAGCGGGGTGAGGATGGTCACGATTTCCGCGGTGGCCTCCGGGCCGAGCCGGGTCCACGGCCGCGCCGCGGCCCAGTCGGTGGCGTTCTCCACCGCCGCGTGCGCCGCCCGGCCCGCGCTGGTCAGTTCGCCGTCCGCGCCGAGCCAGCCCCGTTCGGCCAGCCGGGCCAGCGCCTCGTCCCAGGCCTCGTCGGTCCAGCCGCGAACCGGCTGCAGGTCCTCCCGCCGCAGGTCCAGGCAGCACCGCAGGGCCACCGCCTCGCAGCCGTCGATGTCCGCCGCCGCGAGGGCCGCGAAATGCCCGTCGCCCCGGTGTTCGCGCAGCACAGTGGCAGCCTGCCAGAGCCGGGCCAGCCCATCTTGCCCAACCGGCAGCGCGGCGTCCGCCGCGGCCAGCACCCGGCCGGCGAAGTCAAGCTCCCCGATCGCCCGCCAGAGCAGGCCGGCGGCCGCGGCCACGTCGGCTTCCCGCCCCGCGAGCAGGCTCTGCAGGGCTTCGGTCGCGCCCGCCAGCCGGATCCGCAGCGCCTCGTCGGGCGTGATCAGTTCCCATACGCCGGGGACGGCGCGGGCGACGAAGGCGGGCGCGAAGTTGAAGAACGAGGCGGTCACGACCGCCGCGCTCGCCGCGCCCAGGGGCGCGGCCCGGCCGGCGAAGTAGCCGCGCCAGAACCCGCGCAAGCCCGCCTTCTCGTAGGCCGAACGGGCCTCGGGCGCGAAATAGGTCACCGCGTGGACGGGCTCGAACAGGGTCCACATCGACCGAGCCGTTGACGCCGCGTCAGCCACGACTGCCCCTTTCGCCGAACGTGCGGATTCCAGGGCAGGATATCCCGGCACGGCCTGTTACACATGTGGCGGCGTTCTTGTCCGCAAGCCGGGTAGGAGGCTTTACTATGCGGACTGACCCGGTGAAAGCGGACCGGAAGCCCACGGATGACACGGCTGCCGACAGCGAGTCACGGGGCGGGCGGGGTTGGTGGCGGCGTGTGCGCAGCTGGCTTCCGTTCCTGGTCAAGCCACTGCGCCGCGGCGTCCTCGTCTTCGCCCTAGTGCTGGTCGTCGAGTACCTGGTAGTACCGGAACTGGTCGGTGCCAGCAAGGACCTGTACCTGCTCGGCCAGGTCAACGCCGCCTGGCTGGTCGCAGGCGTGGTCCTCGAGGGCTTGTCGCTGTTCTGCTACGGCCTGCTGACCCAGGCCCTGCTGCCGCCGGGGGCGCGCAACCCGGGTCTGTCCCGGCTGTTCCGGATCGACCTGGCCGCCGCGGCGGTCGCGCACGTGATACCGGCCGGCACGCTGGGCAGCGCCGGGATCGGCTACCGCCTGTTCACCGCCGAAGGCATCAAGGGGAACGACGCCGGCGTGATGATGGCGACCAAGGGCCTGGGCTCCACCGTGGTGCTCAACGTCCTGCTGTGGCTGTCCCTGGTCGTCTCCATCCCGCTGGCGGGTTTCCACCCGATCTACGTGACCGTGGCGATCATTGGTGCCGTGTTGCTGCTCGCGATCGCCGCCCTGACCATCGGGATCACCAGGGGAGCCAGACGCGCCTCTCGCATCCTGCACGCCGTCGGTGACCGGATACCCGGCCTGTCCGGCGACCGGCTGGAACGGGTCCTGCTCGAAACCGCGGCTTCCCTGTCCGCGCTCGGCCGTGACCGGCGCACCCTGGTCATGTCGCTGACCTGGGCCTCGCTCAACTGGCTGCTGGACGCCGCGTCACTGTGGTGCTTCGTGGCAGCATTCGGCAAACTCCTCAATCCGGTCGAATTGTTCGCCGCCTACGGGATCGCCAACGTGGCCGGCGCGCTGCCCTTGACTCCCGGCGGGCTGGGCGTCGTCGACTCGCTCGCGCCGCTGCTGCTGGTCGGCTTCGGCCTAACCCGCAGCGTGGCCACGCTGGGCGTGCTCGGCTGGCGGCTGGTGAACTTCTGGCTGCCCATTCCGCTCGGCGCCGCAGCCTACGTGTCCCTCAAGGTACCCCGCGGCGCCGGCCTCAAGGCCATGCGCGCCGCCGTGTCGACCATGATGGCGCGCCAGCCATCGCCCGAACTCGCAGCATCCGACGCCGCATCGCCCGAGGTCACATCGCCCGAGGCCGTACCGCCCAAGGCCACGTCGCCGGACGCCTTGCCGCCTCCGGCGTCCTTGCCGCCTCCGGCGTCCTTGCCGCCTCCGGCGACGCCATCACCGGAGAGCCGTGAGCCTCCCGGCCCAGTTAGTGACAGGTGAGCTTGGGTTTGGCCCCGAAGTAATTGATGGGCCCGAACGGGATGGTCGCCGCGATCGTGCCCGCGCCGGCGCAATCCGCCGATGAGGTGGTGTAGTAGTGCCGTTGCCCGGCGGCGAGTGCGCCGATTAGCAGCCAGCCGAAGATCAGCACCCAGACCAGGCGCATGGCCACCTCCGGAATTTGGCGCGGCTCTTCCGCTGCGCCGGTCTGCGGCATTTAAATTATTTAAAATTCGGCCATGTCCCCACCCATCCGATCCGACGTCTGCTTCGAAGGTGTCATATGAACCCGAGCGATTCGGACGCGTCCCGGTTCAAGTCCGCAACTACGGATAGGAGGGGAGAGCGGGACCTCGATGACCTGCTCGTCCACGTGGCGCGTGGCGACCAGGAAGCGTTTGAGGCGGTGTACGACCGGCTGGTCGGCCCGGTGTACGGCGTGACCCGCAGGGTTCTTCGGGATCCG
>Ga0209040_10002761_pt1 | contig 13577 bp, 10 predicted proteins | sample BogFormECP12_OM3_FD_188240 | JGI IMG/M metagenome (GOLD analysis project Ga0209040, IMG submission 188240) | Bog forest soil microbial communities from Calvert Island, British Columbia, Canada - ECP12_OM3 (SPAdes) (version 2) | ecosystem: Environmental > Aquatic > Freshwater > Wetlands > Bog ...
CTCGAGCAGTTCGGGTCTCGGCATGATTAGTCCTCCACGTCTCACACACCTTGGCCTCGGCCAGGTGGCCCGATAAATGACGCGGACGAACCGAAAGAGGTGTGAGCTGCCTCACACTACAAAATTTTTTTAACGGCTTGGTCATCAATAGCCGTATCGCACGCGATACCAGGCCAGCCCGACCAGTTCGTGGAGCGCGTAATAGCTGTCCAGCAATGCCGGAATTTGCGGCAGGAATGCCGACATCGATAGCGACGGGCTCACACCGTCGGGGGTGGGCGTCGCAATCACCGGGTAGCCGACTGCCCGGAAGGACCAGAGCGCCCGTGCCATGTCCCAGGGGTGCGCCACAACCAGTGCGGAACGAATCCCGGCGTGCCGCAGGATCTCCGTCGAGAATGAGGCGTTTTCGAAGGTGTTCCGTGAACGGTCCTCGCGCCATTGCACCGGGACTCGAAAATCCTCCTGCAACACTCTGCTCATCAGCCCTGCGAGCGAGGAGCCGGCAGGGCCCGGCGGGCCGCCGCTGACCAGGATAGGCAGGCCGAGACGCCGCTGCTGTCTCGCCGCTTCGGCGAGGCGCTCGAGGGTCAGTGGCCCGACCGTGTCCGGCACTCCGGGGATGCCGCTGCGCCGCGCATCGGCGGACAACACGATGATCGCGCCGGGCGGCGTCTCGGAGAGGAGGGTCGGTTCGGCGATTGCGATCGCCTCGGCCGATCGGATCAGCAGACCGGCTGTGACCGGCATCGCGATCAAATAGAGACAGCCGATCGCGGTGGTCGCCACCGTCAGCCCGAACAGTCTGCGCCGCCAGGCAATCAAGACGCCGACCATCGCCAACAGAATGAACAGGTTTGGCGGGATTAGAGAAGAATAGGAGAGCCAAGACACGGCGATCGGTGCCCTGGCCTGTATCAGCCGAGCGGACCGACGCGCTCGCCCCGCAGCCGGTGATAGACCGTCGCGGCTTGCCGCTTCAGCCCGAGGCGCAGGCCGCGCAAGGTCCGTGGATTGGCCGCGGTGATGCCCCACCTCTCGCGCCGCTTCGCCAGCCACATTTTCTTGTAAGGATCATCGCCGCGGCCGAGGCTGATTTCGTGCGGGCGATCCTCGCCAAGTACGCGTTCGAACATGTCCATTGTCAGAAGCGTGCCGAGCGAGAGAGTGTCAAAGCGCTTGTCGTGCGCCAGCTTGCAGATCACCGCGCGGCCGTTCCACACGATCCAGAACTGCGCCGCTGCGGGGATGCCTTCGAGGTCGTAAATGCCGAGGCGCAACGCCCGCAGCTCGGCGGCGAGCCGGATCAGCGCCGGGACAAAGTCGGGGAAGAACTCGGCCGGCTTCCAGCTCGCGGCATAGACCGATTGGTAGTCGGCGATCGCCTGGTCGACCCCACTGTCGTTGTCGAAGAACCGTTTCGCCAGGCGGTTGGCTTGCTCCAGCTTGCGGCGTTTGCGGCGCCAAGTGTTGCGCAATTCCGAGGGCCGGGCGGCGAGATAATCGGCGAAGCTCAGACCGGCGGTCTCCTCGTACCACGTCCCTGAACTGAGCGAGCATTCGACGAGCAGACCGGCGCCGCGCAGCGCGCCGGCGAGGGCAGCGTAGCTCGGCTCGTGCGGGTCGAGCTCCGACAGGCTGAGGCAATCCCAATGTGGCCTTTCGGCAAGGATTTCCGAGAGGATCGCGGGGAGCGCGGTTTCGAGCTCCGCTCCCAAGCCATGGGGAATGCCGTGCTCCAGGCTGTGCGCATTGGTCAGGCTCGCGAGCCCGCGCCCGTCCTCTCGGGGCGCGGTCTGCAGCAGGAGTGCCGTCGCCGAGGCCGGCCGTTCATCGGTGTAGACGCGGATCTCGGTTCCCGCCGGGACGCCGCGGCGCGCGATCAAGTCATACCAGGCCGGGAGTCGAAAAAAACTGCTCCGATCGGCGCCAAAGGCATCGGCGAGCCCGTTCGGGGGTCGGTGAAAATCAGGATTTATGTAGAGTGGCATCAGGCGAGGACAGCCTCGTCGGGCCTTCTCGGGCATTGCAAGGTGCAAATCCTCACATTCACGACGTTATATCCGAGTGCGTTGCAGCCCCAACACGGGATTTTTGTCGAGACGCGCCTGAGGAAACTGGTCGAGGGGGGCGCGGTTGCCGCCCGCGTCGTGGCGCCTTGTCCGTGGTTTCCTTTCGGTTCGCCGCGGCTTGGCCGATATGCGGTGTTTTCCCGGATCCCCCGCAAGGAGACCCGCCACGGGCTGCACGTCGACCATCCGCGCTATCCCGTGTTGCCGAAAATCGGGATGAGCGTAGCGCCGCTCGCTCTGTTCGCTGCAACTTTGCCGTTGCTGCGGCGGCAGATCCGCGAGGGCGGCGATTTCGCGCTGATCGATGCGCATTATTTTTATCCGGACGGGGTCGCAGCCGCGCTGCTCGGCCGCGCCCTCGGCCGCCCCGTCGTCGTTAGCGCGCGTGGGAGCGACCTCAACATCCTCGCGCGACATCTGATCCCCCGCCGATGGATCAGGTGGGCGGCGCGGCGCGCCGACGGTCTGATCACGGTGTCGAGCGGGCTGAAACAGCGGTTGGTCGAGCTCGGTATCGCCGCCGAGCGGGTTCGCGTGCTGCGCAACGGCGTGGACCTTACGTTGTTTCGTCCGCACGACCGCGACGCGGCGCGGCGGTCTCTCGGCTTTACGCGGCCGACCCTTCTCGCCGTCGGCAATCTGGTCGCGCTGAAACGCCACAAGCTGATGGTCGAGGCGCTGGCTTGGCTGCCGGAATTCGAGCTCGTAATCGTCGGCGAGGGACCCGAACGGGACGCGATCGAGAGGGCGGCGCGCGAGCGCGATGTCGCCGGCCGTGTCCGCCTGCTCGGTCGTATGCCGCAGGATCGCCTCCCCGAGATCTACAGCGCAGCCGACCTCTTTCTGCTCGTATCGACCCACGAAGGCTGGCCGAATGTCCTGCTGGAGAGCATGGCCTGCGGCACGCCGGTCGTCGTCTCCGAGATGACCGGGATCGCCGAGATTGTCGGTGCGGCCGAGGCCGGTCGCGCCGTTGCCGACATCACGCCGCGCCGGCTCGCGGATGCCGTCCGCGACTCTCTGGCGACCCGGCCGTCGCACGCCGCAACCCGCCGCTACGCCGAGCAATTCGATTGGGAGAGCACGACCGATGGACAAATCGCGCTGTTTCGCGAGGTGTTGCAACGGCGATCGAGCGGCCTGCCTGCTGCGGCGCACATCGCCTAATGGCGCAAGATGCGGCAGTAGACCGCGCCGTAACGGGCGACGCTGTGCGCCCAGGAGCGCTCGGTGTCGATGAACTCGATTGCTCGCGCCCGGATGCGCGGCCAACACTCCTGGTCGGTCAGTGCCGCGAGCACGCCTTGGGCGAGATGCTGCGGCTCGCCCGGCGGGAACAGGTAGCCCGTCTCCCGGTCGCAGATCAGCTCGCGATGTCCGCCAACGCTCGACGCGACGACGATCCGCTCCTGTGCCATCGCCTCAAGCGGCTTCAGCGGCGTCACCAGCTCGGTCAGGCGCATCGAAACCCGAGGAAAGACGAACAAGTCGGCCAGGTCGTAGTACTGCCGCATCTCGTGATGCGGCACCCGCCCGGCGAAGACGACGCTGTCGCCAAGGTCGAGTTCGCGGGCCAGGGCGCGCAGATCGTCTTCTTCCGGCCCGCCGCCGGCGAGCAGTACGGCGATGGCGGGTTGCTGCCGCCGCATTTCGGGAACCGCGCGCAACAGCAGATCCAGGCCCTCATAGGAATAGAACGAGCCAAAAAAGGCGAGGACCGTTTTCCCGCAAAGACCGAGCCGGGTTGCCAGAGCGCGGTCGGGAACCCCCGGCCCACTGAAGACGCTGCGATCGACCGCATTGGGGATCACCGTAATCTTTTCGCCCGGCACGCCGCGGGCGATCGCGTCCATGCGCAGCCCCTCACAGATCGTTGTCACCGCGTCGGCGCGATGGAGGGCGCGGGTCTCGAGGATCCGCGTCGCCGCGTAACGCAACCCGCCCTTGCCGTTGGTCCCGTGGCTCGCCGCTGCGTCCTCCCACAGCGCGCGAACTTCGTAGACGACGGGAATCGCGTGCCGTCGCCCGGCGCGAAGCGCCGGCAGCGCATTGAGTACCGGGGAATGGGCGTGCAGGATTTGCGGCCGGACCTCGCCGATCACTTCGTCGAGCCGCCGGTCGAGATCTTCGACAATCTTCAGCTCGCGAAACCACGGCAGTCTTGCGGCGAGCCCGGTCGGCGTCGGAGTCCGCAGAAACTCCCACTCGCCGATCTGCTCCCGCGCCGGTCCCGGCGCGTAATGCTTGCCGCTCGTCAGCAGCACCGGCTCCCAGCCCAGCGCGCGCTGCTGGTTGATGATGCCGAGAGTGCGATAGACATAGCCGCTGTGCAACGGCAGCGAATGGTCGAGAATATGCAGAATCCGCATTACCCGAGTGATTTGCAATCGTGATTGCCGGTCAATATAGCAGGATCGCTTGGAAAGGCCTGAGCTACCGTTAACGAGCACGTCTCGCCATGTCGAGTTCCGCCGTGAGGCTCTCCCGCCGCTGCCGGAGCTCGAACGAGAATGGCGCTTGCTCGAAGCTGCCGGAAATCCGTCATTCTTCACGTCGTGGCACTGGATCGGCACGCTGTTGGCTGCGGTGCCGTTGGCGAGCCGGCCCAAATTGCTGCGCGGCAGCGCGAACGGCCAAACGGCCGCACTGGCGTTGCTCGGCGCCAATGAGACCCGCCGGCGGCGGGGGCTGGTTCGCTCACGCGGTCTCTATTTGAACGAGACCGGCGACCCGCGCTTCGATTCGTTGACGATCGAGCACAACGCCATCCTGGCGGCGGCGCAGTGGGAGCCCGTCATCTGGGACGAGCTGATCTCCTGGTTCGCCGGCCTTCAGGACGGGGCCGACGAGCTTCATGTCGGCGGGTCGCTGCGGCGCCTGCCCGAAACAGCGCTCCGCAGGTGCAGGCTCGGATGCAGCGAGACATCCCTTCCCTCCTATTCGGTCGACCTCTGCCGGCTGGAGCGAAGCGATGGCGAGCTCTACCCGGTGCTCAGCGCCAATGCGCGCCAGCAGCTTCGGCGCGCGCTGCGATATTTCGAACGGCTCGGTCCGCTGCGTCTGACCGAGGCGGCAACCACAGGCGAGGCCCTGGCCTTTTTCGATGCGATGAAGGGGTTGCATTGCGCCTCGTGGGAGCGTCGCGGCAGGCCGCATTCCTTCGCCGGCGAATTCTTCGAGCCATTCCACCGGCTGTTGATCGAGCGCAGCTTTGCCGAGGGCGGAACCCAGCTTCTGCGAGCCTGCGCCGGCGACCGCGCCCTGGGTTATCTCTATAACTTTCGGTTAGGCAATCGCGTTTATGCTTACCAGAGCGGGTTCGACGATGCCGATCGCCGCGAGCGGCCTGGAATCGTCACCCATTTCCTGGCGATCCGGCACGCCTTCCGTTCGGGCGCAAGGGTGTATGATTTTATGGCCGGCCGCAACCGTTTGAAGGAGAGCCTCGCGACCCGGTGCGAGCCGATGCTGTGGCAGCTCGTCCAGCAGCCACGCCTGGGCTTTCGTCTGGAACACCTCGCCCGACGGTTGAAGCACGCCCTGCCGCCCTCCTTCTGGCTATGACGGGCGGAGAGGGGCATGGAGGTCGGAGGAGGCGAAAAAGGGCTTGCCGGACAACCAATGAAACGGTACGGCAGCCACCGTTCACTGGCCTTCCCGCGGTGAATTGGAGCGTCGTGCAAGAGGAGCCTCATGTCGATCCTTCTCACCGGCGCTGCCGGGTTCATCGGCTTTCATGTCGCCAAGGCGCTGCTCGAGCGCGGCGAGCGGGTGGTGGGCGTCGACAATCTCAACGACTATTATGATGTGCGGCTCAAGGAGTCACGGCTCGCCCAGCTCAACGCCTCTCCTGGCTTTACTTTTGCCAGGCTCGACGTCGCCGACCGCGACGGAGTGTTCGCAATGGTCGAGCGCCACAGGGACCTGCGCAGCGTCATCCATCTCGCGGCGCAGGCGGGCGTGCGCTACTCGCTGGAAAACCCCTACGCCTATATCGACGCCAATGTGACCGGCACGCTGGTGATGTTAGAGGCGGCGCGGCGGATCGCGAATCTGACCGCGATCACGTATGCCTCGTCGTCTTCGGTATATGGCGCCAACCGCAAGCAGCCTTTCAGCATCGACGATCGGGTCGACCAACCGGTCTCGCTTTACGCCGCGACAAAACGGAGCTGCGAGCTGATCGCGCGCACTTACAGCCACCTGCACGGTCTGCCGGCGACAGGATTGCGGTTCTTTACCGTTTATGGCCCGTGGGGCCGTCCGGATATGGCGGCGTTTCTGTTCACCCGGGCGATGCTCGCGGGCGAACCGATAAAGGTGTTCAACGAAGGCAGGATGGCCCGCGATTTCACCTATATCGACGACATCGTCGCGGGTACGATCGCGGCGCATGACCGCCCGCCGCCGGCCGCCGAGGGGGTTCCTCACCGGATCTACAACCTCGGCAACCACCGCCCCGAAAAGCTCCTCGACTTTATCGCCGTCCTCGAGCGACTGCTTGGCCGCACCGCGCAGAAACAGCTATTGCCGCTGCAACCCGGCGATGTCCCGGAAAGCTTTGCCGATATCGAAGCCTCCCGCCGCGATCTCGGCTTCGAGCCGAAGACCCCGATCGAAATCGGGCTCGCGCGCTTTGTGCAATGGTATAAGCAGTATTACCAGGTGAATTGATCGGCCCTCTTCATGGAACGCGGATTTGCGGTCATCGGCCTCGGTTATGTCGGTCTGCCCGTCGCCCTCGCCTTGGCGAAAAAGTTCGAGCCGGTCTTCGGTTTTGACATTTCGCAGCAGCGGATCGCCGCCCTGCGCAATGCCAAGGATACGACCGGCGAGGTCACCGAGTCGGCGCTGCGCGAAACGAGGCTCCGATTTACCGATGACGCCGATGCGCTGAACGAGGCCAGCTTTTTTATCGTTACCGTGCCGACGCCGATCGATGCCGAGCGGCGCCCCGACCTTTCGCCGCTCGAAGCGGCCTGCGCGCTGATCGGACCCCGCCTGAGGGCAGGCTCGGTGGTGGCTTTCGAGTCGACCGTCTATCCCGGGCTGACCCGCGAATTCTGCGGGCCGCGTCTCGCCAAGGCCTCCGGCCTCAGGCAGGGGATCGACTTCAAGCTCGGCTACTCGCCCGAGCGCATCAACCCCGGTGACAAGGAGCACAGGCTCGAAACGATCGTCAAGATCGTCGCCGGCGAGGATCCGGAGACTTTGGAGCGCCTCGCCGGCGTCTACGCGCGCATCGTCGATGCCGGGGTCTACCGCGCATCTTCGCTCGAGGTCGCCGAGGCGGCGAAGGTCATCGAGAACACCCAGCGCGACCTCAATATTGCATTGATGAACGAGCTGGCGATCATCTTTGACCGGCTCGGTATTCCGACCAAGGAGGTGTTGCAAGCGGCGGGCACAAAGTGGAATTTTCTGCCGTTCAAGCCCGGGCTGGTCGGCGGGCATTGCATCGGGGTCGATCCCTATTACCTGACCGCGCGGGCCGAGGCGGCCGGCTATTACCCGCAGGTCATCCTCTCCGGCCGGCGCATCAATGACGGCATGGGCGGCTTCATCGCACAGCGCCTCGTCAAGCTGCTGATCGCGGCGGAGCGGCCAGTCAAGGGCGCCCAGATCGGGATCCTCGGCGTCACCTTCAAGGAGGATGTGTCTGATCTGCGCAACAGCCGCGTACCCGACATCGTCGCCGAGTTGCGCGAATTCGGGATTGCGGCAGCGGTGGCCGACCCGCTCGCCGACCCGGCCGAAGCAAAGCGCGAATACGGCATCGAGCTAGTGCCGCTCGGAGCGTTTGCCAAGCTCGACGGGCTGATCCTGGCGGTGCCACACCGCGTGGTCGGGGACGCCGGCTGGAGCAGGTTGTTCATGACGCTGAGCCCGGGCGGGGTCTTTATCGATGTCAAATCGGTCGTTCCGCGCAACACGGTCCCGCTGAACATCCGTTACTGGAGCCTCTGAGGGCTTCACGCAAAGTGGCAGGTGGAGTATCGGCACCAAATAGCGGCCTCGTTTCGTGAAGCGCTCGGTGCTGCTCTCGGCTTTCGCTATTTTGGTCGGCGGAGCGGCAGCTGCCGACGAGATCGTGGTGCCAAGGTCTTTTGAGCAGAACCAGCCGGCCGACTTCGCCTATCGCTTTGACAGGGCCTCAACCGGACATGGGTTTCTCGAGATCGAATGGAGTGGTGTTGCTGGCCGAACAGTCGAGCGGCGCCGAATGCCTCTCAATCTCACTGACGCTTCGGAGGTGGTCTTCTCCCTTGACATCAGACGAGCCGTCGCCGCGGGGAACGAACTCGTCGCGCATTTGTCGTTCGACGGCGTCGATCAAATTGGCAATACGAGCCACCGCGAGAACAAGATATCCGCCCAGTTCATCGCGCCGCCCGCCGACCATCCGTGGTCGGATTACCAAATCATCATTTGGCAAGGGCAGACGCCGGCCGGCTACGCCACCTTAAAAAAGTTGGGGATCACCGCCGGGATGGTGGAAACCAACCACCGCGTTGGAGCGAGCACCTATACGGCTAGCCTGGCGCCTCTGATCGACGCCGATCTGCGCTGTTATCTCGAAAACATCGCGACCGATTTCTATTCTCCCTATCACAAATGGTATGATGATCGCCCTGCAAACTGGCGATTTCTCGAAGCCAAACAGCGCTATTGGGCGAACCCGGCGACCGCGCAGCGTTTATTCGCGAGCCCAGCCTCTCCGACCCGCAATGGGTGAAAAAAATTCGCAACCGTCTGATCCGCAATGTGCGGGCGCTGCGTCCCTACCGGCCGCTGTACTACAGTCTCGGTGACGAAACCGGGATCGGCGACCTCGCAGCGTTCTGGGACTTCGATTTTTCCGATCCCTCTCTGGCAGCGATGCGGGAATGGCTGAAGGACGAGTATGCCAGCCTGGCTGCACTCAATCTGCAGTGGGGCACCACATTCAGCCGCTGGGACGACGTCGTGCCAATGACCACCGACGAAGCGATGCGGCGCTCGGACGAGAACTTTTCGGCATGGGCAGATTTCAAGGAATGGATGGACATTGCCTTTGCGCGTGCCGTCAAGAGCGGCAGCGACGCGGTTCACGCCGCCGATCCCGACGCGATTTCGGCTATCGAGGGCGCTCAAATCCCCGGCTGGGGCGGCTACGATTATTCTCGGCTGGCGACCGGCGTCGACGCGATGGAGCTGTATGCTTACGGCGAGAACATTCCAATCGCGCGATCCTTCAATCCGCAATTGATCATGCTGACGACCTCGTTCAACAGCGGGCCGGCGGAAGCGCATCGGGTGTGGCGCGAATTGCTGCGCGGCACGCGGGGTCTCATTTTGTGGGACGACAAGAGCGAATTTGTGGACAACGACGGCAGTCTGGGCGACAGGGGACGCGAAGCTGCGCGCTATTTCGGCGAGATACGAAGCGGCCTCGGCGCCTTGCTGATCAACAGCCGACGGCACACGGACCCCGTCGGTATCCTTTACTCACCGGCGAGCAGCCGCGTGCAATGGCTGCTCGATCGAAAAGCGTCGGCCGAGGAATGGAGCCGCCGCGAGGCGAGCACGGAGTACCAGGATGACGCGATCAGAACGAGCACGCGGCAGTTCGCGCATGCGCTCGAGCACATGGGCGTCCAACATCGGTTTGTGTCATCCGAACAGGTGCGGCGAGGCGAACTCCGCGGCGGAGATTACCGCATCCTGCTGCTGCCGCATACGATCGCCCTCGCAGCGAGCGAGGCCAACGAGATCCGCGGCTTTGCCGAGCGCGGCGGGGTGGTCATTGCCGACAGCGAGCCGGGTGTGTTTGACGAGCACGGCCGACGGCTGGCGAAACCCGCTCTATCGGATGTCTTTGCCGGTCCGCCCACCCGCTCGGCCGCCAGCTTGGCGTTCGGCAGGGGGATAGCGGTCTATCTGGCCTCGGCCAATGGCCGCGAACCGCAGAACACCCAGCACCTGTCGCGAATTCTCGACACAGCCGGCGTGAAGCCGCTCTTCCCCGTCCTGCGCGCCGACGGCCGCCCAGCGGACGATGTCGAGACCCGTATTTTCAGCAACGGAGAGCTGACGATTGTCGCTCTGCAGCGTGATTATCTGCCTCGGTCGGACCCGGACAGCCGCGAAGTTGTGGCTCGAGCTTTGCCGCGGATGTTCACCGTCTTTGACCTTCGGGCGCGACAGACGCTCGGCAATACCGACCGGCTGGAGCTCGATCTGGGTGCGGTGGAACCGGTTCTGCTGAGTTTATCGGAGAAGCCGGTCGCTCCCCCCTCGATCGCCGGGCCTCACCGGGCACATCTCGGCGAAATTGCCGAATTCCACATTCGATCGAACTCACCGGCGGCACACGGTGTCATTCATCTCGATGTCATCGATCCCGACGGCAGCACAGTTGCCCATTATTCCGGAAACCTGCGCGCCGCCGGGGTGGTGACGGCCAAAAACCTACCGCTTGCCTTGAATGACAAAACCGGGGTCTGGAAGCTCCGGGCCACAGATCTGCCGAGCGGCGGGACCGCAACGGCCGAGCTGCAGGTCGAACCCTGATTTGCCCGACGAGGGGCAAGCCATCGATGCGGATTTTCTATGTATGCCGGCGCGTCCCGTTTCCGCCGGACCGCGGCGACAAGATCGCCGCCTTCAATGAGGTTCGTCATCTCGCTGAGCGGCACGAGGTGCATGTCTTCTGCCTCGGCGACGGCGCGCAGGACCTCGCCAACATCTCCGGCCTGCAGCCCTACGCAAAGAGCGTCACCGCCGCTCCGGTCGACGAATTGACGATAAAGCTGCGCGCGCTCGCGGCGCTCTTTACGGGGCAGCCGCTTTCGGTGGCGGCCTTGAACGAAACAGAGCTGCATCGCGCGATCCGGCGGAAATTCGCTGAACTGCGGCCCGACCTGATAATCGTCTACAGTTGCAATATGGCGCAGTTTGCCGAGCCCTTCCCTGGTGTGCCGCGGATCATGCATTTTGGTGATCTCGACTCGCTGAAATGGCGGCAATACGCAGAGCGATCGAGGCCGCCGCTGCAATGGATCTACGCGATCGAGGGCCAGCGGCTTCTCGCCTACGAGCGGCGCATAGCACGGACTTTCTCGTATGCGCTGGTTCATACCGAGTTCGAGAAACGCGATTTCGAGCGGCTGATCCCCGATATTGCGGTGTCTATCCTCGGCAACGGCGTCGATCTCGACTACTTTCGGTCGTCGGGCGAGCGCAAGGAGCCGGGATCGATGGTGTTTACCGGGGTCATGGATTATCGGCCCAACGTCGACGCCGTCAGCTGGTTCTGCAATGAGATCCTGCCGCTAGTTCGGGCAGAGATCCCGCGGGCGAATTTCACGATTTGCGGCAGTCGGCCTGCTCCAGCGGTACGCCGCTTGGCCAAACTCGGCGGCGTAACGGTGACCGGCTGGGTTCCTGACGCGCGACCCTATCTCGACCGGGCCGAAATATTTGTCGCGCCTCTGCGGATGGCGCGCGGCGTACAGAACAAGCTGCTCGAAGCGCTCGCCATGGGTTTGCCATGTGTGGCCTCGACCGCTGCGTCGAGAGGCACAGTGGTGGTCGACGGGGAAGGCATCCTTGCGGCCGACGACCCTGGGGAATTCGCCCGGCTCGTCGTCGAGTTGCTGCAGGACGGCACGCGGCGAGCGGAGATGGCGCGCAGAGCGCGGGCTGCGGCAGAAGCGAATTATCCTTGGGAGGCGCAGCTGGCGCGCCTCGATCAGGTTATTGCAGCGGCGGTTTCGCAACCACTGCGGCACGCGGCGGCCTCCTTGGAGCGCGCCCGATAGTGACGCGGCGGCCGCGGGACTGACGAATGTAGAAAATTTAACGATCTGGCACTCTAAATCTAAAATTGAGCACTCACGAAAAAATCAGCCCTAGCGGGGAGGCCGCGCCGTGAATCGCTCACAGATGTCGGAAAGCTTTACACCCCGCGAGGTCGAAGTCCGGGCTTGATTCCGTCCCGCTAGCATAGCTCAGTCACTCGGCTTTGCCTTGTCCAGGCAGCTTTCACTGCCTGAACAAGCGCAGCCCAAACCGATTACCGCATGGCCGGGAGAGCTCGGCATATCGCGAAACAGTGTCGGAAAACTTTACACGGCGATGCCGCACACAGACTAAGCTATTAATATTCAATGTTAGCACGGAAATTGCCTGAGAATTCTCAGAGACATGGAATTCGATATGCATCGCTCGCCTGTCCACGAAAGGCTGACCTCGCGAGGAGGAGATGCGGCCGAGGGCGAAGATCGTGAAGACCACCCTACCCATATCCTCTCGGGTCGAGGACAATGCATGGACAGCCGAGCAAGCACGTTCGCTCGCAGTTGCGCCGTGCCCATGCCGCCAGTCTCGTCCGCGCCGTTGCGCTCGGCCTCCCAGCCTTTTGGGACATGACCTTGATCCTGGAGGCCACGCGGCGCCCTCGCACCTGCAGTCGGCGCGCCAACCCGCTGTTCATCTACCCGCCCTGCAACCGTCGGGCCTTTACTGATGCCAAGCGCTGCTGGCGCACCTATGGGCTCGTCGCTCTACTCCTATTGTATTTCATCCTAGGGTCTGACGTTGCATTTGCACACGTAAAATGGTTCTGCGCCTATGATGTGGCCGAACAGCCGATCCGGCTGAGCCAAGTGATCAGCGGCGTATTCGGTCTGCTCGTCGTGCTGGCGCTGATCATTCTTTTCGCGGCTAGCTTAATCGACGTCTCGCCGATTGGAACCGCCTTGCATAGCGCAGCGGACTGGGTAACCAAGCCCATACGGACCAACACGGAGACGTTGCTGCGCGGTGTCTATGGCGCTTTCTTTATCGCGCTCTGGGCTCGCGGCGGGATCATCCTCACGCCCGAACTCACAACCGCAGCTGCATGGATCTCCTGGCTACAGCTTTCGATCGCCGCTGGAATGCTCTGGCGTTCGACTTTGCCTCTCTCAGGCGTCGGCATCGTCGTGCTGTTTGGCGTTGCCGTATTCAACTATGGCCTGTTCCACCTATTGGACTATCCGATCTTCCTCGGTGCCGCCGCCTACTTCATCCTTGTGGGGACCAGCTGGTCGCCGTTTGGGGTTCGGCCGCTGGACGTCGCGCGGTATGCTACCGCGGTCACACTGATGTGGGCGTCGGTAGAGAAGTGGGCTTACCCACAATGGTCGTACCCGATCTTTATAGCTCATCCGCAAATGAGCTTTGGGTTCGATGTTACCTTTTATATGAAAGCCGCTGGGGTCGTTGAGTTCGCCCTGGCATTCGCGCTTGCTTGGACTCCCTTGGCACGTGCCGCAGCCCTTGTCCTTTGCGGAATGTTCGTTAGCGCCATCTTTGAATTCGGCAAGATCGACGCGATCGGACACGCGCCGATAATTGTCATTTTGCTCGCGGTGTTCGCCGATCAGGCTCTGGCCGCGCGGCACCACCCTGCCCTTGCGCCCGCCTGGTGCGCAATCGTGATCGCCGCATTCATCGCGGCATACTACATTGGGCATGCAT
>Ga0209040_10002762_pt1 | contig 13576 bp, 15 predicted proteins | sample BogFormECP12_OM3_FD_188240 | JGI IMG/M metagenome (GOLD analysis project Ga0209040, IMG submission 188240) | Bog forest soil microbial communities from Calvert Island, British Columbia, Canada - ECP12_OM3 (SPAdes) (version 2) | ecosystem: Environmental > Aquatic > Freshwater > Wetlands > Bog ...
CGCGGATGCACGATTCCCCGGGCCGCGGCGCCAACTCCAGCAGTGACGATGAAGGCTCGAAGCCGTGAAAGCCGATCTGCGATTTGACTGCATATTGGTCCGACGGAAAGGCCCCGCTCTCCATGAGGATCTTGTGTCTTTGGAAAGTCGGCCGGTAAAACGACACCATCAACAGGTGGAGGTTCACCGTCAGGGAATTCATCACCACAACTTCCTCAGGCTTCGCCCCGACCAGCGAGGCCGTTTGTTGGGTGAGCAGGCGATGGTATGGCATCCAGGGATTTTTCGCCCGGAAGTGACCTTCAACCCCCAGTTCTGCCCAGTCCTTCAATTCTTGCTCGATATATTGGCGAACGGTCTTAGGCTGCAGGCCCAGCGAATGGCCGCATAGGTAAATGCAATCGTCCCCGCTTTTGGTTTTAGGAAAATAGAACTTCTTCCGGTAGCTGGCGAGCGGGTCGCGAGCGTCCATTGCTAGGGCAAAGTCCTTCGTCGTTTCGAAGGGACCTATCGTCACGAAGCCTGCTCCAGCGGAGGAAGTTGGCTGCGAATCAGGTGGTCGGCCTTTGCCCAGTCGAGATCCTCAAGGCGCTCAATCGGATCACAAAGCTCTGTCAGCATCCGATCCTGCACTGCACCGCGCGCGAGAGCTACGGAGTACGGAATTCGATGAAACGTGACCATTGCATATTTCGGCAGGAAAAGCTTCGGATACTTCGCCTCCAGCGCCAGTTCGACCTTCTTCCGAAAAAGAAATCGGGGGTCTGCCACGCGGTCTCTCATCTCGACGAAATTCTCGAGGGCCAGATCAGCAATGGCATTCGTGTTGGTTCTCCGGGACTCTTCAAATTCTTTGAATACGAGCGGCCAGTCCGCCCCCAGGCGATCGAGTATTTCCAGGAAACAAACACAGTCCTCGAAGCCGCAATTCAATCCCTGGCCGAAGAACGGAACGATCGCGTGAGCCGCGTCGCCGAGAAGCAGAGATTGGCCTCCCACCCGCCAGGGAGAGCACTTAATCGTGACCATCGAGCCTGTTGGGTTCGCAAAATAGTTGTCAGCAAGGTGCGGCATCAAGGAAAGAGCGTCGGGAAATCGCGAACGGAAGAACTCGACTACGTCTTCAGGCGTGACCAGCGCAGCGAAACTGTCAGGGCCTTCAAACGGGAGAAACAAGATGCAGGCAAATGTGCCGTCAATGTTGGGCAATGCGATCAGCATGTAGTTGCCACGCGGCCAAATGTGTAGTGCGTTCGTTTCGAGAGCATGTTTGCCTTGGGGACTCGCTGGAATCGTCAGTTCCCTATACCCATAATCGAGGTACTGCTGTGAGAAGTTGAAGCGGTTCAGCTTGAGCATCTCGGTGCGAATTGCCGAGGCCGACCCGTCGCAACCGATTACCACCTCGGACGCAACGGTCGTGTCCTCTCCCGTCTGCTCATGCCGAAGCCGGATGGCTCCGGTTTTCCCATCAAATCCGGTACAACGTTGTTGAAAGTGTATTGTCACACCACTCGCTTCAGCGGCTTCCATCAGGGCGATGTTCAACTCGGCCCGCGAAATTGAGTTAATCACCTCTGCGGCGTCTTTCCCGTAGGGCTGGAACGTAAGTTCTCCCGTCACCGAGTGCATCATCCTGCCTTTCATAGGAATGATGATCTTCCGCATCGCATTCCACAGTCCCGCCTCCGCAAGGGCATGGATTCCGCGGGTCGACAATGCGAGATTAATGGAGCGTCCGGCGCTTATTCGCGTCTTGCGCATGTCCCTGCGGCGTTCGTAGATTTCGACGCGGAAACCGCGATTTACCAGAGAGGTGGCCAGTAGAGGACCGTTGAGTCCGGCTCCGATTAATGTGATTGTCTGAGGGCGGCGATGCATGCGGGAATGCTTCCTAACTCGGATTATTCATGAGAGATCGGCTTCGCCCATTCATTCCGTGAGCAGTGTTCTGGCTTCCCACAACTCAGGGAAGAACTTCTTGTCCAACGTGAGCTTGAGGTACGACGATCCCGTACTGCCGCCGGTCCCCATGCGCACGCCAATCGTGCGCTCCACCAGTTGAATGTGACGCAGCCTCCAGCTCACGACAAGTTCGTCAAATTCCGTGAGCCGCTCGCACACGTCAATCCAGTCGCGATGGTGCACCTCATCCTTGTAGAGCGCCAGGATTGCCCGGGCGCGAGCATCAAACCTCTCTTGTTCCGTAGCCCCATCCGTTGGCGTCGGTAGCTTGCCCATCGCCGCCAGAGCGCCAAAGAAGACATCATGCAACGAAGGTTCCCGCAGTCTGCGCTCAAGCTGTGCATGGGCTCCTGGTGTGGGCTTGTGATACCGAAGCATTTTCTCGTCCTTCAAGCCGCACAAGAACTCCAGTTCACGAAACTGCTCCGACTGAAATCCGCTGGCCGGCTCCAGGTTCCCGCGGAACGCCTGGAAATGGGTGGGCAGCATGGTTTCCAGGATCGTGAACTGCTCCACCAGCACGCGCGTAATTTCTGTGCAGCGTCGCAGCAGGCGCGCCGCCTCGTATACCTCATCCCGGGAGTTTGGATTGCCCCCCGCTTTACGCAGATTCGCGAGCACCGCATCCAGATCGTGCAGCAGTTCCTTGAACCACAACTCGTAGGTTTGGTGCACTATGATAAATAGCAACTCATCGTGATGTTCAGGCGAAGACTGCGGATGCTGTAGCTCGAGTAGCTCTGGAACTCTAAGGTAGGAACTGTACGTGAGTTGCTCGGCAGCTGGGACGATCGGCGAGTGGGTCGTCCTGGCCGCGGGATTCTCTCCTTGGGCTGCAGCCTTCGCGCCGTTAACCTTCAAGAATCCTGCCGCGTTCCCACCCAGCAGCTTTGCTTTCGCCGGTTGTGGTAGCTGGCTTTCACGAATGAGCGAGCCGATCCGCTCTTCCCCCAGTGGGAAGGGATAATCAGACCCGAGCATCACCCTGTCCGTTCCCATGGTTCCCACCAGGAACTGCAGCGCACGCTCGTCAAAAACCGCCGAGTCCACGAAGAAACGGTCTAAATATCGGCTCGGAGGCAGCTGGCAAACTCCATGCGCGACGGGATGACGGTGCCAGGCATTCTCCAGTCGTCCCAACAGAAACGCGAAGCTCCCTCCTCCGTGTGCAAAGCAAATCCGCAAATTGCGCGGTAGCTTATCGAACGCCCCACCTAGAATCATTGCCACTACGGCAAGCTGCGTTTCCGCAGGCATCCCGACCGTCCACGGCATCATGTACTTCGGCATCCGGGACTGTCCCAGCATGTCCCACGGATGAACCAGTACCGCCGCGCCCTCGTCCGCACAGTGGTGCAGGAACGTTACAATTCCAGGATCATCGAGATTCTTCTCGCCAACATGGTTGCCGATTTGTACTCCAAGATGTCCGGCCCGCATGCACCGGCTCAGCTCCTTGCAAGCAGCGTCGATATCCTGCAGAGGAACCTGGCACAGCGATTTCAACCTATCGTTCCCGTGGCTGCACAAATCCAGGGCGGCGTCGTTGAACAAGCACGCGCAATCGAGTGCATGTTCAACCGGGCGATCGTATGCAAACAGTACTGGTGTGGCTGAGATCACTTGCAGATCCACACCGTCCCGATCCATCTCCGCGAGCCGTACCTCGGGATCCCAGCAGGCGGAATAGATGTGCCGGAAGAAGCGATCTCCGACCATGATGTCAGCTTTTCCGGTTTCGGTGTGCTTGATCCATGGCCAATCCGGTGTGCCGTAGCGTTTCGCCAGGTCCGGCCAGGCGCGAGGGAAAAAATGATTGTGGATGTCGATAACCTGCATCGCTACTGTCTGCCCGGATGGATCGTCCCGCATTGCTTGCACTTGCGCAGAAGGTCGTTGCCGTAGAACTGCTCAAAGAGCGGCGGCAAATCTCGCACGATACTATTAAGCTTCACTTCCGCCCGATGCACCAGTTGGTGGCAGTTCGGGCAATACCATTCAAATCCGTCGAGCGAACCCTCGGGGCGTGGCATCTCGACCACAACCCCAATGCTTCCTGCTTGCAGTCTTTGTGGGGAATGGCGCATGTGTTTCGGCAGCAGAAAGATATCGCCCTCTTTGATCGGAACTTCCAGCGGTGGTTTGCCAGGCGTTTGCATGATGCGAAGAAAAATGTCGCCCTTCAACTGGTAAAAGAATTCCTCCGTGGGATCGTCGTGATAATCCCGCCGCTGGTTGGGACCGCCGACGACTGTGACCATCATCTCGCCGTCCTCCCACACTTGCGCGTTGCCCACGGGCGGTTTGAACTTCTCCTTATTCTCTTCAATCCAGGCCTGGAAATTGAATGCCTTCAACTCTTTTATGGACGGCACCGTGTCTCCTATTTCAGCGGCTTATACGCCATGGCTCGGATTTCAATCAGCAAGTGCGGATGTGGCAACTGGTGTACCGCTACAGTCGTGCGCGTGGGCCCGTCGTAGCCAAAGTATTCGCCATACACCTCGCTGTATCCGCCAAAGTCATTCATGTTCACGAGATACGTGGTTACTTCAACAACATCTTCGAGTTGAGCACCTGCACTTCGCAAAATATCGCGGATGTTTTCAATCACCGCTCGAGTCTGTGTCCGAATATCAAGGCGAGTCGTTCCAACTTCATCCACGTCCGCACCCGCAATCGTGTTGTCTGCACGGCGCGCGCTCGTCCCCGACACCAGCAGAAAGTCCCCCGCGCGTTTGACGTGAGGATACTTCCCCCGTGGTTTCGCTTTTCCCTCAATGACTTTGCTTTCCGTCGCGGTCATCGCAGATGCCCACCGTCCTGCAGTTCAGGGCTCAATTCTCATAGTCGAACGCAGATATTGTTGAGTTCCGAATAAAAATTCAGTGAATGCATCCCGCCTTCCCGGCCGACACCAGAAAGACCAACTCCCCCAAACGGAGTTCTCAGGTCGCGCAGAAACCAGCAGTTTACCCAGGTGATGCCCACGTTCATCTCTTGTGCCACGCGGTGCCCGCGCTTCAAATTTGTCGTCCAGATAGAGGCGGCCAGTCCATATTTCGTGTCATTAACCAGGCTCACCGCTTCATCCTCACTATCGAAAGGAGCGATGTGACACACGGGCCCAAAGATTTCCTCCTTCACGCAACGAGCTGACTCCGCCAATCCAGTATAGATCGTTGGTTGCGCGTAGAACCCCTGGTCGAGTGTGTTGCCGAACTCGGGAATGCCCCCACCTGTTACAACGCAGGCGCCCTCTTCGCGCGCCAGCCTATAGTACGAGAGCACCTTATCCCGATGCTGCGCTGAGATCAATGGGCCCAGTGTTGTCGTTTCTTCCATCGGAAATCCCAGGCGTAAGGCCTCGGCCTTCCGTTTCAACGCATCCACAAACCGATCGAAAATAATCCGCTCTACGTAGATGCGCTCTGCGCACAGGCATACCTGCCCCGTGTTCAAAAAAACCGCATCACTTAACCCGTTGATCGTCTCTTCAAAATCACAATCCGCAAAAACGATGGCGGCGTTCTTCCCGCCAAGTTCGAACGACACCGGCTTTACGGAAGACGCCACTGCTTTCATGATAGCCGCTCCGGTTCTCGACTCGCCGGTGAATGTCACCGCATTCACGTCAGGATGTTGCGTCAGAAATTCGCCTGCAGAATTCGGCCCGAACCCGTGTACCACGTTATAGACGCCGTTCGGAATTCCTGCCTGGTGCATCACCTCGGCCAGCAATGTCGCGGTGGCGGGCGTTTCCTCTGAAGGTTTGACGACCACCGTGTTCCCACAAGCGAGAGCGGGCGCTACCTTCCATGTCAGTAACAGCAACGGCAGGTTCCACGGAGTAATGATCCCGACCACACCCAAAGGTTTGCGAATTGCGTAATTCAAAGCACTTTTACCATCCGCGGTCTCGGTCTGGAACGACTCGAGTCCAGCCATCTTGACTGCATCGGCAAACACTCGGAAATTTGCAGCCGCTCTTGGAATATCAAGTGTGGAGGCAAGCGTTTTGGGTTTGCCGGTATCTTTGACCTCGGCCTCGACGAAGCAATCGAACCGGGACTCAATTGCCTCAGCGATCCGGTGCAACCGCGCCGTGCGCTCGCGCACTCCCAGTCGCCGCCACTCTCCGCGCAATGCTAGACGAGCGGCAACCACCGCGGAGTCAACCAGCCCCCGATCTGCCTCCCACACCTGCGCAATCAGCGTGCCGTCCGCAGGATTAATATCAGCGAACTCTTGCTTCCCGCGCACGAACTGCCCATCAATGTAATTGAGGATTGACTTCACGAGGTTCCCTGATTCTCAACCGCAAGAATGAAGATCCAAGAGAAAAATTCTGCTGTCGGAGTGATAGGTCTCGCCAGACGCGGTTTCTGCTTGGAAAACTTAGCACAGGAGTCCCCCCTTCACACCATGGAGATCCATTTGTCGCGGCATCGGAGTATCGCCCAGCAACAGGACAGTGGTCGCCTTCCACCGGCCACCAGCCGCCTCTCAAGCTGTCTCTCTGACCACGGCGTCCGACAATAGTCAGCAAGATGCCGGCGTCTACCACCGATCCGCCAATGTCTCCAACAATGCCGGTGGATTGCAGTAGCCCAGTCGCGTTCAGCAATTGCCCCCAAGGCCGCCGCCAATCAACACACGATAGTGTTCCCGACTGGTCCAAGGCTGAAGCTCTTCAGCAGGGATCCCGCGATATTGCCGCCGACTCCGCCGCTGATTAGGGCGACAACGATCTGCATCAACGCGCTCCCCATGATGTTTCCTCCATAATCCCGGCGCACTCCGGTTGCCCCGTCGCTCAGGAACAATCATCGGTTCCGGAACAATCAAACTCCCGCCAATGAATTCGAGGTCAGCGCGCGCGCTCAGCGGCGCGAACTGTTTCTTGCCGACCTTCGGCGAACAGCCCGTGGTAAGTGACGCCGGCCAGCGCGGCGCCAACAATTGGAGCTACCCAGAAGAGCCATAACTGGCCCAATGCCCATCCCCCTACAAAGATGGCTGGCCCCGTACTGCGAGCCGGATTCACCGACGTATTGGTGACCGGGATTGAAATCAGATGAATTAGCGTGAGGCTGAGTCCAATCGCGATGGGAGCGAAGCCTTTCGGCGCGCGTTCGTCCGTCGACCCCAAGATGATCAAGAGGAAGAACATCGTCAGGACGACTTCCGCCACCAGGCAAGCCAACAGCGAATATCCGCCGGGCGAGTGTGCCCCGTAACCATTTGAGGCAAATCCAGCAGACAGGGTGAATCCTTCCTTCCCGCTCGCGATCACATACAGGACACCCGACGCCACGATGCCACCAGCCACTTGAGCAGCGATGTAGGGCAGCAGCTCGGAAGCTGGAAACCTTTTTCCTACAGCTAATCCAATAGAAACTGCTGGATTAATATGGCAGCCGGAGATGGGACCAATTGTGAAGGCCATAGTAAGCAAGGTCAGGCCGAAGGCAAACGCGACACCTAGGAAACCTATTCCCAGGGTTGGAAATGCCGCTGCCAGCACGGCGCTCCCGCACCCGCCGAAGACCAGCCAGAAGGTCCCAAAGAATTCTGCCGCTGCGCGTTTCGTTAGTGTCATGCTTCCTCCAATCGATAGTTGCTTTGACTCAACCCGGATTTTGCCGATGTCCGCCATAATATACCGTTAGCCCGTGGGGATGAAAGTGACGGGTGGCGAACTAGCGGTGGTCTCCTCATCATCTTGACCGCTGGTGAAATTTAGCGAAGTATTGCAAGTGGACCTTCCGCCATAAGTTCTCGATTCAAAATCGCGACCCATGCCTCTGCGGTGCGGCATGGCGGCCCTTCCACCGCAACTTGTAAATGATGTACTGAGAAAGAGGGCTCTTTCCCCCTGAAAGCGCCCCCCCGAGCCAGATCGAGTTCGATCCGAACTGATGATTTCTTTATCAGTGCCCCAAAGCTTACGCAGCGTTCACCAGCACCGCAATTGGACCTTCAGTCCAATAAGCCCCGCGAAACATCGCAACTAGACTGAGCCGATATAGCCCGCCAATTAGGATTCAATCTGCAGGAAATCTGGGTCTTCAGTGATGGAATTCAATCCCCATTGCTGCGATGATTTTGCCGCCTGTACATAGCGGACATTGCCCCCACAGCGCGCGAACAGTGAGGAAGCAACTGCCCTTCTAAGACGATGGCGAGATGCGGCTTTCGGTGCCCAACGTGATGGATCCAAAATACGGAATCGCGGTAAATCCTCTGTCGCGGAGCTAGTTCCACACCTTGACCGTCGTTTTCCATGAAACGAATACCTGACCTTGTCGGCAGTGCCACGCATAACGAGCCAAGATCCGCCTCAAGCGACAACTATCTCGACAATGCGTTTGTAAGTAACCTCAGTTGATCTTCGATTTCACCCGGCATCGTGCGCAAACTCTGCTGCAGACCATCCGGAAGTACTTGGCTGGCAAGCCAACGCTCAATGACTTCCCGCCTGCAACGGAGTTCCATCAGCGCTTGCCAGGTCTCAGCCGACTTTGTGGGTGTCACCATATCGCCTGCGGCACTCGCAACGGTATGCTGATCTGTTTGGAGCCTGACGCCCCCTCCGTCAAGCAGGACCGATTCCGATCTGAACTTATGATTTGATCGCGTTACGAGTGCCTCCGCTTCCGCCTCGTTCCTCTGTTTGTGTTGTGGTTTGTCTTGTGACTCCTCATTGCACCCTTATCGGGAAATTTCTTTTTCTTGAGATCCCTCCAACCACTGCTTCATCAGCGCCGTAACCGCCTCCGGTCTTTCAAGTGGCGAGAGGTGGCCGCAATTCTCAATGATGTCGAAACGCGCGCCTCCAATGCCGTCCGCAATTTCGCGCATGATTTCAAGTGGCGTCAGCGCATCCTGCCTTCCGACGATCGCCTGCGTAGGGCAGCGGATGTTTTTTAGGTAAGGGCGGCTATCGATGCGGTGAATGATGGCCGTCTGTTGCCTGTAGAAAGCCTCGGCACCGACGCGCTCAGCCATTGCCATGACGGTAGTGGCCAGTTCGGTATCGTGTAAACGATCAGCGTGAATCAGCAGAGGCAGAAGACGCGGCGTCACCTCCTGGAATTGGCCAGCACGCGACATATCCATCAACAAACGACGCCGTTCGCTCTGTTCCGGCGTATCGGTACGTGCCGAGGTGTCAAGAAGGCAAAGTTTCAGGACTCGTTCCGGCGCCTGGCGCATGATCTCGAACGCCACATAGCCGCCCATCGAGAGGCCGACGAGCGCGAATTGCTGCGGCGCGGTTGCCAGAGTCGCGCGCGCCAGAGCATCTATCCGGTCATGCCCCGTGAGATCGGCAACGCGGCATTCGGCCATAGTTTCCAAGGACTTGATCTGGTGCCGCCACAGCGCCTCGTCGCACAGCAGGCCTGGAAAAAACAGAAGCGGTATCTTTTTCGGCATGAAAGTAAACCCCCATTTGCTTGTGTCTGCTCTGCCAGCGTTGTGAAATACAGAGCTGTTCGACAAGGTCGGCTGCAACGATTGTCACATTCGGACCATGACGACCGCGCCAGCGGGAACCAAGATCAACGGCGGTACCTTCACTATTCCTGATGCGCTCGGCCAGAAGCAGTTTTTCCCCTTCAGTGACTTTCTCATCCACAAAGTCGGCACTGGAGACGGCATCGTCATCCCGGTCGTAGAACATTATGGCCGCAATTTCGCCAAGCAGACGTGGAGAGTATATTCACCCGAGAACTTTCAGGAGACGCGCTACCGTATCCGCACTGCGCCGCTGTGGGGGGTGCGCACAAGGAGCCGCCTGATGCATGACGGAGCTTCGCTCACGCTGCACGACGCGATTGTCCGCCACGGCGGAGAAGCCAAAGACGCAGCAAAACGCTTCAAGTGCCTGTCCCCGGCTGATCGCGAAGCACTGCTGACGTTCTTGCAGTCTCTGTAAATCAGGGTCAGACCGGGGAATTAGCTCTTGCGTTGGCGGCGGAAGCGGGCGTGCGGCACTGGTTTGTGCCGTTTGCGAGACATCCAACGGCCCAACGTAGCTGGTGAAGGTGCGAAGGCAACCAGCATCAGGAATGCGCCTGCCACTGCAAGGATTTCAGGAGAATAAGAGCTGGTCGGTGCAGCTGGGTTGTTTTGGAAGTTCAACATCTCGCCGTGCGCCTTGTGCCAGCCGAAATAAATCAGCCACGCTCCCAAAGCAAACACCGCCAGACGCACTGCAATCTTCACGAGACTTCCTTCGGCTGGGCACCAATCTTAGAGAACATTGACAGCGCGTGCCGCCAGCAGCGCGATGATAGACAGAGAGATGAGGGACTGCAACATCATGCAAGCCTTGGCCCATCTTGAAAGGACGGCGGTATCGGTAGGCGAGAAGGCCGTACTGGTGTTAAATGCCAGGAAGAAGTAGTCCAGGAATTCAGGTGACCACGAACGATCGGCCTCAGACTGCCGCACCATCTGCGGAAAAAGAAACGAACTCTTTAACGCACCACCGGGTTGGTCGCGCCCCAGGGGACCGCCGGCGTCAAGCTTCCAGTAGCACAGGGCGAACACCAGCACATTGGTGATCCAAAGTGCACCCACCGAAAACAACAGCGTCCCCGGCGGATCTTTGTGATGCGGCAATCCTTGCACCAGCAGAACCAGCGAACCAATCAGGGCCAGCGTGATCGCTCCGTTGGCGGCGAAGGTCAGCATCCTGGTGATGTTGTACTTTCCGAGTTGATACGTGAAGGTGATGGGAATCAGCAGCAGAACGATGACCACCAACAGCAGCCATCCGGGGCCGACGGACAGCCTTTCCGGCAGGGCCAGGTAGAGGACTGCATCTGCCAGCATGGCGAGGAAAGCGGGCCAGCGAGGTTCACGGACTTTCTGAAAGTTCATAACGGCCTCAGTGTAACAACGGTCCGCGGCAGGCGCTGGGTAAGGGTCAGCGGGCAAACAGCATAAAGGGATTCGCGAGACGGAGAAAGTTAATTTTGTGACGCATGTCATTGAATCGTGTCGCAAACAGGGGTATATTGGCCGGTTCTTACGTAACAGTGCCACATTTCGGTGTGGCTTGTGAGTCACATTTATGCCGCAGAACTACGTACCGATCTTTATCTTCGCCTTTGTTGCGTTCCTGGTGGCCGCCGGGACCGTGGCGCTTTGCGCGCTCATCCGTCCCAACAATCCATTCAAAACCAAGCTGATGCCCTACGAATGCGGCATCACGCCCTTTGATAGCGCGCGCGGCCGCTACACGGTACGCTTCTATATCGTTGCTATTCTGTTTGTGGTCTTCGACGTAGAGACGATCTTTCTCTTCCCGTGGGCAGTGCAGTTCAAGCTGCTGGGCCTGTTTGGGCTACTGGAGATGCTGATCTTCCTCGTCATCCTGATCGTAGGATACATCTGGATCTGGAAAAAGGGCGCCCTGGAATGGGTGTAGTAGTAGTGGGGTTCCGGAGCGCGTTTACGACGTTTAGCCCCATTCGCATCGTGCGTGCGGATGGGGAATTTTTTGCCGCGCGCCACGGCAATTTGTGATTGCGGTCACAGCCAGACGTGACCCCCGCACAAGATGCACGCAGCCTCAAACTGCTAAAACTTAGAGTGCCGGAAGATGTGGGTTCGGCGCCGCAGAGAAACATAGAAAATGCCTGACCAAACCAAAGGACCGAATCCAGTCTCTCCCTCGCCAGGCGGCGATACGCCGCCCGCTTCGAAGCCCGCCGAAGCCTCTGAACCTCAATCAGATACGCCGGCTGCCAAGGACGAGACTCCAGTCGCGGCGAAGCCCGCTGAGGCAGCAAATATTGCTCCTGCCTCTGCGGACAAACCCGCCGAAGCCGCTGCCGCACCTGGCGAGAAGCCCGTACCAGCCACGGCGGCAAAACCGGCTGCTGCCGCCGCTGCCAAACCCGCCGCCCCTGCCGCCGCGAAACCCGCGCCCAAGCCCGAGGGTCCGAAGCCGGAACCCTGGCAATCCGAGCTGGTCACCAGCCTGCGCAGCCAGTACGGCTCCGGAATCAAGGACGCCAGCACCTACATGGGGCAGAAGTACTTCGTGGTGGACAGCTCGATCCTGTACGAAATCCTGCTACGCATGCGCGACGATGAAGCATTCGATTACTGCGTGGACATCACCGCCGTTCACTATCCCAAGCGCGAGGCACAGTTCGACATCGTGTACGTGCTGTACTCCTTCCCGCACAACGAGCGCATACGCGTGAAAACCCAAATCAAGGACGGCGAGAGCCTGCGCACCGCCGTCGGCATCTGGGAAACCGCCAACTGGCTGGAGCGCGAGGTCTATGACATGTTCGGCATCACCTTCGACGGGCACCCGGACCTGAAGCGCATCCTCCTGCCCGAAGGTTGGAAGGGCTACCCGCTTCGCAAGGACTACCCCATCCTGCTTCAGGACCAGGAATGGGTGCAGATCAACCTCGGCATCGAGAGTGGACAATGAAGCAATTCGAAACGGATTATCGCCACGGGAAACCCGGTCAGAGTGGCCCGGGCGTCGCGGCCTATCTCGATCTCGATACCAAGGACGAAACCTTCCTCGATGCCACCGAGCTGGTCCTCAATATGGGGCCGCAGCATCCGTCCACCCACGGCGTGCTGCGCGTCATCCTTAAGCTGGACGGCGAAAAGGTGCTCGGCACCGAGTGTGTGATCGGATACCTGCATCGCGGCGTCGAGAAAATCGGCGAGAACCGCACCTACACGATGTTCAACCCGTACGTGGACCGCATGGACTATGTGGCCTCGGTCTCCAACGGGCTGGGCTATTGCGAAACGGTAGAGAAGCTGCTCAACGTGGAAGCGCCGCCGCGCGCGCAGTACATCCGCGTGATCCTCACGGAACTGTGCCGCATCGCCAGCCACCAGGTTTGGCTGGGTACGCACGCGCTCGACATCGGCGCGCTGACGCCTCTGTTCTACTGCTTCCGCGATCGCGAAGAAATCCTGAAGATCTTCGAGAAGTATTGTGGCGCGCGGCTCACCACGCACGCGTTCCGTATCGGTGGCTGTATCTACGAGGCCTATGACGGCTTCGAGCAGGATTGCAAGAAGTTCTGCGATTTCTTCCTGCCCAAGCTCGACGAGTACGAAGCGCTGCTGACCACCAACCGCATCTGGGTGGAGCGCACCAAGGGCGTCGGCATTCTGAATCCGGAAGACTGTATCGCGCTCGGCGTCACCGGCCCGGTGCTGCGTGCCAGCGGCGTGAAGTGGGACCTGCGCAAGGCACAGCCCTACGAGTCGTACAAAGACTTCGATTTCGAAATTCCGACGGGACTGAACGGCGACACGTACGACCGATATCTGGTGCGCATCGAGGAGATGCGGCAGGCAGTGCGCATCATCCGCCAGGCAGTGGATGGGCTACCCTCCGGCCCGATCATGGCCAAAGTGCCCAAGGTGATCAAGCCTGCGGTGGGCGAGGTGTATCACTCCATCGAGGCGCCCAAAGGCGAGCTGGGATACTTTATCGTCAGCGACGGTTCTACGCAGCCCTATCGCGTGCGTGTGCGCCCGCCGTCGTTCGTCAATCTGCAAGCCCTCGACAAGATGGTGCGCGGCCTGCTGGTGGCCGACGTGGTAGCGG
>Ga0209040_10002764_pt1 | contig 13572 bp, 14 predicted proteins | sample BogFormECP12_OM3_FD_188240 | JGI IMG/M metagenome (GOLD analysis project Ga0209040, IMG submission 188240) | Bog forest soil microbial communities from Calvert Island, British Columbia, Canada - ECP12_OM3 (SPAdes) (version 2) | ecosystem: Environmental > Aquatic > Freshwater > Wetlands > Bog ...
ACAGGCTATCCCGATGGGCCGCCGGTGAACCCGAGCGGCCCCGCCGACCCGATGGGCGGATCGAACGCGGCGTTCGCACTGCTGGCCGCGCTGCAGCACCGGGAACGGACCGGTCGAGGAATGTTGGTGGAAGCGCCACTGGTGGAGGCCGCGCTGACCATGACGGCCGAGCAGGTGGGGGAGTGGACCGCCCATCGCAGGCTGCTCGAACGCGACGGCAACCACCTCAGGGACCATGCCCCCCAAGGGGTTTACGCCGGCAGCGGCACCGAGCAATGGCTGGCGGTGTCGGTGGTCACCGACGACCAGTGGCGGGCGCTTGTCGCCTACACCGGCATACCGGGTTGGGATGACCCGGCCCTGGCGACACCCGCCGGTCGCTGGCAGCGCCGATACCGGCTCGACGCCGACTTGAGCGCATGGGCGGCGGGCCGCGACGTCGCCGCAACCGCCGAGCAGTTGGTCGCGCTCGGCGTGCCGGCCGCCCACGTTGTCGACCAGCGATTCGTCCACGAGCATCCCCAGATCGCCGCTCGGGGCTACTTCGAGGACATCGACCACCCCGTGCACGGACTGATACCGCTTCCGGTGCTGCCGTTCCGATACGGGCGGATCGGCAGGTGGTCACACCAGGCGCCGCCGACGGTGGGCCAGCACAACATCGAGGTTTTGGAGAAGGAACTGGGCTTGTCCCGCGCATACGTCGAGCAACTCGCCAACGACGGCCTCATCGGCTGCCGGCCGGCCGGTCTGTAGTCACTACCTGATCGAAGGAGATCACCACGATGAGCACTTCATTCGCGGCCGGCAGGCTAGCCACCGGCTTCAGCTGGACCGAATGTCCGCGTTGGCATGACGGTCTGTTCCACTTCTCCGACATGTACAACGGCCGCATCGTCGCGGTCGACGACGACGGGCGCACCCAGACGCTGCTCGACCTGTCCGGCAGGCAGGGGCTCGAAGGCCAGCCAATCGTCACTGTCGGCACCGGTTTCCTGCCCGACGGGAGGCTGCTCGTCAACTCCATGTTCGAACGGGTCGTGTTGGCCTACGACGGATCGGCGACGAGCGTGTACGCGGACCTAAGGGAATTGGCCATCGGCCCGATCAACGACATGGTCATCGACGCGGCCGGTCGCGCCTACGTCACCCAACTGGGCTGCAACCTGTTCGCCGGTGAAAGCCCCAAGGAATCACCGATCCTCGTCGTCGAGCCCGACGGCACGGCGCGGATCGCCGACGAGGCGGGCCCGCTGATGGGCGCCAACGGCATCGCGATCTCCGCCGACGGCGCCGCCCTGGTCACCGCGGAGACATTCGCCGACAAGATCACCGCCTTCGACATCGGGCCGCACGGCAAGCTCACCGGGAAGCGGACCTTCGCGGAGATGCAGGGGGACTATCCCGACGGGCTCTGCCTCGACGAGCAGGGTGCGGTCTGGACGGCGCTCACCGCCGCCGGACGTGTGGTTCGCGTCGCCGAGGGCGGGGAGATCGTCGCCGAGGTCAGCCCACCGGCCGCCGAGTGCGGCGTCTCCACCGCCTGCGGCCTCGGCGGTGCGGACCGCCGCACGCTCTACATCTGCTGCGGCTTTGAAGTCATGGATGCCGAGAAGTCGCGGCGCGAAGGCCAGGGCTCGATCTGGACCGCGCGGGTGCCCGTCACCGGCGGCTCGGCCCGGCCCTAGATCCGAACGGCTGTGAAGGAAATCCGATGACATTCCTGGACTTTTCTGATCGCGTGGTGATCGTGACCGGCGCCGGTCGCGGCTTGGGTCGCGCCTACGCCGAACTGCTGGGCGCCCGCGGCGCCGCGGTCGTGGTGAACGATCCCGGCGGCGCGGTCGACGGCACACCGACCGGCGAGGATCCCGCCGCCCAGGTGGTCGCGGGCATCGTGGCCGCCGGTGGCCGGGCGGTGGCCTCGACGGCGACGGTGGCCACCGAGGACGGGGCGAAGGCCATCGTGGCTACCGCCGTGGAGGCGTTCGGTCGCATCGACGCGGTCATCAACAACGCGGGAATCTACTTTGTGCGCCCGTGGCTGGAGATTTCGCTGCGCCAATACCAGCGCTTCCTCGACGTGCACTACTTCGGCAGCCTGCTGGTCAGCCGGGCCGCCTGGCCGCACCTCGTGGAAGCCGGCGCGGGCCGCATCGTCAACACGGTGTCCAGTGCGATGCTCGGCGCGCCGGACATGGTGCACTACGGCTCGGCCAAGGGCGCGATCTTCGGGCTGACCCGCAACCTGGCGGTGGCCGGGGCCGCGCACGGCATGAAGGTCAACGCCGTCGCCCCGGGGGCCGGCACCAGGATGATCGAGGAGGCCGCTCCCGCGCTGCCACCGGGCACCGCCGAGTTCATGAAGCAAGCGATGCCACCAGAAATGGTGGCACCCGTCGCGGCGTATCTCGCGCACCAAAGCTGCGCCATCACCGGCGAAGTCCTCAACGCCGCCGGCGGCGGCGTCAACCGGCTCGTCGTGGCCAACACGGCCGGGATCGCCGATCCCGACCTGACCCCCGAAACCGTCGCCGACCGCCTCGACGAGATCCTGGCGATCGGAGATCTGGAGCCCACACCGCTGATGCTGCCGACACCCGTGGCCGGCTCATGAGCGGCGAATGGACCGTAGAGGTCGACCGTGCCGCGTGCGTGGGCAACAAGATGTGTATTGCGCTGGCCCCCGACGTGTTCGAGTTGGTCGACGGCAAGTCGAGCGTGCGCAACAGCCGCCAAGCGCGATCGGCCGCGCTCGTCGATGCCTACGAATCCTGCCCGGTCTCAGCGATCGTGCTGCGTGATGAGCACGGGCGAGAAATCGAAACCGATGCCTGAAAACGGAGATCCCAGATGACCAAGACAGTGCCCCAGTACCCGTTTCCCGCCACGTCACCCGAGGAAGCGGTCGAGGCCTACCACCGGCTCCTCGAAGACCGGCCGATGACCAAGGTGACCATGCCGGTCGGTGGTGACGCCTGGGTCATCCACCGGTATGAGGCTGCACGACAGATGTTGGAAAGCCCGAAGTTCGTGCGCGGGCCATTCGCTCGTGGCGAGCAGGAACCGCCGTATTTCGTGCACTACCCCGATTTCCTGAAGACCACGATTCAGATGGCCGACCCGCCGGACCACACCCGGCTGCGCAAGCTCGTCGCAAAGGCGTTCACCGCCCGCCGGATCGCGCAACTGCGGGACGGTACGCAGCGCATCGCCGACGAACTTCTCGACACCATGGCAGCCAACGGCGCGCCGGCCAACCTTGTCGCCGAATTCTCGCTGCCGCTGCCGATTCGGGTGATCTCCGAATTGTTGGGCGTGCCGCTGTCGGATCGCGACAAGTTCGTCGAATGGAGCAAGTCGACGCTCGCGACGTCGGGGATGACCGAGCAGGCGATCGCTCAGGCCGGGGCAGAGCTGTATCTGTACCTGGCCGAGCTGGTCACCGCCCGGCGAGAAGAGCCGCGCGACGATCTCCTCAGCGCACTCGCCGCAGCGCGAGACGAAGACGATTCGCTCACCGATGAAGAGATCCTGCGGATGGCGATGGTCATCATCGTCGGCGGTTTCGACAACACGGCCAACTTCATCAACCAGGGCGTGGTGGCGTTGCTGCGCAATCCGGAACAGCTGAGGGTATTGCTCGCCGACATCGACGGGGTTGTTCCTACCGCGGTCGAGGAGGTGCTGCGGCACGGATTCTTCGCAATCGGCGAACTGGTCACCGGGTCAGGCGGGCTGCCGCCGTTTCTGGCTGCCGAGGACGTCGAGATCGACGGAGTGTTGGTCAAGAAAGGCGAAGCCGTGCTTATCGACCCCGCGAGCACCAATCACGACCCGCGTGAGTTCGAGAACTCGGGCGCGTTCGACGTCACCCGCACACCCAACCGGCATCTGACGCTGAGCCACGGCGTGCACCACTGCCTTGGGGCGCCGCTGGCGCGCATGGAGATGCAAGTCGCGTTGGCCTCGCTATTCAAGAGGTTCCCCACACTGCAGCTCGCTGGCGAGCCGCAGTATGCGGCGGAGTACCTCACAGCGGGCATGTCGATGCTCCCGGTGAAGTGGCGACGCCCATGACACGGAGTTACCGATGGCATTTCTGATCGGTGAGCCTTGTGTGGACGTGATGGACCGCTCATGTATCACGGTGTGCCCGGCCGACTGCATCTACGTGGGAAAGCGCAAGCTGTACATCAACCCGGTGGAGTGCGTCGACTGCGGCGCCTGCGAACCTCAGTGTCCGGTGCAGGCGATCTACATCGACGACGACGTTCCCCCGGGAGACGAATGGCTCATCGCCGACAACGCCGACTTTTTCACCACGGTTTTGCCGGGCAGAGATAAGCCGGTGGGAAACCCGGGCGGCGCCGGTGATATCGGGCCGCTGGGCGCCGACACCCCGAGGATCGCTGTACTACCGGTGAAGGACCGGACCTGAATGCCGAAGATCACCACCCTCGACGAATTCGAGGCCGCTTACAAGGCGCGGCTCGGCGAACCGATGCCGCCGCGGCGGCCGTGGCGAGCCGTCACCGAGGAGTGGCTGGCGCGTTACGCCGACGGAGCCGGTGACTACAATCCGCTCTACCGCGACCGCGCGTACGCGGAAGCCGGCCCGTATCACGATCTCGTCGCGCCGCCGGCTTTCATCTTCTCGATCGACTTCGGTGCTAATGCCTCTATTTGGGGCCACATCCCGGAGGCCGACGTGTCGATGCAAGACCTGACGATTCTGTATATCGGCGCAACCGCAGAATGGTTCCGGCCGATCTGGCTCGGCGATCGGGTGCGCAGCATTGAGACGCCCACCGACATCCGCAAGACCACGACGCGCCAACTGGGCGAGGCATTGATCTGCACTGGCACCACCGAGTACTGGAATTCGCGCCGCGAGTTGCTGGCGAGATTGACCAATCACATGCTGCGATTCCCCAACCCCGGCGCAGGTGTCGAGTCGTCCTCTCCGACGGAAGCGTCCGGGCCGCGCGTCGCGCCAGACCCGTTGGTGTGGCAGCGGACTCGCCGCGGCAGCGAGGCGCGATATGCCGACACCGTGTCGGCCGATGACCCGATCCCTGACTTGCCCAAAGGAACCTTCACGACCACCGAGCTGTACTTGTTCACTCACGGTGCGTTGAGCACCCGTCGGGCTCGGCACGTCGATGAAGGCACCATCGACATGGGCGCCGGCGGGCGCGCCGATCCAGAGTACGCGCGCAAAGCGCGAGCCCAATCGGCATCGTTTGACTTTGGCCCCCAACGTATTTGCTGGCTGACCCAGGCGGTCACCGACTGGATGGGCGACCACGGAAAATTGTTGCGCATCGAAACTCGGCTACACCGGCCAAATCTCATCGGCGACACCAACACCGTGCGCGGCACGGTGGTGCGGACCTATGAGCACAGCACCGAGGCATGCGCAGACGTCGAGGTGGAAAACGTCAATCAGTCCGGTGCGATAACGGCGAGCGGCCGAGCAACCGTGGCGCTTCCAACGCGCGGATCTGTTCCCGTGCACGAGCTGCTGTTCGCGCCGACCGCTGACGGCACTGCCGGCATCTACAACTGATCAGGAAGGACCGAAGATGCAATTGCGACCCGGCCTCAGACTCAACAGCAGAGTTTCCAGCGCACAGGTGATCGTCGTACGGACACCCGCGGAGGATGTCGATATCCGCTGCGGAGGCCAGCCGATGGTTACCGGTGACGCCGCACCAGCCGTGGATGCGTCCGTCGACGGAGAGATGTTGCTGATCGGCAAGCGCTACTGTGACACCAGCGGCGCGCTGGAAGTGTTGTGCACCAAGGCTGGACCAGGAGGCCTGACTGTCGGCGAAGAGGTCCTCGAAATCAAGGCGGCTAAGCCGCTGCCCGCCTCGGACTGACTAAGGAACCATTGATGAACAAGTTGTGTCGCGAGCTGGGCATCGAATACCCGATCTTCGCGTTCAGCCACTGCCGCGATGTGGTGGCCGCCGTGTCACGCGCCGGCGGTATGGGCGTGCTCGGTGTCCTGGCGATGTCACCGGATGAAATCGACATTGAGCTGCGGTGGCTGGAAGAGAACTCGGGTGGGCGTCCCTACGCGGTCGACGTCGCCTTGCCGGTCAAGACTGTCGATCGGGAGGCTGGAATGACCGGCACCGCGGACGTGGTCGACAAGTTGGAGGAGATGATCCCGAAGAACCACCGGGATTACGCCGAGGACATCATGCGCCGCTACAACGTGCCGCCGCTGCCGGAGGCCGACGGACAGCACCACGGCTGGGCGGCGGAAGGGTTGACCGCCGCCGGCGGCGAGGAACAGATCGATGCGATTCTCGGCCATGAATTTCCCTTGCTGGCGAGTGCGTTGGGGCCGCCGCCCGCCTGGGTAATCGACCTCGCGCATCAACGCGGGACGAAAGTCGCCGCACTCGTAGGCAAACCTCACCAGGCGGTGCGCGGTAAAGAACTCGGTATCGACATCATCATCGCTCAGTCGTACGAGGCTGCCGGGCATACCGGCGAGATCGGCGCCATGGTGTTGATTCCAGATGTGGTCGACGCCGTGGGCAACGTTCCGGTGCTCGCCGCGGGCGGTATCGGCTCGGGCCGTCAGATGGCCGCCGCCATGGCCCTCGGCGCCGCCGGCGTTTGGACGGGCTCGATTTGGTTGACATGCCGCGAGGCGCCAACCGAGCCGTACCGGGTCGAAAGGTTTATGAAGATGAACTCCACCGATACGGTCCGCTCGAAGGCGCAGACCGGCAAGCCGAATCGGCAGGTCCGCACCCCTTGGACCGAGGCATGGGATGACCCGGCAGGGCCAGGGCCGCTTCCCATGCCGCTGCAGTATCTGCTGTACGCCGACGCCACAGCGCGGGCCAAGCGTGCGGGTGTGCATGAACTCGTCGGTGGCCCGGTCGGTCAGATCGTCAGCCGCATGACCAAAGTACAGCCGGCTTCGGAGATCGTGCTGAACATGGTCGAGGAGTACCTGGACACTCTCGGCAGCATGAGTGCCCAGTACGAGGAGTTGATGGCGGACTGACCGGGCGACCGCCGGTGGGTCAGGAAACAGACGGCGGAAGCCGACTAGGGCGTGTCTGGTAATTGCAGGCGGTGAGCGGTTATTGCTGCTGCGAGGATGACTCCGCCGAGGTAGGTCAGTGCGTATTTGATGCCCCTATGGATGTCAAGCCGCCGATTGGGCCGACGGTGGCGTGCTCTTGGTCTTGGTGAGGTCCTCGTAGATCTCACGGGCGATGTAGCGCTTGAGGCAGCGGATGGCCTCGCGCCGGGTCTTGCCTTCGGCAACGCGTCGTCGAACGTAGTCCTGGGTGCGTTTGTCCCAGCGCAGGCGCGCGATCGTGATCGTGTAGAGGGCAGAGTTTGCCTGTCGATCGCCGCCGCGGTTGAGCCGGCGTCGGTGCGTCTTGCCCGATGACGCTTCGATCGGGCTGACCCCGCAGAGCGCGGCGAAGGAAGCCTCGCTGTGGAGACGTTCCGGGTTGTCGCCGGCGGCGAGCATGAGCGCGGCGGCGGTGTCAGGGCCGACTCCATAACGCTGCAGCAGTTGGGGTGCGCGAGCTTTGGCCGTGGTGGCGATCTGGGCGTTGAGCTCGTCGATCTCGCTGGTTAGCTCGAGGATGCGCCGGGCGAGGAGGCGCAATGTGAATGCTGCCGCGCTCGGGGGGTCGCCGGGATCGGGGTGGTTGAGCTCGGCGCATCGGCGGAACAGTGCGGGGTTACTCAGGCCTGTCATCGACTCACGCAAGGCGGGATCGGCACCGACCAATACGGCCTTGAGCTGGTTGATCGCCTGCCCACGGGACTTGATGGCGGAGGCCTTGACCAGCTTGAACATTCGCAGCATCTCAACCTCCCCATCGCCGGACTTCGCGATCGCGGTGGCCCGCCCGGACAGCACCGCGCGAGCAGCGGTCTCGGCGTCGATGGTGTCGGTCTTGCCGCGGCGTCGGCGGTCTCCTCGGTCGGTGCGGTTGACTTCGATGACGGTGACGGCTTCGGAGCGCAGTTGGCGAGACAACGCAGCGCCGTAGGAGCCGGTGCACTCCACTCCAGCGCGATGCACCGTGCCGAACCCTCGGGCCCAGGCGAGCAGCTGCCGGTAGCCCTTGGCGGTGGTCGGGAAGCTGCTGGTTGCCAGTAGGGCGCCTAACGCGGTGAGCACCGCGGCGACATGGGCATCTTTATGCGTGTCCACCCCCAGCACCACTTCGGCGGTATCGGATGGTCCTGGCGGGTGCATGCTGGGCAAGGTCGTTCGTCTCCTGACGGCTCGGGAACGGATGGCCGTCGTCGGGTCGGCGGAGGCGGTCAGGACTGTGACGGTGCCCTGTTACTGGCAAGGCCCCTATGGAGACACGCCTTGCCGACCCGACGGCAGCAAGCACCGCCCCGGGTCCGTGGTCGACAGATCAAACACAAGGCACCGAAGGCCAGTCGTAACGCGGGTCAAACCGCGGTCCGGGGCGGCACCTGTTCATCCTCACAGTCGTAGCGGGTGGCTATGCCGCGCCAATGTTTGAGCGGTTGAAGCCGCGCTCGACGGTGTTGCGATGTCGGTAGATCAGCGGATCGAAGGCTGGTGGACGTCCACCGCGTGAGCCCTGGGCTTTACGGTGTGCGAGTTGATCGGATCTTTCGGGGATGGTGTGGGTGATGCGGTGTTTGCGCAGGTGGATACGGGTGGAGTTGTGTGCGTAGCCCTTATCGGCCAGCAGCCGAAACCGGCGGCCGTGGGCAGCAGTGTAGGCCGCGACCAGCGGCGCCAGTTGGGGATTGTCGTGGGCTTGCCCAGCGGTGAGCCGCAGCGTCACCGCGGCGCAGTTGTCATTAACCAGAGCGTGGATCTTGGTGGTCCAGCCGCCGCGCGAGCGGCCCAGCGCATGATCGTCGGGTTCAGCGCTGGGTTTCGTGTAATTCGACCAAGCCCCCCCTGAGGCCGGCCGCCGGTGCCCCGGCCGCGTGTTGATGAGCGCGAACGCTCGTCGAATCAATCGAGATCAATCCCGCTCGCTCAGCATCAGCCGACTGCCCGCCGGCATGCACTGCGGCCAGCATGGCCGCGTAGGTGCCGTCGATCGACCAGCGCCGATGACGCTCCCAAACCGATTGCCATGCACCGAGTTCAGCGGGAACGTCCCGCCACGGCGCACCTGTACGGAATCGCCACACGATCGCCTCCAGCGTCGCGCGGTGATCGTTCCACGGCCGCCCACGCCGCCCCGCCGACGACGGCATCACCGGCTCAATCAGCTTCCACAAGGAATCAGAAATCACTCCAGTACGAGTCATTCCCCAACGATCGAACACCCACCCGGAAAACTTTGGCAGACACGCCCTAGACGGTATGCGTGACCGCCGGCGTTGAGCTGGGGGTTGCGGGCCGGGGCCTCACTCACCCATGTTCGTGGGTTACCGGGTAGGGAGTCGCCTGCCCGGTCTTTCCGACAGTGGTGGGAGGCCCCGGTGTTTACCGAGCGTACGAGTGTTGGACTGGACGTGCACGCACGTTCGGTAGCGGCAGCGGCAATCGACAGCGTCACGGGCGAGGTGTTCCAGACCCGGTTGACCCCGTCATATGAGCACATCCGGTCGTGGATATCGGGGTTGTCGGGCCCGGTGGCGGTGGCCTATGAAGCCGGACCGACCGGTTTGGGGTTGCATCGGGCGTTGACCGACGCCGGGGTCCGATGTGAGGTCGTCGCACCGTCGAAACTGCAGAAACCATCCGGAGACCGAGTTAAAACCGATGCCCGCGATGCACTGCATCTGTCCCGGTTGCTGCGACTCGACGAAATCACCGCGGTGTCGATCCCGAGCGTGACTCAGGAAGCAGCCCGTGATCTGGTGCGGGCCCGTGAGGACTGCCGCGGCGATCTGATGACAGCGCGCCATCGACTCTCGAAGCTGCTGCTGCGGCACGGCATCGTCTACCACGGGGGCGCCGCCTGGACCGGCGCGCATGATCGGTGGCTGCGTACCGAAGCGGCGCCGCGGTTGAGGGCACCGGCGACACGGCTGGCGTTCGATGCCGACTACGACCACGTGCTGACGATGCAGGCCAGGCGTGGGCGCCTCGACTCGGCGATCGAGGACGTGGCCGCTGACTGTGAATTCACCCCGATCGTGCGCAGGGTGTCCTGCCTCAGAGGCGTGAGTACCTTGACCGGAAGCGCGTTGGCGGCGGAAATCGGCGACTGGAATCGGTTCACCGGCCACACGATTGGTTCGTTCGTTGGATTGGTTCCCTCGGAGTACTCGTCGGGCTCGTCGCGGGTGCAGGGGACGATCACTAAGACCGGGAACACTCATGTTCGCCGGTTGCTGGTCGAGGCAGCCTGGCATCACCCCGGTATCACGTGGGTGCGGTGATGCGTTCGCGGTGGGACCCAGGCCTCGGCAGCTGCCCGCGCCCGCGGGGACCAGGGCAACCGCCGCCTGCACCGCAGGTGGGTGGGTTTCCTCGAACGCCACAAGCGGCCGACAGTGGCCAATGTTGCGATCGCCCGCGAGCTGGCCGGCTGGTGCTGGTCCCTGGCGGTCATAAACGACTGATCGCCACCTGTTCTACTTCCTCCTCGAGTCCAGTGGTGGCAGCGCGTGGATCGACCCGCGACACACCTATGAGCAGACCCCTTCGGGTCGACGCTCGATGCTAGACAAGCGGATGCGATCCAGCCGAAACCCCGTCCTGCGGTAGCCAACCCGCTTATATCAGTCTGACCGCGCGTCGCCAACCGACACGCTCACCACACAGATTCGCCGAGGAAGCAAAGAGGCGCCGTCGGGGTAGCTCCCCGGCGGCGCCTCACCTTGCCCGCTTGACAAACTTCTCTACATATCAGGTGTACCCGGCAGTCAGGTTGGTGACAGTCGGCTGATCGGGGGTTGGCCTCCAATGTTGTATGTCGCACCAAAACTGGGGCGGTACACCTTTATCGCAGATGTTGACGATCAGGCGAGCGGAGTCCTCCCCGGACACCCACTCCATCACTCCGCCCAGCGGGGAATACGTCATGATCGGATCGCGGATCGCCAGCATTCCTGGATGGAAGATACCGGTCTGCCGCAGACTGACCCATTTCGGCAGCCCAGAGTCGATCAGCTCCTTTTCCGCAATAACCTTGCTCTGCGCGTATTCATCGAACCGGGCCGGCCGCAACGGATCTCCCACCCGCCCCCAGTGGTGCGGGGGGATTGCGGTCGCCGGTCTGCGCCACCGTTCCAATGCCCATAACCGCGATGCCCGACGGGTCGGGCTGGGCGCGCACCGCGCGTACGATGTTGCGGACACTGCCGACATTCACCCGGTGACTCAGAGCGGGATCATCGTCGCCTGCGGGGGATACGACGCCGCCGACGTGCAACACGATATCCGTTCCTGCCACACAGGATTGCACCGTGGAGTAGTCGGTCAAGTCGCCGATGACTACGTGAAGGTTCTCCATGTCCTTCTAGCCGCGGATGATCTTGGCATCCGACTTTGAAGGCAGCACTAAGGCCACGACATCGAAGCGGTCGTCTCGGGCGCGAAACTCGTCGAGAATGTATCGGCCCCAATTACCAGTTGCCCCCGTGAGGAAGACACGTGTTCGTTGCTGCGGGATGCGTTTCTCCTTCCGAAAACCGCCGGCGGAGCCAGCCTGATCGTGCTTCGAGAGGCTGTGGTTTACGCGCGGTCAGCACCAGGTTGATGTCGGTTTGACCGGAGCAGATAGGCGAATTCGGCGCCCACGCCCTCAGATCCACCGGCTGCCACCGTCCGGGGGTCGTATCTGCCGAGATCGGTCACGGTGGCGTTAGCCGGTTAGTCGGCCGTGGGTCCTGGGTGATGGTCACGCGCCGAACACTTCTTCAAGTGATCCGACGTGGGCGCGGTTGGACTTGATCCGCTCGATGAGTCGCCACCTTCCTGCCCGCCGCTCCCAGGTGTCGCAATAGTCACCAAGGGTGTAGAACCGCGAGGAGGCGTCTTCGGTCGAGAGGTGCAGGTCGTGGACATAGGCGCGGCTGACCGCCGTGTCACCTGTGACGTCGATGAGGACGTTGCCCAGCAGGTGTTGGGTCGGCCCGCAGTGATCGACAAACCCGCGGATCAGCTCGATAATCGCCGCGCTTCCGTCGCGTCGTCCGGTACCAAAGTCACCGACAGCGTCGTCGGCCAGGATGTCGGCTAGGCCCTCCCAGTCGCGGTCGTCCATGGCGCGGGCCGCCTGGAAGAGTGCGCGCTCAATGGCGCGCTCGTCGAGAAGCGATTGCAGCCGATCAACACTCATCGCGGGATGCCCTTTCGTCTGGCGGTAGCCTGTCGCAGACTGCAGGCCGGTACTACGAGGGTTGCCGTTCACTGGAATCATGCGACGGTTCTGGTGTTTCCTCCGCGCCCGCACGCCGTTCCGGCGCGAGGTTGGTGCGCCCGTCTGCCTCGCCCTATGATGTCGGTCAAGCGGGTGCGCGTTCAGTAGCTGCCGTTGATGCCGCGGATCATGAGACACCGCGCTAGCGAGGACGCCGCTGGCCATGCCGGCCAGCGCTATCTGCTTCCTCGTCAGTATGACTTCAGCGTCACGCTGGAATGCCCGTATACCTCTTTAGCCCCGGTCATTCACGGGGTGCTGACGGCGGACGCTTTGGTTGAGACGGTGGGGGATGTTGTTCGCGGGTGGGAGGGATGGCCGGCTGGCGCTGCCGGGCTGCGGTTCTCCGGGTTCCTCGAGTCGTGGTTGGGCGGGTGGGTCAGGCCGGTTGTGGGATGGCCGCGATGCGGGCGAAGACCGCGACGAGGTCGGTGACCCAGGGCCAGGTGGCCGGCATGCGTAGGTGTCGGCGTCGAGCGGTGCAGGCCAGGCGGGCCGGTACGTGCAGCACTCGGTACCGCAGGGTTTTGGGTTCGGCTTTGGCCAGCGCGCCGCTCAGGGCGAGTAGGCGTAGCCAGGCGGTCAGGTCGGCGGCGATCGCGACGGCGGTCAGCCACGCTTGGTTGATGCGGTAGTCGCGGGACGGGAATCGCCCCAGGCCGCTGTCTTTGGCGTGTCGGATGCGGTCTTCGACGCGGGCATGGGCGCGGTGGCGGGCCTCCAGGAGCGCCAGCTGCGCGGTGGGAGTGTTGGTGACGAACGCCTGGTAGCGCCAGCCGTCGGTGTGCTCGAACAGGGACAGTTGGGCACCGGGGTGGGGTCGTTCGCGGCGCACGATGACCCCCATCCCCGTCGGCCAGCCCGACAGGTCCAACAGCCCGGTCAGCTCAGCGACATCGCCGCCGGCTCGCACCGCGCCGTCAGCATTCAGTGCCGGAGTCCACACCGACTCGGGGACCAGCATGATGGCCGCACGCAGTTTCTCGGTGAGAGCAAACCCGATCGAATAGTCGACCCAGCGGCCCCGGACCTGGTTGAGGGTCGTCAGCCAGTCCAGCAGATCGTGGGAGGCCCCGGCGCCGTCAGCACGGATCAACAGGTGTTTGCGGTGGGCTCGGGGGATCTGGGTGATCGCCGCGGACAGGACTTTGAGGTGATCGGCAGCGGTGTTGGCCCCGGCGTTACCCGGCCGCAGCCGCGC
>Ga0209040_10002765_pt1 | contig 13561 bp, 14 predicted proteins | sample BogFormECP12_OM3_FD_188240 | JGI IMG/M metagenome (GOLD analysis project Ga0209040, IMG submission 188240) | Bog forest soil microbial communities from Calvert Island, British Columbia, Canada - ECP12_OM3 (SPAdes) (version 2) | ecosystem: Environmental > Aquatic > Freshwater > Wetlands > Bog ...
CCGCGACGGCTGGCACGGGGACGTATGCCACCTTCCGCGACCCGCTCGTGTACTTCCAGTCGGTGACCGGTGCCTCCACCTGCGCCGCCGACGTAGTGGGGATGTCGGCCCTGAAGGGCGATCTGGCCGCCAGCAAGCGCACTCCGAGCTTCTCCTACATCGTGCCCGACCGCTGCCACGACGGCAATCCCACGCCCTGCTCCCCCGGCTCGCCGGCCGGCCCGCCGGCGGCCGACAGCTTCCTGTCGCGGATCGTGCCCGAGATCACCGGCTCGACGGCCTACAAGCAGAGCGGCCTGCTCGTGATCACCGTCGATCAGGCGCCATCGAGCGGAGAATTCGCGGACTCGAGCTCCTGCTGCGGTCAGCCGCAGTTCCCGAACATGCCGCCCCCGCCGGGCGGCCTATCGCCACGGGGTGGCGGGGCGGTCGGCGCGCTGCTGCTTTCGCCGTTCATCAAAGGCGGCACTACCAGCCAGGAACCGTATAACCACTTCTCGCTGCTGCGCACGATCGAGGATCTGTTCGCCCTCAAGCACCTCGGCTACGCGGGGCTGTCGAAGGTGAGCTCGTTCGAACCCTCGATCTTCTCCGCCCAGGCCGCGGGCTGACAGCCCGCCCGCCAGCCACCCGTCAGCCGGCAGCGAGTTCCTCGTAGGTGATCGCGGTGCGCTTCGATCCGCTGCGCGCCAGGACCCACTCGAGCGCCATCATGTGACGCGGGTGCTGGAGGTCGGCCGGGTGTAGGTCCAGCCGCAGCGTGCCCGTGGGCAGCAACGAGCCGAAGCGCAGCAGCGGCGGGGAGCAGAAGCGGCGGAGCGGTCCAGCGGTGGCGAGGCTCCAGGCCGGGGCGAACGGCTCGCGAACGCCGCCGGCGGTGGCGGGCAGCGCCGTGTGCACCCGCAGCAGCCCTGCCCACCAGCGGAACCTGAGGCTGAGCGTCTCACGCAGGGCAGAGGTGTAGGCGTAGGCGGGCGCGACGAAGCCGTCGGGCTCGATTCCGGCAAGCTTCAGCACGCGCCAGCCGGCATGCACCGCGCGACGGGTCTCCTCGCCGTCGAGTCCGAGGAACTCGCCCGCTCGCTGACCCTGTGCGCGCGCGAGCATCTGGCGCGGAGAGCTGGCCGGGCGCAGGCGCACGTGCTGAAAGCCGTGCTGGGCGATCGAGTCCCCCGCGCTCCGGCGCCCGCACAGCCAGTCGACCATCTCCGGCGAGCGCTCGCCGACGGGGTGCAGGTCGCGCGCGGGGATCACGAGCAGCGTGACGCGGTCGACGCCATGGTCGTCGAGCCAGTCGCGGATCAGCGCGCAGCGTTCGAAGCTCGCGGGCTCGATCCCGTGCAGGGCGACGGCGATCGTCCTGGTCTCGTGCCGCGGCCGCCTCGCGGCGACGGGCGCCGGCTGCCGGGGTGGCAAGATCGCGCTTCGCATCAGGCCGCCCGGTCACTGCGCCCGGGGTGCAGCCGGTCGTTTGCCTGGTGGCCGGCGAGCGCTTGGCGGTAGCCGTCGGCCAACCGCGTGAGCGCCCGCTCCCAAGTGCGCGGGCGCGCTGCGCGCATCGCGCCTTGCACGAGGTGCTCGCGCAGCAGGGGCGAGACGGCGAGCTCGAGCAGCGCCCGGGCGAGCTGATCTGCCTCGGCGGCGCACAGGAGCCCGCTGACCCGGTCCTCGATCAACGACACCGGCCCGCCCTCGGCGACTGCGATCACGGGCAGCCCGCTGGCCTGCGCCTCGAGGATGACCTGCCCGAAGGTGTCGGTCGCGCTCGGGAACAGGAAGACGTCTGCGCTCGCGTACGCGCGGGCGAGCTCGGCGCCCTCGAGCCAGCCGAGGAAGGTCGCGGCCTCGCCCACGCGTTCGCGCAGGCCCTCCTGCTCGGGTCCGCCCCCGGCGAGGACCAGGTGCAGGCGGGGCTCCTGCGCGCGGGCGAGTAGGAAGGCGTCGGCCAGCAGCTCCACACCCTTCTCGCGCGTTATGCGCCCGCAGTAGAGGACGTTGATGGCGTCTGGAAGCAGCGACTCGTCGCGCAGGGCGGGGTCGAAGCGATCGGTGTCGACGCCGCGGTCCCAGCGCAGAACGCGCTCCGGCGCCATGCCGATCGCCGCGAGCGCCTGGTCGGCGGCGGGGCTGGGGGAGAGGACGAGGTCGCATGCGTTGTAGAACGCGCTGACGGCCAGCGCCATAGCCTCGGCCACACGGCGTTCGCTCGAGCGCAGCCCGGCGTAGGCGGTGAGCTCGGTGTGGTAGCTGCCAAGCAGCGGCAGCGCCAGCGCGCGCGCGACGAGCGCCCCGGCGACGCCGGTCGGTCCTGGCGAGCAGACGTGTACCGCGTCGTAGCTCCCGCCGCCCAGGCCCGAGAGAGCCTGCACCACGACGGGGAGGCTCGGCACACCGATGCGCAGCCCCGGGTAGAAGGGCATGTCGATCTCAGCCACCGCCGCCAGGCGCCGGTCGACCTCCGGGTCGGTGCCGAGGACCTCGATCTCGAACCCCGGAACGCCGCGCTGGCGGATCTCCTCGATCGTGCGCGTGACGCCGTGGGTCGAGCCGATCCCGTCCGCCAGGATCGCAACCCGGGGCATCTCGCCGTCTTCGCACCGAGCGTCGCCGGGCGTCGGGCTCTGGCCGAACGTGCGCCGCCACGGGATGGCGGCCAGCTTGGCCTGCTCGCTGGCCAGGAAGGCCGTCGCGGGCGCGTACGGTATCGCCGCGGTGCAGGCTTCGAACAGGCCCTCGGCGGCGGCCAGCACGTCGGCGCGGCCGGCGGCCGCGGCGACGGCCACATCGACGGCCGCACGCAGCTTGCGCTCGTGCAGCCTGCAGGCCCGCCGGTGCAGGTCGGAGTGGCTGAAGTGCTCCTCCTGCATGTAGTCGATCAATCCCCGCTCGTCCAGGTTGTCGAGCTCGACGGCCGTCAGCCATGCGCGCAACAGGCAGCGCGCGTCGTCGGGGGAGAGGTCGCCGGCGAGCGGGCCCTGGCGGACGTCGCCCTCGCGCAGCAGCCGCTGCACCATCAGCATCACCCGCTGCGGGTCAGGTCGTGCGGCGCGCCGATCGAGGTCGCCCCGTCCGAGCGAGCGGGCCGCGAGGGCGATCGCGGCGTGCGCCCACTTGGCGGCGCTGCCCTGCGCTCCGCGTGCCTGCACGGCCCCGGCGCGGACGTGCGCGAGGAATTCCTCGGGATTGCGGGCGCGAGGGGCTTCGGTGAAAGTGCGTCCGATGTCGACACCCGCGTGGTCGTCGCTGCCGGCGATGCCGATGCCGTCGCGGGTGGCGACATAGGTCGCTGCCGGGCGGTTGAGCTCGCGCCCGCGGGCGCCGTTGCGGATCTCCCAGATCCCGAACAGCTCGGCGAGCCGCCGCCGGTGGCGTCTCGTCAGCGGGGCAGCGACGTCGTAGTAGGGGTGAGCCAGCGCGCAGGCGATCTCGCGCTCGTACAGATAGGCGGCGCAAAGCTCGAGATCGCCGCTATTTGCCTGCAGCCAGTCGTGGTCGGCCTGGTCGATGCCGTAGCAGAGGATGTGGACCGCCTGGGGCTCGCCCCGGAAGTGCGCGGTCAGCTCCTCTGAAACGAACACGTCGGGCCGCTCCGCGATCTCGAGCACGCCGGCGATCGTGTCGTGGTCGGTGATCGTGACGAAATCCATGCCCCGCCGCTTGGCCAGCTCGTAGACCTCCTGCGGCGGCGTGGCGCACTCGGGGAGCCCGAGCGAGCGCTGCACGCCGAGCTTCGAGACGTGCGAGGCGGTCGAGTGGCAGTGCAGATCCGCCCGGCTCGTGTCCGCCGGCGTGGTCGGTATCGGTTCTTGACCATCCATACCACACAGATTTCCCCGCAAACTGCGACTTTTTGTAACCAAGCAGGGATCATGCTGTGAACGGACAGTGAAGATCAGCGCGGGATCGGGGCTCCCAGCAGGGCTGCGGCGACGCCCGCGGCGCCCGCGAGCAGCAGCGTCGGAAGGATCTCGCGGCCGAGCAGCAGCAGGGACACGGCCGCGCCTGCGAGCACGAAATACTGCCAGCGCTCGCTGAGCGACGCGGCCAGCGGGATGGCGGCGCCGATGATTGCGCCCGCGGCGGCCGGCGCGGCACCTGCGAGGAACGCCACGACGCGCTCGTTTGCGACCAGGCTCTCCAGCCGCGGGGCGCCGAGGAGGACGAACGCGAACGACGGGGCGAAGGCGACCGCGGCGGCCAGCATCCCCCCCGCGAGCCCGGCTGCGCTGTAGCCGACGGCCGCGACCGTCTGCAGGATCGGCCCCGGGGTCACCTGGCCGAGGGCGACCGCGGTCAGGAACTGCTCGTGGGTCATCCAGTGATAGGTGTTGACGGCGTCGGCCTGCATCAGCGGCACGATCACGAAACCCCCGCCGAAGGCCAGCGCGCCGACCTTGAACGCCGTCCACACGAGTGCGGCCGTGCCGCCAGGCTCGACGCCGCTGGCCAGTAGCGCCCAGGCGCTCGAAGACTGGCGCGCGGGGTGGACCGGCCAGCGCCGCAGCTGTCGCCACCCGGCCAGCCAGATGTAGGCGCCGGGTCCGCTCGGGGCCAGCCGGCGGCGCGCGACCTCGATCACCCCGCAGGCCAGCAGCACGAGCACAAGCCCCGGTCCGGCGAGCGCGGCAGCGGCGGCGCCGGCGAGCCCATAGGCGAGCAGCCAGGGGCGCTGTCCGCCGACCGCACGCGCCCAGATCGGTCTCGCGATCGTCAACCCGGCGGCGACGGCCACGGCGGCCACCGCCGCGCCGGCCCCCAGACCCGCGCCACGCAGCCAGGTGGGGGGCGTGCCCGACAGGAACAGCGCCGACAGCGCAAGGATCGCGACCAGGCCGGGAAGGATCAGAGCCAGCCCGCCGACCAGCCCGCCCCCGGGTCCGCGCAGGCGCCAGGCGCAGTAGATCGCGAGCTGGGTGGCAGCCGGTCCGGGCAGAAGGTTGGTGGCCGCGAGCGCCCGCTCGAAGTCGCTGTCGCCCAGCCACCTGCGGCGTGCGACGCACAGCTCGCGCAGCATCGCGATCTGCGTGGGCGGGCCGCCGAAGGAGGTGCAGCCGATCCGGCCCCACTCGCGCGCTATCTCGGCGAACGACGGCGTGCTGTGGGGCTCTCCCGATTTCATCGGCGGCAGCCTAGTGTCCCGGGCGATCGCGTGGCTCTGGCCGGCCCACGCGACCGGGGGCGCTCACCGGCGATGACGTGGTCCTCCGCGGCGATCCATAAGCTGTCGCGTCGAAATGCACCCGATCTCCTACTTCCAGGCCGTCATCTTCGGTATCACCCAGGGCATCGCCGAGCCGTTTCCGATCTCGAGCCTCGGCCACGCGGTCGTCCTCCCCAGCCTGGCGGGCTGGAACATCCATCAGAACGACAAGTTCTTCCTCACGTTCCTGGTCGCCACGCATCTCGCCACGGCGCTGGTGCTGCTGCTGTTCTTCCTGAATGACTGGGTGCGCATCGTCAAGGGGCTTTGGCGCTCGCTGGCGATGCGCGAGATCGGCGCGGATGACACCGATGCCCGGCTCGGCTGGCTGCTGGTGGCGGCCACCATTCCCGTGGGACTGATCGGCCTGCTGCTTCAGGAACCGCTGCGCAAACTGTTCGCCTCCCCTCAGATCGGCGCGGCGTTCCTGATCGTCAACGGGGTCGCGCTGCTGTTGTTCGAGCGCCTGCGCCGGCGCCCACCGCGCCCCGGTGACTACCTGGGCGACGCCGACGCGCGCATCGCCAAGCTGAGCTGGCGCCAGGCGATCGGCGTGGGCGTATCCCAGGTCGCGGCTCTGGTCCCGGGCATCTCGCGGTCGGGCTTCACGATGGGGGGCGGCCTGGTGGTGGGGCTCTCCAACGATGACGCGGCGCGCTTCAGCTTCCTGCTGGCGACCCCGGTGATCCTGGCCGCGGCCGCGCTGAAGCTGCCCGAACTGCTCGGAGCGGAGGGCAACGGGGTGCGTGGGCCCGCACTGGTCGCGGGGCTGTGCGCGGCGGCTGCGACGTTCTTCGCGGTGAAGTTCCTGCTGCGCTTCTTCCAGACCAACCGCCTCACACCGTTCGGGATCTACTGCATCGTGCTGGGTACGGTCTGCACGCTGGTGTTCGCATCCGGCTGATAGGCGGCCGGTGGCGCTCGCGAGGGCCCCGCCATCGCCCGAGCGTCGCCCGCACGCTCACGCTCGTCGGGGCGGTCAGCCGCGGCGAGCGGGGCAGCGCGCGCTACTGGGCCTGCGCTCCGGCGGTTTTGGGCCCGGTCTGAAACCAGGCGAAGGCGAAGCACCCGAGCGCCACGACGAGGGCGGCGATGCCGTGCTTGGTGTGGTGGTGGTCGGCTTCGGCGCTTGTCGCCGAGGTGTGGCCGGGGAAGAACGACGGCAGCGAATGCTCGGGCTCGACGAAGTAGATCACCGCCACGACGATCAGCACGACGCCGAGGATCACCGCCGGGATGACCAGTTTGCGCAGGTTGGTGTTCATGGCCCCGGAAGGGTAGAGCACGGTTGCGCCCAGGGTCGCCGAAGCGGCCACGCGCCCGCCATCATGTAGGTCCGATGCCCGGCCCGAGGACCCCGCCGAAGATGTTCGAGACCCGCAGCCACGCCTGGCAGGAGGCGGGACTGCTGCGCCAGGTCAGCCCGCGTGTGGTCAAGCGCGCACGCCTTGAGGTGCTTCTGCTGGTGCCGCTGTTCGTCGGCGTGGTGATCTTCTACGACAACCGGGTCGGCCTGCTCGGCACGCCCGGACCCCACGGCCGTCCGGCCACCTCGCTGGAACCGGCGCTGGAAACGCCGATTCGAGTGGCCACGGTGCTCGCCCTGATGATCCTCGGCTGGGCGATCGCGCGGGACATCGGCCGCGGTCTCGGACCGCCGCTGTTCCGGCGCCTGGATCCGGCGACCGCCGGCACGGTGGGCTTCCTGATCCGCCTGGCGACGGTTGTGGTGGCGCTGTTCGTGGCGCTGCGCGTCGCGGGAATCGAAGCCAAAACGCTGGCACTGGGGACCGCGTTCACAGCGGTCATCTTCGGCCTGGCGGCCCAGCAGACGCTCGGCAACCTGATCGCCGGCACGGTCCTGTTGAGCGCGCGTCCGTTCCGGGTGGGCGAGCGGGTGCGGCTGCAGGGCGGGCCGCTGGCGGGACAGATCGAGGGCACGGTCAGCTCGCTCGGGCTGCTGTACACGACGTTTGCCACGGGGGATGACTCGATCATGGTGCCCAACAGCGTCGTGCTCAACGTGGCGGTGTTGCCGCTGCGCGAGCCGGAGGCGGTCAACCTGCGTGCGCGCCTGCGCGCCGGGATGACGCCGGGCGATCTACAGGAGACTCTCGAGAAGTCGTTGCAGACTCCGCTGCGCGACGCACCCCGGATCACGCTCGAGGAGCTGGACGGGGACGAGGTGGTGGTGCGCATCGCGGCGACGCCGCGCGCGGCCTCGCAGGGACGTCATCTGGCGAGTGAACTGCTCAGCGTGGTTTCCCGCGAGACCCGCTCGCGGGCGGAGACGCCGTAGCGCAGGAACAGATGGGAGTCGCTCTCGAGCACGCCCAGCAGCTCGAGCCTCACGGGCGGATCCAGAGCGGCGCCGGCGAGGATCCTCAGCGCCTCGCCGTGTGCCCCCTCGCCGCCGCCCAGCAGCGGTGACAGGGACAGAAACAGCTCGTCCACAAGGCCGGCGGAGAACAGCTGGTCGCTGAGTTGGGGGCCGCCCTCACACAGCAGGACCTGCACGCCGAAGCGCTGGCCCAGCTCGTTCAGCGCCGCCGGCAGGTCCAGCTTCCCGTCGCGCTTCGCCCGCACGTAGTCGAGCTCGGCGGCGCTCGCCGGGAGGCTGTCGGAAGATGAGGTCAGGATCACAACGTGGGCCCCCGCCTGGCCGAGCAGCGGCAGATCGGGCCCGAGCTCGAGGCGCTCGGTCACGATGCAGGCAAGCGGTTCCGGACTGAGCGTGCGCTGTCGGCGCAGGCGCCGCTGCGAGTCATCGCGGATGATGCGCCCGTAGCGCTCCGTGCGCGCGGTACCCGCCCCGACCAGCACCGCGTCGACGGCCGTGCGCAGGCCGCGAAAGAGCTCCCGATCGGCGCTGTCGCCGATCGGGCCGGAGCGGCCGTCGAGGGTTGCGCGACCGTCGACGGTGCTCACCATGTTGAGCACCACGCGCGGCCGGCTCCTCGGCGCGGCGGAGCGATCCCACAGGCCGGTCTCCTCGACGATCTCGCTCACGCTTGCCGGCTCGCCGCCCGCCAGCAGGCGTCTGAGGCGCGTCGGCGGGGGCTGCGCGGGCTCGGGGTTGCGCTCCGAAGGCACGGCCATCCGCCCAGACTAGCCGCCTCGCTGCGGTCCGCGGGGGGATCGGACCCCGCCGGGCGGGTCGACAACAGCTCGACAACACGGGCCTGCGAGGACCTGCTACGGTCGTGTGGTCTGGCCGGCACGTAAGACCGGCGAAAGCAGTGCAAGCGCTCGCAGGTCGAAGCTCTAAGCAGCATCCTCCGCGTAGCAGCACGCACATACCGTGGAGGAATTCGCACAATGCCAACCGGCACCGTAAAGTGGTTCAGCGACGACAAGGGATTTGGCTTCATCACCCCTGATGACGGCGACAAGGACCTGTTCGTCCATCACACCGGGATCAATGGCGAGGGCTATCGCTCGCTGCAGGAGGGGGCAAAGGTCTCCTACGACCCTGAGCAGGGCGACAAGGGCCCCAAGGCCGTAAACGTCCAGGCGATCTAGCGTCGCGTGGACATAGACTGTCTTTGAGGGCTCGCTCCGGCGGGCCCTCGGCGTTCCCGACGGATATCGTGGCGGCGCTGAGCATGCCCGGCGGCGACGCGACAACAACCCTTCCTCTACGCGACACGATCCCCGCCGGGGCGGGGCGCGGTAGCCGGCTTTCGCGCCTGCGCTCGGGAGCGCTGGCGGGGACTGATCGCGGCGTGCTGATCGGGGCGCTGGCGCTGCTCGCGATCGTGCTGCTGAGCGCACTGGTCGTGGTGATGGCCGCTGAGCGGCCGAGCCTGCTCTCGGCGCCGAGCCACTCGAACTTCTTTCCGGGATGGATGGCCGGGCCGCTGGGAGGGATCTGGCCGGGGCTGACACGCAACGGCACCACGCTCAAGTACCTGTTCAGCGGCGCGATCGTGATCATGTACGTCGGTTACCTGGCGGTCGTCGCGGTGGCCCCGCGCCTGCCCCTCCGCTGGGTTCTGGCGACGATCGCGGCGGTCCACGCGATCTTCCTGCTGGCGCCGCCCCTGGCGCTGACGGACATCTTCAACTACGTCAACTACGGGCGTATGGAGGTGGTCCACCATCTCAATCCCTACACCACGATCCCGATCCTGGAGCCCCACAACGATCCGAGCTTCGCCCTCAGCAACTGGCATGAGCTGCTGAGCCCCTATGGCCCACTGTTCACGCTGCTCACCTTCGTCGTGGTCCCCGTCGGCGTGGCGGGGACCTTCTGGGTGCTGAAGCTGATCCTCGCCGCTGCAAGCCTGGGGACGATCTTCCTCGTCTGGAAGTGCGCGCAGCGGCTCGGGCGCAATCCCGTCTCGGCGATCGTGTTCGTGGGCTTGAACCCGGTGGTGCTCGTATGGGGCCTGGGAGGCGACCACAACGACTTCCTGATGGTCTTCTTCATCGTGCTCGGCTTCTATCTGCTGCTGGCACGGAGGCCCGCGGCCGAGCGCGAGCACGCAGCGGCAGGGCCGGGCGGATGGTTGCTGCCGTTGAACGCCGCGGGGATCTGTGCGGGGGTGGCGTTCATGACCGCGGCGGGGATCAAGGCCTCGGCGGCGGTCCTGATCCCGGTTGTGCTCGCAGGCCTGCTGCGAGCCCCGCGAACGCTGGTCCAGGTCGTCCTCGGGATGGCCGCCGCGGCTGCGGTCGTGGGCGCCGCCAGCCTGCTGGCGTTCGGCCTGCACATTCCCGACCTCAGCACTCAGAGCCGGCTGGTGACCAACGAGAGCGTCCCCAACCTGATCGGGCTGGCGCTGGGCGCCGGCGGACAGACGGAAACGCTGCGAGAGCTCATGAGCGGCGTGCTTGCGGTATCGCTGCTCCTCTGTTGCAGGCTCGCATGGCGCGAACGGGAATCGCTGACGGCGTCCGGCTGGGCGAGCGTGGCCCTGCTGGTCACGCTCAGCTGGGTGCTGCCCTGGTATGTGCTGTGGGCGCTGCCGATGGCCGCGCTGTCGAGCTCGCGCCGGCTGCGGACGGTCGTGCTCGTGCTGGGCGCCTATCTGATCGTGGCTTGGGCGCCGGCGTCTGGCCTGCTGTGGAACGCGATCGGCTTCCATCCGGAAAAAACGCCGCTCGGGCGACTGCATCAGCGCTATGTCAAGGAGCTGCTCAACTAGCTCTCATCGCCGTCGGGCCTCGGCCGGCGGCGCTCGAGCTTGCGCCGGCCGGTGCGGCGCTTGGCGTCCAGGCGCCGCGTGCGCGAGGCGGCCGTCGGACGCGTGGCCCGCCGCCGGCGGGGGACGACGAGCGACTGGCGCAGGCGCTCGGCCAGCCGCTTCAGGGCAAGCTCCCGATTGCGTGCCTGCGAGCGCTCGTCCTGGGCCACCGCCACCAGCCGCGGTCCGGCGCGGGCGAGCACCCTCCGCCGTTGGGCCTCGTTCAGCGAGGGCGAGGCGAGCGCGTCGAAGATCGCTTCAATGCGCGAGGCGGTGACGTTGGCGTGCTGGCCCCCGGGACCCGAGGAGCGGCTCGTGCGCAGCTTGATCTCCGCGAGGGGGATTGCCAGCTCGCGGTTGATGTGCAGCAGCCGCTGACGGTCCTCAGCCTCGCTCACCGGAGCCACGCTCAGCGCCGGGCGAGCCGGCGATCGGGCCCACCCGCTGCTCCTCTCCGGGGCGCGCCCGTCCGTCGCGGCCGACGTAGCCGTCCTTGCCGCCCGCGCATAGATACACGGCGTCTTCGTCGCCGACGTTGCGGATCTTGCGCACGACGGCGGCGTCGACGCGCGCCAGGGCGCCCTCGCGCAGGCGCTCGACCGAGCCGTCGCCGAACTCCATCTCGATCTCGCCGCGGTGGACGAAGTAGAGCTCCTCCTGCTCGTCGTGGTAGTGAAAGCCGGTCTCGATGCCGGGCGGCAGCACGATCGCGTTGACGCCGAACGCGGTCACGCCCAGGCCCCGGCGCACCTTGCGAAACCCCGGTCCGTCGCCGAGGTCGTCGAGGTGGCCGACGGCGTAGCCTGCGCCGACGCTCACGTTGGGGTAGTCGCTGGAAGCCTCCATCTGCGTCTCCTGTCTAGTGATCGGCCACGGTGCCGCCCGCCGGCGAGAGCGGCCGGTCCTCCCGCGCCCAGCGCGAGAGGCCTCCGGCCATCGAGTATGCCTCGAACCCGGCCGCGCGGAACGCCTGCGCGGCCATCTCCGAACGCGCTCCGACGCGGCAGTAGAAGATCACCGGGTGCTCCCGCTCGATCGTGCCCGCCTGCGCCGAGAGCTCGACCAGCTCGATGTGCCGCGTCCCCTCGATGTGGCCGGCCTCGCGCTCATGGGGCTCGCGCACGTCGATCACCTGCAGGCTGGGGTCGCGCGCGAGCCAATCGGCGACCCGCGCCGGGTCGATCTCGATCTGCGCGGCGGTCTGCTGCTGGCTCATGGTATGAGCCTAGCGGCCCGGCGGTGCGCGATCCGCGCCCGGCGGCGCGGCGGTAAACGTGCATCACTAGGATCATCGGTGTGCACGCGGTGAGTGACGTCTACTCGATCCCCCCGGAGCATCTCGACCTGTGCGCGACGATCGGCCAGATCGCTAGGGAGCGGATCGCCCCGCGCTCGGCCGAGATCGACGAGCGCGCCGAATACCCCTGGGACGTGCGCAAGATCCTGGCCGAGCAGGACATCCTCGGGCTGCCGTTTCCGATCGAGTACGGCGGCACGGGCACGGGCACGCTGATGCTGAACATGGCGGTCGAGGAGATCGCCAAGGTGGACGCTTCGTGCGCGCTGATCCTGATGGTCCAGGAGCTGGGGACGCTGCCGATCCAGCTCTATGGCTCGGAGGAGATCAAGGGGCGCTTTCTGCCGAGGTGCGCGAGCGGAGAATGGTCGCCGGCGTTCGCCCTGTCGGAGCCGGAGGCCGGCTCGGACCCGGCGGGCATGAAGACCACGGCGGTCAAGGACGGCGATGAATGGGTGATCAACGGCACGAAGAACTGGATCTCAAACCTCGGCATCGCCGACTTCTACGTCTGCTTCGCGGTGAGCGACCGCGAAAGTCGCCGCCTGACGGCGTTCGTGGTGGAGGCCGATCGCCCCGGCTTCAGCGTGGGCAAGCTCGAGCACAAGCTCGGCATCCGCGCCTCGCCCACGGGACAGCCGATCTTCGATGAGGTCCGCGTGCCGCAGGAGAACGTGATCGGGGAAGTGGGCAAGGGCCTGTCGGTGGCGCTGGGCACGCTCGAGCGCACGCGCCTGGGAGCGGCCGCGCAGGCGGTCGGCATCGCCCAGGGAGCCACCGATTACGCGATCGCCTACGCGCGTGAGCGCAGGCAGTTCGGCAAGGCGATCAACGAGTTCCAGGCGATCCAGTTCAAGCTCGCGGACATGGAGACGCGCACGGCAGCAGGGCGCGAGCTGCTCTACAAGGCGTGCGCGATGGCCGATCAGGGGCATCCCCAGCGAGGCAAGTACTCCTCGATGGCGAAGGTCTTCTGCTCGGACGCGGCGATGGCCGTGACGATCGAGGCCGTTCAGGTGCTGGGCGGCTACGGTTACGTCAAGGAGTACCCCGTGGAGCGGATGATGCGAGACGCGAAGATCACACAGATCTACGAGGGCACCAACGAGATCCAGCGTCTCGTGATCGCCCGCACGCTGAAATAGGGCGCGACCGGCCTGGCGATGCGCGCGTACAAGCCTCCCGGAGCCCCCAGTCCCCTACGGCGCACCGGCGTGGCCGCGCTGATCGCGATGTCGTTGGGGCTCGTGGCGCTGGTCGTCGGGCAGGGCTTCAGCTCGATCGGAGTGGTCCGGGCGCTCGAGGACATGGCCCTGGGGGTGATCGTCGCGGCGGCCCTGATGGGCAGCGTTGCGTTCGTGGCAGTGCGCATGGCCGGTTGGCGCGACCCCGAGTCCGAGAGCGAGTTCGACGAGATCGTCCGGCACTCGGAGGAGCTCGCGCGCGAAGGCCTCGTCCTCGCGCCCGAAGAAAGCGAGTTCATGGACCTCGATCCGCTGGACGACCGCGACTTCGAGGAGCTCGTCCGCGACGCGCTGGATGACCTGCCGGACCTGTTGCGAAACGCGCTTGCGCACGTGGCGGTGGTTATCTCCGACGGAGGGCGCCGTCACGGGGCCTACGGGCTCTATCAGGGCGACGGCGCGACCCGCGATGACACCCACGATCGGATAATGATCTTCCGCGACACGCTGCGCCGCGACTTCGGCCACGACTCGGACCTGCTGCGCGACCAGGTCACCCGCACCGTGCGCCACGAGCTCGCCCATCACGTCGGCTTCGACGAGCTGGGTGTCAGCCGCCTGGACCTGTAACGCGCGCCGGTTAGACTCTCGGGCTGATGACATTGCCGGCCGATCCACCGATCTCCGATGC
>Ga0209040_10002766_pt1 | contig 13553 bp, 14 predicted proteins | sample BogFormECP12_OM3_FD_188240 | JGI IMG/M metagenome (GOLD analysis project Ga0209040, IMG submission 188240) | Bog forest soil microbial communities from Calvert Island, British Columbia, Canada - ECP12_OM3 (SPAdes) (version 2) | ecosystem: Environmental > Aquatic > Freshwater > Wetlands > Bog ...
CACGCCACCGTGGACATCGTCGCCGACATCGCCGACCTGAAGCACCTGGAGCGCATCCTGGGCGGCGTGCGCAAGATTCCCGGCGTCCGCGACGTGCAAAGAGTGCAAAAGCTGTAGAAGCCGCTGTTCGCACTTCGCCAACGTCGCGCTGGCAGTTCAGTTCCCTCAACTCAGGGCCTTGCATTGGTTGGCGGCGTCGCTGGTTATACTACCCGTCTCGGATATGTTTCACTCAGAACCAGTGGATCGGCGGACATCATAAACACTAGTATGACCAACAGTTCTGGGAGACCAAGCGCCCCATCCCAGACGGTCAATGAGAGCAGAATGAAGGGAAGTATGCCCGGAGGTCAGAGCAGCTTTCAATCGCGAGCCTCGGCAGCTCTCTCGTGGCTTGTTCTTCTCGGCGGGATCATCACAATCGGCGTCGCCGCGCACACGGTACTTAGCAGCTACTCCAGCCTCCCCTACTCGGACGGTTGGGCACAGATCTCGGTTGTTGCAAACGGCGAGAACCCGCTTTCTCTTGCGTGGCTCTGGCGCCAGCACAATGAGCACCGCTTGCTCATTCCCAAACTTTTCCTGGCCGCGGATTTGCGCCTGTTCCAAGCCAGGCAGGTGCTTCTGCTGACGAGTATCTTCGCCGTCCAGTTTCTTCATTGGATGCTGCTGGGGTGGAGCATGCGGGTGCTGGGCGGATGGCGTGGCCCACTCTGGCGAAGCGGGGCTGGGCTGGCCGCGTTCTGCCTGTTCTGCTCTTCGCAGTGGGAAAACTTGGTCTGGGGCTTTCAAACTTGCTTCGTGCTTCCCGGCTTGTTTGCCACGCTGTCGTTCGTTGGACTTTTGCTGTATCGGATCGCCTTGCAGCGGCCGGAGCGGCAGCACGAATGGAGGTTTCTTCTGCTCTCGATCGCGGGAGCGCTTGGAGCCACTTATTCCCTGGCAAGCGGAAATCTGCTATGGCCGCTGCTGGTGGCGATGGCGTTGCTGTTGCGATTGGGGCGTCCGGCCGTGCTGACTTATCTCGTAACGGGCGCCGTGAGCACCGTGCTTTACGCCCATAACTATGTTCGTCCTGGACAGCATTCTAATCCAGCTTCTGCGCTGCGATCGCCGCTCAGGCTCGCCGAGTATGTCGCTGTCTATTTCGGCAGCAGTTGGGTGAGACAGGAAATTGGCTGGGCAGTGTGCTTTGGCATAGCCGGGCTGGCGATCGCATTCGCGTTCTTGTGGCACTTAGGAAGGTCTGTCCGGGTTACGCAGGGTTTTTCTGTTCAACTTGTTTTCACTCTCCTCTTTTGCATGGGAACGGGGTTTCTTACGGCGCTGGGGCGGCTGAATCTCGGCATCACGCAAGCGTTTTCCTCGCGCTATCAGACTGTCGCACTGTTGTTCTGGTGCTGTTTGGGACTACTTGTGCTGGCCGCGTCGGCAGCAGGAACTCGGCAAGTCTCCCTGGTGATCGTCGAGTTGCTCTTTTTAGCTGTACTGTTGAGGGGAGCTAACCTGGCGCGTTACTCGCTCAGAGAGGCGAGATGGCACGGTTTCCAACTCGATGCGGCTACGGCAGCACTTTTCACGGGACTCGATGACCGAGAGCAATTCTATTATGCGGCACTCAATCCGGAGCACCTGAAAAGGAAAGTAGCGTTTCTGCGACAGAACTGCTTGTCGATCTTCTCGGACGATGCTTATTCCCAATTGGGGGCGCACTTGGATTCGATGTTTCGCGTGGTCCCATCCGATGAATGCGTGGGAGCGCTGCAGTCTGTGTCCACAATTAAAGATAACGGTGTGCGAGCTCTCAAGATCACGGGCTGGGCGTGGGACCGCAAGCATCATGAGCCTCCATCCCACATTGTGGTAGTAGCCAACGGAGCGATAGTTGGACTGGGAGCGATCGGAGACACGCGTCCAACAATCCGTGCGGCCAATCCCTACTTAAAGAGCAGCTTTATCGGGTTTACGGGATATGTAAGAGATGTGCCGCAGTCGTTTCCGTTGAAGATCTATGCGATCTCCCCGGTGAGCCCGCCAGAAGCCTGCTATATCACGACGGTGGGATCATCTGAAATGGATCCGCATAATTAGCGGACTTACATGAGCTTTACTCTCCTCGACTGGACCGCAATTGTCGGCTATCTCGCCATCACGCTGGTCATGGGGCTGTGGTTTCGGCGGCGCTCCAGTCGCAGCGTAGATGACTACTTCGTCTCCGGCCGTAACGTGAACTGGTGGCTGGCCGGGACCTCCATGGTGGCGACCACGTTTGCCGCGGACACGCCGCTGGTAGTCACCGGCCTGGTGTACTCGCAGGGAATTTCTGGCAACTGGTTGTGGTGGTGCCTGCTGTTGTCGGGCATGATGACGGTATTTCTCTTCGCACGGCTCTGGCGGCGTTCGGGCCTGCTCACCGACGTGCAGTTTGCCGAGATTCGCTACTCTGGCAAGCCCGCCGCGTTCCTGCGCGGCTTTCGCGCAATCTATCTCGGCCTGCTGATGAACTGCGTCATCCTCGGCTGGGTGACGAAGGCGATGACCAGCATCGTCGCTACCACGCTGGCCGGCACGCCAATGCTGACCGACGTCAGCCGCTTCATGAGCGCGCATTTCGGTGCGGTGTGGAGCGGCAACGAAGGCGCCGCGCTGGCCATTTGCGTCTTCTTCCTGATTCCGTTTACCGGGCTGTATGTTGCGCTCGGCGGACTGTGGGGAGTGTTGTGGACTGACCTCTTCCAGTTCGTGCTGAAGATGTCGATCGTGATCGCGGTGGCTTACTTCGCGGTCGTGGCCTGCGGTGGCACCAGCGCCATGCTGGCGAGCCTGCGGCAGATACAAGCCGGTGCAGGACCGAACGCGGCCAACCCCGTCGGCTTTCTGCCCGACTTCTCGCATGGCCTGACCGCTGAACCGCTGTGGATGGCTCCGGTCGCGAGCTTCCTGGTGTTTCTCGGGCTGCAATGGTGGGCGTTCTGGTATCCGGGAGCGGAGCCGGGCGGAGGCGGCTACATCGCGCAACGCATCTTCAGCGCGCGCGATGAAAAGCAGGGACTGCTCTCGGTGCTGTGGTTCAACATCGCGCATTACGCCATTCGCCCGTGGCCGTGGATCATTACCGGACTGGCAGTCATCGTGTTGTATCCCGGGCTGCGGCATCCCGAGACCGGATACATGATGGTGCTGAACGAGCACCTGCCGCACCAGTATCGCGGGATCGCCATCGCCGGATTTCTCGCGGCGTTCATGTCAACTATCGCAACACAACTGAACTGGGGAGCATCCTATCTGGTCTCTGATTTCTATCGCCGCTTCCTGCGGAGGTCGGCTTCGGAAAGACACTACGTGCTGGTCTCGCGCTTGTGTACGGTGCTGCTGGTCGTCGTTTCCGCGTGGGTCTCGGTCGGGCTCGGTTCCATCGCATCGGGATGGCAAGTGGTTTTGCAGATCGGCGCCGGCACGGGTGCAGTTTACATTCTGCGCTGGTATTGGTGGCGCATCAACGCCTGGAGCGAGATCTCGGCTATGGCGTGCTCGCTGATGGTGACGGTCGTTTTGAACCGCTGGCGGCCGTTCTCCGGCAACAGCTCGCTGATGTTTGCCAAGAGCGCCCTGGCGACAACCATTGTTACGACGATTGCATGGCTGGCGGTGACCCTGCTGACCAAGCCCGAGCCGGACGACATTCTGCTGTGCTTCTATCGGCATGTTCGGCCCGACGTGCGCGGATGGAAACGTGTCGCAGCGCAGACACCGGAACTGGCTCCGCATCGCGATCTCGAAGCCAATCTGGGGGCGTGGGCCATTGGCAGCGGCATGATTTATATGTGCCTATTTGGAGCCGGCAAGCTATTGTTGCATCAGCCGGGAAGCGGAGCGCTCCTATTGGTGGGATCGGCGATTTGTGCAGTCCTGCTTTACCGCGTAGTGGTGCGGAACTTCGCAGCCGAACCACAAGAGCCGGGCAGCGCTTTGGCCAGTCCGGTAAAAACCTTGCCAACGTCACTACGCTAGAGAGCAAAGACAGTCTAGAATTAAAAGATTGTCGAAAACAAAAATGGGGAAGCCGTTTAGCTCCCCCGTTGAAGCGACAGAGGCGATATCAGTTAGTGTGATTCTTTGACGGAGCAATTGGTTGCACAAGATGCAAGAACTACCGGCTGTCGAGCAAACGGAGGCCGTCCCTGACCTGGTCCGAATCCCGGGGGCCGAGGAACACAGCGTTACGCTCGACGGCGTCACCTGGAAGTATTGGCAGGCGGGGTCCGGTCCGCCGCTGGTGCTGGTTCACGGGTTCATGGGCTATTCCTTCTCCTGGCGGTACAACGTCCGACCACTGTCGCGCCACTTCTCGGTGTATGCCATGGATCTTCCGGGATGTGGCTTTTCGCAGCGTCCGGGCGATCCGGAAACTACCCTTGCGGGCGATGCTGAGGGCGTCTTGCGCTTCATGGACCATCTCGGCATCGAAGAGGCTGACGTCATGGGTTCGTCACGGGGCGGAGGACTGCTCATCGCCCTGGGCGCCCTGCTGGCGAGACGGAACATGCTGCATCGCATCCGCCGGATGGTGTTGGTTTCACCCATCAATCCCTGGTCAAGCAATGGACGCTGGATGACGCGTATGCTGGCCACTACCATCGGTGGTGTATGCGTGATGCGCGTGATGCCTAGGATGCACCTTGTGCTGGGCCGGTATTTCAAGGCGCTCTATGGCGACCCTAAGCGCATCTTGCCCGGAAGCGTCGAGGGCTACAAGGCCGGACTCGACCTGCCGGGCAGCTTTGAGCACTTGCTGAGCATTGTAAGGTCCTGGCACGATGACCTGGCGCTTATAGAAAGGTCCTTGCCGGCCATTGCCGATCTTCCCATATTGTTGCTGTGGGGCTCACGCGACAGCGCGGTATTTCCCTCGTCGATCCACCAACTGGAGCGGGCGCTGAAAAACTCTGCCCTGGTTCTGTTGCGTGGAGTCGGCCACCTGCCTTACGAGGAGGCGCCGGAACATTTCAATCGCATCGTCGATGGTTTCTTGTTGCATGACACTCCCCCGACACCGATGGACATCTCCGCCCGTTCATCGTTCCTGGTCACACCTAAGCCGATAGGACGTGAGCTGAACTCTAGCCGGAACCGGCTTGCCTGAGGTTGGGCGGACAATCGTGCGGCTTCCCTAATTGGGACTTCAAAACGGGAAAGTTCCCTAAACGGTCGCTTGCGTCCCCGTCCTCCCGCTTTCGCTTTTCCTTCGTATACTATTGCGGCGCACAAACTTACCTTAGGCGTACCTGTTTCGCTGCAACTGGCACCAATCCTGCATTTAGCAGGATGTTGTTCGCCTGCCGTAGTGGGCGACACAGAAGGCCAGTGCGGTGAAACTATGGGTACATCTTCTATAACGCCGATTGCTTTGCTCGAATCCCTGCCGGCGCGCAAGCCGGTCATTCTGCTGGTGGAGGATGAATCCGTCGTGCGCGAGGTCACGCGTCAAGTTCTGGAACATGCCGGCTATGAAGTGGTGGAATGCACCGGTCCGCAGGAAGCGTTGCGTCTGGCGGCGGCGCATCGAGGGCGCATCGGACTGCTGTTGTCCGATGTCGTAATGCCGGAGATGAACGGCCTCGATCTGGCGCGCCGGATACAGGCGATACAACCCAGGCTGACGACAGTCTTCATGTCCGGTTATGCGGAGAACGCGGTGCTGCAAAAAGCAGCGCGAAGTCCTCGCAGCACCTATATTCAAAAGCCGTTCACGGTTGACCTGCTGCTGACAAGCGTCGCCACGGCGCTGGCCAGCGGACCAGTCGCCAGTGCTGAACTAGCTGATCTTTCTGCTTGACGATGGTTTGGTCCCGGTTTCGCCAGCATCGTTGCCGGAACCGGTAGCCGGGGAGGTTGCGGCGACGCCGGGAGCAGAAGGCTGCGGCTCAGTGGCGAGTCTGCCGGGGAGGGGCACGGTCAGAATGACGACATCGACGCGCCGGTTGAGCTGCCGGCCCTTGCTTGTGGTGTTGCTGGCAACCGGGTGGAATTCCGCGTACCCGGCTGCCGACAGCCGCTCGGCGGAAATCCCATTCTGTTCGATCAATATTTTTACCAGTTCGGTAGCGCGCGCGGTGGAAAGCTCCCAGTTTGATGCGAATTGTGTGGTATGGATAGGAACGGTGTCGGTGTGACCCTCGATGCGGACGCCATAGGGGTGCTCTTGCAGGATCTTTGCCACCCGGCGGAAGGCATCCTCGGCCTGTGCTTTCATGGTGGCTGATCCGCTGTCGAAAAATCCGGCTTCGCGCAGACTGATAACCAGGCCGTCAGGCTCCAAGTGAAGAGCGACTTCATTGCGCTTGATCTCCCCAGCCAGCGCCGATTCCAGCTCCCCGCGAATAGCGGTGAGGTCTTGTTTCACCGGGGAATCGCCGCCGGGAGTGGGTTTTCCCGACAAGGGGATCTTATGAGGTATATTCCCCGGCTTATGGCCGTCGGTCTGAAAGATGCCAAGTTCCCGGAAGGCCGACTCAATGGCAACGGAAAGCCGTCCGGCTTTGCGCTGGTCCATCTGCGCCGAGGCATACAACACCACGAAGAATGCGAAGAGCAAGGTGACAAAGTCGGCGTAAGACACAAGCCACCGGTCATGGTTGGTGTGATCGCTCCAGCGCCGGCGTTTTTTCACAGCGACGCCTTCGCGGCGGTTGCCGTTCTGGCTTCCGGCAGGTCTTGCAGGAAGCCCACGAGTTTGGCTTCCAGCATTCTGGGATTCATGCCTTCGAGGATGGAGATGACTCCTTCCAATGTCATCTCGCGGACGACCTGCTCTTCGCGCATGCGGATACGCAACTTCCCGGAGCTGGGCAGAAAGAACAGGTTGGCGGCCCCGACACCATAGACTGTAGCCACGAAAGCCACCGCGATGCCTTTGCCAACTTCGTCAATATTGTCCAAGTGCTGCATGACTTGAATGAGGCCCAGCACCGCGCCGATGATGCCGATGGTGGGAGAAAAGCCGCCCGCCGATTCGAAGACTTTAGGGATGTTGTCTTCGTGTTCGGCCTGATTGTCGATCTCCAATTGCATCATCTTGCGCAGCTCCTGCGGTTCGGTGCCGTCAACCGCCAGCATCAGGGCCTTCCGCAAGAAGGGATCCTGGATGGCGGGCAAGTCTGCGTCGAGCGAGACAATGCCTTGCTTACGGGCCTTATTGGCAAACACCACCAATTGTCGCAGCACCTGTTGCTGGTCCAGTTTTGGTTCGAAGAAGACAGTCATAAGACGGCGGAACGCCAAACCGACCACGGGCATAGGGAACTGGAGCATCACCGCACCCAGCGTGCCGCCGAAGACGATCATGGCGGCGGTGGGCTGCAGGACTTGCGAGATCTTGCCGCCTTCCAGCAACAGGCCGGCAACGACGCCGCCGACCCCGACGGCAAGTCCGGCAAAGCTGCTCTTATCCACGGTCACGCTCGACTGCCCGCAACGGTGAACTGGCGAAGCAATGAGGATAGGTAGACTCGTCGCGGCCGGCGGTGAGGGGACAATGCTGAGCGCCGTTGACGATGGCGCGGCGGAACTGAAGGACGCGTTCGATCACCTGTTCGGTGGTTTCGCGCACTACCAGCTTTTCGCCGTTCAGCAAGGTAATGACGGTGTCGGGTGCCTCCTCCACATACTTAATAAGATCGGAGTTCAGGGCCAGGCGTGCGTTGTTCAAGCGGGTGAGTTGGATCATCCGGGGCCTCAGTTAGGGAGAACGACTCAGGCAGGACATCGGCAGGAATTGCCGGGTGCTTGAACGGACTGGAGAGTTGAATGCAATGTCGTCGGTGGAAGAAGTGCAGGCCTCTAATTCATGAGAGCAGGCTAATCCTGCGCTCGCGGCAGGGGCGATTGGCAGAAATGTGAGTTTGCACTAAAGCCGGGCACTGACTGGGCCGATAAGTTGGATGAACAAAAGAGTAGGTTCCGCCGGTCTCAATCCCCCGGCAGTGCACCTGCGGGCAACGAACTCACGTGGAGCTCGGGCAAGGTGGAACCATGAGAGAGGAGCTATCCCATGGCAATTAGCGTTTTGTATAACATTCCATCGCTTGCAGCAGAGAACCAGTTGAATGTCACCAACATGGGCCTGCAGAATACGTTGTATCGGCTATCAACGGGTTCGCGAATCAACTCCGGCGCCGATGACGCCGCCGGCCTGGCCATCGCCAACGGGTTGGGCGCGAACGTCACCGCGCTGACCCAGTCGGCCTTGAACGCAACCGAGGGCGCAGACAAGCTGCAGGTGGCCGATGGCGCCTTGTCGCAGGTTACCACCCTGCTGAACCGCGCTGTCACCCTGGCCACGGAGTCGGCCAACGGGACCATCAATGACGGCTCGCAGCGCCAGGCGCTGGACGCCGAATTCACCGCGATCAAGGCAGAAATTGACCGCATCGGCACCAACACCACCTACAACGGTTCGGCTATCTTCGCTGGCGGCGGCACCAACTTCAACCAGATCGTAGCGGACAATGCTGCCGCCGCAGCCGGACTGGCCACGGCCGCGAGTGGGACCCTGGCCATCAAGACCACCGGCGGCGCTACCATTTACACCACCCAGAACACCGACACCACGGTGGGCGCTGTTATCAACGACATCAACGGTTCCGGCACTGGGCTGGTCGCCACGCTGGACGCCAAAGGGCATCTGGTGGTTACCGACGCCGAGAACCGCGGCACTTCGGCTGCCAACCAACTTACAGCCGACGCCGCTACCGGTAACTTCCAAATTGGCGGCGCCGCTAGTGGGGTTTTCGACAACACCACCAACTCCAGCACCATGAACGTGTTCCTGAGCGATGCCACCGCGACCGGCAGCAGCACCATCTCGGCCACTCTGGGTCAGTTCGACAGCAACAACATGAACGGCATCAGCCTGGCCAATGACAACTTGCAAACGGCAGCCAATGCGCAGGTGGCGCTGGCCGACATCAACAACGCCATCAGCCAGGTCTCGGCGCTGCGCGGTAACATCGGCGCCAGCGTCAATCGGCTGCAGGCTGCCAGCAACGTGGTGCATAACCAGATCCAGAACTTGACTTCCGCGCAAAGCGATATCACCTCGGCCGATATCCCCACGGAAGTCGCCAACTTGACCAAATATTCCATCCTGAACCAGACCGGCATTTCGGCCCTGGCACAGGCGAACCAGATGCAGCAGGCCGTGCTCAAGCTGCTTCAGTAAGTAGGGTCTTTCTCCTGACGGCACGCAACCGGCCGATTGGAAGACGACGGGTTGCACGGGGGAGAAGGTGGGACCTTAGGGTCCCCCTTCTTCCCTGCAGATTTGCTGAGCAGGAATCGACGAGCACGCAGTGAAGGCGATCAGGGAAGGAGCCGTGCTTAGATCGTGAGTACGTCAGGCATCAATCTCTCCAGCATTCTCTCCAGCATCAACGACGCATTCAGCGGCAAGACCAACGGAATCGACGTCCAGTCCACAGTGGACGAACTGATGCAGATCGAGCGCCAGCCCGAGACGCAATTGCAGCAACAGCAGTCCGATGTCAACCAGCAGATCAGCATGCTGGGCGTGCTTAGCGGCGATCTCCAAGCGCTGTATACCGCTGCCAACACGCTGCAAGACATTAGCGGCGGGTTGGACGGGAGGACGGCGACTTCGAGCCAGAGCGACATCGTCACCGCTAGTGCCGATAGCACCGCGGCGATCGCAAACCATACCGTCACGGTAACCAATCTCGCGACGATTTCGTCGAGCTACTCGGACCCGGTGCCTTCCACCACCCAGCTTGGCGGCGTGGAAATTGATGTTGCTTATGGCGACCCGAACAACCCCTCAGGTCAGGACAAGATCATCATTCCGGCTGATGACAACACGCTGCAGCAGGCGGCCAGCTACATCAATTCGTCGAGCTTTGGAGTTACGGCAAACATCGTGACCGACACCAACGGATCACGGCTGGTTCTGGTCAGCAAAACTTCGGGAGCAGCCGGCAACCTGACCGTCACCAGTTCGGCGCTGAACTTCACCCAGGGAACGGCCGGGGTAGATGCACAACTCAACGTGGATGGCGTACCGATCGACAGCTCTACGAACACGGTCACTACGGCCTTGCCGGGCGTGACGCTGAACCTGGGGAGTGGAGACCCGAACGCCCAGGTGACCATCAGCGTGGGTGCCGATACAAACCAGGCGACACAAACCATCAACAACTTCGTCTCCGCCTACAACACGGTCATCAGCGACATCAACAGTCAGTTTGCCGTGGACAGCAACGCACAGGAAGGACCGCTGGCTGGTAATAGCGGCTTGCGCAGCCTGCAAAGCCAATTGCTGAGTGCCATCTCCTATTCCGTCTCCGGCACCGGCCAATACGTGAACCTCCAGTCGCTTGGTCTGGAGATGCAGGACGATGGCACGCTGAAAGTAAATACCTCAGTACTTAACAATGCCTTAACCACTGACTATAAGGACTTCCAGAACTTCTTCCAGTCAAACTCGCCGCAGGGGTTCGGTGCCTTCTTCGGAAATCAGATGATGCAAATGACGGATGTGACCCAGGGGCCGGTCGCCTTGGCGGTGACGGGGCTGCAGCAGACGAGTCAATCGTTGAACAACGATATCAGCGACTTTGAAGCGCGTATGACCTCGATGCAGCAGGAACTGACGCAGGAGTACAGCGCGGTGAATGCCACACTACAGGAGTATCCGCTTTTGATGCAGCAGATCGCGAGCCAACTGGCCGGCCTGCCCAGCAGCAAGAGCAGCTAGCCGGCATGAGAAAGACACTTGAAGCCAAGTTGACGTACCGGGAGAACGCGGTGCGTTCTGCTACTCCGATCGAGCTGGTGGTCATTCTGTTCGATGCCGCCATTGAAGACATGCGGCGGGCCCTATCCGCGATCCAGGCCAGCGACGTCGAGGAGCGCGCAAACGCAGTCCGTCACGCGATGCTGATTCTGCAACAGTTGCAAGGCACCCTCGATTTTGAACGGGGCGGGCAGGTCGCCAAACAGTTCGAGCAGTTCTATAACCTGATTCGGGCAAAGCTTCTGGAATCCCAACTTCGCAACTCCCCCGAACTCATGGGGCAACAGATCCAGTTCATGTCCGACGTCCGCGATTGCTGGGTGGAAGCAAGAAAGCGGATTGAACCCCAGCCAGCAGCACCGCCGGTAGCTCCGTCTCGGGCTCTGGCGCAGGGTGGTCTAGAGGACGGAGGTCCTACAGCGGAATGGAATGCGTAAATGACAGCGCCAGCCTGGAGTTGTTACGGCGGGCGAACGCCTGCTTTGGACGCTTCTTCGAGCAGTTTGCCGGCGCGACAACGTTGGGCGCGGAAGAGGAGCTTCTCGCTCTCCTCCAGGTGCAGGAGATGCTGGAATCGGTGGGCGCTCTTCTCGATGGACGGCTGCAGTACACGAGCGATCGCGATGTCCGCGAGGCGCTCGGTTGTTATCGCGACAACCTTATCCATCTTCGGCGCGAATTGGCCATTCTGCAGGAAGTGACGATCGCACGTCGCGCCTTGCTGGATTCGCGGCGACAGCACCTGGACGGGGCCAAAGCCTGGTGTGCTGTCTCCCGCGCGATCAGCTAGTTGTCCGCGTCCGGACAAGTGATTCTGAATACGGACGTTGCCTCACTGCCCTTTAACTTTGTACCTGGGGTAACTACCAAGCCCGCAACAACTTACCGAACCGACTAGCGTGGCCACTGAACTGTACTCACCAACGCAAATCGGCATTAACCAGCGGTGGGCATCGAACAGAAAATAGTCCTAACCATCCGCCGGTTGGCCCGTCTGTAGTTGCAATAGGAGGCGGTATGGAGCGCGTATATCTGGTGGCGAGCTTGGCGATTATAGTGACCTTCGCAACGCTCTCAAGCGGGTTCAAGTCGCTACAACAACTTTCCCAGCAACGTGGCCAGCAGCCTTCCACGCTGTCCCGTTGGGTAGCCGAGTTGAAGACTCATGTGCACCCGGGCGATCCCGAAGAGGCACAGTTGCTCGCCGAGATGAACCTGCCGCTGGCCGCAACGCAGGCCAGGATTGCTGAGCAGGCCATGCAGCAAAGTCTGGCTGCCGCCCAGTGCGCCCGCGAGACCGCGCTCCGCGAGGCGGAACGCGCACGTCGCGATGAGAGGAGAATGCACGAACAAATGGCGCGCGAAGCGAGAATAACGGCCCCGGCTTTCATCGACCTGAAGCGGCTTGACGGTCTGGATCAGCGAATTCAAGTCAAGACTGCTGCCATTGCTCAGCAGATCGCCATGCAAAATGCAAGAATGCAGATGGCCGCCGCCAAGCTGCAAGCGGTTTCCGTGCAGATGCAAAATGCTGGACAGCGCAGGTCTCCATGCCGTGGACGGGCAGAAGTCCGGTAAGGAACCGGTTCGCGCAAACCATCAGAACTAGTCGCCCTCAAAATAAACTTTGCAAGGTCCGACCGCCGTCGCGTTCCTTGTATGTGCCAGTAAAGACAACTAGGGGGTATCTCTCCCTGTCTTGCTGCTGGTCACTACCAGTTTTGCGCAAGGGAGGCACCGCAGATGCGAGGTGCTCGTCTAGTTCGACTCACTGTCCTATTGGCCATAGTGCTGGCCCTTCCGGTTCAATTCTTGGCACAAGCCCCGGCGGACAATGCGCTCACCAACGCGGATATCGTCCGGATGATGAAGGCGGGTATACCGGAAAGCGTTATTGTGCGCAAAATCCAGATATCACAACCTGATTTCGGCACTAGTGCCAATGATCTGATCGCATTGAAGAACCAGGGTGCTTCGGAAAGGATTCTAGGGGCCGTCCTAGACAGCCGAAGCGGTACAGGCCAGTCTTCTCCGGAACCACTGCCGCTTGTCCATGTTTCCGCGCAATCGGCAGCATCGGGTCCCCACCATCTACCAACCTTTGAAGCTGCTGTTAAGTTAAATTCCAAGACCGACAAAATTTCAGTGGGAAAGAATCACATCAAAGTAGAGCAGGCAGGAGTGCCGGTGTTCACCCTGAAGTGGAAGGACAGCAAGTGAGCTGATCCGCGTCCCTCTCCGCTTATCCTGCGGCCAGCTCTGCCAACCGTTGCCGGCGCTGCTGCCACTCTTCGGTGGCAAAGATTCTCGGACCCACCTCAATCAATCTTGGCAGCATCTGAAAAACTGAGATCGGCGTCCATTTCATGCCCTGGCGGGTGCGATAGCCCCGACGATTGAGCTCGTCGGCGATCGCCGAATACGGGCCATCCTGGATCGTCAACTCCATAATCAGAAACAGGATTTCGCGTTCTGTGGGATTCTCCTCCAAGCGCGGCGGAGGGTCGTTCGCCACCTGGAGGCCGAAGGGAACTTCTCCTGGAACACTGGGCTCCGGCGCCTCATCCGGCAGCTCGCGCTCCCACTCCACAGCGACCAGCTTCCAGCCTCGTTCGGATTGCCGTCGCAAGTCATCCGCTCCAAACGCCGCCGATACATCCTGACGAACACGCTCCATCTTTGCCATGCCGCACCTTCCGACACTACTGCCATAGCTTGGAGTTTGAGGCTACACTTCAATCGCCAC
>Ga0209040_10002768_pt1 | contig 13545 bp, 10 predicted proteins | sample BogFormECP12_OM3_FD_188240 | JGI IMG/M metagenome (GOLD analysis project Ga0209040, IMG submission 188240) | Bog forest soil microbial communities from Calvert Island, British Columbia, Canada - ECP12_OM3 (SPAdes) (version 2) | ecosystem: Environmental > Aquatic > Freshwater > Wetlands > Bog ...
ATCTGCCGAAAACCGCAGGACAGGACCAAACCCAGCAGCTCCCAGAAAAAACCAACAAACGAGGCCCAACAAAAGAATGGCTCCTCAGGTAGGACTCGAACCTACAACCCTTCGGTTAACAGCCGAATGCTCTGCCATTGAGCTACTGAGGAGTGTGGTTGGGCGCGCCCGGAGGGCGCGCTGCCTGCTTATCATAGCATCCCGCTGCGGGCACTGTCACAGGCTTGCGGAGCTGTAACGCGTTCCCGCAGGAGCGGCTTCGCGATTAACGGGCTTGCGGGTTTTTGGTAGGCTAGCGAGTTGTGGCGAGGTGTTTTATGGGTGGAGGTGGGCGTTTGGTTCTGGCTTTGGTTTGGGCGGTTGCTTCGCTGCTGTTGCTGGTGGCGGCTGTGTTTGCTTCCGGGGATAGCGCGTCGCCGCCGGGTGCGGCTCTTCCCAAAGCGGAGGTGCGGCCACTGGAAGAGTTTTTCCATGGGACTAAAGTTGTCGACAACTACCGGTGGCTGGAGGATGGAAAGAATCCGGAGACGGAGAAGTGGGTGGCGCAGGAGATGGCTTATACCCGGGGCGTGCTTGATCCGCTGCCGGGGCGGGACGGGATCGAGAAGCGGCTGACTGAATTGTTGACCATCGGCAGCATTGGCGTGCCGCAGATTGCGGGGAAATACTATTTCTACCTGCGCCGCGACGGAATGCAGAACCAGCCTGTGCTCTATGTGCGCGAAGGTCTCGTTGCTGGGAAAGATCAGGGAAAAGACCGCGTGCTGGTCGACCCCAATCAACTGGCGGCTGATGGAACCATCGCTCTCGACTGGTTTCAGCCTTCGGAGAGCGGAAAGTATCTCGCCTATGGCACATCGCCCAGCGGCTCGGAGATGAGCACGCTGCACATCCTTGAAACCAAAACTGGCTCGCTGCTGCCTGACACGATTGAGCGGACGCGCGCTGCCAGCATTGCGTGGGAGCTGGACGGCGCAGGTTTTTACTACACCCGTTATCCCAAGAATGGCGATGTCGCGGAAGGACAGGAGGTCTACAACCGGCACGTGTTCTATCACGAACTGGGAAGCGATCCGGCGACCGATCCCCTGATTTTTGGCGAGGGCCGCGACCCGGAAGATTGGCCTAGCGTGCGGCTCGACAACGATGGCCGCCTGCTGCTCATCACGGTCTCGCAAGGCTGGACCAAGACCGAGCTGTTCTTAATGGATCTGAAGGCGCGCACGCCTCCCACGCGGATCACCACCGGCAAGAATTTTCTTTATAGCGGCTCGGTCTACAACGGCAGGCTTTACATCGTTACCAATGAAGATGCCCCGCGTTACCGCATGTTTGTGAGTGAGGCGGGCGACTACGAGCGCGACCATTGGACGGAAATCATCCCGCAAACCGGTTCGGTGCTGCAGGGAGCGGCGGTGTGGGGCGGAAAGATCTTTGCCCAGTACGAACAGAATGCCAGTTCGCAGCTGCAACTTTTCGATATCGAGGGCCGGAAGCTTCGCGATCTTTCTCTGCCTGCAATCGGCACCGTCTTCGGCTCCGACGGAAAGTGGGATCGGGATGAAATCTTCTACGGGTTTCTATCGTTCACCACTCCGCCGTCGATTTACCGTTACGACCTGAACAACGGGACCTCTTCGCTCTGGGCCAAGGTGGATGCGCCTGCGATCGACCCTTCGGCTTATGCAGTTGAGCAGGAGTGGTACCACTCGAAAGATGGCACGCGGGTGCCGATGTTCGTGGTGCACAAGAAAGGACCGAAACCGGGTGAATTTAAGCCGGGTGAATTTAAACCGGGTGAATTTAAAAAAGACGGGCGGAATCCCACGCTGCTCACGGGTTATGGCGGGTTCAACGTGAGCCTTACTCCATCGTTCGACCGGGCGGGGTATCTGTGGCTGGAGCACGGCGGAGTTCTCGCCGTAGCTAATTTGCGCGGCGGGGCGGAGTTTGGAGAAGACTGGCACCGGGCCGGGATGCTGGAGAAAAAACAGAATGTGTTTGATGACATGATCGCGGCGGCGGAGTTTCTGATCGCCGAAAAATATACCGACAAGAATCACCTCGCAATCCGCGGAGGCTCGAATGGCGGGCTGTTGATGGGGGCGATGCTCACCCAGCGTCCGGATCTGTTTCGCGCGGTGGTGTGCCAGGTGCCGCTGCTCGACATGCTGCACTATCAGAGTTTCCAGATTGCCAAGCTGTGGGTTCCGGAGTATGGCAGCGCGGAGAATCCGGAGCAGTTCAAGTGGCTCTATGCTTATTCGCCTTATCACCATGTAAAGGCGGGGACGGAATATCCGGCGGTGTTGTTTATGACTGCCGATACCGATACGCGAGTTGATCCCATGCACGCGAAGAAGATGGCGGCGTTGATGCAGGCTTCAGCGGCAAATGGGTCAAGTCGGACGAGGCCGATTTTGTTGAGGATTGAGAGCAAGGCGGGACATGGGGCGGGGAAACCGGTTACCAAGCAGATTGAGGAGTTCACGGATATTTATTCGTTTTTGTTTTGGCAGTTGGGGGTGGTGAGGTAGGTGTCGTTGGTCGGGCGGTCGTTAGTCGTTGGTCGTTGGTCGTCAAGCGATTGTGGAGGGGCGGGCCGAAACCTTGGCGGTACCACTTCATGGTCTCGCCCCGCGTCTATGGACGAGGTCACCAAGGTCACGACGCCTGTGTGCCATGAGTTGGGACTTCGCGCAGCACCAATTCGCGTCGCATTTTACGACGAATTCGCAAATCCCTTGGTGTAATTCCGCGAGCCCCAGGAGGCCAGCTAAGATCGAAGCCTTGAGAGCTCTGCAAAGCTTTTTCAAAGAGAGGAGGACACCAACGGTGGAGGAAGATATCAGGCAAGGCAGCAAGTGGTGCCGGCTGATGAACTCGGAGACTGAAACGGCGGACGCTGACATCGAAACTCCCCCTCTGCCTACCGCCGCTGTCGGTGGGCATCGTGGAAATTTTGACGCTCAGCTAGGTTTGGTGCTTGTACCTACGCTTTTTGGCTTCTTACTTTCCGTGGCAGCGGGCCACGGGCCCGCGAGTCGAACGAAACGGCTCAACTCGGCCGGGTTTTACAACCGCCCAGTTATATCTTCGTGGCACACCCACAACGTAGTCCACGCTGGGGAGCCATTTAGAAAGCCCTGCGGATGCTCCGCTTTGCCGACCTGGGAATACTCCAGGTGGGAGCCGCATCGCAGGTTCTTCCACATTCATCTTTTCAAGGTGGTCAGTGACTGTCAAGTCTGTGTCTGCAGGGCCGCGTGGAAAGTCGCTGGAGTTCCTAGGGCAAGGACACGAGGTCAAATACGGCGAACAGGGGCACCCGCTCTACCCGGGCACCACCGCGACAAATTTCTGTCGTCCCGTCCGGGGCTGCATTCTGCCGCCGCTTCGCGGCTGGAGCGGGGTGGCCTTTGTCGGCGCGGCTGAAGCCGCGCCCCTTCAAAGCTGCTGCCTACGCGGCGCTGAAGCGCCGCTCTTCCACGGTGGTGCAAGCGTCTTCTCTCTCCTGGCGAGACATTGGACGCTGCGGGCGAACAGCGGGTTCCTTCCCGTCCTCGCCGCTGGCGCGGCTGCGGACGGGTCGGAATGACAAGATGTAAATTTAGGAGCGCCCTAGTGGCACGACTGAACGTCGTGCCTTCCCAATTTTTCGCGACGAGAAGTCAAAATCTAAGTCAAAGGCAGCGGACAGGAGCGTCCGCTCCACACATGCCTCACGGGCGTCGAATTTCTGCCGTCCCTGACGGGACTTGGTTCTTCTTTCTTCGACTTTACCCAGAGCTTGCGCTCTGGGCTGTATTCTGCTGCCGCTTCGCGGCTGGAGTCGGGTGGTCTCTGTCGGCGCGGCTGAAGCCGCGCCCCTTCAAAGCTACTGGTCACGCGGCGCTGAAGCGCTGCCCTTCCACGGTGGCACAAAGGTTCCGTTTCAGGGGCAATCTTATCGGCACGACTGAAGGTCGTGCCCTTCCCGGTTTCGAAAACTTTATCGCAGCGCTGGAAGCGCTGCGCCACCCAAAATCATCCACCGTGTGACATGTGAACATCTCTACCTTGTGCAAATCTGGGGTTTATTGTGTTGCGTTCGATGATGATGCGACGTAGGCTATAGCTATTGGGAAAGTGTATGGAGTTTTGCTTTGCTGGGCTGTCTCGCGACAGTCCGGCTGGGAGGGATTCTTATGGGTTGGGGTGAAGGGCGAGATCAAGATCAAAACCAAGATCAAGGGCAGCGGGCGGGGGCGCCCGCTCTACACGTCGGGTTTATTCCCTGGATTCGGGCAGTGGCGGAGGATTCGGGGGAATCGTCCGTTGAGCGCAGGCGGCGGAATCCTAAGCGGATGGGGGAGTTATCGCAGGCAGCGTTTCTGGTGAAGGCGCAAGCAATGGGATTTGGGTTGGCGCTGCCCTGGGGCGATAGTGAGAAGTATGACTTTATTGTTTGGGCACACGGGGGTGGTCGGCTTTTGCGAGTGCAGGTGAAGGCGACGGGGCGGTTGCACCGGGGAGGGTATGACGTGCAGCCGGTTTATTCAAGCCGGGGCGAGGGGAAGAAAACCTATACCGTGGCGGATATTGATGTGCTGGTGGCGCACGTGATTCCAGAGAAGAAAAATGGCCGGGGGCGCATCGTTCTTCCGGAGAAAGATGTTTGGTATTTGCTACCGGTGGGGGCGTTTTCCGGGGTGAAGAGTTTGAGATTCTTTCCGGAGTTGAAGAGCCGCGCTCCGAGGTGGGAGGGGTATCGGGAGGCTTGGGAGTGGTTGCGGTTGGGTGGGTGAATCCCTCGGAAGCCTCGTCTAAGGGGTTCAAAATCCCGTCCCAGGGGGAAGCAAAGTCAAGGTCAGAGGCAGCGGACAAAGCCTGCTCTGAGCTTGTCGAAGGGAGTGTCCGCTCTACACGGGCATTGCAGCTGCCGGCGAAAGCGAGCCGAGCGTTGCTCGGCATGGACAGCCGAGGGCGGCTGTCCCCACACGAGTGGAGCGGATTGCCGAGGGGGAACCTGAAACGACACCTGCCAGAACCTCGTAAAGCTGTGTAAAGAGGCCCAGAAAAGTATTGACCGGGTGGCGAATTCCGGATAGATTGTGGAGTTCCGTGGATGTCCGAAGTTCTCCGGGTCTGTGTTGGATGCCTCGATCCGTGAGCCCAAATCAGGAAACGAGCATCTTCGGAGTCTTGTCAAGCATCTATTCTGGGTAGGAATTGCGCTAACTCCTTTACAATCTCCGTGGAATCAGTAGGTTAGATCGGCTTTTGGGATTCTTGCCGGGTTCTCGGGAACAAGGGCGAAAGCGAAATGCCCATATATATAAGGAAGGAGCAAGAGACTATGCGCTCTGATCGTGTGTTTGACGCTTTACAAACGTTGCGGAACCGGTATATGCTTTGCCAGCTTGCCTCCAAGGCCACGCGGAAGTTCCACCGGCCCAGCACCAGAATCCAGGAAACGATGAATGGTGTTTTGGACCGGATCGCAGGCGCGGAGCGGCAGGAAGTATTGTCGGAACCGGAAAATTTTGCTGAGGCACAAAGGCGGGCTGCTTAAAGCAGCCCTGTCCGCCTGCCTTGTAGTGCTTTGTCTTCCCTGAATATCCTTCCTTTGGAAATCTCCCGAAAACGCTGAAACGGATACGTTTAAGTGACCGGGTTTAGTTGAATCTGATTTTAGGTGAATCAATGACCATTGCTGAATTAAAAGAAAAGAACATCACCGAGCTGACCAAGATCGCAAGGACCTTGGAGCTGCCCGGTGCCAGCGGACTACGCAAGCAGGATCTCATCTTCAAAATCCTGCAGGCGCAGAGCGAAAAAGAAGGCCACATCTTCGCCGAGGGCGTGCTGGAGATTTTGCCTGACGGCTACGGATTCCTGCGGTCGCCGGACTACAACTACCTGCCGGGGCCGGACGATATTTATGTGTCGCCGTCGCAGATCCGCAAATTCGATTTGAAGACGGGCGACACGATCAGCGGGCAGGTGCGGCCTCCGCATGAGGGCGAGAAGTATTTCGCGCTGGTGAAGATCGAGGCGGTGAACTTTGAGTCGCCGGATGAGGCGCGTAACAAGATTCTGTTCGACAACTTGACGCCGCTTTATCCGCAGGAGCGGCTGAAACTGGAGACTACGCGCGAGAACGCCAGCGCGCGGGTGATGGATTTGCTGACTCCGCTGGGCAAGGGACAGCGCGGGCTGATTGTTTCTCCGCCGCGGGCGGGCAAGACGATGCTGCTGCAGAATGTGGCGAATTCGATTACGACGAACCATCCGGAAGTGGTGTTGATGGTGCTGCTGATCGATGAGCGTCCGGAAGAAGTCACGGACATGCAGCGGTCGGTGAAGGGCGAAGTGATTTCTTCGACCTTCGACGAGCCTGCCGCGCGGCACGTGCAAGTGGCCGAGATGGTGATCGAAAAGGCGAAGCGGCTGGTCGAGCACAAGCGCGATGTAGTGATCCTGCTGGATTCGATTACCCGCCTGGCGCGGGCTTATAACACGATTGTTCCGCCTTCGGGCAAGGTGCTTTCGGGCGGCGTGGATTCGAATGCGTTGCAGCGGCCGAAGCGGTTCTTTGGCTCAGCCCGAAATATTGAAGAAGGCGGGTCACTCACAATCATCGCCACGGCGCTGATCGATACCGGGTCGCGCATGGACGACGTGATTTTTGAAGAGTTCAAGGGCACGGGCAACTCGGAAATTATCCTGGAACGCAAGCTGGTGGATAAGCGCGTGTTTCCGGCGATCGATATTCAACGGTCGGGCACGCGTAAGGAAGAGTTGCTGATTCCTCGGGAGGATCTGTCGCGGATCTGGGTGCTGCGGAAGGTGCTGAATCCGCTGTCTCCGGTGGAAGCGATGGAGTTGCTGATCGACAAGTTGAGCAAGACGAAGGGAAATGCGGAGTTCTTGTCGAATATGAGTTCGTTGTAACGGGCGGCGTCCGGCCTTCGGGCGCCGGCTGGATCGAGAGCTTACCTCAGCGGCTGAAGCCGCGGTCAAATAACTTGCCTCACGGCGCGGCTTAAAGCCGCGCCCCTTCAAAACCCTTAATTTTGCCTTGTCGCCCTCGCGGAAAGTGGCATACTTTGAGGAGCGGGTGGAAGGATCGCGCCCGTTTTCGAGGATGCCGTGCCAGCCAAACGTCACAACTTCTCTCTCCTCCTCTTCTTCACAGTATTTTTATTGCTGGCGACTGGCGGCAATGCCCAGGGTCCGCCGGTGGGTCGAACGGTCGATGGCAGCGGGGTGCCTGGAGAATTGGACGATACTCGATCCAAGCTGGCTCGCGAGATGGAGAAGAAAGCGAATCTGCAGCGGCAAGCTTTGCTCAAAGCGGATGCCGATAAGCTGTTCAAGCTGTCCACAGAGCTGAAGGATTATGTGAACAAGACGAATGAAAACGTTCTGTCGCTTGATGTGGTGAAGAAGGCGGAAGAAATTGAGAAGCTGGCGAAGAGCGTGAAGGAGAAGATGAAAGGGCCTAACTGAGGACGTCGGGTGATGCGGTCATTTGGTCATCGAAAAGCTCCACGGCGCCGGGCTGCGCCCCACGGACAGCCCCTTCGGCTTCGTTCAGAGCAGGCTCGGGCGGCTGTCCCCACGTTAGTAACACCCGGTAATCACAGCACAGAGACACCGCAACTCCCGGCTGGGCGGCGTGTTTCTATTCTTTAGAGTCCGCAGGGACGCGGAGGAGGATAGAGATATGAAACGGACAATCGCAGGAGTGCTGCTGGTGTTGGGGTTGGGCGCGGGAACGATGTTTGCCGACGATGGCTGGCGCGACCGGCGTGACATCCGGCGCGATGAGGCCAAGATCGCTTGCGACCGGCGCGAGTTGCGTAGCGATTTGTATTATGGAAATTACGGTGCTGCGCGACGTGAGCGCAGGGAACTGCGCCGAGAGTATCGCGACGTTAACCGCGACCGGCGGGATTTGTATTGGGACCGCAGATAAGCATTGAGAAATCGGGCAATTTGAAACGCCATCCGAGAGCTGGATGGCGTTTGTTCCTTGCTAGGGCTATTTTCTCTGACCAAGATTGCCGGGCTGCGCCCAGCGGATAGCCCCTTCGACTTCGCTGAGGGCGGCTGAGGGCGGTTGTCCCCACATGAGTCTCTCTTCAATCCTTCCTTCCGCTTACTCGGCTTTGCCGCTTCTGATTCTCATGCCGTAGAAGCTGCGGTAGACGAAGATGAAGGAGACTACGAAGAAGGCCAGGGCCAGGACGTTGGTGATGGTCGGGCCTTGGTCGCGGGTCAGGGTCACCGCCAGCTCAACGGCCAGGAGGCCGAACAGTGTGGTGAATTTGATTACCGGATTGAGTGCGACCGACGAGGTGTCTTTGAAGGGATCACCGACGGTGTCGCCGATTACAGTGGCGTCGTGGAGCGGAGTTCCCTTCTGCTTCATCTCAACTTCGACGATTTTCTTGGCGTTGTCCCAGGCAGCGCCCGCGTTGGCCATGAAGATGGCCTGGTAGAGGCCGAATACCGCAATCGAAATCAGGTAGCCGACGAAGAAGAATGGTTCGACAAAGGCGAAGGCTAAGGTGCCGAAGAAGACGGCGATGAAGATATTCAGCATGCCCTTCTGGGCATATTTAGTGCAAATCTCCACTACCTTCTTGCTGTCGGCGACAGAGGCTTTTACTACACCTTCGAGCTTGATGTTGGCTTTGATGAACTCGACGGCGCGGTAGGCACCGGTGGTGACGGCTTGCGTGGAGGCTCCGGTGAACCAGTAGATCATCGCGCCGCCGGTGATCAGACCGAGGAAGAACGGGGCGTGCAGCAGCGAGAGCTTGTCTACATTTTCAGTCAGGCCGCCGGTGAGCGCCATGATGATGGAGAAAATCATGGTGGTGGCTCCGACTACGGCGGTGCCGATGAGTACGGGTTTCGCGGTGGCTTTGAAAGTGTTGCCGGCGCCGTCATTGGCTTCGAGCAAGTGCTTGGCGCGCTCAAAGTTCACTGCCATGTTGAAATCTTTTTTAACTTCTGCTTCGATGTTCGGAACCTGCTCGATCAGAGAAAGTTCGTAGACGGACTGAGCGTTGTCGGTGACCGGGCCGTAGGAATCGACGGCGATGGTTACCGGGCCCATGCCGAGGAAGCCGAAGGCTACCAGTCCGAAAGCAAAGACGGCTGGTGCGAGCATGGTCGCGGCCGCAGCCAATCCCATGGTGCTCATGAAATAAGCGATGGACATCAAGCCCATCATGGAGAGGCCGAGGTAGTAGCCGGAGAAGTTTCCGGCGACGAAGCCGGACAAAATGCCGAGCGACGCGCCGCCTTCCTCCGCCGAGATGACTACTTCCTTTACATGCCGGGAATGAACTGAAGTGAAAACTTTCACCAGCTCCGGGATGACGGCGCCAGCAAGGGTTCCGCAGGAGATGATAACGGCGAGCTTCCACCACTGCGTGGCGTCTGAGCCGAGCTCGGGGATGATGAAGTAAGAGACCAGGAAGGTCAGACCGATCGAGACGATCGAGGTAAGCCAAACCAGCGTGGTGAGGGGGGTCTCGAAGTTCATGTCATCGACGCTACCGAAGCGAGCCTTGGCGACGATGCCGTTGAGGAAGTAAGAAACAGAGCTGGCGACCAGCATCATGACGCGCATGACGAAGATCCACACCAGCAGCTGCACCTGTACGGTGGGATTCTTCACGGCTAGCAGGATGAAAGTGATCAGGGCTACGCCGGTGACGCCGTAGGTTTCGAAGCCGTCGGCGGAGGGGCCGACGGAGTCGCCGGCGTTGTCTCCGGTGCAATCGGCGATGACGCCGGGGTTGCGGGCGTCGTCTTCTTTGATCTTGAAGACAATCTTCATCAGGTCGGAGCCGATGTCGGCAATCTTGGTGAAGATGCCGCCGGCGATACGGAGGGCGGCCGCGCCGAGAGACTCGCCGATGGCGAAGCCGATGAAGCAGGGGCCGGCGTAGTCGCCGGGAACGAAGAGCAGGATGAATAGCATGATGAGGAGTTCGACGCTGATCAGCATCATGCCAATGCTCATGCCGGCTTCGAGGGGAATCTGGTAGACCGGGTAAGGCTTGCCGGGGAGCGAGGCGAAGGCGGTACGGGAATTGGCGAAGGTGTTGACGCGGATACCAAACCAGGCTACGCCGTAGCTGCCGGCGATGCCGACCAGGCTGAAGGCGAGAATGATGACGACGCGCATGGCCTCCATGTGCTGGAGCAGGCCGAAGTAAAGGAGGATGATGACGGCGATGAAGGCCCACAGCAGAAGGATGAATTTTCCCTGGGTGACGAGATAGGTTTTGCAAGTCTCGTAGATGAGTTCCGAGATTTCGCGCATGGAGCTATGTACCGGCAGGTTCTTGAGGCGCATGTAGATGACCATGCCGAAGCCGAGGCCGAAGAGGCAGAAGAGAATTCCGATGAGAAGCAGGCGATGGCCATCAATGGCTCCGTTCAGGAAGCTGACCTGGGAAAGATCGGGTAGTTTGAGGGAGGCCTCGCCGCCGGCGGCTTCGGGTTGCGCCAGGGCTGAGGCGGCGCCGATGGTCATTAATGCGGTTATAGCCAGAGTTTTTCTCAGGAACTTGTTTGCGAAATTGGTCGGGCCGGCATTTTTCGGGAAATCGTGTTTCAGGAAAGCAGTTACCGCACGCCGTCCTTGCAACGCAGCATTGGCGAGCCAGGTGCGCATCATAAATCCTCCAATAATTTGGTTCTAGGAATATACAAACGTGTTTAGGCACTGCCTTCCAGCGAGGCGCAGCCCATAGGGTCGAATCGCCGGAATTCCGAACACGCTTCCACCGCAAACCTAAAACGGAGTGTTGGAGCTTGGCCGCGTCGGAGTTCTCGTCTGGCCGACCGGAGAAGTAAGACTCCCCTCCGGACGTACCAGAGCAAAACGGGCATTTATAGCACGTTGCAATCGAAGGGTCAATGACGCCACAACGGGGGTAGTGTCTAAGTTTGGCTTACACGCCAAGCCGGTCAAGCGGGAGATCCTTCGCTCCGCCTGAAAAACGGCTGTGCTCAGGATGACGCCCGCGGTTTAAGGAGCTAACTGCACCACTACCCTGACGGGTGGTGGTGTCTAAGTTTGTCTGCCCGTAGAGAAAAGGCGAATCGAGCTTCACTCGATGGACAGCCGAGGGCGGCCGTCCCCACGCGAGTATCTTGCGCAACTGAGACACTACCCGACGGGTTCGCGATGGCCAACGATACTTCGGAAAAACGGCACGGCCTGCGAGCAACACATGGGTCATGCGTTGCATTGCGAGATGCTCGGAAGGCTTGCCCGACGGGGATTCTCGCAGCTTAGGTACTTTGTTCTCCCTTGCGTTCCGTGCAGCGGCGTCATAGACTCGGCGGGCATTTCCGACTGGCAAAATTGCTGCCGTGACCGATGGAACACTCGCGCTGGAGGAATAAGGTGAGAGCGGCGCTCTCCGCAATAGCGTTGTTGGCGCTGAGTCTCACGGCATTCGCGGCGAATCCGAAGAAGCCGCCCAGCTCTCACCATCTTGCCGGGGCAGTGGAAGAAGCTCAGGAGTCCGCTGAGAATTCGAAGGCAATCCCGCCTTCGCTGTGCGACCCTTGCCTGTTCTATGGCGGGGACATCAGCCCGAATAATCCAAATGCGGCTGGATTTACGAATGAGAATACCCTGCTCATTCTTGGGGGATCGAGCACTTACGGTGCGCTCAACGTTCCGGTGACGGCTACGGTGTACGGAATTCTGTTCAACGTCCAGGCCAGCGCCGCGTTCGACCCGATGACCGCGAGCTATGACATTCGCACCGGAGTTTCAGAGGGCAGCGGCGGGACCAGCATTGCTTCGGGCACGGGAGTCACGGTGGTACAGGCGACCGGGCGAAACGTTTTTGGGCTCAACGAGTACATGGTGGAGGTATCGTGGTCTCCGGCAGTGACGCTTACCCCGGGAGAATACTGGTTCAACGTCACGCCCGAGTGCCTCAATACGCTGGATGGCAGCTGCAGCGTTTTCCGGCAGTTGGCGTCGAACAGCCAGCGTATTAATGGTGTGCACGCGTACTGGCAGCCGCGCCACGAGATGTTTATTAACTCCAGCTTTTACGGGTACAGCTGGTTGAACTGGTGTGATTCGGAGTTCGGCCTCAACGCCGGGCAGTGCGCCAGTTTGTCGTTTGCGCTGCGCGGATCGGAATCGAAATAGCGGGTTTGATTTCGGTAGGGCCTAAGGAGGAATGTGGTGACGAGGACGCTTTTCGCAGCCATGTTGGTGGTCGCGCTTGGTCTCTGCGCGGCTGCGGAAGGTAAGAAACCGGCTGCTTCGCTGCATCTTGCCGGCAGTGCTGACGAAGGAGTCGAGTTTGCCGGCGATGGTGTTCCTCCGGCGCTGTGCGATCCCTGCTTGTTCTACGGTGGCGATCTTAATCCCGCAAGCCGCAACGCGAATGGCTTTTCGGATGAAGACTCGGTTTTCATCCCCGGAAGTTCCACCTACGGGGCTTTTTTTTCGAGAACTACGGTAACGGTTACCGGGATCCTCTTTAACCTGCAGGCGGATGCGAACTTCGATCCTCTGACGGCGAGCTACGACGTTAGGACCGGGGTTTCGGAGGGGAACGGCGGCACCAGCCTGGCTTCGGGCACGGCCAGTATTCAGGTGGCGGCGACCGGGCGCATCTTTACTCTGATTAACGAATACACCGTGCTGGTGCGGCTGCCGGCGCCGCTGGTGTTGAATCCGGGCGAATACTGGTTCAACGTCACGCCGACCTGCACCAACGGAGCGACCGATGGCAGTTGCAGCGTGGGAAGGTTTTTTGCTTCGAACACTACGCAGAAAACCAACCAAGTGTTGGGCAGTCATCAGCCGCAGGCTGAGGCGTTTCTCAACTCGGCTTTCTTCGGGCTGAGTTGGGTCAACTGGTGTGACGCTGACTTGGGACTCAATGCGAGACAGTGCGGACGCTTGTCTTTCGGGTTGACAGGCGAAGCCAGGTAGAAGTTCAAGCGGCTGAAGCCGCTCTTCCGTTTGCTGACCTTGACTTTTGCCGACCCTGACGGCGCGGCTGAAGCTGCGCCCCTTCAAAGCAACCCCAGCAAAACAACCCCGGCAGTCGGTCAGGCCCAATAAGTTCGGTCCAGCGAGCGGTATTGAATTGCCTCCGCAATGTGTTTGGGCTCGATGTGGGGGGTCTCTTCGATGTCGGCGATGGTGCGGGCCACCTTCAGGATGCGGTCGTGGGCGCGGGCGCTGAGTCCCTGCTGGGTCATGGCGCGTTCGAGAAGGCGCTCGCAGTCGGAAGACAGCTCGCAGAAGGAGCGGATGTGGCGCGAAGACATTTGCGCGTTGCAGTAGAGCTTTTCGCGGGATGAGGCGAAGCGCTCCTGCTGCTTTTTTCGGGTGCGCATGACGCGCTCTCGAATGCTCGCCGAGTTCTCCGGTTCGTGGGCCGAGCGCATCTCTTTGTAGTTCACCGCGGGCACGTCGATGTGGATGTCGATACGATCCATCAGAGGGCCGGAGATTTTTGAGATGTAGCGCTGGATCATGGGGGTGGTGCA
>Ga0209040_10002769_pt1 | contig 13543 bp, 11 predicted proteins | sample BogFormECP12_OM3_FD_188240 | JGI IMG/M metagenome (GOLD analysis project Ga0209040, IMG submission 188240) | Bog forest soil microbial communities from Calvert Island, British Columbia, Canada - ECP12_OM3 (SPAdes) (version 2) | ecosystem: Environmental > Aquatic > Freshwater > Wetlands > Bog ...
CGGGCACGGCGTGTGGGACGTCATCTTTCGCCGCCGCTTGACTCCATAGCGCCTCATGCGCAGGCTTCAAAAGATGTGGCGCAAGCTGGTCTCGCCATCTGCTGCGCCCAAGACGCTTTTCCCGCCGGGGCATTTCTACTCGCCGATCGTCGACGTGGTGGAACTGCGCAGCCGGCAGGCGCGGGTCTGGCCGCCGGAGCCTGAGGTTCTCGGCATCTATGCCGGCATGTGCGCGTCGACCTTGGCCGATGCGCATGCCCGCTCCGGGGACGAGATCGCGCTCGGCGCCTACCTGAGCTCGAAACCAGGCGTTCGACCGGGCCCTGGCGGACTTTGCCAGTTCCTATGCGGACCAGAACGACATCGATCACCAGGCGCTCATCGATGCCGTCAAGGACGGCGCCCTGGCCGCTGAGCTCGGCGTCTGCCTGAGGTACATGCCCTTCCCCAAACGCACAGCTGCGACCGACACCAGATCATAACGTTGTGACGAAACCGGGCAAATGGACAGCCGAGGTTCGTGAGGCTGTGTCGGCCCTTTGAACAACCGAGCATCCGGCCATCGAGGGTGTCCGATCGTGAGCAAGGCGTTTGACGGTGTGATCAACGTCGACATCAAGGACTCAACGCCGACTGGGGGCCCTACACCCGGCCCATGGCACCCGAGGGCGCCCCGAGCGTTCTCTTCTTCGTTCTCGACGACGTGGGGTTCTCGGCCATCGAGCCGTTCGGTGGTCTGATCGAGATCCCGGTTGTGGGGTGGTGGCGGTCCTGACAATACGCGTTCGCGTGTCGTGATGCGCCAGTGCCGCGAGCGGCAAGTCTTAGACTCAAGTGATGGACCAGAGGGTCTCTCGATGCCTTCTATTGAGTCAGTTCAGTCTGTTCCTGTTCCTCGGAATATGTATCACCGTCATTCCTCAATTCCTGCTTGAGCGTAACGAAGGTGGAGTGAGCAACTACGGGGTCCACGGGAAGACAGTGGTTCCCTTTACCTTTGCCTTTCTGCTTTGCGGAGTCTTCATCCTGATCGCGGCCCACTTCACCCCGGTAACTCCAAAAGTGCTCAATTGCTTCCGCTCAGCATTGTTCACGCTGGGATTTCTCTTTCTATTCTTGCTGGCTACAACGTATCCCTACAAAGCCAACACTGCGCTGAAGGAGATTCATATCGGCGCGGGGATAGTCCTGTTTCTCTTCGAGATGGCAATGGCTGTGTGGCTAGCCCTCTTACTTGTAAGAGATCGGATTAATGTCTCGCTGCTGACGTTGCAATCTTGTGGTTTCTTGTTGGCATGTCTCACGCTCATCGGGATGCTGCATGTCTTATTCGTATCTCAACTAGTCGGAGGCTTGGCCTTCGGCGCTCTGCTTGTGCGAAGCGGCTCCCAATTGGTTGAAACGTATGGAGTTAGACCGTAGGGGTGTCGGTGCCCACCTCCTCGCGCGCTCGAGGTCCCGCGGGTGTTCGGAGGGGCCCGATGTCTTTGACTTCGCCGCTGGGTGTCCTCCCGGCTCTATGGATTTGAAAGAGTGGTGAGAATCCCCCAGACGTGAAGCAGTGGCGAGAACGCGGACTTGAGCAACCAGGGGTGTCCATGTGCGCCTCCGGGTAAGGTCTCACGGACGACTGCTCGGGATCGCCGTACACGATCCGGTAGGTGGGCATTGTCCTCTCCTTCCAGCGCCAGCCGGAGCGGGCGCTGGTCCGGGCAAAGTTCAGACGGCAGGCGAGGGGCGTTGAGCGCGACCCCAGGATCGGTCCAGTCAGCCCAAGTGGGAAGGGGTTGCACTCCATTCCCCGAAGGGCACTGACCATCCCGCGGCCAACCCGCCTGGCTGGGGTGCCCAGTTCAACAAGTGACTTGCCAGGAGGAACTTGGAGAGATTCCGGTGATCCAGCGGACTCCTGCTGTGTACCTTGGCTCGCCGTCCTCCGATGCTGAGGGACTGCTTCGACCCGAACTTGACGGACACGATCGAAGCGCCCAGCCGAGTTTGGCAAGTTCAGCCGCAGTTTGGAGTAGAGCAGCTAGACGCACCAGGCCGACCTGGTGACCGAGTTTTGATTGAGCCCCAACAAGTTGCGGCTGAACCACTCCATGCTGCAGTTTGAGCGAAGATAACCGGCACCCGGATCCTCGGGTTGCCCGCCAGAATAGCTGGCCGCCTGAGCCTCTTGGCGGGAGTTCTTCGATGGGCTGAAGTAAGCCGGGGTGTCGGTCGCTTTGCGTCGGTGGTCGGCCCTGTCTGTGTCATAAATCGTCACCGTTGGTGTCACTCGGCAAACGGGCGGGCAACTCTCAAGTCACCCCTGCTGTCGCCACTCGACGGTCGGCGACGGGAAGAGCGGCTCCTACGCCACTCGAGGACCAAACCGTCGACGGTGATGGCAAGGCAGTTAGCCGATCAACGAGGGACCTTGACCGATTCCGTCCCCTCTGATCGAAATGCTTGCGTACTCCGCAGGGTGCCAATTACAATAGTGAGTCTGAGGGGGGATGATCATGACTGGTGCCGGTCACTCAGTCGGCCAAAAGGATCCGGAGCAGACCCAGCGGCGCTTCCTGCTTCTATTTAGCGCAGTGAACAAGCGCGAGATCATCGTTATTGCCTTTCTTTGGATTGGCATCTTGTCCCTTATCGACTTCGAGAGTGGATCGACGATCGCTCTCACTCCTCTTCTAAGTGTTGCCCCCATCGTCGCCGCAATGGCTTTGGATCCTCTTGAAACTGCAGGCGTCGCTACCCTCGCTGTATTGATGACCATTCCATTGGGAGTCGGGGATCATGATTTGACCACCGTTAACCACGAAATCGCCACGAGCGTCGTCGTCGTCATCGGCCTCCTAGCCATATGGATCTCATATCTTCGAGCTTGTCTGCGGGAATCGCTCGACATCGCGGACGCACGGGCAACTCATGACGCTCTCACTGGTTCCCTGAACCGGAGAGCACTTCTTTCCCGAGGCGAGCAGCTTGCTTCAATGCGTCCCGATTATCGCCCTTCAATTTCTTTCATGATGATAGATGTGGATCATTTCAAGAAGATCAATGACTCCTACGGACATCTTGTCGGAGACGAAGTTCTCACGGCAGTGTCTCATCGGCTTGCGGGAGCATTCCGGAGTGGGGATTGTTTTGGGCGATATGGAGGCGATGAGTTTCTGGCACTACTGGTGGGGAGCGGATGGCGCGAAGCAGATATCGTCGCGGAGCGGACGCTGAACTTGATGCGCGAAACGCCGATCGGGACCTCCGTCGGCCCGATACCCGTCAGTGTATCGATTGGCATTAGCACTCTGGTCCCCAACGAACTCGAAGTTGACAAGGCTGTTGATAGGGCTGACATTGCTCTTTACCAGTCGAAGCGGAACGGCCGAGCACGGAGCACGGTGGGCTGAGTCGTCTTACGAGCGCTATTGATGCGGTATGTTGGCGCTCGGGTCATCCCGCGGTTTCTGAGCGAAACTTTTGCACCCCCCGCAGCCCACTCCATCTCTCGCCCCGCCGCCGGTCCGCCGTGCGGCGGGAAGGGGTGAAGGGCGCTGAATACTCATCCACCCAGAGGCGTTGGTTGAGATCCGGGCCAGGTCGTCTCTCACCCGATTGCTCTGAGCTGATCGTGACAACGAAGGCCAATGACAACTACATCGACACTCTTGGGGTCAGAGCTTTCGGGTGCTCTCGGCCCAACCGGTCGGGAACTCCGAGCCCGGCACCGTCGCTTTCGAGGAAAAGGACCACTGTGACGCCGCAGTCGTCTGGCGAGGACGGTTCCGCACCCGAATCGAGCAGATCTACCGGGTCGATGGCTGCGATGACACGCAATGAGCTGACGCAGCGGTCAAGGATCCCGGGGAATGACCGACTCACGGTAACAGGGCCCTATCATAGACCAAGTATCCGGCCGAGGTGAGGTGAAGACAATGACCGTTCACCGCGTTGCCGCTGGCGTCCAGAGTTCCAGCGGTCTCCGGGGGCCCCAGCCCTCGGCGACAACCAATCCATGAGGAGCGATGAAGAGCGCTCGTTCGGATTCCCCGAGTTGACCTTCTCTCAACCCTCGAACCTCGTACTTCCGACGAACCTTGAAGGAAGGGCCTCTCGGTGACAACCTTTCCCAATATTGCTGACTACGGCTTCCTCTCTGACTGCGAAGTGAGTTGCCTCGTGGCCCCGAATGGTGCCGTGGAATGGCTCTGCCTTCCCCGACCGGACTCCCCGAGCATCTTCGGCGCGCTCCTCGACCGCCGGGCCGGGTCATTCCGATTTGGTCCCGACAACGCGGCAGTGCCCCAAGACCGCCGCTATGTCCCAGGCACCATGGTGCTCGAAACAACCTGGCACACCCCGACCGGCTGGCTCGTTGTCAACGACGTCCTGGTCATGGGACCAGACACTGAAGGTGGGCGGCGGGCCACCTACAAACGTGCGCCCAGCGACACCATCGCGGCCGGCACACTCCTGCGGACGGCCGTCTGCATCGATGGGCGCGTTGACGTAGCCGTCGATTGTGTCCCCAGTTTCGAGTACGGGACGATCTCTGGCGCCTTCGAGTATGAGGGCGACAGCTACGAGCACATGAAGGTGTGCTCGCGCAGTGGTGATCTCACCTTGGCGCTCACCAGTAGCCTTAGACTCGGGACGATCGGCACGCGCTGTATCGGGCGCACGAACCTCGAGAAAGGCAAGAGCGCCTTTGTAGCGCTTTCGTGGGGTGACCAGCCAATCGCGACCGCCGAAGAGGCGGCCAGCGCTATGGTTGCGACCGGCCAGGCGTGGGGGGACTGGTTGAGCGTAGCCAAGGTGCCCGACCATCCGTGGCGGCCATTCATCGAACGCAGCGCGTTAACTCTCAAGGGCCTGAGCTACGCGCCGACAGGCGCCATTATGGCTGCGGCAACAACCTCGCTTCCTGAGACCCCGGGCGGTGAGCGCAACTGGGATTACCGGTACACCTGGATCCGCGACTCGTCGTTCATGCTTAGGTCGCTGTACCGGCTCGGCTTCGATTGGGAAGCTCTCAACTTCTTCGCCTTCGTTTTCGAGGCCGTCTTCGGTGACTCGGATCCGGACGCACCCGGCACAGAGGTCAAATTGCAGATCATGTACGGGATCGGGGGGGAGAGGGATCTCACCGAGCGCACGCTCGACCATTTGAGCGGGTGGCGCGACTCGCGTCCGGTCAGGGTAGGTAACGGCGCCTTCGACCAGCTGCAACTTGATATGTGGGGAATGCTGCTCGATGCCATCGAGAGCCAGGTCCGACGGTCGGACATCCAGCTCGCCGAGCCAGCGTGGCAAGCGGTGGCTGCCCTCGTGGACCAGGCCGTTGAGCACCGGGGTGATGCCGACCAGGGTATCTGGGAGGTCCGTGGCGAGCCTCAGCAATTCACCGCATCCAAGATGATGTGTTGGGTCGCCGTTGATCGAGGGATGCGCCTGGCAACCGAGCGGGGAGAGGAAGAGCGGGCGAGCGGGTGGAAGAAGGTCGCCGACGAGATCAAGGCCGAGATCCTGACAAAGGGCGTCTCCTCTCGGGGGGTCTTCCGTCAGCACTACGAGACCGAGGATCTAGACGCGGCCCTCTTGCTCATACCCCTCATGGGGTTTCTGCCCCCCGAGGATGAGAGGGTACGTGCAACGGTGCTCGCCATCGCCGACGAACTCACTGAAGATGGGCTCGTCCTGCGCTATCGCACCGACACCACCGATACTGGCTTCGAGGGTGAGGAAGGCACTTTCACTACCTGCTCGTTCTGGTTGGTGACCGCTTTGGCCATGATCGGCGAGACCGCCCGCGCCCGTGCGCTCTGCGAGAAGCTGCTGTCATTCGCCGGACCACTCCTGCTCTACGCAGAGGAGATCGATACCTCGACGGGTCAGCATCTGGGCAACTTCCCACAGGCCTTCACCCACCTCGCCCTCATCGAGGCGGTTTCGCAGTTGATCGAGGCGGAACAGGCCTCGAGCGTCCAGTAAAGGGTTCCGGCCCTCTTCTGTTTCGGGACTAGAGCTGATGGTCATCCACCGGGCACGCATGTATGTCCCTGCCAACCTTAGGAAGACTAGGGGTATCGCCGGGGAAGGAGGATCGCCGCGACGATCGCGGAGACCGTTAGTCGCGGACTGCTTAGTTTTGTCGGGACCCAAGTGGGTGGGTGGTTGATTGGTTGGTGGGCTGCCGACACAACTCCGTGAACTGGGAAGGCCAGCAGCTGGATGGCGGCATTTCCCACGCTATCGGCCCGGATTTCGCACTTTTGCTGCGAGCTGAACTGCGTGTGGAGAAGCCCAGGTCAGTGAGCCGGATGAGGTTTTTGGCACCCACACGGGCATGGCAACGAGCTGACGCACCGGACGAAGGATCTTCGGCAGGGTTGAGGTAAGTCGAGATGTGCAGCCTCAACCTGCGGCCAGGAAAGCACTAGGTCGTGGGTCCTCCGAGCCAACCGCGCTTGCGGAAGAAGTAGAGGAGGATCAGCGCTGCCACCACCTCAAGGCCGAGTCCGAAGACGAAGAAGGGTAGCTTTCCTGTGATATGCCCGATTAGGAACGAGAAGTTCTGGCCGAAGAATCCGGTGAGATAGCTCAAGGGAAGGAAGATGGTGGCGATGATGGTCAGCTGCTTCATCACCACGTTTAGCCGGTTGGACACCGTCGAGACATGGGTGTCCATGACGCCCGACAGCAGGTCCCGGTAGCTGTCGACGACGTCGGCGATCCGGATGAGGTGATCGTAGAGATCACGGAAGTACCGCCCCGCTTCATCTGTCATCCCCGGCAGCAGCACGACACCCGACGCCAGAGCGGCGAACATGTCACGCTGGGGGGTGACGACCTTGCGAATGTTTATCAGCGACCGCTTCATGTCGAACAGCACACCGAGTTGGGCCTCGGTTGGCTGGCGAAGGATCTCGTCCTCAAGCTCGTCGATGCGATCGTCAAAGTGGCTGAGCACCGGAAAGAACGAGTCGATCAGGCTGTCGACGATCATGTAGAGGAGCGTCACCTGGATCGAGGCGTCGCCGATGCTGTGGCGCCGGTCAATGCGTCCGTAGACGTCGGCCAGGGCCGGACACTCCCCGTGGTGCACGGTCACCACGCAATGCGGCATGAAGAAAATGTGCATCTCCGTCGTCCCCGAGCCCTCCGGGAGGGCGCCGTGGACGACGAAATAGGTGAAGTCGTCGAACTCGTCGATCTTCGGGCGCTGGCCGAAGTGCTCGGCATCCTCCACGGCCAAGGGGTGAAACCGGAACGTGTTGGCCAGCAGATTCGAGGCCTCCTCGTCCACGCCATCCAGGTCGAGCCAAAATGAGGCCGCGGACGACATCAGGTCGACGACGACGGCGGTCGTCGCCTGCGTCCGGGCTCCGTCCACGACCAGGGTGCCCTGCACGAGTCGATTCTGCTCCACACGACCCGGTTCGCCGGGGATCCCTGCCGGTCCTCTCCGACTCGGACACGGCGCCTACCGCCTCAACGGCGAGTTTCTTAATCGACTCTGCCGGTGGCATAGTTCTCGGAGACGGCCAGAATTTCAATCGTAGGTCCAGCCTCGTAAGGCCGATCAAGCGGCCGGTGAAGCCCGATTGAGCCGCGACACCCGTTGCGTCAACCCACGAGCTTCGCTTTGGCTTGATCGAACTCGGCATCGCTGATGACTCCCTTGCTCTTCAGGTCGGCGAGCTTGGCCAGCTCGTCAGCGGTGCTCGACGAACCAGCCGCCCGCCTCACGTACTTGCCGAACGCCTCTTGGTCCTGCTGGGCCTCCTTGATCTCATGCCGCTCCATCTTGTCTCCGCGGGCGATGAGATAGACGAGCACGCCGAGGAGCGGAAGCACGATGATAAAGGTGACCCACAGTGCTTTGGCACCGCCACTGAGATCTTGGCTCCGGAAGATGTCGACGAGAATCGTAATGAGGATCCAGATAAACAAGACGAAAAGGAAGAACCACAACATCGTCCAGAAGATGTTCAACAGGGGGTACGTGTACGCAACCATGGGAACTCCTTCGGTCATGAGCGATGTCAATTTGGCCAGGCCACAGTACAAGTGTTGGTGAGCGCCACATAGGGGGTAGGGCCTTTGGCTGATGACCCGGGTTCGAGTCCCACTTGGTGGAGAGCCTGAGACGCTATTCAACCCCCCCGGCCACGCTCGAGCGATTGCTGGGTACCACAGTCACGGGTCCCGATCGGGACCCACAAGCGGGTGATATCCTCACATATCGCCAAGGGAGTTTAAGCTGTCCGACCTGCGGAGTTGAAACGTGCCGGATGACGTGATCGCAGCGATCGATGCTCATGCGTCATCACTCGGCCTGTCGAGAAACGAGTATCTCCGCCGCCGCCTCAACCAGGAACGCCGGCTAGGGGTTCGACCGGTGACCCCGGCTGACACTGTCACCACCACTCGGTAACGAGCGCCGCTGGTAGAGGCGCTGACCACTTGGGTACGTCGGTCAGCACACAGAGTTCGCACGTCATCAGCCTGCTGTGAGCGAGGCCCATGCGCCGGGTTGACAGGCGCTGTGCGGCAGCGGGGACCGCTGCTCGTGGCCACAGGCGATTGTGGGAGGACGACTGGGTATGTCTGATGACAGCCAGCGCGGACCGGGTAGCGGCGGCGCGGCAAATTGCGGGCAACCAGGCGCTGAAACGACGCGGCAGAGCCCTAGCGGTGAGAGTCCGTCGGGCGACGGTCAGGGCTACGCCGGTACGCCGCGGCCAGACGCGCTGATTCCGGCGCTCGACGACGGTCAGCTCGCCGCCTTGCGAGAGGTCGGCCGCGAATGGGACAACGTATGCGCTGACCCGCAGGTGTGGCGGCAGGCGCTACCGGTTGACCCGTCTCTAGGCGAGTATCCGAAGCTGTTTCGCCCGCACCGCTTCACTCGGATCGTGTCCGTCGCTGGACGAGATGGGCAGCTGCCGCCGATCGAGACCACCAGCGTCTCCGAGACGCCGCTTACGCCGCTGGGTCGGGGCGGCCAGAGACTGAAGCGGCTGGTCTTCGGCCCACCGCTCGATGCCAGCGCGATCGCTGTGGAGCGGATGCGCAAACTCGTAGCGCTACCCGTGCTGTCGGCGGACGCGCTGTCCTCGGTCGCCTACGGGCCCCAGGCGATGCTGGTTGTTCTGGTACTGGCTGGCGTGCCTGGGTTGTCTTACTCGCTGCCCGTCGGCGGGGCGATCATGTTCCTGATGCTGGCGGTCGGGATGTCCTACCGGCAGACGATCCAGGCCTACCCGCAGGGCGGCGGGTCCTACATCGTCGCGAGCGAGGAACTCGGCCGCGTCCCCGGCCTGATGGCCGCCGCGGGCCTGCTGATCGACTACGTCATGACTGTCGCAGTTTCGATCGCCTCCGGCGTGGCAGCCATCACTTCGGTGTACCCGTGGATGCAGCCAGCGACCCCATGGATCGGCATCGGCGTGATCGTGATCCTGCTGGTCGGAAACCTGCGAGGAATTCGTCAGGCGGGTGCCCTGTTCGCGGGACCGACTTACGCCTTCATCGTGGCGATAGCCGCGCTCGTGGTCGCGGGGCTGGTGCAGGCCGCAGGCCGTGGGTTCCATCCGGTTCCGATTCGTCACCTGGCCATCATGCAGTCCGTTTCCGTGCTACTGGTGTTGCGCGCGTTCGCGTCCGGCTCTACGGCCATGACGGGCATCGAGGCCATCTCCAACGCCGTGCCGTCGTTCAAGCCGGTGGAGTGGCGCAACGCCCGGACCACGCTGAGCTGGATGATCGGGCTGCTCATCGGGATGTTCGCCGGCGTTCTGGTGATCTCTCGGCTCGCCGGGATCGTGCCCGTGGCCAATCAGACCATGCTGTCCCAGCTAGCCCACCTCAGCTTCGGCTACGGCCCAATGTACGTGTACATCCAGGTGGCAACCGCGGCGGTGCTGCTGCTTGCGGCCAACACCTCATACAATGACTTCCCGCGGGTGCTGTTCCTGATGGCCCGCGACCGCCAGGCACCGCGCTCATTCTTACGTATCGGCGACCGCCTCACCTTCTTCAATGGCATCATGCTGCTATCCGCTACCTCGGCTGCCATCTACCTCGTATTCGGTGGCAATACCGGAGCCTTGCTACCGCTTTACGCGGTCGGGGTCTTCCTCGCGTTCACCCTGTCGCAGACAGGCATGGTCATGCACTGGCGGCGGCACCGCGACCAGCCGCACTGGCGCCGCAGCCTCGCCATCAATGCCACTGGCGCGGTGCTGTCGGGCATCGTGTTCGTCATCGCCGGCGTCACCAAGTTCACTAGCGGCGCCTGGGTCTCCATCGTCCTCATCGGAGTAATCGTCGCGAGTTCGCTGCGCATCCGGCGGTACCTCGTCCTGAGCGGACAGCAGCTAGCCATCCGCGCTGAGGAAGCCGCCACGCCAGCGGCGCTCCCAGCGAAGTTTGCTCCGCGGCCATGGTCGAGCCGGCCCGTCGCGGGCGGGACTGAGGCCGGAGGCGCTGAGCAGCCCGCGCAGATCAATGCACTCACCATCGTCCCGGTCGAGGTAATGGACCGGGCCGCAATGCAGGCGCTGGCGTACGCTGCCGCACTCGGCCAGCCCGCGTTCGCGCTGCACATGAGCCCTACCAGCGAAGAGGCTGACCGGTTCCTTGGTTACTGGCGGGCGTGGGGAGATCACCTGCCGCTCGAGGTCATCGTCTCGCCGCACCGCGCCGTGGTGGCCCCACTGGTCAACTACATCTGGGCTCTGCACAAGGAACGGCCAGATCTTACGCTGACCGTTACCGTTCCCGATCTCGTGGACCGGCACTGGTGGCACCGCATCATTCAGGAGCACGTCGCCCAGAGGCTGCATCATGCCTTTCAGTCCCTGCCGGCGGTGGTCATTACCAGCGTGCCGTTCTACCTGGCGGACTAACCCCGCCCGGAGCTTGAGCCGGGGCCTCGACATTCCGACGACGCGATACCAAGTCTCCTGGCCCAATGTGCTGGTTAACAGCGCCATTAGCTACGAGGATCGTGCCCATGAGGCCCTGGACAACCCTGAGAGGCGCCGGATCCGGGGGGTGGCCGGCCCCGCCTGTTCGTCGCCTTCTTGTTCCTGGCGGCGAATCTGCGCAAGCTCGAGGCATTTCTCCAAGAACGGGCAACCCTTGCGGCCGGAACGCTGAAGATCCTCCCGCGGCGTCGGCGCACCCGCGCGATCGGGACCTGACGGCCTGAGACGCTGAGCGTTAAGCCGGACTCGGGCGCGGACCCTCCTCTGACAGCCTGAGCCTGATCAACCCGCCAAAGGTGGCCTTCCCGGTTTTGGCGTGCCCGAAATCAGGACCGGAGGCGCGGTCCTGCCGACTTTTGCGAAATTGCAGTGCCTGAGCCGGGCGTCCCGCGCTCCCCTTCCCACCTCCGTCTCGGGGCCCGCCCCCTTGTTGGGGCGGTTTTGTCGACGCGAACCGATCAGTAATGTGGCTCTTCGGATCTGAGGGGGGAACAGGATCCCCGGATTCTGGTGGGAGCGCTGCCAGCGTGACTCGATACCTCCCCAGCGCAAGCTTCCCGGCCACCTCGAGACGGATCCGCGGAAGATGCTCGAGCGGTTGGTGGGTCTCCCCGAAGTCAGGGTCATCGACCTGCACGCAACGGACGATCATGTCGAGCTGCACATCGAGTCGATCGCCGCTCCTCCAGGGTGTGCCGTCTGCGGTGTCCAGGCGCAGCCGAAGGGGTGGCGGGTGGTCGTCCTCACCGACCTGCCGTTCGCCGGCAAGACAACCCCGCTGCACTGGCAACCCCGGCGGTGGCTGATGAGCCAGAGCCAGCCCTGGCGCGACGGTGTGGCCTGGGCCACGTTGGACCTCTCCGGGGCCTACAAGGCGGTCTTCGACGCCTGCCTGCCCGACGCCACCCAGGTCGCCGACAAGTTCCTATCAAGCTGGCTAACGAGCGCGTCAACGAGACGAGACGCCGGGTCCAAAACGAGGCCCTGGGCCACCGGGGCAGGAAGAACGACCCGCTGTATTGGATCCGGCGGCTCCTCACCATGGCCGAGGAGCGCCTCGGGACCAAAGGTGACGTGAAGCTGAAGGGCCTGCTTCGGGCCGGGGATCCGAGAGGTGACGTGGCCGTCGCCTGGGAGGCCAAGGAGGCGGTCCGCGAGCTCTACGGCCACCAGGACCGGGCCCTCGCCCTCGAGTGGGTCGACGCCTTGGCCGAGGACCTCACCGACACGCTGCGACCACCCGAGGTCCGCTCGCTCGGCCGCACCCTGCGGCGCTGGCGGCTCGAGATCACCGCCTGGCATGCCTGTCACTTCTCGAACGGCCCCACCGAGGCCATGAACAACCTCATCAAACGGATCAAGCGGGTGGCCTTCGGCTTCTCCAACTTCCAGAACTACCGCGTCCAGGCGTTGCTCTACGCGGGCAAGCCCGACTGGTCGCTGCTCTCGAGCATCAGCCCGCGCTGAGGCGCCGCAGCTTCTTCGACCCCCGCCGGGGAGCGACCCGGGCGATGAACCGATCCACGTCGTCGCTCTCCTCGTCGAAGATCCCCTGGGGGCACTCGTCGTCGGCGCAACGCCACTGACGGCGCTTCCGGGCGATCAGCACGTGGGCTGGACCGGCGGTGGTCGGGGGCAGTTCGACGAGCACACGACCGGTCTCGAGCACTTCACCGTCGCAGGTGGGGCACCGGGTATTGGCCAGCGGCGTCTCGATCATGATGCCGAACGCGCCCTCTTCTGAATCCTCATCCTCGACGAACTTGAGTACCTTGGCATCTTCGATGCCGAACAGGATCGCCACGATCATCGAGGGATCCCGAACTGCAGGACGCTCCATCTCTCGAGGCTACGTCAGCACGTTCCATGGGCCGGACGACCCGTCAAGCCCCCTGAGATCCGAAGCGCCAGTAAGGTCGAGGCCCCTTGGTTGGTTGGTGGGCTACCGACAAAACTCCGTTGACCATGGAGGAAGCAGGACCTGGCTGGACGCATTTCCCACGCTATGGGCCGGGATTTCCCACGTCCCTGGTCAGGGGAGGGAGGTTGGCCGGCGGGGAGTAGCGCGCGGCCCTTATCCTCCGAGGACCGCCGCAGCCGCGCAGGCCGCCGCCACCGCCAGCCCGGCTGCCAGGTCGAGGCGCCGAGGCCCGGGGCCCGTCGGCGGACCAAGTCTAGGCCCGCCCCGGGCGGTGATGGCCTCGCCCAGCTCTGCTGCTCGCCGCAGGGCTACGGCCAGGGTGGCGTCAGCCAAGTCGAGGGGCAGGTTCAGGCTGCCCCGGTTGCGATCACGTGGGCGCAGGCGACGGGCGGCTGTCACCGTGCGCAGCTCGTCGGCGACCAGGGGCAGGCAGCGCACGCACAAGCCGAGGGTCATGGCCAGCTCGTCCACCGGCACGTGCAGGCGCCGAAGGGGCGCGCCCAGGCGGCTCACTGCCGGCCCGATGTCACCGAGGGCGGTGGTCCAGGCGACCAGGGCCGATCCCCACAGCAGCACCATGCCGAGCGCCACCGCTCGCACGAACAATTCGAGCGAGCCCAGTCCCAGGCGCACC
>Ga0209040_10002770_pt1 | contig 13539 bp, 12 predicted proteins | sample BogFormECP12_OM3_FD_188240 | JGI IMG/M metagenome (GOLD analysis project Ga0209040, IMG submission 188240) | Bog forest soil microbial communities from Calvert Island, British Columbia, Canada - ECP12_OM3 (SPAdes) (version 2) | ecosystem: Environmental > Aquatic > Freshwater > Wetlands > Bog ...
AAGAAAAAAACATCAGGGAAACGCTGAAAAGAGTAAGAGCCAAACGGCGCATCATGCTGAAAATGAGTCTACAAGAAAGCAGCTGGTGAAGCGGGTAGCTAAGAAGCGGGTAGCGAAATACAAAGTACCCGACTCGTTCGTGACAGTTAACAAACCAGTGGCGAGGCGACCAACGAATTTAAGCTTGAAAGAGGAATCACCGGTCCATGTTTCGCAGACGCCCTACGCCAGCCGGTCTTTCGCTATCCGCTTTTTAGCTATCCGGACTTTAGCTACCCGCTTCACCAGCAACCCGCTTCTTAGCTAATTGCTCAGCACCGCCCGGTACCGCACCTGGCTCTTCCTCGCCCGCCTCAGTGCCTGGTTGGCCTCCGACATCTTGAAGCGCTCCACCTTGGCCTTCACACCATGGCGAGCCGCCACATCCAGCATCTCCGCGATGCGCTGCGGGCTGCCAATATTCGAGCCGCAGGTCCCGCGCATCGCCGAGATCAGCGGAAACGCCGGCAGCGTGATCGGCTTCGCCGGCACGCCCACGAAGCAAAGTGTGCCATGCGGCCGCAGAGTATTCACGTAACTCGCCCAGTCCTGATCGGCGTTGGCCGTCGAAAGAACGAGATCCAGACTTCCCGCCAGCCCGTTCACGGCTTTCGACTCGAGCGAGTTCACGAAGTGGTGCGCCCCCAGCGCCAGGGCTTCGTCTTCCTTGTTGGGCGAACTCGAGAACGCCGTTACCTCAGCTCCGAAGACCCGCGCAAACTGAATCGCCAGATGGCCCAGCCCTCCCACGCCAATCACGCCCACGCGCGACGAAGGATTGACGCCCAGCGTGCGCATTGGTGAATAGACCGTGATCCCTGCGCAGAGCAACGGAGCCGTGGTCTCGCTCTCCAGTAGGGCTGGAATTTTCACCGCGAATCGCGCGTTGACCCGCAACGCCTCGGCATAGCCGCCATGCCGGTGCACGCATGTCGGCTGCGCCTGTGCGCACAAATTCTCCTCGCCCTTGTGGCACCATTCGCAGCGCCCGCAGGAGTTCGCCTGCCAGCCCACGCCCACGCGGTCTCCCACGGCACAACCCTCGACTGCCGATCCCACCGCCGCAATCGTGCCCACCACCTCGTGGCCCGGAATAAAGGGATACTGGCTCATCCCCCAGTCGTTGTCCACCAGACTGGCGTCGGAGTGGCAAACGCCGCAGTGCGTCACGCTCACTTCAACGTCAGTGGATTTGAGCTCGCCCGGATCGTACTTGAATGGAAGCAACTCTGCCCCAGCCGCATGCACAGCGTAACCCTTGATGAATGCCATTGTGATCTCGAAACCTGTCTTCGTTCTCTGTTCGATCCGCTCCCGGGTCGCGCGTGAGAGTCCGCGCTGGAAATCGTGCCGAAAATCGAGTCCGATGGATGGGGGGAGTTTACACCTGCATCGGCTATTCTACCCGCAGTGTGAGAATCTGTTGTCCACTGAGCACCGCATCCAGTGCGACCGACCCCAACGGAACCGCCGACTCGCCGTTCAGCGTCATTCCGCGGTTGTCGCGAACTGGCTCAAGCACATTGGCCATCGAGAGTGGCAGCGCCGTCAGCGTGCGCCCGTCGATTGCCGCCTGGGCATCCGGAGCCAGCAGCGTTACATAAAGCCGGTCGTTGGCGTGCAGATTGTTCAGTTGCGCGATGGTGGCGCTCACGTCCAGCGTCGACCCGCCGAACTGCGGAGGCTGCATCAATCGGTCCAGCGTGCCGCCATCGCTCACCAGCAACCGCACCGGTCCATCCGGCAGCGTCGCCGGCAGCGTCACCGGAATGCGGATGTTCTTCCTCTCTCCGCGCCAGGGACGAACCGTCGTCTCGACCGAAATCGTCTCCCCCGCATGAACCGTTGTCACGCCTGCCTGCGCGCTCTCGATCTGCACCGTGCGCCGTCCCGGAATCGCATCCACATCTACATCCACGCTCTCAATCGGACTCCGCCGCGCGGCATTGGCATACAGCCGGTTGAACTGCTCGCCCAGAACCAGCGCAGCCATCAGGTTTGCCGGCGCAAGATCCGTCGGAGCGATCAGGTTCTCAAATTTAACCACCGGATACCCCGCCAGCTTCACCGTACCCCGCATTCTGTAGGTCGTCTCCACCGCGTAGCCGTTCCTTTGTGCCAGGCTTTGAAAGACGGAAACCATCACCGCCAGCGGAGTGATCTGCTCCTGGTCGATCACCTCCAGATGCAGCGTCCGCGGTTTCTCGCTCCCGCCATCCTGAGCCACATGCAGCGTCAGCGGAATCATCCTTGCCGCCTTGCCGAACTGACCCCCGATGGCCGTCTCGCGATCCTCCGTAAACGAGCCGATCGTCTCCGTTGTGTTGATGATCTTGAACGCGTTATAGGACGAGGGCAGGGTCGCCACTACTTCCGCCTTGGTCATCGGCATGGACACTCGCCCGAACTGGGTGATCGGATGCCCACAGGCCAGCAGTTGCTTCGCGTCTACATACGTGACCGTGCAGGTCGCCGAAATCTCGAGGTCTCCCCGAATCAGCACCGCGCTCACCGCCGACCCCGGAAGAACCGACCCCGGGGTGACGGGAGTCATCTCATGACCACCGCTGCCGCCCCCGCCAATTCCAGCTACCGGCGTCAATCCCAGCCCCGGCCCATGCTCTTTCCAGAACGCCAGCGCCTCCGGACTGAACCCGGTGAAGACCAACGGCGTCTCAATCGGCCTCACCGTATCCGACTCAACTGGTCCCGCCTTTTTGGTTTCCGCCTTTTCTAATCCCTGGTCCCTGATCCCTGATCCCACTGAGCTCTGTGCTCTGAGCTCTGCGCCCTGTCCTTCATCCCGAACCTCCAGCATTTCTCCAATCGGAGTGATCCCCGCGATCGGTTCCTTGCTGAATTCGCCAATGCGAAACGCCAGCGCCCCCAGCAATTTTCCGTCGATATAGACTGGGCTGCCGCTCATACCCGCCACCACGCCCGAATATTCCGGCTTCGTCCCATGCAGCCGTACCAGAATCATGTCCTGATGCGGCCCGATGGCATTGTGCAGCAGGCCCAGAATCTCCACGTCCATCGCTTCCGGTTGCGTTCCCTCATAAACCGTGTACGCTGTGCCGTGGAGGCCGCGATGGATCTCGCTCAAGGGAAAAAAGCTGGTAGATGGGGGAGGAACGGCGGCAACGGGTGTCACATCCAGCACGCTTTGGCCGCACACATCCCTGCCCGGCAGAAAAGCGGCGCACATCAGCACAAAAAGAAGAAATCTCGCGCTCATGTCCTTTCGACGGTTTTGCACGTCTCTTAGAGTAGCCGTTTGCGCACACTTGCGGCAAAGGGTGCCGCAGTCTCACAATTGAGGAAGCTATGAAGAGTATCTCCGCAGCAGCCCTTGGTGTCGTTCTGGTCCTGGCCCCGGCTCTCGCTCCAGCCCAGCAAAGCACCACTCCGTCCTCCGGCTCCCAGCAGCAGACGAGCACGCAGCAGCAGCAGCCGGTGCCAGACGAGACCGCTCCCGAGGCAGGAGGCCCCGCCGGCGACAATGGGGCCATCGCCATTCCCAAAAAGAAGGAAAAAGAAGAGCCTGCTCCGCCACCCCCGCCCGAGCCCACCGTCAAGAACCCTCCCGGCATGCAGCCTTTCTCCCTGCACGTCGATGTTCCTGTCGTTACCGTCGATGTAGGCGTCCTCCTCGAAAAGACTCACCAGTTCGTCCCCAACCTCAAGCAGGAAAACTTCCGCGTCTACGAGGACGGCAAGCCGCAGGAAATCGCCACCTTCCAACAGGTGAAAGCGCCTATCACCGCCGTCCTGTTAGTCGAGTTCGCGGCCACCAGCTACTACTTCGTCTATGACATGCGTAACGCCGCCTACAACTTTGCCGAACAGTTGCGCCCCGACGACTACATCGCCGTCATGACCTACGACATGCACACCAATATCCTCACCGATTTCACCCAGGACAAGCGCGTCGTCATGAACGCCCTCAACTCGCTCACCCTCCCCACCTGGAAAGAAACCAATATGTTCGACGCGCTCTATCAGACGCTTGACCGCCTCACCCGCGTCGAGGGCCGCAAATACGTCATCCTCATCGGCTCCGGCCGCGATACCTTCTCGAAGATCAATCTCGATAAGATTCTTGCCAAGATCAAGGTCACTCCCAACGTCACCATCTTCACAATAAGCACGGGCGGTTTCGTTCGAGCCACGAGCGAGGGCCGCGGCGGCTTTAACGGGCAGCTCCGCGATATGGATTATCTGCAGGCCGATAATGAAATGAACACCTTCGCGCGCATGACCGGAGGCATGCACTTCGCCCCCCGCTTCCAGGGCGAGTTGCCGGAGGATTTCGCCGCCATCAACGAGTCCATCCGCAACCAATACGTCCTCACCTACACGCCCACGAACACGAAGCAGGACGGAACCTATCGCAAACTTCGCGTCGACCTGGTCGATAACGAAGGCCACCCCCTGCGCATGCAGGACGAGAAGCACAAGCCGCTCAAGTACGACATCATCGCCCGCGACGGCTACAAAGCCAAACAGCAGGTCGAGTAGGAAGGTAGGACCTCACAGCAGCCAGCAGGATGCGGCTCGCGAGGGCCCTGGTTTTCGAATTCGCTCCAGACCGCGTTGAGATCGAGTACAAACCCCTCTAACCGGTCCGGTTCCTGCTACTGTGTCGTCCGTCTCCAGACTACGGCTCGCGCCTCGCGACATTTGTCGCTATAATGGGCGACATTATGGTAAATGAGCTGACCGCGATCGTAGACGAACTGGGCGGCGAGTCGGTCTTGGGACGCGCTGTTCGCACCGATGAGGACATGAGTGCTGCCATCCGTGAGGGTTTTCCCCACTCGGCAGTGGAGGGTTTTCTAGAATCCTCGGGGCTTTCCATGCAGGAGATCGCTTCCAGTCTCGATCTCAGCCTGCGCAGCCTGCAACGCCGCCGGCATGAGGGCCGTTTGGCACGATACGAATCCGACCGTTTATACCGGCTGGCCAGGCTTGTAGCCCTCGCTGAATACTTCCTTGGTGACCACGATGTGGCCATCGAGTGGCTGAGACGGCCCAACCATGCGCTCGGAGGAATAGCCCCATTGAAGGTTGTTGACACCGAGCTGGGAGCTCGCCAGGTCGAAAACGTGCTCGGCCGAATCGGCTACGGTGGGGTGAGTTGACGACGGTCTACCGGTTACTCAGAAGACCATTCGCTGCTGCTCCGTTCGATGGTGAAGGAAGCTATCGCTATGGCGGTCGCTGGTCCCCTCCTGGGACACGGCTTGTTTACACAGCGGAGCATCTTTCACTGGCCATGATTGAGTATCTGGTGCACATCGATCCCGGCCAGCCTCCAAAGGATCTCATGCTCGCAAAAGCTGAAATCCATGAAAACGTCAGTCGCATACGAATTCGCGTTAAGCATCTTCCGCCGGCATGGCGCAAATATCCGGCCCCGGCCATGCTTGGAAACGTTGGCGCCAGCTTCGTGGAAGAGGCCAAAGCGGCCGTCCTTGTTGTTCCGTCTGCTCTTGCCGCCACCGAGAACAATTGGTTCTTGAATCCGGCTCATCCTGATTTTCACCGGATCAAAATTCTCGGCGTCGAACCGTTTCAATACGATCCACGACCGCTTCGCGGCTGAGGCCCAACGAGGGCCCCTACCCCAAAACCGCCGCCCCGCCACTCTCTCTGATCCGCTTCCTCCACCGGTAGATCACCACCAGCCTCACCGCCAGCGCCATCGACCCGCCGATTGCGGTGCACATCGCTCGCCTGTGCGCAATCTCGATTTCCGGCAGATTGTCCAGTGACAACAGGAAGACGATATATCCCGTGACACAAAGGGCGAACAGCGCGTAGTTCACATTAAGCGTCCCATACGAGAGCCATGCCAACAACACCGTGAACCCCACCAGGGCAGCGGGCCCGGGCGTAAAGTGTGCGACGAAGATGCTGATCAGCCACGCCCCTGCTACGGTTCCCAGCGTGCGCGCAATCGCACGGCTGGCGGTGTCGACGATTCCCGGTTTGAGCACCAGCAACGCCGTCATCGGAATCCAGTACCCGCTCGTGACATGCATCTCCCGGTAGATCAGCGTGCTTACCGCCAGCGTGATCGCCAGGCGAAAGGAATAGGGCAGCGCCGAGTCCTCCAGCTTCCCCTCCTTCAGCGCTGCCGCCGCTTGCAGGATGGCCGCGCGTAGTGCGGCGTGCTCTGTCCGTATATAGCTGGTCAGCGCGCGCACATGCGCCTGCAGTTCACCGAACATCCGCAGGACCACGCTCGAACTCAACACCTGAAGCGCGCCGCCGGCGAGCACCAGCAGAGAGCGTTCTGCCGCCGGTTTGACTGAAATGGGAAAAGCCGATCCCACCAGCAGGAGCACCACGCATTGCTGTCCCACCCACGCGTAGCCGCCCTCCCTCGTCGTGAGCATGCCGCATCCAAAACCCCACAACGCCGCCATTCCCACCAGCAGGAAATTTTCATGCCCGACGATCATCCCCAGGAAGGTCGAAATGGCGATACCCAGCGCCGCAAAAATCATGGGCAGCAGTTGCGAGTTGTCGATGTCCTGCTTTGCGCCGAAGCCGACCGTGAAAGCGCCCCCGGCGGCGATCATCCCTGCTGTGGGGTGACCGACGGCCAAGGCTATGACCAGACAGGTTGCAACCGGCAGCACAAAGATCAGATCTGTCCGAAACGATTGTTTTTCCCACTGAAAGATGATGCTGTCGGTGAGCACCGTCGCCGCAGGTGCTGGCTGAACCGGGACCGCTTTCGTCCCGTTCTTCGCTGAATCGGAGATCATATCTCTCTAAGCATGGCACGCCGCCTGCTGCACGAGGCAGCATGCAAACAAAAAAGCCGGGCGGATACATCCCACCCGGCCCGTCAGAACCTTGAATCGCAGCTACTGCGGCTTCGTCTCGTCGTTGACTTTCTGATCCGCCTCTTTGGTCTTATCCTTCGCCTTTACCGAAGCCTGGTGAGCATTGTCCTTGGCCTTCGTCGACGGCTCCTTGTCAGGATCGAAGACTTTTTGCGTGCCTTCCTTGGTCTTATCGGCGGCCTTCTCGGTCCCTTCCTTGCTCCTGTCGTACGCCGTGGTCGTGCCTTCTTTTGTCTTATCGTAGCCGGTGATCGTACCCCTCTTGGTTGCGTGGTACGTCTTCTGGGTGCCGGTCTTCACCGCGTGGCCGGTATCCTTGGCGGCGTTTTTTGTATCGGTCCCGGCCGCTTTCATATCCTGTTTCGGGCTCGTGTCCTGTCTCGTGCTCTGGGCCGAAACAATCGCACCGGCTCCGCATGTCATCGTGGAAGCCAACAGTAGGGAGAGAAATCGTGAGTTTTTCATAACGTATAGCTAGATTCCTTGTAGCGCCTGTGGGTTGTGTGCCCCGGAACCCGCTAGAATAGCCGCAGAGCAGTCATGAACGCCGCCAGCGCTGTCATCCCCACAATCCCCGCGCGCGCGTATCCCGAGTCAAGGGCGCTGAATCGCTTTGCCTGGGCCGTGCTCGCCTACAACGTCGCCGTCGTGCTCTGGGGAGCAGCCGTGCGCGCCACCGGCTCCGGCGCAGGCTGCGGAGATCACTGGCCGCTCTGCAACGGCACCGTCATCCAGCGCTACCCCACCGCCGCCACGCTTATCGAGTTCGCTCACCGCGCCTCCAGCGGCCTCGCTCTCCTCGCCGTCATCGGCTTGCTCTACTGGACCTTCCGCGCCGCCCCACGCCGTCATCTCGCCCGCGCCGCTTCCGCCGCCGCCCTTGTTCTCACTCTGAACGAGGCGCTTCTCGGAGCCCTGCTCGTCCTTCTCGGCAAGGTCGCCCACGATCAATCCGCATCCCGCGCTGTCTATCTCGCCCTGCATCTCACCAACACCTTGCTCCTGCTTGCCGCGCTGGCTCTAACCGCGCATTTCCTCTCTCGCGAACAAGGCTTCATGCGTGGCAGCGTTGAATTCCGTGCTCCCGGCTTCGCATTCACCGGACTCGCCGCCGTGCTCATTGTCGGAGTCAGCGGCTCACTTGCCGCCCTCGGCGACACTCTTTTCCCCGCCACCAGTCTCCGCGCCGCGATCGCGCAGGATTTCTCCAGCAGCAGTGGGTGGCTCGTCCGCCTCCGCTGGGTGCATCCCGCCGTCAGCCTCATCGCCGGAGCCTTCCTGCTCTGGCTGGTCTATTACGGCATACGCTTGGCAGCCAATCGCGGGCTGTCGATCACTGTTGCCGGCCTGCTTCTCATCCAATACGCGCTTGGAGTCGCAGACATCGCTCTCCTCGCCCCCACCTGGATGCAGATGCTCCACCTTCTCGGCGCCGACCTGCTCTGGATCTCTCTCATCGTTCTTGTGGCGCGCCTGTGCGTGCGCCCCATCGGCTGCACCGAGGGTATCTGTTCTCGTTAACATCAGGAGAGCAACGCGCATGAATCCCTCGACCGATGCAATTACGCGAGACACGGCCCTGAGATCAGCCGAGCTGGACGAAAAGCACCAGCGCCTCGCCGCCTTTCTAGATCGCCACAATCTCTCCGCCATCCTGCTCAGCCGTCACGAGAATATTGCCTGGTTCACCGGCGGTCAGGTGGAGGCCCGTGTTGCCGCTGGCTCAGAAACCGCCATCACTTCTCTCCTCGTCACCCACGACGGCCTCCGCTACTACCTCACGCCGAACAACGAAGCACCGCGCCTCGCCGACGAAGAATTCACCGGCCTTGGCTACGAAGCCGTCCACTATCCCTGGTATAAGAGCCCGGCCCCGCTGCTCCATGAACTCGCCGGAGGCACCGCGCTCGGTTCAGATACGTTCATTGCCCACGCCCGGCACGTCAACCTCACCAGCCTGCGCGCGCCGCTCCTGCCCGCGGAAATCGCCCGCGTTCGCACCCTCTCGCGCCAGACCGCCGACGTGACCGCCGCCGTCCTCGAATCGCTTCAACCTGGAATCACCGAGCACGAAATGGCCGCACGCACCGCTGCCGCCCTGCTCGAGCGCGGCATCACACCTACCGTCCTGCTCATGGGCGTCGACGAGCGCATCCGGAAGTACAAGCACGCCGTCCCGCGCCGGGGCGTCCTCGAACGCTACGGCATGGTCAATCTCTGCGCGCGCAAGTGGGGACTGGTCGTCTCCATCACCCGCTTCGTCCACTTCGGAACTGTTCCCGCGGACCTGGCCGCATCCTTCATCGCCGCCGCCCGCATCAATTCCGAACTGCATCGCGCCACCCAGCCCGGCGCATCTTCGGCCCAACTCTTCCAGGTTGCACGCGAAGCATACAAATCCGTCGGAGCCGCTGAAGAAATCGAACTCCACCACCAGGGCGGTCCCTGCGGATACACCGAGCGCGATTGGCTCATTACGCCCACTGGAGAAGAAACCGTCGCCATCCCCCAGGCCTTCGCCTACAACCCCAGCCTGCGCGGAGCCAAAGCCGAAGACACTATCCTCGCCGCCGACAACTCCATCGAAGTCCTCACCGAAACCCCCTCCCTCCCCGTCATCGAGACCGTCCTCGACGACACGACCTACCGATCCGCCGGGGTTCTCCAGCGCTAAGGCTCATCCGGCAAAAGCGGCCTCGATTGCCGCCGCCAACTCGATCCAGTATTGTCGAGCGCAGCATGTCGCAGCCTCAGCACGCGTCCGGCCCCAGCCTTTCTGTCGCCCACAACGTTTCCGTCATCGACCCGGCCCGTCTGATCCGCCGCGTCTTCTGGCGTATCATCCCGTTTCTCTTCCTGCTCTACGTCTGCGCCTATCTCGACCGCGTCAACCTCAGCTTCGCCGCGCTCTCCATGCGCCGGGATCTGGGCTTCTCGGGCACTGTCTACGGAGCCGGAGCCGGCCTCTTCTTCATCAGCTACGCGATTTTCGAAATCCCTGCAAACCTCATCCTTCTGCGCCTCGGCCCGCGCCGCTGGATCGCCATCATCATGGTCGCCTGGGGAATCGTCTCCTCCGCGATGGCCCTCGTCCACACCTCAGCCGGCTTCTATCTCCTCCGTTTCCTCCTGGGAGTAGCCGAGGCCGGATTCTTCCCCGGAATCATCCTCTGCCTCACCCGCTGGTTCCCGTCCGCGCAGCGCGCCCGCGCCTTCGCCTTCTTCATCACCGCCGCCCCTGCAGCCGGAGTCATCGGTGCTCCCGTCTCCACGCTGCTCCTGCGCCTCGACGGCCTTGCTCATCTCGCCGGGTGGAAGTGGCTTTTCATCGGCGAGGGAGTTCCGTCAATCATTCTCGGCATCGTTGTCCTCTTCGTCATCACCGACCATCCCGAAGAAGCCCATTGGCTGTCACACGAAGAGCGCAAATGGCTCATCGCTGAGGTTGCCGCCCACGCGCCGCCTGCAGCTCCCACACACCTTGCTGGAGCCTTCTCGAGCGCCGCCGTTTGGCTTCTCTCTGCCATCTATTTCGCCATGTCGGTAGCCTTTTACGCGCTCACTCTTTGGCTGCCCATTGTCGTCAAGAACCTCACCCATGCCGGCGACCTCCAGGTCATTGCTCTCACCGCAATCCCTTATGGCCTGGCCGTCGTCTCCATGCTTCTCGTCGCGCGCAGCTCCGACCGCACCTCAGAGCGCAAGTGGCATCTCTTCGCCTGTCTCATTGCTGCCGCGCTTGCCTTCATCACCAGCGCCGCCGTCGGCAATCCTATTCTCTCGCTTGCCGTGATTTTCCTCGCTACTGGCTGTATATGGGGAGCCATCGGGCCCTTCTGGACCTTCCCCGCCTTCCTCCTTCGCGGCACCGCCGCCGCTGGAGGCATCGCCTTCATCAACTCCATCGGAGCCCTCGGCGGATTCACCGGCCCCTACATCATGGGCCTCGCCAGCGACCTCACCCACAGCTTCCGTGCCGCACTCCTCGTCACCGGATTGGTCCTCATCCTCGCTGCCCTCGTCGCTTCCCGACTCAAGGCGCCGCGACCCGACGCAGGATAGGATGTTGGTGGAAAGACGATGACGCAAACCCCTCAAGTCGCGATCCTGGGTCCATTGTTGGTTGGCGGAGTCGCCGTCCTCCTTACGATCCTCATCCACGGGATGGCTGTGATGATGGCGGTGAACTTCTTTCGCCGCGAGAGAAGACTTGGCCGCCCGGGTATCAGCTTCCGAGTCGATTTCGCTATTGTCGCGCTGGTACTCTCGTGCGCGTTCATGGCGCACCTCCTTGAAATCGGCCTCTGGGCCGGCTTATTTCTATTCTGTGGAGAATTCCAGGCCCTCGGAACCGCCTACTACTTCTCGGCCGTCAACTACACAACCCTGGGCTACGGCGACATCATCATGTCACCGTCGTGGAAACTTCTGGGCCCGCTCGAAGCAGCGGATGGATGCCTCATGTTCGGCGTTTCGACCGCGATGATCTTCGCCGTGATCCAACGCCTGATTCTGGCCAGGTTCCGGGATCTGAGCGAGTGAGCAATGGTTTAGAAATTCTCCAGCAGCGAGACGTTGGAGCTGTCGGTATGTGCCATAACCGCCAGACGGCGGCCATCGGGAGAAGGCACGGCATACCATATTGCCATGCTCGATCCTTCGAGTACCGTTTTCACTCGTCCCATAAGATCGACTCTTGCAAGTCCCGAGCGAGTTCCCCCCGAACTCCGGCCCATGTAGCCGCCCACCCATATGCTCCTGCTGTCCGGAGCCCAACTGACGCCCATGATGAGCGGCAAACCTGGCAGCTGAATCTCTCGTTTCTTGCCCGTGGCCAAATCAAGCACCTGGAGCCCCGACGGCGCTTCCATCGAGTTTGCCGACTTGGGACTCGCCAGGTATTTGCCATCAGGCGAAAGACTCCACGAGCTTTCCGGTCCGTCATCCGACGGCCTCTTCGCCGCCTGCAGCTCGGTCACCTTTCCTCCCGCCAGATCGAAGCTGAAGAATCTTTGCAGGCCGTGATCGAGCTGGCTGTAGAGGCACAGGGTAGAGGGCAGCCGCGCGCATTGATACCCTCCAATCCCCGGTTCTTCGAGAGTCAGTTCTGAGGGACCGCCGGCGAGCGGAATACGCATGAGCTGCGAGTTGTCCGTCGCCTTGCCCGATGAAGGAAAGACTAGATACAGGGCGCTCAAGCCATCGGGAGTCAGCGCCGGATGGCCCAGATTATCTTTCCCCCCAACCAGTAAATCAGCATGCGTCGCGTCGATCGATTGCCTGAAGATATGGTTCGGTCCATCTCGATTCGAAACGAACAGGACCTCTTTGCTGTCTGGTGTCCAGGTCGACGGCGAGTCCTCCCGGTCATCCAGCGTGAAGCGGCGAAGGGCGCTCAATTTGCCTTGCGCCAGTAATTCCGCCAGGTACACATCCGTCTGGTACTCGCGCCGAAGCAATGCGAGGCGCTTGCCGTCTCTCGTTACGCTGATGTCCGCGATCAGATTCTGATCGTTGGTGATGCGGGAAGCCGGGCCGTTTGGCCGACCTGTGCGCGAATCGAGGTAGACCCCCCAGAGGTTAAAGTTTTGGTCATTCGGCGGAGCCTCCTGTAATACGTAGATCAGCCGTCCACTCTCTGGCCATGCCACGGCTTCGCCAAGTCGAAAATCTGACAGAATCGTTTCGCCTTGCCCCGTCGTAGCATCAAAAACTTCGATTCGCTGGCCAAGTCCACCAGTGGCGAAGCGGTCAGGCATTCTGACACAGGCAAACCTTTTTCCGTCAGGCGACCAGGCGATCGGGCCAAAATGATCTCCACCGCCGTCTACGATCCTGGTGGCGATGTTCTTATCCGTCTCAATCAGCCAGATCTCTTCGTCATCCCACTTCCCTCTGAGGAACGCGATCTTCGACCCGTCCGGTGAAACCCTCGCATGCAAGCCCGCATCCGCCAGCTTCCGCGGAGTCCCGCCCACGACCGATATCTCCCAAAGGCTGGGAGGCTTCTTTTCCAAATCGTCGAAATGCGAGGCGACCAGGTGAACGCCATCCGGAAACCAGCTCTCCGGCATCGCGTCGAATCCCTTCGGCAGAGGCACCGAAACGGTCTCTCCGCTGTCCACCTGTCGCACATAGAGTCCGGTTGGGTCCGAATAAGCTAGATACTTGCCGTCCGGCGAGATCACTCCGCTGGTCAAGGGCGCGTCGTGAGGATTGGCCGTCAACCGCCGCTGGCTGACCATCGCCTGACTCTCTGAGGCACGCCGGCTGGCAACCCAACCAATCCACCTGCCCACTCGGGTCTGGGATAGATACCGATTTTCGACAAGCAGCCATAACGCAGCGAGAATCACTATCAAGGCTGCCACCGCGATCGACGCCTTCAACTTCCAAATGCGTTTCGGCGGATCCTGCGGCAGGATCGGTGTCTCCGTCGCAGCCGGGGGCGCGATCACCGGTGCCTCCAGCGGAGGCTGCTGCAAGACAGGCGGCGTCTCCAGCGGAGCGATCGGCGCGGGGATGGGCCTGCTGGGGCTGAAGACGCGGCCGACCGACTTGCCCCATCTTCAGGCGGCCGCAGCGGCCGGGCAGGCGCATCTCATTCGCCTTTACGACGATTGCCTGCGCAAGCACGGCT
>Ga0209040_10002771_pt1 | contig 13539 bp, 14 predicted proteins | sample BogFormECP12_OM3_FD_188240 | JGI IMG/M metagenome (GOLD analysis project Ga0209040, IMG submission 188240) | Bog forest soil microbial communities from Calvert Island, British Columbia, Canada - ECP12_OM3 (SPAdes) (version 2) | ecosystem: Environmental > Aquatic > Freshwater > Wetlands > Bog ...
GAAGTCGGCGGCAAATCTGCGGCGGATGCTCGAAGGCAGCCAGATTCGCGAATCGCATCGCGAGTGCGGCCGTGTCCAGGACGCGTACTCGCTGCGCTGCATTCCGCAAGTGCACGGCGCGGTGCGGGATACGCTGGCACACTGCCGTGAAGTGTTTGAAACCGAGGCGAATTCCGCGGTGGATAATCCGCTCGTTTTCATCACCGACGCTAAGAATTTCAAAGGCGACGTGATCTCCGGTGGAAACTTTCACGGCGAGCCTCTCGCGTTTGCTTTGGATTTCCTGGGGATCGCGTTGAGCGCGCTCGCCGGCATCAGCGAGCGCAGAATCGAGCGACTGGTAAATCCCGCGCTCAGCGAGGGTTTGCCGCCGTTTCTCGCGCAAGGCGCAGGACTAAATTCAGGTTTCATGATGCCGCAGGTCACGGCGGCAGCGCTGGTTAGCGAGAACAAAGTGCTGGCGCATCCCGCGTCGGTGGATTCGATTACGACTTCGGGCAACAAGGAAGATTACGTTTCCATGGGCATGACGGCGGCGATCAAGCTGAAGCGCATTGTCGAGAACACGCGCAACGTGCTGGCGATTGAAGCCATGGCTGTGGCCCAGGCGATCGATTTCCTGGCCCCGCTGAAAACTTCAAAACGCGGGCAAGCGGCCCACGCGGCGATCCGCTCGGTCTGCCCCACGGTCGACAAAGACCGCGTCATGTACAAAGACTTCGCACGGCTTGCCGAATTAATCGCGAGCGGCAAAGTGGCGGAAGCTCTGCGGTAGCTTTCGTCTCGCGAACTGCCGTTGTCAGGACGCCTTTTTGTCCCCCAACTTCTTCTGCGCCTTCGTACGGACGAAAGCGTAATTCAGCTGCGGCAGTGAATTGTATTCCGCGGCTTTGGTCAGGAACTCCTGCGCTTTCGCGGTGTCGCCTTTGCCTTCGTAAGCCAGGCTCAGGCGATAAAGATTGCGGGGGTCTTGCAGGTTGGCTTGTTCGAGCTCGGCAACGGCCGTGAGGTTGTCCTTCTCGGCGAGTGCAATTCGGCCAGCCAATTCGTGGGCCTGCTCCACTTGCAGCGAATTCTTGCTGGCCTCCGCTCCGCGGCGAAATTCCTCGGCATGAGTCTTGGCCGCTGCGTAGTCTTTCTTTGCTATCGCAATCCCAGCCATGTCGTAGTGGTGCAGGAGGGTCGCGTTGTCTTTAATGTCCTGGGAGAGATTCGAGGTCTGGATCAACTGCAGCGAGCGATCGAACTCGCGCTTGGCCTCGTCGTAGTTCGGCATTTCGACAAGAATGTTGCCTTTGGCCTGAAGGTCGGCGGCCATCGATGCCACGTCGTTCTTCTTTTCCGCGACGGCGAACTCTTTGTCCATGGCTTGCAGCGCCTGATCCATCTTGCCCCGGTCTGCAGCGACTACGGCCATGCCGAAGAATGCGGTCCGAAGTTCGCCATCGTTACGCGCCTGGTCCGCCATCTTTTGCAATTCGGCGGTCGCTTCTTGCGACTTGCCCCGGTACATTTGATCGGCGGCAATCCCGAAGTGTGAAGGGTTAAACTTGGGATCGATCGAAAGGGCTCGGTGATATTGCGTAAGCGAATCGTCGAACCTGCCCATCTTCAGCAGCAACTCGGCGTAAGAGTCGTAAGGGTTGGGATCGTTGGGGATCAGTTCGATGTATTTCTTGAAAGCCTGTTCCGCGTCCGCATAGTCGCCTTGTTGCCGGTAGGCGTAGCCGAGAACGTTATAGGCCGGGGAGTAGCCGGGGGCGAGTTCAGTCGCCTTTTTGTAATGCTCGATCGCCGGCTCCATTTCCTGCTGGCCGAAGTAGTAGTTTGCCAGGCCGAACCGCGCACGCTCGTCGTTCGGGAAGGATGCTACCAGCTTCTCGAGATAATCCTTCTGCTTGGTGACATCGCCATTGGCGCCGGCTTCGTTCGCCAGGATAAGGAGTTTCTCGCCTTCCGAAACCTTGTCAGCCAGGCTCATCGCTCTCTTTTGATGATCGAAGAAATCCTTGGCCGTCACCGCATTCATCGCCAAAGCCAATTCTGCGGAGGCGAAATCCGGATCAAGCGCCACGGCCCTTTCGAAGTGCTGGAGAGATTCCTGCCCCAGAAGCCGGTCGGAAAGGTCACGCCCCAGCAGAAATTCCTTCTTCGCCTCTTCGGACGTTGTGGTGATGGGGATCTTCGCCGTGTCCAATGCGGCGGCGGATACCTCGCTGTCTTTCGACTTGTTACAGGCGATCCCGCCAGCAAGGCTCAACGCCAGAGTAAGAGTCAGTACGAAAAGGGAAAGCTTTCTTGGGTGCATCGAACTACCTCCTTCGAATTTGTGTGGAGAGCGCTTGAGCAAGATCTTGAATGACTGGGGACAAGGAAAGGTCAACCAACTCACCATCCACTGGATAGACCTCGTGCTTTAACTTTGGATAGTGGGAGTGGGACGTATGCCGGGTTTTCCGGGATGGACGCCAAAATCGGCCGGACAAACTATTCGAGGCGGGCAGCAGATACGCGTCCACGTCGCGTGAGGAATGCCGGTGAAGCTATGCGGTCTTCGCGGCGCTGCCGTCCAGCCCGAGCTTGTCTGCAATGCTTTGCAGCGCTGCGATGCAGAAGGCAATGTGTTCGTCCAGGTCCACGCCTAAGGCCGCCGCGCCGGTGATGATGTCGTCGCGATTCACTTTGCGGGCGAAGGCTTTGTCTTTCATCCTTTTTCGCACTGACTTAACATCCACTTCCGCCAGCGATTTCCCGGGCTTGATCAAGGCCACGGCAGTGATGAATCCGGCAAGCTCATCGCAGGCGAAGAGGGCCTTTTCCATAGGCGTATCGCGGGTGACGCCGGAGTACTCGGCGTGCGACATGATGGCTCGCGTGATCACTTCGGGCCAGCCACGCTCCTTCAGGATCGCGTTGCCCTTATAAGGATGGTCATCGAGACTGGGATACTTCTCGTAGTCGAAGTCGTGGATGAGACCGACAATGCCCCACAGGTCTTCTTCGCTCATTCCCTCTAAAGCCCAATATTCTTGGAGGCTGCTTTGCGGCACGCCTGAAGGCGTGCTCTGATACAAACCGCCGAACTTCCCTGAGCAGGCGCGCATGCAAGCCTCCACCGCCAGCGCGTGCTTGCGCAAACTTTCTGACTGAGTGAACTCAGTTAGTAAACACCACGCTGCTTCGCGATCGATCATGTTTTCAGCCCTGTTTCTGCGGGATTTCGCCGTCAAACTTCGGCTTTCGCCAGCAAGATTATCGGCTTTATGCATTTTAACCTTGACTTCCACAGGCTGTGTGCCGCAGATTAGCCCTGCGGTTGGAACCTTCCCCCAATTTTCAGGTTCCTTGTAGTAAGGAGTAGCCGGCTCTGGCACTCCCACAACCCGATGGCTACGACTCTTGCCCCAGTAGATTCTAGGGAAGTCGTCCGTTGCGATCATTGCCTGCTGGTTCAATTCCGTACGGTCAATAACAATTGCCGGCGCTGCCACTCGTCCCTGGACGAGGAACCTGAGCCTGAACCCGTGGTGCTTGCGCCACCAGTAATGATGCCGATGCCCGGTATGGGCCGCGGACATTTGAACCTGGCGACCTCGATCCGTTCGCTGCGCCTGCGTAGCGGGTTGAGCCAGCGGCAGCTGGCGGGACGCATGTCTGTGCCCCGGACCTACGTTTCTAAAATAGAAAACGAAAAAGCTACGCCCACGCTGTCTTCCCTGGAGCGGCTGGCGCGGGCACTGGAGGTGACCGTGCCGGAACTGCTCAGCGGTGGAGAAAAGAACCGCCAGGACGAAATCAGCGAGCTGATGAAAGATCAGTTCATCGCGGAGATTCTGCCGTTCGTTTCGCAACTGAACGGGATGCAGATGTCGAGCATTCTGACCCAGGTGCGGGATTTGACGATGCGGCCGAGACGGACCGCGTAGATTAAAGAAGTTTGGTGTGGGGACAGCCGCCCTCGGCTGTCCGCCGGGCGAAGCCCGGCTCCCACCACAGAGTTTATCCGGGCAAACCTGCCAACTGAACGCCGGGACCAGCCATGGTCCCGGCTTTTTTCTGATTCCGGCGGAGTGAATCCAGAATAGATTCATTGACATCTATCCAGCATGAACCTGGAAGAAGCTGGAAATACTTTGTCTCCACTGCCTGTGCTTGCCGCAGTGAATCAGCCCGGAGCCGGCGAATGGGCGGATGAGCCTCTGCGGGGCGCGGCGCCGCTCGCGAGTTCCGCAACCGGCAACGATTTGCTGCTTGACGCCTACTCGCGGGCGGTGACCGGGGCGGTCGAACGAGTTAGCCCGTCGGTGGTGAACATCGAAGTGCATCAATCTTCTGGCCGCACGCGCTCGGGTGAGCCGCGCGAGCGGCGTGGCGGAGGCTCGGGATTCGTATTTACCCCCGATGGCCTGATTCTGACCAACAGCCACGTCGTGCATGACGCCCGCCGCATCGAGGTGACGATGGCGGACGGACGGCGCATGCCGGCCAGCGCGATCGGCGACGATCCCGCGAGCGACCTCGCCGTGATCCGCATCGATGAGCCGCGAGTGGACGAGCCTGGTCTGACTGCCGCTGCTCTCGGCGATTCACAGCAGCTTCGCGTGGGGCAAGTCGTGATTGCGATTGGTGCGCCTTACGGATTTCAGTCCACGGTGACGGCGGGAGTGGTGAGCGCGCTCGGGCGCTCGCTGCGGTCGTATTCCGGGCGGCTCATCGACGACGTGATCCAGACGGATGCCGCGCTCAACCCCGGCAACTCCGGCGGACCGCTGGTGGATTCCGCGGGCCGCGTGGTCGGAGTGAACACGGCGACGATTCTGCCGGCGCAGGGGATTTGTTTTGCCATCGGCATCAACACGGCGAAGTTCGTGGCCGGCCGCTTGCTGCGCGACGGGCGCATTCGCCGGAGTTATATCGGGGTCTCGGCGCAGACCGTGCCCATCCATCGCCGCGTGGTGCGCTTTTATAATCTGCCCAAAGAAACCGGCGTGGTTGTGATATCGCGGGAAGAGAAGAGCCCGGCGCAGCGCGCAGGCGTGCGCGAGGGCGACGTAATCGTCGCGCTGGAGGGCCACCCGGTGGCCGGAGTCGACGATCTGCACCGCGTGCTCACCGACGTTCGGGTAGGCGTGAGCTGCTCGCTCACCGTGATACGGCATACCGAGAAGCTGGAGTTGCGGATCGTGCCGGAAGAAGCGAAGGCCGCGTAGCGGCGGACGCATTCGTCCGCCGCCCTGCGCTAACCCATGGGGACGTGATCCAAGTCTCGCTTTTTGGACATTGCTCCCCGGTGGCCTTATAATTCGCGCCGCTAGCAATTATGGCGCTCGATTTGATCCCACAGGTTGTCCGGGACAGATACCACATCGAAGAACGCGGGCACGCATGTGCGATCCTCGCGGCGGGCTATCCCAACGAGTTCAAGGATATCGTTGAGTGCCTTGAGGGATTTGCGGTCAGAAAGAGTCATATCTTGACTCCACCGTCGTAGTCAGCCAGAGCATTTAACTCCGCACTGCGTAGCGCATGCGTTTCGCGGGCGAGGCGCCCGCGCTACAGGCACATTGCTTCCCCCTTCCCCGCTGTGGTAGCGTCATCAGTCGGAAGGGGTAGGCCTTGCAGGCAAGAATTCCCGCCGGGCTGGATCGCAAGGAGACCGAAGTCTACCGGCAGCTTGATCCAGAGCGGCTCCCAAGACACATCGCGATCATCATGGACGGCAACGGGCGCTGGGCGAAACGGCGCCACATGCCGCGCGTGGCCGGACATCGCGCCGGAGTCACAGCCGTGCGCTCGACGGTGGAAACGGCGGCGCGCATTGGCATTCACGCGCTCACGCTGTACGCCTTCTCCGAAGAAAATTGGAAGAAGCGGCCCAAAAGCGAAGTCGACTTCCTGATGCGCCTGCTGAGCCGCTACCTGAAGGCGGAAGTCCCCACGCTGAACAAAAACAACATCCGTCTGGAATATATTGGGCGGCAGTACGAACTGCCGGAAGACGTGCAGGAGCGCATGGCCTGGGCCCGCCAGAGTACGGCGCATAACACCGGCACCGTCCTTACGCTGGCGCTGAACTACAGCGCGCGCAGCGAACTGGTGGATGCCTTTCGCTCCATGGTGAATGCAGCCTCGCAGAATGGTGGCTGGGAGCATTTGCGCATCGACGAAGATACGGTCGGCCGCCATCTTTACACCCGTCACCTGCCCGATCCGGACCTGGTGGTGCGGACCTCGGGAGAAATGCGGTTGAGCAATTTCTTGCTGTGGCAGTTGGCCTATGCCGAGATTTATGTGACGCCTACCTTGTGGCCCGATTTCCGGGGGCTGCATTTGCTCCAGGGCATCGCCGAGTATCAGAAGCGGGAGCGGCGCTACGGGGGATTGAACCATGGCGAACACGCTCACTCCGGTGCTGCGGAGGAAACGCCAGCATACCAACCTGAGCCAGAGGCTGAGCCCGAACCTTACTCGCCCGCGACTCACTCAACGGAAAAGCGTCTCCACTCCCAACCTCATGCCTCAAAAGCGACGCGCAAGCGCTAAAGCCGGCGTCCGTGGGGCGTTGCGGCCGTGCTGAAACGCATTGCCACCGCCGTTGTGCTGATTCCAGTTGTGTTGTTGCTGGTGCTGCGCGCGCCGGTGCCAGTGGTGGCTGTGGTAACGGCGGCGATCGCGCTGATCACCATCCAGGAATTTCTGAAGCTGACGGAATCCTATGGCGTTCAACCGCTCACCATCCCCACCTACATCTTCGTGGGATTGTTTTTTCTTCTGCTTGCAGCCAGCGCAGCCGGCGAAGCGCCGCAACTCTCAGCCTTGAAGTTCGTACTCGGGGCGGCATTTGCCTGCGCGCTTGCTCCCTTTCTTTTTCTGACCATCGCAATGCAACGACAAAGACCCCATCTGAGCGGCGCGTATCCTGCCGCGGCAGCCTCGGCCTTCGGCTTCGCCTACATCGCCCTGCCTTTGGGAATGCTGGTGCAGTTGCGCCAGCAGTGGGCCGGAGCGTTCTGGCTGCTCTATCTTCTTCTGATCGTTTGGGCAGGAGATATTTTCGCTTACTTCGTTGGCCGGTCGTTGGGGCGGCACCTGATGGCGCCGCGCATCAGTCCAAAGAAGACCTGGGAGGGTGCGGCGGCCTCGCTGGCGGCAAGCCTCGTGGTTGGAAGCCTGCTGTTCAGCCATGCTCTGCAGATCAGCTCGTTCCTGCTGCGCCTGGGATTAATCCAGCGCCGCGACGGATTGTTTGGACTGGAAAGGCCTGAATTGTGGCCGATCATCCTGCTGACGACTGCGTTGAACATTGCGGCGCAACTTGGCGATCTGGTGGAATCGCTGATCAAACGCGGCGCCGGTGTGAAGGATTCAGGTACGATTCTTCCAGGCCACGGTGGCATGCTCGACCGTATCGATGCGCTGCTTTTTGCCGCGCCGGTGCTGTGGTACTATGCGGTTTGGCGCGCGTTGCAGTAGCCGTTCGAAAATGGCGGACTCGCCCAAACACCCTCCCCTGGTACCTCTTCATCCGGATAGCTCACTGAACGCGGTCAAGCTTGCGCAGTTCGAGAAGCTTTCGACAGAAACTTTGCTGGTCTCGTTGTTACCCGGATCGCAAGGTTGTCTGAAAACACGGCCAGATGGAACTATACTGGATGGACATCACCGAATCTGCGTTCTTCGGGGACGAGGTGTAGATGTTGAAGGTCTTCTTCGGGACATCGTAGTGAAGGATCAAGGGTGAGGATGCGGAAAGAACTCTATTGGCTCCCCGAATCGTGGCCCGGAAGACTGGCAGTGGGCCCTCGTCCTCGCGGCGGAGATTGGCTGAAAGACGATATCGCCATCTGGAGCCGATCCCATATAAATACCGTGCTTTCGCTGCTCACGCCGGACGAGGAAAGAGACTTGGATCTCCGCGATGAACGGGATGAGGTTAAGGCACGCGGCATGAACTTCACTTCGTTTCCCATACCGGACCGCCAGATTCCCCAGTCAGAGGCGAAATGGTCCGAAGTCCTGGAGAATGCGGCCCGCGATCTGTCGAAAGGAAAAAATGTGCTCGTGCACTGCCGGCAGGGAATCGGGCGAAGCGGATTGGCGGCTGCCTGCCTGCTGGTAAGAAAAGGAATGAGCCCGGGAGCAGCGGTTGAGGCAGTCTCGGCGGCGCGCGGCATGCCCATTCCGGAAACAGCGGAGCAGCGAGAGTGGATTGACCATTACGCCGCGGCGTTGACGAGCACGAAGTAAGCAATTCTGCAAGGTTTTGCGAATGCCTATGAAACGCATTGCCATTCTGGGATCGACCGGTTCAATCGGCCGCAGCACGCTGAGCGTGGCCGAATCTTATCCGGAGCGCTTTCAGATCGTAGCGCTGGCTGCTGGCCGCAATCTGGCGGAAGCCTTTGAGCAGGCGCGGCGCTGGCGCCCACGCCTCATGTCGATCGCAGCGGAGCCCGACGCCGAGGTGTTGCGGGCGCGCCTGCGGCAAGCCGGCTTGAGCGAAATCGAAGTGGTTCATGGAGCGGCTGGGACCGTAAGCGTCGCGACCCACGCGGAGGCCGATTTCGTGGTAAGCGCCATCGTTGGCGTGGCCGGGCTCGAGGCCACCTACGAGGCAGTCAAAGCAGGAAAGACGGTCGGAGTGGCCAATAAGGAGTGTCTGGTCGCCGCCGGTGAGTTGATCACCGACGAGGCCCGCAAGCAGGGTAAACCTCTGCTGCCTATCGATAGCGAGCACAACGCCGTACACCAGTGCCTGCGGGGCGGGCGGCGGATGGAGGAAGTGGACCGCATCTGGCTGACCGCCTCCGGTGGCCCATTTCTGCACACGCCGCGCTCGGAGTTCAGCCGCATCACGGTCGAGCAGGCGCTCAACCATCCCACGTGGAAAATGGGCAAGCGTATCACGATTGACTCTGCGACCCTGATGAACAAGGGTTTCGAGGTCATCGAGGCATGCAGATTGTTTCACATTCCACCCTCGAAAGTGGAAGTGATCATCCATCCCCAGTCCACAATTCATTCCATGGTTGAGTTTATCGATGGCAGTATACTTGCTCAGATTTCGGTGACCGACATGCGGCTGCCGATTCTGTACGCCTTGACCTATCCGGAGCGTATTCAATCGGATATGCGCTTCCCGGTCCGCGACTTGAGTCATCTGGACTTCGGCCCGCCAGACATGAGTAAATTCCCTTGTCTACGTTTGGCTTATGAAGCAGCGGAGGCGGGTGGGGCGAAGACGGTAGCGCTCAATGCAGCCGACGAAGTCGCGGTGGCTGCATTTCTCGAAGGCAGCATTGGTTTCGATGAGATTCCCGGCGTCATTGAAGACGCCGTTACAGCATCGAATGCGGGGAAGCTGGAGTCGATTGCCGCTGTGCTTGAAGCCGATGCCGAAGCCCGCCGATATGCACAACAGCGGCTTTCGGGAATAAGAAAGAGAGCCGGGCAGTCGCGGACAACATCTGTGGTGTAGTGGCCGAATCTAATAGGAGAGCGGTTTCGTACCTATTTTATGTCTGATTTTCTAATCTCCGTCGTCGCCGTCGCGGTTGTCCTGGGTTTCATGATTCTGATCCACGAGTTCGGCCACTACGCCGTGGCCAAGTGGCTCGGAGTTCGGGTAGAGGTTTTCTCCATTGGGTTCGGCAAGCGCCTTTTCGGCTTTCGCCGGGGAGATACCGACTACCGCGTCAGTGCAATCCCACTCGGCGGCTACGTGAAGATGAGCGGCGAGAATCCCATGGACGAACGCACCGGCGATCCCGCCGAGTTCATGTCGCACTCCCGCTGGCACCGCTTTCTGATCGCAATCGCTGGCCCCTCGATGAACATTCTGCTGGCCATTTTCCTTCTCACCGCGGTTTACATGGTGCACTACGAGTACCCGGTCTTCCTCGACAAGCCAGCCGTAATCGAAGGGCTAAAGCATGACTCGCCCGCAGCCCGGGCTGGCCTGCAGCCGGGCGACCGGATCGTAAAGGTCGATGGCATTCAGAACCCGACCTGGGAGCAGTTGCAGCCCCGCGTGTGGCTCAGCCCCAATCAGCCACTCACTGTCACCATCCAGCGCGGAGATCAAACCTTCCAGAAGACGATCGTGCCTCAGGCTGTTACTACCTCCGAGGTCGGTTCGGCGGGATGGTATCCCGAGGAGCCCGTCATCGTTGGCCAGCTTGAGAGCAACACCCCCGCGGCCAATGCCGGGCTAAAGGAAGACGACAGAATTGTCGCCATGGACGGTCAGCCGCTGGTTTCGATCGAAGCCATGATCGAGCACCTCCAGCAGACGAAGGACAAGCCCGTCGATCTCACGGTGCTTCGCGGCAATCAGAGTTTAGATTTCCATCTGACTCCGGTGCTGGCGAAAACCGAAGATCCCAAAGAGCAAAGATACCGCCTGGGATTCCTCAACAAGAGCGAGACCAAGGTCACAACTTTACCCTTCGGCCAGGCGTTGAGTCTTTCGCTTGAGACCAACAAAAAATACTCGTTGCTGATTCTGGAGCTGGCAAAGAAGATCGTACAGCGCAAAGTTTCGCTCCGCGCGGTCTCGGGCCCCATCGGCATCGCGCAGGATGCGGGCTACGCGGCGCAGCAAAAGGGCTGGACTCCTCTGCTTGAGTTAACCGCCGGCATCAGCCTCAACCTTGGCATCTTTAACCTGCTGCCCATCCCCATCCTCGACGGTGGCGTCATCCTGTTTCTTCTCATCGAAGGCCTCATGCGGCGCGATGTCAGCCTGCGTATTAAAGAGCGCGTCTACCAGGCGGCGTTCGTCTTCCTGGTGCTGTTCGCCGTTATGGTGATTTACAACGATTTGATGAAGACTTTGCCGGGGCTGATGGATAGATTGCCGTAAGTGGGACCAATCGTATCCGCCCCGACGATGTCTTCCCGCACCAATCCTTATTGATCGCTTTCTCTCACTGAGATACAATGTATCTCAGTGAGGTCCTATGGCTGCGACTGAAATGGTTCACGTGCGGGTGGAGAAACGCATTAAGACACAGGCCGCCAAAACTTTAGCCGCTATGGGACTGTCCGTATCCGATGCTGTGCGAGTACTGTTGACGCGCGTGGCGGCGGAGAAGTCTCTCCCTTTCGAAATAAGAGTTCCTAACGCTACGACAGCGGCGGCAATGGAAGAAGCGCGCAAAGGCGGTTTACCTGCGTTCGGCAGCGTTTCCGAGTTGATGGCCGACTTGAATGCGGAGGATTGAGCCCACCACCGCCTTTCGCCGCGATTTCAAGCGCGAAAAGAAAGGCCCGCATCGGCGAGATATCGACTCCATTGTTTCCGACGTTGCAGCACTATTATCTGAAGATAAGGCTCTACCCCATAGGACCCGTGACCACGAACTCTCCGGCGAGTGGCGTGACCATCGCGAGTGCCACCTCAAGCCCGACCTCTTGCTCATTTACCGAAAATCAGACGCCCACGTTCTGCAACTTGTCCGGATGGGCTCGCACAGCGAACTTTTCGGCTAGAGATGAGCATCCACGCGCAATCCCCTCCGTCCCGGCCCTTGTTCCTACATGCTAAAATAGACCTTCCATGGCTATCGTTCCCCGCAGAAAAACCATCACCACCCTCGTCGGCAACGTCCGCGTTGGCTCCGATGCACCGATTGTGGTGCAGTCGATGACCAACACCGACACCGCGGACATCCCCTCGACCGTTCAGCAGTGCGCCGCGCTGGCCCGCGCCGGGTCGGAGTTGGTTCGGGTCACGGTTAACAACGAAGAGGCCGCGGCCGCCGTTCCTCATATTGTCGAGCAGCTCGACAAGCAGGGGCTGCGCGTGCCCATTATCGGCGACTTCCACTACAACGGCCACGTTCTGCTGACGAAATATCCCGAATGCGCGCGCGATCTGGCGAAGTACCGCATCAATCCCGGCAATGCCAGCATCGGACGCACCGGCGACTCCAATTTCCGCACCATGATCGAAGTGGCGGTGAAGTATCAGAAGCCGGTGCGCATCGGCGTGAACTGGGGATCGCTCGACCAGGTTCTGCTCACCAAAATGATGGACGAGAATTCCCGCCTCGACGACCCCAAAGACGCCCGCGAAGTCACCATGGAAGCGATGGTGGTGAGCGCGCTGAACTCCGCCGATCTGGCGCAAAAATTCGGGTTGCGTCCCGACCAAATTATTCTGAGCGCGAAGGTCAGCGGCGTGCAGGATCTGATCGACGTGTACCGCGCTCTCGCTGCGCGTTGCGACTATCCGCTGCACCTGGGCCTCACCGAAGCAGGAATGGGCGCGAAGGGCGTGGTGGCATCGGCCGCGGCCATGGGCGTTGTTTTGCAGGAAGGCATCGGCGATACCATTCGCGTTTCTCTCACTCCCGCACCCGGCGGTGACCGCACCGAAGAAGTCCGCGTGGCGCAGCAGATTCTGCAATCCATGGGCATTCGCAGCTTCACCCCGCAAGTTACGGCCTGCCCGGGCTGTGGACGCACCACCAGCACCTTCTTCCAGGAAATGGCCGAGCAGATTCAAACTTACCTGCGCGAGCAGATGCCAGCCTGGAAGGGCCGCTACATAGGTGTGGAAGAAATGAAGCTCGCGGTCATGGGCTGCGTGGTCAACGGTCCCGGCGAATCGAAGCACGCCAACATCGGCATCTCCCTGCCGGGAACCTTCGAGGAGCCGAAAGCCCCGGTCTATGTGGATGGACGCCTGTTCACCACGCTCAAAGGCGATCGCATCGTCGCCGAGTTCATCGAGATTCTCGATGAGTACATCGACTCCCACTATGCCGCTAGAGAGCAAAAAGAGGAATTAGCCGCCAGAAACTGAGCTTGGTTCACGAGCTAGCCCTGCCCCTACGAGCTGTCATGCCTTACGAACTGTCATCCCGAGCGAAGCGAGGGATCTTGGTGTTTGCCCGCAGCGGCAACCCCGTAGTGCAGGCAGAAACCCAGATCCCTCGCTTCGCTCGGGACGACATGGGGGTTTAAGTCCCGTCTGATCAGCAGGCAACCGTCCTTCACTGCCCCATCAACAGGAATATGGGATTCTGCGGAAGCTCACCGCTCGGTTGCGTCGCGGCGGGAAGATCGGTGATCACCGTATCCGCCGGAGTGCCGCCGATCGGGTTATTCGTGTTGCTCCCAGAGGTATTGATGACGGCGATGGCACCGGCATCGCACATGCTCACATAAACGTGGCTGCTGTCGATAGCCGAGACTGTGAACACCCTAAAGCGCGTGGCGCCCGGAGTGTAAAGAGTGGGTGAAGCGCAGGAAGACACCGGCGGAACGGCGTACTGGTACTGATTCGTGTTCAGATTCGCCGAGAACGGAGGGTCCGTCAACAGAGTCAGAGTCGGCGCCGAGGGATACTCCAGAGCAAAATTGTTGGCGTCGAACACCGTGAGCCCGGGAATCACGCAGGAGCCAGTTGTCCCTGCCAAGGTATCAGGGCAAGCCGATGCGATGCGATAGCTGGAGACGTAAAACCGGCTGCCATCGGGCAGAGCCGTCACCGAAGTGGGCGTGCAGCCCGAGGGACACGCCGAGTTGGCG
>Ga0209040_10002774_pt1 | contig 13534 bp, 9 predicted proteins | sample BogFormECP12_OM3_FD_188240 | JGI IMG/M metagenome (GOLD analysis project Ga0209040, IMG submission 188240) | Bog forest soil microbial communities from Calvert Island, British Columbia, Canada - ECP12_OM3 (SPAdes) (version 2) | ecosystem: Environmental > Aquatic > Freshwater > Wetlands > Bog ...
CCGGCCGACCTGTCACACCCACCTGCAACAATCAGGCCTCACAACCGGCAAGCACCCGCTCATCCGACCCCGAACCCGCCGCGGGAAAAATCGAGGCTACTGGGGCCAATTCAGGCTGTCACGGCGAAGGCCGGGCATATACGGCGCGAAGCCGATCCCGCCGATCGCCGCAAGTCGATGCTTCGCTTTGAAGGTCACGGGATGGCGGTAGGCCGCGAGTTTTTCGGCCCGCTCGGTGCTCATCTGCGATCTGCTCTGACCGATATGCCGGACACGGATCTTGTTGTTGCTCATCGGGTTTTAACGGCAATAATCGCGGCAATGTCGATGTTTGAAGAAGAGCTTCGAGCGTAGGCCCCAATCACAGCGAAGGGAAGTGGCCGGAGCGGTTCGTCGTGACGGAGGGCCGTGGCAGCGCAACTCGGGCGAGTCAAACGACCCGACGGCTGGACGAAAAAGCGAACAGCGTTTACGTGGAGCCGCACAATCATCTCACGCATCTCACGGTAGCAGAATCAGTTCTTGTCCGACCACCGGAAAACTGCTACGCAGGCAATCAAACCGCCGATACTCCATGCTGTTAGCACAAAGAATATGTGCCAGTGCTCCCAGCTGCCGGCTGGCTCGAAGGCGACCATTTTCGATGGCAGCAATACCGAGCGGAAGCCTTGAGCCATCCATTTGACCGGAAAGATGGAGCCTAGGGTCAACATCCACATCGGTAACGCGGCAAGCGGCACGTATGTGCCCGAGAGGAATTGCAGGCCTACCGCTGGGCCGTTGGTGACAACTGCGGCCGACACCGCGTTACTTGCCAGGTTGCTGATGAAGATGCCTAACAGCGAACAACTGACGATCCCCAGAAGAAACACCCACGTCAGCGTGAACCATCCGAAAACCGTTGTAGGTAGTTGAAGTTCGAAGAAAAGCACCCCTACCGACAGGAGTACGATCGCCTCGGCGAGACTGGCGATGGCAACCAGCAAAATTTTTCCGATGAAGTACGACGATGCGGTCGTTGGCGTCCCACGAAGCCGCCTCAGGGCTCCAGTGTCGCGGTCGGCGGCAATGCTGATGCCAAGGTTGATGAATGATGTCGAGAGAATCCCGTAAGCGAGCATGCTCGACGCGATCACGGTGCCGGTGCTGATTTCGCTGTGGGGCAGTTTCGTGGAAAAGATCGAACCCAGCAGGATACAAATCACAGCCGGCATCGAGAATGTCAGCGCCAACTGCTCAGGCCGACGGTAGAACATCTTCAACTCGGGGACTACTCGCGACAACCCAATACGTAGCGGAGATGGCAGCGGTGACTGCGACTCAGTCAGCCTGTGTTGCGGCGTTGGGGCACAAGCCATGTGGTCGATGTCCGTCATTTCAGGCCGATCAAGTGCAGATAAGCGTCTTCGAGCGTCGGCCGCGAGACTGTCAACTCAGCCAGTTCTGCCCCATCTTTGGACCGCTGTCTGATCAGTTCGGTCGGGTGATCTGTTTCCTCTACATGGACTGCATCTCCCCGCCTCCACCGGACCGTCGCAGCCGAGCTCACGTATCCGATCAAGTTTTGCGGTGAGTCGACTGCCACCACCCTGCCGCCGGCGATGACTGCGACACGGTCGGCCAGGGCCGCGGCTTCGTCGAGGTAGTGGGTAGTCAGCAGGATTGTCGTGCCATCGTCCGCCAATAGCCGGATAAGGTCCCAGAAGCGTCGTCTGGCTTCTGGATCGAACCCAGTCGTCGGTTCGTCGAGAAAGACCAATTTAGGCATGTTGATGATGCCGAGAGCGACGTCGAGCCGACGGCGCTGTCCCCCTGAGAGCGTGCGTACTTTTGAATCGGAAACCGAGCCGAGTGCAACGAGTTCGAGTACCTCCTCGGGGACTCGGGCCGTCCCGTAGCAGTTCGCGAACATGTGCACGGTTTCAGACACTGTGAGCATGCCGGCGTCGCTGGCTTCTTGGAGCACTATCCCGACCTTGGCGCGCCAACTCCTGCCTGCGGTTCCCGGGTCTTCGCCTAGCACGCGCACGTTTCCAGAATCACGCTTTCGGTGACCCTCAAGGATTTCTATGGTCGTCGACTTGCCCGCTCCGTTGGGCCCGAGGATTGCGAATATCTCGCCATAGTCGACATCGAGGTCTAAATCCCGCACCGCCTGTAACTGCCCGTAAGACTTTGACAGCCCTCGGACGATCACCGCGGGCGATTGATCCGCCTGCCTCACTGCCATCGCCGGACCGTTCTGTGCGCGCAGTCCATCGTCCCCATTGCTTCGCGTAGCAAGCTATGCAGGAAGCGAGGGTGCGGTACGGAATTCACGAGTGCGCCTCCCCTGCTTCCTGCTCGATAGGTTGTCTCTCAAGTTCGGCCAGCACGTCCCGCAGCTCGGCCTCAGATAACTGTTCAATCAGGCGGTCGACGTTGTCATCGGCTGGGGCGGGCTCTGATCGCTGTTCGGTGACCGCGGCGGGGTCGTCGTCGGCTAATCGAAGGTCGGCGAGTATTCGCCCGGCCAGTGAATTGACGGTGACGCCTCTGAGTAGTTCTAGCAGCGGAAGATCAATCGCGAACATCGCATTGATCCGAATTCTGAAATCCATCGCCATCAGTGAGTCCAAGCCAAGGTCGTCGAGGGCGTCGTCGGATCCGATGTCGCTAACGGCGAGCTCAAAGACCGCGGCAACGATTTGCCGAACATGGCTTGTGACAACGTCGAGCCTGTCAGCTTCCGGGCATCCCGAGAGCAACTCAAGTATCGACGATGCTGCATCGGTGGGATCGGGCGAATTCTCGGCTGTTCCCAGTTCGGAAAACATCGGTGGCAGCTGTCCGCCGAGCCCGACGCGGCGGGCCTGCATCCAGTCGGCGCTGATAGCGATGACGTTGGGTGTCTTTTGATTGATAAGCCGATCGAGGATGCCGGTGCCCGCTGCGGGCGTAATGAGCTCGATTCCCCGTTGCGCGTAAATTTTCTCCAGCTTAAGTTTCTCGACCATTCCCACCGACCATGGGCCCCACCCGATCGTGAGAGCAGGCAGACCCTGGGCCTGTCGATAATGCGCGAAGACGTCGAGGAATGCGTTGGCGGCGGCATAGTTGCCTTGACCAGGCGAGGCGATGACCGACCCTGCGGACCCGAACATGACGAAGAATTCCAGATCGTGTCCTTTGAACGTGTTGTGCAGCACGCGAGCACCGCTGATTTTCGGAGCCATGACTTCGGTAAACTCGGCTTCGGTCATGTTCACAAGAAGTCGGTCGTCGACAGATCCAGCGGCGTGGACGACTCCGCGTACCGGTCGGCCTCCTGCTCGGATGTGGTTACTCAACCAATTTTTCACCTGATCGCCGTCGGTGACATCGACAGTGGCGGTGGTTACTTCAGCGCCGAGGTGTTCGATCTTTCGGATCGCGCTGACGGTGGCGTGATGCTCGTCGTCGTGAGGTAGCAGCGACCAGCGGTCTCTCGGCGAGATCTGGCTTCGGCAGAGCAGTGCAATATGACGTGCCCCGCGTTCTGCGAGGTACGTGGCTACGATGCGGCCAAGCGCTCCGGCCCCACCGGTCACAACGTAGGTCGCGTCGGGGGTGAGTTTGGTCGGGAAAGCCGTCGTCAAGCTCCTGCTCGGGCGAAGCCGCGGAACGAATGTGTCGTGGCCGCGGATGGCGATCTGATCCTCGGCGTCGTCAGCGAGAATGTGCTCGCAGATACGCACAGCAGTCTCAGCGCGGTCGTCGGCGTCGTCGATGTCGATCAGCCCGCCCCATCGATCGACGAATTCCTGGTGGCCGATGACTCGGCCCAGCCCCCATATGGCGGCCTGTTCGACGGCAAGTGCTTCGGTTCCAAGAGCCGGTTGCGCGTTGGCGGTAACCAAGTAGAGGCGGGGCTGGACACTGTCGCGGTCCGCCAAGGCCTTTGCAAGATGCAGGATCGTGAAGACACCTATCTGGTCGTTCATTTCGGCGGCGTCTATATCCGCGCGCTGAGCATCGCGGCCTTCGTGCTCGGTTGGTTCTGAAAGGCGTGAGTGGTCGACAGGCTCGGCGCAAATGTCCAACGGCCAGCAGTTGACGATGCCAGCGAGGCTGTCTTCTTTGTCGAGGTGCGCGTCGAGCAGCTGGTGTAGTTGCCGGGGCTGCCCCGGGTTAAGCGCGTACCCGTCGTCGATTTCTGTTAACGCGGTGACGGGCTGATGGACGACCGTTCGGACACGGTGGCCGCTGCGGCGCAGTTGCTCCGCGATCATTGCCCCCACACCGGTGGCCTCAACGAAGATGAGCCAGGACAAGCCGTCTGGTGAAATCGCCGTCCCACGCTGATCGTGGTGAATCTGGGAGTGTGCGACCCATTCAATCTCATACAGCCCCTTGTCCACCCGTTCGGCGGACAGGCGAGATGACGCGGTCAGTGATCGCAACGTGAAGCCGGTGAACGTGGCGAGCGGCTCTCCGTCGTCGCCGGTGATCGTGATGTTGCTTTCGGTCTCGTCTTTGGTGGCCGACACCACACAGACGTGGGCGGTCATGTTTTCTTCGGGCGCGCGATAGATGGCGCTTTGCCGGATTCGAGTGGGAAGGTAGGGGCTTTCGTCTGCGTCACGTCCGACAAACGTTGTGCCAATGAGTGTTTGGAAGGCACCGTCGATGAGCGCTGGGTGGAATCGGTATCGATCAAGTTCGTCGGTGATCTGTGCAGGAATGGCGATGTGAGCGACCGCCCAGCCATCTCCTGACGTGATACCGGTGATGGTCTGGAATGCGTCACCGTACGCGAACCCGACGGCTCGGGTGCGGGCGTAGAACTCACCGCCGTCAATCGCGGTGACCTGTTCCGCGCCGCGTTGAGTATCGCCGTGGTCGGGCGGCCTTGACAGTGTGTTGAGTTCCGCGGTCGCCGTTATCGTCCACGTCAAGTCACCCGCAGCTGTAGCTGCGAACGCGGCGAATTCTAAAGTGCCCGTGTCCCGGTTGAGCGTGGTCCTCAGCACGGGGTCGCAGGTGTCGTCGAGGATCAGGGCGCGATGAAGCGTCAGGTTGTCCACACTGTAGTTGGTTGATCCGTAGATGGCTTTCCCAGCGGCCAGGGCCATCTCGATGTAGACCGCCCCGGGTACAAGAGTGCTTCCAAGGACTTGGTGATCGGCGAGGAAGGGGGCTATGGCCGTGCTTAACTCGACTTCCCAGGTCGGATGCACGGCGCTCACCGGTTGGCCCAGCAGCGAATGCACGGGTTTGTAATGTAAGTCCTCGGCCGCTTCCTGGGTTTCGTTCCAGAAACGCCTTGATTGCCAAGGGTACAACGGAAGCTTCAGCAGTTGTGCCTTCTTGCGGGGGTATAGCGCGTCCCATGCGATCGGGTGGCCGTGGCAGTGCAGTGCGCCAACGCAGTTCATCAGCGTACGACCATCGTCGTCATTGCGTCGCTGGCTCGCCAAGGCGACAACGTCGGTCTTTTGGGTTCCGGCGATTTCGATAATCGATGCCCCGAGAACGGGATGTGGGCTCAGCTCGACGAAGTGGGTATATCCATCATCGATCATCCGGCGGACGGTGGGTTCGAAAAGCACTGTAGTGCGGGTATTTTGCCACCAGTAGTCGGCGCCGGCAGGGTATCCGTTCAACCGTTCGCCGGTGACCGTGGAGTACAACGGGATCGTCGCCGCACCGGGCGATAGCCACTCCAACGCGCTGTAGAGGTCATCTTTCACCGTGTCCATGTAGTGGGTGTGGTACGGCACCTTCACGGCGAGAAACCGATTGAAGATCTCGAGCTTCTCTAGTTGGCGGGCGATGTCGTCAAGGGCGTCGCTATCGCCGGCGACAGTCACCGCCGACGGGCTGTTGATCGCGGCGATCGAAACACTTCGCCCGATTTCATCGACTGTTCTGTCATCGATCGTCCGCATGAACGACTCGGCGCTCAGACCGACGGCGAGCATGCGGCCCAGTCCGCTTGTGCGTTGCTGCAGGCAACTTCGGTGGTAAATCACATGAATCGCTTGCTCAAAGGTGAGGACACCGGCGAGATAGTGGGCGGCCACCTCACCGGCGCTGTGTCCAGTCACCGCGTCGGGGTTGATGCCGAACTGTTTGAGCTGTGCGGCGAGTGCTATCTGAATGGCGAAGTTGGCCGGTTGCGCTACATCTGTCTCAGCCATCCGAGAGCGGGTTTCATCGGTTCGAAGCTCGTCGACCAAAGACCAGTTCGTGTAACGGGACAGCTCGCGATCACTTCGCAGGATGCTCTCGGTGAAAGCGGGATAGACGTCAAGCAGTCCCCGGCACATTTTCCACCATTGCGGGCCCATGCCAGTACAGACGAATGCCAACTTAGGCACCGTCGGGTTTGTGCGGCCCGCGGGGATCGCCCCTTCGTCGGCGAGGGCTTGAAGTTGTTCTCGCGCATCGGTAATGCTGTCTGCGACGAGCGTACGGCGATAGCTCAGATGAGAGCGGCGCTGACTGAGGGTGTAGCCAAAGTCGAGGAGTGTGACGTCGGGGTGCGCGCCCAAGTGCTCAGCCAACTGGTGGGCCGTCGCCGTCAACGCTTCCTCGGTGCGCGCCGAGATCGGCAAGACGGCCAGCGGCAGCAGCTGACAACGGTTCGGAGCGGTCACCCGGACCGGGGCGGGGGGCTCAGCGAGCACGACGTGGGCATTGGTGCCGCCGAAACCAAACGAGTTGACCCCTGCAATGCGTCGCTTGCTGTCGGGAAAGGGGCGACCGGTTCGTGGAATGTTAATACTCCAGTCCCCTAGAGGAATCTGACCGCTGAGGTTTTTCAGATGCAGGTTCGCTGGGATGTACCCGTGTTTGAGCACTAACGCTGTTTTGATCAGTCCGGCCACCCCCGCGCCGGCTTCGAGGTGGCCGATGTTGGTTTTGACCGATCCGATCAGCAGTGGATTTGTAGCTGCCCGTTGTGACGCGAGCGCATTGGCCAGAGCCCGGACCTCGACGGGGTCACCGACAGGAGTTCCGGTGCCGTGCGCCTCCACATACCCGACTTCGTTGGGGTGAACGCCCGCTCGTCGTAGGGCTGTTGTAATCGCTGCTTCTTGCGCTTCGGCGCTGGGTACGGTGATGCTGTCAGTGTGACCGTCTTGTGACACCGCGCTGCCAAGAATCTGAGCGTAGATGTCATCGCCATCGCGTAGCGCCTGCTCGAGAGGTTTGATGACGACGACCGCGCCACCTTCTCCCCGTGCGTAACCGTCAGCGGACTCGTCGAACGCCTTGCATCGGCCATCTGGACTGAGGAATCCGCTCTTTGATTCCGCGATCGCGGTGTTGGGGCCGATCATGATGTTGACCCCACCGGCAAGTGCAAGCGCGCATTCGCCATTCCAGATGCTCTGCGCTGCAAGGTGTACCGCGACGAGCGAGCTTGAGCAGGCCGTGTCGATTGTCATGCTCGGTCCGTGGAAATCAAACGCAAACGAGATCCGGTTCGCCAGCATGGTCATCATCATTCCTGTGGCGGAATGGGTTTTGAGTCGATAACGGCTGGTGCGACCTTGATTTTGCAAGAGTTGGTAGTCGAGGGTGAAACCGCCGATGAACACACCGACGTCGGTGCCAGCGAGACCGTCCGCGGATATTCCGCCGTCTTCCAAAGCTTCCCACGTGGTCCGCAGCAAAAGGCGCTGCTGCGGATCGAGCAAGTTGGCCTCTCGGGGGGAGATACCGAAAAATTGAGGGTCGAATTGATCGATCTCACTGAGGAACCCGCCTCGACGAGTAATCATTTTGCCGAGTTTTGCCGGGTTCGGGTCGTAGTATCGTGCCGCGTTCCAACGTGTTTCAGGGACTATCCGCGTGGCATCGGTTTCACTACACAGCAAATTCCAGTAGCTCTCCGAGGTATGGGCACCGCCCGGAAAGTGGCACCCAATACCGACGATCGCCAAGGGCTCGCGAGGGCCGTGTTCGGCAAGCATTTTCGTCCTTTCGCCCTAACAACCTGGCGTCAGTCCACTGGGGAGCGCAGCCAAGAGTGCGTTTCGCGATCTAGCGATGAGGAGGCCGGGGCGTGTTGATGGCGACGTGATTCGCGCCCCCGCGACGAAGACCATGCCGGTTTCCGGGTTCGTCGCGCCGATGGCGACGTCTTCGGTTCCCCTGGCACGTAGCAACGAGAATCGCGGCCGTCGCTTCGACTGCGAACTCGGACGTGTCGCAGGGCTATAGATCGCCGCGTCGTTTCGGCAGGAGGGCTGCCATACATTCGGTGTTCGCCAACGTGGCGATTCTTCTCGTCGACCGCTTCGACAGGCCCGGTAGCAGGGTATGCAACAACGACTACAGAGCCGGCCCGAGGCTGCACAAGCGGCCGCCGATCGTTCCGACGACATCTTGTGGCCAGGCACTGGCCAGCATGAATCCTGTAGCTTTTCAACTGAATTCGAGTGCAGGTGTGGCGCCGAGAATCCACTCTTGGCTGATCGGGCTGATGGTTTGCTCGTGGCGGTAGATGGATCGGAGTTCTCGCAAAAAGGATTCTCGTTGCCACGCCTGCACCTGCCGCATGACATCGTCTTCGGAAAACGTGCGACATTTTTCCGTGAGTACGATCTCGATCAGCTGGCCCGCCAACTGATGCAGCAGCCGGACATTCGCGTCGAATTGTGCGGTGAACTCAACGGCTTTCCCCATCATCGCGGTGTGCAGCGTCACCATGAAGTTCAACGGCGAGTAGAGATCGACAAATTGTGCTGCGGGACGCGCGCTCTCGACTGAAGCCCATTCTCGGAAGAATTGTTGCATGCGGTTACTGAGCTCGATGAGACCCTGCAGGTGTGGCACCACCTCAGGGTCGTCGGCGACAGTGACAAACCGACCGTTGCTGTAGAGAAAACCTAGAAAGCCCCAATAAAACGCGATGTCCCAGATCACTTTGGCCGACATGACAGCAGGCGAGCCCATGAGACTGTATTGGTTGCAGTACACGTTCAGCCACATGTCGGTAAGGGAGCGAAAGAGAGAATCGCTTATCCCAGACCGTGCCACGACATCTTCACCGTCGAGTTGACGGGTAATCATGTCGGTGATGAGGCCATTGCCGATTGCGATGAGGTCCAGTCCCGATGAATACAGGGGATCCAGGAAGATTCCGGAATCCCCTGTGAGACACCAACGGTCACGGGCGTCGTACACCTTCGTGGCGCTGTGACTGTAGTGTTTCATCACCCTGAAGTCCTTGATCAGGTGTTCGTGCTCTGCCAGGACCGCAGCGCACTGCGGTTCGTACTCGCAGAGCCACGATTGCGCTTTGGCGAGCGTGTTGAACCGGTCGAACGCATGGTATGCAGGGTCGGCAACGATGCCGACGCTGGTGGATCCGGATGCAAGCCGGATCAGCCAAACCCAATAACCCTCACCCATCAAGTGGTTGGTGGACAGCGCACGGTCGCCCTCGACGAGGCGCGCCTTCCAACTCGGGTCATCGCTCCACTGGCCGATGTTGATTTCAACCGCGACACGCAACCACACAGCATTGCAGTCGTGGTCATTGGTGCGCTTCAGGCCCAACTGTCGGGGCAGCGTCCGGTTCCGCCCTGATGCATCGACGACCCAACGAGCCGTCGTGTGAGTGGTTGTGCTACCGCGCTGAACGGAAAGAGTGTGTGGGCGATCCCCGAGACCGAATTCGACGGATCGGACTCGGCCAGAGGTGATTTCTACACCTCCCGACAGGCAACGTCGGTTGAGCTCGTTCTCCAGCCTGCCGCGGTCGATTTGATAGGTCACCTGAGGTGTAAATGACGAGCTGCCCAGTTCCGTCCGTTGGGCGATATCGGTGTTCCCGCCGTGTGAGAAAAACATTCGCAACCCCATTTTGCGGATCTGCGAAGTGTGCAAATGTTCGGCCAGTCCAAGGCGATCCCGCAGGTAGTGCGCGGCAATCTCGACCGTCGACTCGCCGACCGTATGGGTGATCTCAGGCACCGGGTGAGCAGTTGGCTCGATGATGAGAATCCGCGTTCGCGGCCGCACGCGGCGAATCTCTAGCGCCAGAGTGAGGGCCGCCACCCCGCCTCCAACGATCGTGACATCGTGATCCGGGCCGGCGGTTTCGGCATCCAGCAGGTGCGTCTTTATTTTCTGCGCCAAGGCCTGCCGTGCCTCGAAGCTCAGTTGCGACAGCTCCGTTTGAACGTCCACACATGCACCTCCTTCTAGTCAGATAGACGCGGTTACTTAATATTTAAGGACGCTACACTAACTCCGGTCTCTGGCAAGCGGAGAACTGCAGAGCCAGGCTGCCCAAGGTTCCGGCAGAAGGGTTGATGAGACATGTGCCTAGTCGTCAACGGCATTCCGCGCAAGGACTCCGGGGATGCTGCCGATCTGTGCGGATGGACCTGGCTCCCCGGACTGCCGGTCCCGCCCAACGACGAAATCGACCGAAGCTACCGGCCTCTCAACCCATCCGTGCCTTAAGCCTTAGGACCTAACCCATGCCCACAGCAACTGCTGTCCATTTCTTCCTCGAACTGGCCGTCATTCTCGGAACTTGCCGGTTCGTAGGGCTAGCGTCACCACGTCTCGGACAACCGCAAGTCGTCGGCGAAATGGTTGCCGGCGTACTTCTTGGGCCCTCACTGCTAGGCCGCATAGCACCCGACGTACAACATCACTTATTTCCCGCAGGACCAGCAAACATCGTGCTTTACACCACGGCGCAGATCGGCCTGGTGCTTTACATGTTTCTCATCGGCCTCAACTTCGACGTCAACCTGATCAAACATCGTGTCAGCACTGCGGCTGCGGTATCGGCAGCAGGCATCCTCACGCCGCTCGCTCTGGGAGCGCTCGTCGCTGTGCCCCTGTCAGCAGGCGGAATCTATTTCGACAAAAGCGTCACACTCGTCATGGCAATGATGTTCCTAGGCGCGTCGATCGCGACTACCGCATTTCCCATGCTCGCCCGAATCATCTACGAACGACAGCTTTCCGGAACGTCTTTGGGCACGCTCGCGTTGGCGTGTGGCGCAACTGACGATGCGCTGTCTTGGTGCATCCTGGCAACGGTGCTCGCCGTTCACCGTGGTAACGCCGCCTTGGCCGCTACAGCAATAGTCGGCGGAATCTTGTACGCGCTGCTGCTCCTAACAATCGGACGCAGAGCTTTGCATGTCCTCGGTACGATATCCGAACGCCGAAACACGATCACCGCACCAGTGCTGAGCACAGTACTGATTCTGCTGATGACATGCGCCTGGTTCACCGACAGCATTGGTATCTACGCTATATTTGGCGCATTCATCCTCGGTGTCGCCATGCCGTCCGGCTTCTTCGCGCAACACCTCACCACGAGGCTCGAACCACTCGTAACCACGTTTCTGCTACCACTATTCTTCGTCTACTCAGGGCTGAACACCCAGATCGGCCTCGTGAACAGCCCAACGCTGTGGGCGGTGACCCTGGGGATACTCACAGTCTCGATCGCAGGGAAAGGAATCGCGTGCACGTTAGCTGCGCGGCTGAAAAAAGTCCCCCTCCGCGAATCTGTCGCGCTGGGATCATTGATGAATGCCCGCGGACTAATTGAACTCATTCTGCTCAACATCGGACTTGAAGCCGGCATCATCACTCCTACGCTCTTCAGCATGCTGGTCTTGGTAGCCATCGTCACCACACTGATGGCCACACCGATATTCGAGCTCGTTTATGGACGACACTTAAAGATGTCGCAGAACAGCCGGATGGGGTCAGGCCACGCGGGGACATACCCCCATGGGACGTTGACCGAATCCGCCGACGTTTCCCCCGCACGAACCTGACGCGTGTGGTCGTCGCGCCCTGAATCCAGAGGTCTCGCCGGGCGACCGAACTGGGGGACCTCCCACGGCGACATCGCGGACATGGTCGGCTCCCACGCCAATGCCGTCGGCGCTGTTCTTCGAGCCATGCCGATCCCGAACGCGCATCGCATCCTCAACGCGAAAGGGCAGCGATCAGCCGGATTCGCGTTCCCCGTCGGGCAAACAGATGATCCGGTGGAGTTGTTGAAGAAGGTATCCGATTTTCGAACGGCCGTGTCGATCCCCAGCAGCGATGGCACCCAACCGACGAGTAATGGCTCGCGTCGTCAGTCGAAAGGACTCACCAGCACGTTCTCTGTGGAGCTGCCGGGAATCGAACCTGTCGCTCTACCAGGGCTGTTGCTTCCTGAACTGCCGGTTCGTTCCGATTCGGCCCAGTTCAGTACAACTCGTTACCTGCGGTTTCGTTCTCGGGCGTTGACGGCGTCAAGAGCATCAGCCGCTCTTGTTGCCGCTGGCGTCTTCGTGAGCGCAACCGTCTACGCCTCGTCCGATCGCCTGATCTGCGACGAACGGTCAAAGAGATCGCACCCGGATCCCAGCCATGCGACAGTTCCCCGATGACGAGAACTGTCGCCGTGATCGGGGCTGGACCCGGCGGGCTGATCGCGGCGCGCTGGCTGCTCTCGCAAGGATTCGAACCGACGATCTTCGAGCAGGGACCGAAGCTGGGCGGCCAGTGGACGGGACTCGTTGGCCGAAGCGGCGTTTGGCCGGCCATGCACACTAACACCAGTCGCATCATGACTGCCTTTAGCGACCTGGAGAACGACAGCGACCTCGTCTACCCATCAAACCGCGAGATTCTCGACTACTTGCATCGCTATGCCGACACCTTCGGCCTTACGTCACGCATCCGGTTCGACAATCGTGTCGAACTCCTCAGGCGAGACGATGCCGAATGGCTCGTCGGTCACGCCGGCATAGAGGAGAGCTTCGAACGAGTGGTCGTGGCGAGTGGCAGATTCCATGTCCCCGCCATCCCCCCTGTGCCGGGGCTCGACACGTTCGCAGGCTCGGCCGGAGCGATCTCCACCTACCACTACAGAGGGCCCGCTCCATATCAGAGCAAACGGGTTCTCGTGGCAGGCTGCGCTATCAGCGCCCTCGAGATCGCCGCGGAACTCGCCCAGCTCGGCGCAGCACGCGTTGTAGTAACTCAGCGGCGACAGAGGTACGTCCTACCGAAGTTCGCCGGCGGAGTCCCGTCCGATCACCGGATCTTCACGCGATACGGAACCCTCGCGAGCGAGACTCTCCCAGCAGCCGAGATCGACCGGCAGCTGAAGGAGAACGTGGTCGAGGCTGGAGGAAGTCCAGAGCAGTACGGCGCACCGGCGCCCGACCCGTCGCTTTTCGCTGCCGGGATCACCCTCAACCAGCAGTACCTGCCGCTCGTGGCCGAGGGACGAATTACGGTGTGTCCCTGGATGAAATCCATCGCGGATGCGACCGTGACGTTCGCCGACGGGCATGCCGAGGAGTTCGACGGGATTGTGCTCGGCACTGGGTTCGATCTGTGCCTACCGTTTCTGAGTGAAGACATCCGGGCCATCGTCGACCTCGACGCAGTGCACCTAGACGCCGACCGCTACACGTTCCATCCTGACCTCCCCGGGCTGGCCTTCATGGGCATGTGGGACCAGTCGGGCGGATACTTTGTGCCGCTAGAACTTCAGGCCAGGTGGATCGCATACACGTGG
>Ga0209040_10002775_pt1 | contig 13533 bp, 11 predicted proteins | sample BogFormECP12_OM3_FD_188240 | JGI IMG/M metagenome (GOLD analysis project Ga0209040, IMG submission 188240) | Bog forest soil microbial communities from Calvert Island, British Columbia, Canada - ECP12_OM3 (SPAdes) (version 2) | ecosystem: Environmental > Aquatic > Freshwater > Wetlands > Bog ...
GGAGAGGATCTCGAGCGATTTGAGCGCGAGGGACGGCTCGCGTTTTCGCGCCTCGCGCCAGTCGGCCTCGCCGCGTTCGATGAGGTCCGCAGTCGTCGGATAGTCGCCGAGGAGCGGCGCGACGCCATCTTGCAAGACGACGCCCCAGTGCGGGACGGAGCCTTTTTCGAAGCGAACGAGATTAGTGGGCATGATCTTGACCTTCTCTCCGGAAACGGCGCTCAGCGCGGAGCCGGCGCGGCATTTGTCGCATCGGTCATTGCGAAAACGCGCTCGACGATCGCGTGCGCCTCGCCCGAGTCGACGCCGACCGCACGCAAGATCGCCTCGACCGCGTCCGTGTAGCGGACCGCGAAGGCCCGGAATGGAACCCATCGTTTGCAGGTGAACCAAAGATTGCCGGACGGGTGGCGCACAATCCACATCTTCGCTTTCATTTTTCAGTCTCCTTCCGTTGTTATGCGACGTTGCATGTACCTGACAGCATGCCGGGCTCAAAGGTGAAGTTTGTGCCGAACGCGCGGGCCAGCCGGCGCATTGCGGTGTTTTCCGGCAACACGTCCATCTTGACGGCGGCAAGGTGAGCGGCGCGCGCGGCCTCGAGGACACGGGCGAATAAGCGTTTACCCAGGCCCTGCTGGCGATAGGCGCCATCGACGGAAAACGCCACTTCGGAATCGAACAATTCGGCGACTGCGCACAAGTGATCGTCATCGAAGGCGCCGTAAACGGTAGCGCATGCTAAGCAGTGCGCCGCATGGTTGGACACAGCGCCGTCGGACATGCCGCGAAAGCGCATATGACGCGCGGCCTTGTCGAGGTGCAACAGGTGACTGTTGAGCGCGTCGGCGTCTGACGGCTCAAGCTGACGAATGGTGATTGGAACTCGCGAAAAGGCGCGCGCGAGCTTGTGAGGGCCGCGCTGGGCATGCTCTTTACGAATCCTCTCTCTGGAAACGGCGCTCAACGCAGCGCCCGAGCGGCGGTTGTCGAACTGGGCAGGTCAAGAACGCGCTCGACGATCGCGTGCGCCTCATCCGACACGACGCCGAGCGCACGCAGGATCGCCTCGACCGCGGCGGGCGCATCTGAAGGCGACAGGCGGCGCTCGCCCGCCGCGCGCATCGTCTGAAGCACGATGCCGGTCACGACATCGAAAGCCAGCTCCGGCGTGATCGCGCCAAGGCGTCCCTTGGCCGCAGCCTGCCGCAAATCCTCGGTCATTTTCGTCCGCGCGGCGACCGCGACAGTCGGCAAGGCCCAGGCGCCGCGGGCCACCAGACAGCCCCATGCCGGGTCGCGCAGCGCCTCGCGGATGAACGCGGCGCAGCCGGCGGCGACGCGCTCGATCGGATCGGCCAATCTGAGCCGAAACGGCTGCAACAGATCATCGAACGTCTGCGCCAATTCGCCGGCGATTGCGGCTTGCAAGTCCGTGAGGTGGTCGAAATGCACATAGAACGTGCCCTTCGCCACACCGGCTTCGTTCACGAGATCGTCGATGGTGACCGACTCGACGGCCCGCTCCGAATAGAGCGCACGCGCCGCCTGCATCAGTTGCGCACGCGTCTTGGCGCGCCGGTCGCGCCCGATCTCAGCGCGCCGGGCGAGGTCGATTTTGGCCATGGGTTCCTCTTTTTTCAAATCGACGCATTTTTCATATTGACTATTTAGTCGAAATGACTGAATAAGTCAAATATGGAATTTGATCCGGCTTTGGCCGGGTTTGGGAGGACCAAAAATGCTCATGGAGTCCAGTGTCAATTTCGCCCTGCCGTCGGACTGCGAGGTCGCAATCATCGGCGCCGGCCCGGTCGGCCTCATGATCGCCAATCTGCTTGGCGCGTCCGGGGTCGAGGCCATCGTTCTCGAACGAAACCCCACACTGCTCGGGCTGCCGCGGGCGATCGCCTACGACGCCGAGACCTTGCGGCTGTTCACTCAGATCGGGCTGTTCGATTCGATCGCTTCGGGGCTGATCCCGGACCCGCAGGTCGTCTATTTGAACGCGCGCGGCCGCATGCTCATGGAGATGAAGCCGCCGCAAAGCCCCTTTGGACACTCCCCGCTCGGCACCTTCTATCAGCCGAGCTTCGAGCGGGCACTGCTCGACGGCCTGGCGCGGTTCAAGACCGTTCGCGCGGCGTTCGCCCATAACGTGACCGACCTGGACCAGGATGCGTCCGGCGTCACGCTCAGCGTTGCGACGCCGAACGGCGAGCAGCGTCTCCGGGCCAAATTCGTCGTCGCGTGCGACGGGGGCGCCAGCGCGACGCGCGACAAGATCGGTGCGCGCATGCTCGGCTCGACCTATATGGAGCGCTGGCTGGTGGTCGACGCCCGCATCGAAAATCACGGCGTCGACAGGATCACCTTCCGTTGCGATCCGCGGCGACCCACGGTGCAGCTGCCTGCGGTGGGCTCGCGCGTCCGCTGGGAATTCATGCAATTGCCCGGCGAAAACGCCGACGACCTGTTGCGCGACGAGAGGATCCGCGCCCTGCTGGCGCCTTTCGTCGACTGGGCCGACGTCGAGATCGAGCGAAAGACCGTTTATGCCTTTCACGCGCGCGTCGCCGATCGCTGGCGCAACGGGCGAATCTTCCTTGCGGGCGACGCCGCCCACATGATGCCGCCTTTTGCCGGCCAGGGCATGAACGGCGGCATGAAGGACGCGGTCAATCTGTCGTGGAAACTGGCCGCGGTCCTTGCCGGAAACGCGCCCGCGGACATTCTCGGCAGCTACGAAACGGAACGCGCGGACCACGTCCGGTCGATGGTCAAACTGTCCCGCCGGCTCGGCGCGGTGATCATGCCCACCAACCGGGCGATCGCGAGCCTGCGCGACGCCGCCTTCGCCTGCCTCAATCTCTCGAGCGGTTTCCGCTCGTTCATACGCCGGGGCGGCGTGTTGCCGCCGCCGCACATCTCCCGCAGCGCCCTCACTGGGAGCGGCAAGGACGAAGTGATCGGCCAAATGATGCCCCAGCCGGATGTGTCTTCGGCGCAGGGACGCGCGCCGCTCGACCAGTTTCTGTCCTGTCATCAGTGGTTGGCCCTCGGCGTCGGCGTCGATCCCGCTTCCGCGATGTCCGAGCGGGATCTCTCGATCCTCGACGCCCTCGGTGCGCGCTTCATTTGCCTGAACGGAAAGGCCAAGAACGTCCGAACGCTGTCTCTGCAATCCGACGACCGGCGCTTTGCCGACTGGGCGAAGCGTCACCGCGTCGGCGGCGTTCTCGTTCGCCCGGACAGGTTCATCGCAGAGCGACTGCACGCGCGCGCCAACCTGCAAGTTCTCAACGCCTTTGCACGCGCGCAGACCCCGACGTCGAAGCGCGTCGAAGTCCTTCAACATTGAACCTGCAACATTGAATCGGAGAACGCTGATGTTACAAACTGCAACACCCAAGCCCGGCCCCGGCGCAATCGAGTTGCCGCGCAGCCCGGCGCCGCTGGTCAAGGCTAACGAACTCCTGTTCGTTCATTTCGAGCGCCCGGACCTCGATCAGGCTGAGCGGTATCTCAGCGATTTTGGCCTGGTCGTCGTATCGCGCAGCAACGACGATCTATTCCTGCGAGGGGCGGGATCGCTGCCCTTTTTCTACCGCGCCACCCGCGGCCCGAGCGCCCGATTCCGGGGTCTTGGACTTTCGGTTCCATCCCTGGAGGACCTCCAGAAACTGGCGAAGGCCTTTGGTCGGCCCATCGAGCTGTCGGACGCTCCGGGCGGTGGATCGGTCGTTCACCTGCACGATCCCCAAGGCGTGGCGGTCGACGTCATGCATGGTTTCGCGCGCAGCGAAAAGCTGCCGCTGCGGCAGACAATCCTCCACAACTCGCCCAACAATACCGTTCGAATCAACGATACCCAGCGTCCTGCGCTGGAGCCGCCGCAGGTGACCAAGCTCGGCCATCTCGTCCTGGAAACGCCCGACTTCAACGGGTCCGTGCGATGGTACATGGACACGCTCGGCTTCATCCCGTCGGACGTGTTGTGCCTGCCCGACGGCGCGCCGGTCGGCGCCTTCATGCGGCTCGACCGCGGGGCCGTTCCCACGGACCATCACACGCTGTTTGTCGCGACGGGGCTCGAGTCGAAGGTCGATCACGTGGCGTTCGAGGTCGTCGATCTCGACGCGGTCGAAATGGGGCAGCAGGTGCTGATGGCGCGGCGCTACCGCCATGCCTGGGGCGTCGGGCGCCATCTGCTCGGCAGCCAGATTTTCGACTACTGGCGCGATCCCTGGGGGCAGAAGCATGAGCACTATGCCGACGGCGACCTGTTCGACGCCTCGCAGCCCGCCGGGTACCATCTGATGGATCGCGCCGGTCTCTACCAGTGGGGGCCGGATCTCCCCAATGACTTCGTCGACGCGCGGCTGACGCCGCGTCGCGTGTGGAACCTGCTGCGCAGGGCGATGAAGGACCGCGATCATCTGAAGACGATGATGGGCCTCAAAGCGGCCATGTCGAAACCCGGTCGCGAATGGGGCCGTTGATCCGCGCTTCGATTGTTGGTCTTACGCTTCTTTGGGAACTGCCATGACGATCCAAATTCTCAGCGATATCGAGGCCCTCGAGGCGCAACCCCTCTCCGCGCATGGCTTGCCGCGAACGAGCTACGAGGCGCTGGCCGCGACGGCGGGGCGGACGCCCGACGCGAAGGCGCTCTCCTTCTTCCTCAGCGCCGACGCCTGCGCCGAGGCCTTCGTATGGACCTATGCCGAACTGCTTGCCGACGTGACCCGCGCCGCCAATGCGTTCCAGGCGCTCGGCGTCACTCCGGAACATCCTGTGGCGTTCGTCCTGCCGAACCTGCCGGAAACCCATTTCGTCATCTGGGGCGGCGAAACGGCCGGAGCGGCGCTCGCGATCAATCCCTATTTCGAGCCCGCGCAGATCGCAAACCTCATGAAGACGGCGCGTACGCGCGTGCTGGTCGCCTTGGCGCCGAATCCCGCCGTCGACCTCTGGGCGAAGCTCGCGCCTCACCTTGACGCTCTTCCCGATCTCGAGACCGTCGCCCTGGTCGATGCGATGTCTTACGCGGGCGCCGGAGCGGGGCCGCGCGACGTCTCGGCATCATCCCTCGCCGGCGTCGATGTCGTCGATTTTCGCGACCGCCTCGAAGCGCAGCCGGCCGACAGGCTGCTCGCGCCGCAGGCCCGGTCATCGGATACGGTCTGGTCCTACTTCTGCACGGGCGGCACCACGGGGGCGCCGAAAATCGCCGTGCGGACGCATCGGAACGAAATCTTCGACGCCTGGAGCGCCGCGCACATGGTCGAGACGCGCCAGTCGCCGCGCACCGCGCTCTGCGGCCTGCCGCTGTTTCACGTCAACGCCCAGCTCGTCGCAGGGCTCCAGGCCTGGATCCGCGGCGATCACGTCGTCCTTGCCACGCCAGAAGGCTATCGCGGCAAAAATGTGATCGCAAAATTCTGGGAGATCGTCGCGCATTATCGCGTGACGACGTTTTCGGGCGTGCCGACGATCTTCTCGGCGCTGATGAACGTGCCGATCGCCGGCGCCGACATTTCGAGCCTCGAATTCGCGCTGTGCGGCGCTGCGCCGATGCCGGCGAAACTGATTGCCGATTTCGAGGCGAAAACCGGATTGAAGATCATCGAGGGATACGGCCTCACCGAAGGCGGCTGCGTGTCTTCCGTCAACCCGAGCGGCGGCGAGCGGCGCGCGGGCTCGATTGGGCTGCGCATTCCCTATCAGCAAATGATGGCGGCCATTCTCGATGACGCCGGCCGTTTCGTCCGCAAGGCCGAGACCGACGAGATCGGGGCGGTCCTCATTCACGGGCCCAATGTCTTTCAAGGTTACCTCGACGCGAGGCATAACGTGGGTGTCTGGGTCCAGATCGACGGCGTTGCGTGGCTCAATACGGGCGATCTCGGCCGCCAGGACCCGGACGGCTATTTCTGGCTGACAGGCCGCCGCAAGGAGCTGATCATCCGCGGCGGCCACAACATCGATCCGAAGGTGATCGAGGAGGCGCTGCAAGGGCATCCCGCAGTCGCGATGGCGGCGGCGATCGGAAGTCCGGACGCCCATGCCGGCGAGGTTCCGGTCGTCTACGTCCAGATGAAGCCCGGCGCCTCGGCGAACGAACAGGAATTGCTCGAATTCGCGGCCGGCCGCATCCCCGAGCGCGCGGCGGTCCCGAAGCACGTCAGAATCGTTCCCGCCTTGCCGCTCACCAACGTCGGCAAGATCTTCAAGCCCGCATTGCAGCAGCGCGAGGCGGAAAGCGTCATCCGGTCGGAGGCGGACGCCGCCGGCGCCGTGATCGTCGGCATCGAGATCGAGCAGGATCCGCGCAGCGGCCAATTCCTCCGGATCCGCGTCGCCTCCGGCGCCGACTCGTTGCGCCAGGCGCTGGAGCGATATGCGCTCAAGTTCGCAGTCTCGGACTAGGGCCCGGACGCGCCCCGCAAGGCGAAGATCAGCGCGATTTGAGCCGGACATGGAAGGGCCGAGCATGGCGAAACGGACAGTCGTGATGTGTCTGGGACCGGACGCGGGCGGAGGCTTCGAAGTTCGTGAGGCGGAGCTATCGCGGGCGGCTTTGCCGCCGCTATCCAATGAAACCGTAAAGTAACAGGGACTTTAACTTCCGGAACCGATTACGGCGGGACCGGTTATTACAAAAGAGAAGAGGGAGAACATGGAAAACAATACGCAAAACTCTAGTATTACCAATGTCGATGTTCTGGTTATTGGCGGCGGCGGCGCTGGCCTGACCGCATCGATGCTGTTGTCGAAGCTGGGGGTCGATCACCTCCTGGTCAGCGCTCTGCCGACGACATCGATTTTGCCGAAGGCGCATGTCCTCAATCAGAAGACGATGGAAATCCTGGCCGATGTCGGCGTCGCCGATGCGATCGCCGCCAAGAGCACGCCGGCGAAACAGATGGCGGCTATGGGCTGGTACGCCGGTTTTGCCGGCAATGATCCCGACGCAGGCCGATGCATCGCCAAGATCGAGAGCTGGGGGTGTGGCGGCGAGAACCCGATGTGGTCCAGCGCCAGCGCCTGCCGGCAGTTGAATCTGCCGCAAATCCGCCTGGAGCCTTTGATGAAGGCGCGCGCCGAGGAATTGGCGCCGGGCAAGATCCGTTTTCATCACGAAGTGACGCATCTGGAACAGGATGCCGATGGCGTCACCTCGCATGTCAAGAATCACGATGACGGCGGCGAATACACGATCCGCTCGCGCTATGTGATCGCCGCCGATGGTGGACGGACTATCTCCAAAATCGTCGGGATCGGCTATGAAGGCCTGGGGGTGGTGGCCAGTTCGGCAACCGTGCATGTCAGCGCCGATTTCTCCGGCTGGGCGAAAGATCCCGAAGTGCTGATCCGTTGGATCTGGTGTCCGGCTCTCGCCACCATGGCGGTGCTGGTTCCGATGGGGCCAGAAAACTGGGGGCCGACCAGCGAAGAATGGGTTTACCATCTGCTCTATCAAGGCGACAAATTGCGGGGCATGACCGACGCCGAGGTCGAGGCCGAAATGCGCCTGGCGCTGGGAATTGGCGATCACCCGATGCACATCCACAAATTGACGCGTTGGACGCTCGAGGGCGTGCTGGCCGAAAAGTTCCGGGCTGGCCGGGTCTTCCTGGCCGGAGACGCAGCGCACCGTCACCCGCCCACCGGCGGCTTGGGGCTGACCAGCGCCGTGCAGGACGTGCATAATCTGTGCTGGAAGCTTGCCGCGGTTCTTGATGGCAAGGCTGACGACAGTCTGCTCGACACCTATGAGGCCGAACGGCGGCCGACGGATGGGCTCAATGTTCGGCGCTCCCTGGAAAATTCGGCCGGGCATCTGGAAATCGGCAAGGCCTTTGGCCTGTCGCCGGAGCTCAGCGAGGAAGCCAACTGGAATCAACTCCGCCGCGTGTTCAGTGATAGGCCTGAAGACGCCGCCTACCGAGCCGCCGCGCTGCGTTCGATCCGTCGTTTGACCATGGAAAGCTCGGAGTTGAACGTCGAATATGGCTACCGGTACTCATCGGCGGCGATGGCGCCGGACGGAACGCCCGAACCTCAGAGCATCGATGACATCCGGATTTACGAACCGGGGACGCGTCCCGGCAGCCCGCTGCCGCACGCCTGGATCGACGACGAGGCTGGAGTTCGTCGGCCCATTAAGGATTTGGTCGGAATGAACCGTTTCCTGTTGATCGCGGGAGAGGATGGTCAGGCGTGGTGCGACGCGGCCAAGAAAGCCGCCGAGGCCACAGGCGTCGCAGTGGATGCAGTGCGCATCGGTCACATCGATGGCGACCTCTTCGATCCGCGTCTAGCCTGGACCCGTGCTCGGGGCATATCGCCCCAAGGCGCCGTGCTGGTCCGTCCTGACCGATTCATCGGATGGCGTTCGTTGGGCATGGCAGCGAATCCTGCGGCCGAGTTGACCTCGGCGCTGCAGCGGATTTTAGGGCGCTCAGGGGCTTAACGAATTTGCACTACTTTGGCGGATTGAGCGCTCGGATGCGCCCCGAAAGACGGACAGTCCTGATGTGTCTCGGGCCCGACGCGGGCGGAGGCTTCGAAGTTCGCGAGGCGCCGCGCCGTGGTCCGGCCCCGGACGAGATCGAGGTCGCCGTCGAGGCCGCGTCCGTCAATCCGATCGATGTGCGTCGCGAGGAGGGCTACGGGAGACGCCTGCTGTCGGTGATGGGCGCCGCCCGCTTTCCGATGACGCTCGGCAGCGACTTCGCCGGCACGATCGTCACGGCCGGCGCTCGCGCGGGTTTCGCCGTCGGCGATCGAGTCTACGGAGTGAAGCCCGTTTCACGGGACGGGTCGCACAGCTCGCATGTCGTGGTGAAGGCGGCCTACGCACGAAAGGCGCCGCAAGACCAGGATCTTCAAGGGCTCGCCGCCCTGCCGTACAGCTTCGTGACGATGTGGCTCGCGGCGCGGGCGGCGGGGCTCACGCGCCAGTCCGCGCCGGCAAAGTCGGTTCTAGTGCACGGGGCCGCAGGCGGCTTGGGCAGGCTCGCCTTGCAGACGCTCTCCGCCTGGGGCGCACGGGTGCCGGCGGTGGCCAAAGCCTCGGATCTGCAGTCCTGTCTCGAAGGCGGCGCGACCGAGGCGGTCGATCGTGCGCGAAATCCCTTCGTCACGCTTCGACGGACGTTCGACGCCACGCTCAATTTCGCTGCGTGGGAGGACGAGCGGGCGCTGCTCGGGTGCCTGCGCGAAGGCGCAACCGGGCACGCGACGACGGTCCACCCATTGCTGCAGAACTTCGACGAACACGGGTGGGTCGGCGGCGCCTGGCGCACGATGCTCGACAAGAGAGATATGCGGGCGTCGGCGCCGAAGGGGACCCGCGCCTATGCGTGGGTCGTCACTCGACCCGAGACCGAAGCGCTGTCGGAGATGGCGAGACTGGTCGAACTCGGGCGCCTCAGTCTTCCGATCGGAATCCGCACGCCGTTGCGCGATGCGCGCGCCGCGTTCGACCATATGCGCCGCCGGCTGCCGGGACGCGCCTTGATTGTTCCGTGACAGGCTCGAAGACCGTGATCGCTAAAAACCAAGACGCCCGCTAGAGCATTCCAGAGTTTAGCGGAATTGCCCAGGGAGCGCCTGCGCCCGCCGCTTGCCGCCCTTCGTGACCTTCGTGGTGAAGAGAACACATATCACCACGAAGAGCGCGAAGAGGCGCGGGCCGGCGCGTCAATCCAATCGCAACGCGCCGCAGACTACGCCCGGTCGGCCGCGCCGCGCCTGCGGCGTCGCCCAGCCGCGGTGGTCGTCTCCTGCGGCGCCGGCAGGTCGATCTGCCGGGCGAGGTTCGGGAAAGGGGTCGGTCTTGCTCGGGATCGTCAGCGCCGCGACGAACAGGTTCTGGAAGTTCGGCTCGATCGCGGTCTCGATTTTCTCGATCCGCCGCACCACGCCCTCGATCTCCGCTCGTGCGGCGAGGTTGAGCAGCGCGATGCGCGCGCCCGTTCCGGCGGCGTTGCGGCGCTCGCGACCTTGGCGAGATCGCAGTCGGGGATGAGGCCGAGCGTCATCGCATAGAGGGGATCGATCTGGGCGCCGAAGGCCCCGGCGAGGGTCACGCGCTCCGGCGCGGCGCAACCTCCGTATTGTCTAGGCTTCATTGGGATCGCGCGAAACGCGACGACTGTTGGCGCTTGTTGCTATGCGGCTTGAGCATGTGTCGGTTTCGTCGCGCGCGTGATGCGCTTTGGGCCGATGTAGTATCGCGCCCATGTCCCGGTCTCGTCGTCCTGCACTGTGGCCGTTCCGTCAGCGTGCAGGCGGATACGGAGCGGCAACAATGACTGGGGCCGTAGCGCCGCTCGAAGGCGCGCCGGCTGACGCGCGTATAGAGCGCGTTTCCATGATAGACACAACGCGACGCTTGTGGTTGCCGCGCTGAGTTTTTATACTAATCGGTACAGAAAGCCAGCCACGCGCGGGAGGCTCGTGCATGAACCTGATCGCCGCGCTGCTTCTGGCGCTTGCTCTCGCCGCCTGCGCATCCTACTGCCCGACATGCGCTGCACTGGCAGCGGTTTAACAAATCGGTGTGCTTCAGTTGACGCCCTCGTGTAACGCCGGGCGCGTCGGCCAAATGGGTGGAAAGCCCTATCCTCGTGGCCCGCGCTCGCGCAGCACGCCACCACGGTCGGCGAAGGAATTCTTTTCCCGGCTGGAAGGGGCAGAAGGGGTTTTGATCGCGTGCGGCGTAGGCATCTCCCCGGCGGCGGGCTCCCGCGTGTTTTGAGGCTGCAGCAGGCAGCGCGAAATCGAGACGCGCCGATGTATTGGAAACGGGCTCAGCCATCAGCGCGAACCGAACCGGCTAAAATCGCCGCGGGGTTCGCGCCAATCGCCGCAGCAGCGCAAGAGGCTTTTCCCTCGCAACGGGCTCTGAAACAGGCTCGCCGGCTTCCTCGAATATGCGAACAAGCTCTTGCAGCGGGTCAACATCTGGCGACGGCTCCGCGACCTTGACGGGCTTTTCAGGACGCCTGCGCAGCCATCGGTAGAAGTCACGGCTCAAAGAATTCCTCTTTCTCTCTCCCCGGGCGAGACCCCCCGAGGGGGTTTACTTCATATCGGGGTCGGGGCTTTCACTGTTGGTCATGGATTTTGGCAGATTTTGCTATATTACCACCATACGATGTTATACACTCAGTGTTGCTGACTCGCCGCCAATCATCGTGAGGACGATCGATCCCTGACATAAGGGCCACCACCCGGTGTCGAACGTCTCGTTGGGGCGGAGAGCGACCGTTGGCCGAACGGCGGGAATGGGCGGGATAGCGTGCGTACAAGGGCGGCCGGGGAAGGCTTGGTGTCCGCCCAAAGCAGGCATCGACCGAAGCCCTAACAGAACGTCGCGATGGGTGGAGAGCGGACCTACGGGGCACTATCTCACTCGTCAGAGCGGATAGAGCCAGGCGAGCCAGGTGCGCGTGCGGATCGCGATCTTGCGCAGCGCCGCCCATGATCCCTGGTCGCCCGCCGTATAGATGGCTGCGGCGCCTTGCGGGCCGATTGGAAATTTCGACTGGTCCGGATCGTCGACGATGATCTTCACCGCATATTGGCCTTGAGGAATGGTCGGCGGCGGCGGCTCGTACTTCGGGATTTCGTCGCTCGGCAGATATTGCCCTTCGCCGTTGGCCTTCCAGATGCTGTCGACGCGCCCCTTGAAGATCTGACCGGGGTAGAGGTTGAACGCAATCTCGGCGAACTGCCCCGGCTTCACGTATTTGAGGTTCTCCTGAAAATAGGTCGCAAGCACGTAGCGGTCGGCGCTGGCGATCAGGGCCGCGATGCCGCCGATGCGCAGGATGCCCGAGACCATTCCGGGACGAACCTGGAGGTTGACAATGCGGCCGTCCTCGGGAGCCCTCAGCGTCGTGTTGTCGAGGTAATATCGCGCCTGCTGTAGTTCCGCCGCGATGTTGGCGACGCCGGTGTTGACGCCGTTGATCTTCGATTCGTAAGTGAGTTCGGTGGCGGCAAGCTTCACCTCATTCTCGGCCTTGGTCCCCTGCTCTTCGCTCACCCTGTCCTGCCAGAGCGTGACCTCGTCCGTCCGCGTCGAATCCTCGCGGACGAGCCGTTCGTAGATCCCGACGGTCGCGGCGACACCATCCGCGTCGCCACCGACGCGTTGAGCGGCAGCACGTGGTATTTGGAGAACTCGGCGAACATCAGGTCCGTCATCTCCTTCATCTTTTTCGGATTGGCGGCGGCGACGTCGTCGTACTGCGTCCAGTCTTTCCGAACGTCATACAGCTCGAACTTGAACGCGCTGGCCGGATCGAGGATCGCGTCTCCGAGCAACTGCCACGGCGGACGGATCGGAACCGCGCTCATCATCCAGCCATCGTTGTAGAGGCCCTGCACTCCCATCATCTCGAAATACTGGATCTTGTGGGTTGAGGGCGCGTCGGCGTTGGCCTTGTCGAAGGTATAGGCCCTGCTGACGCCCTGGATCGGCGTCTGCGCGATGCCGTCGACCATCACCGGCGCCGGGATGCCCGTGACTTCGAGCAGCGTTGGCACGATGTCGGTCACGTGGTGAAACTGCCAGCGGACGCCGCCCTTGTCCTTGATCCGCGCCGGCCAGGAAATCGCCATGCCCTGACGCGTGCCCCCGAAGAAGGACGGGATCTGCTTCATCCACTTATAGGGTGTGTCGAAGGCCCAGGACCACGGCACCGCGAAATGCGGATAGGTCTGGTCGGTGCCCCAGGCGTCGTACCACTTCATCTGGTCCTTGACCGGCAGTTCGACGCCATTGAACTGCAGCACTTCGCTCGGCGTGCCGTTGGGCGAGCCTTCGGCGGAGGCGCCGTTGTCGCCGCTGATGTAGATGATCAGCGTGTTGTCGAGCTTGCCCAGATCCTGGACCGCCTGGATCACGCGGCCGATCTCGTGGTCGGTGTACGCGGGATAGGCGGCGTAAACGTTGGCCTGGCGGATGTAGAGCTTCTTGTCCTCATCGGTCGTCTGATCCCAACGCTTCAGCAATTGGTCGGGCCAGGGCGTCAGCTTGGCGTCGGCCGGGATCACGCCGAGCTTCTTCTGGTTGGCGAAGATCTGGTCGCGCAAGTCGTTCCACCCCTTGTCGAAGAGGTGCATATCCGTGATCTTCTGGATCCATTCCGGCGTCGGGTGGTGCGGCGCGTGGGTGCCGCCAGGCACGTAGTAGAGAAAGAACGGCATCGACGGGTCGATGTTGTTCAGTTCGTACATCCAGTGGATGGCGTCGTCGGCCATCGCGGTGATCAGGTTCCACGGAGGGTTGCCTACATAAGGATAGATCGCCGTGGTGTTGCGGAACAGGTTCGGCTGCCATTGGCTGGTGTCGCCGCCGACGAAGCCGTAGAAGGGCATTGTCACATTCGAGAGAATTACTTGCCTTCGGCTTCTAATCGCCCGAATCTCGCTATCGAATAATCAAGGGCTTAGCGCGCGTCCAGTGCTGCCACGTCGGACGCAAAGTCGCCTATTCCTGGCGAATGTGAC
>Ga0209040_10002776_pt1 | contig 13532 bp, 12 predicted proteins | sample BogFormECP12_OM3_FD_188240 | JGI IMG/M metagenome (GOLD analysis project Ga0209040, IMG submission 188240) | Bog forest soil microbial communities from Calvert Island, British Columbia, Canada - ECP12_OM3 (SPAdes) (version 2) | ecosystem: Environmental > Aquatic > Freshwater > Wetlands > Bog ...
GCCGATGGTGCTGGCCGGCTGCCTCGACATCGACAGCTCGCGCAAGGCGGCGCGCTTCGTCAGATTTTGCGACTGCTTCAACATCCCGATCGTGACCTTTGTCGACGTGCCGGGCTTCCTCCCGGGGACCGCGCAGGAACACGGCGGCATCATCAAGCACGGCGCCAAGCTGCTGTTCGCGTTTGCCGAAGCGACCGTGGCGAAGGTGACGCTGATCACCCGGAAGGCCTATGGCGGGGCCTACGACGTGATGAGTTCGAAGCATCTGCGCGGCGACGTGAATTTCGCCTGGCCCTCGGCCGAGATCGCGGTGATGGGTCCGAAGGGTGCTGTCGAGATCATCTTCCGTGGCGATCTTGGCGACACCGCTGCGATCGAAGCGCGCACCGATGAGTACCGCGAGAAATTCGCCAATCCGTTTGTCGCCGCAAGCCGCGGCTTTATCGACGACGTGATCTTGCCGCGCGACACCCGGCGGCGGCTGTGCCGCGTGCTTGCGATGCTGCGCGACAAATCAATCGCAAACCCCTGGAAAAAGCACGACAACATCCCGCTGTGAGAAGATTGCCGGGCGCCTCGACAAGATTGCTTCGTCGCTGCGCTCCTCGCAATGACGGCTCCCTTGTTGCTGTCATTGCGAGCGAAGCGAAGCAATCTTGTGCTTCGAATTGGACCCAATGTTCAACAAGATCCTGATCGCCAACCGCGGCGAGATCGCCTGCCGCATTATCCGTACCGCGCGGCGGATGGGGATCGCCACGGTCGCGGTCTATTCCGATGCCGACACCGAGGCGCTGCATGTGCGGATGGCCGATGAGTCGGTTCATATCGGGGCCGCTCCCTCGGCGCAGAGCTATCTGAAGATCGATCGAATCGTCGAGGCCTGCCGGGCGGTCGGCGCGGAAGCCGTCCACCCGGGCTACGGCTTCTTGTCGGAAAACCCAGCTTTCGCCAACGCGCTCGCCACGGCCGGTGTCGCCTTCATCGGGCCGGGGCCCGAGGCGATCGCGGCGATGGGCGACAAGATCGAGTCGAAGAGGCTCGCCCGTGACGCCGGCATATCGACCGTCCCCGGGCACCTCGACGTCATTCCCGGCCCTGACAGTGCCGTCTCGATCGCCCGCAACATCGGCTATCCGGTCATGCTCAAGGCATCGGCCGGAGGCGGCGGGAAAGGCATGCGGATCGCCGGAAACGACGCCGAAGTTCGCGACGGCTTTCGCTCGGCAGCGAGAGAGGCGAAATCGAGTTTTGCCGATGACCGGATCTTTATCGAGAAGTACATCGAAGATCCGCGGCACATCGAGATCCAGGTGTTCGGCGACACGTTCGGCAACACCGTCCATCTCGGCGAGCGCGAATGTTCGATCCAGCGCCGCCACCAGAAGGTTGTCGAGGAGGCGCCGAGCCCATTTCTCGACTCCGAGACCCGGGAGGCGATGGGCAAGCAGGCTATCGCGCTGGCACGCGCCGTCGGCTACCGCTCGGCCGGAACGGTGGAGTTCATCGTCGACCAGAAACGCAATTTCTATTTTCTGGAGATGAACACCCGGCTCCAGGTCGAGCATCCGGTCACCGAGGAAGTGACCGGTCTGGATCTCGTCGAGCTGATGATCCGGGTGGCGGCCGGCGAGCCGCTCCCATTTGCGCAGAAGGATGTCCGGCTCCAGGGTTGGGCGATCGAGGCGCGGATCTATGCCGAGGATCCGACGCGCAATTTTCTCCCCTCGACTGGCCGCCTGATCCGCTACCTGCCGCCCGCCGGAGAGGGTGTGCGGCTCGACACCGGCGTCTTTGAAGGTGCCGAGATCAGCGTTTACTACGATCCGATGATCGCCAAACTCGTTGTCTCCGGTCCCGATCGCGACACGGCGATCGAGCGGGCGCGCAGCGCCCTCGACGGCTTTTATGTCGCCGGCGTCCAGCACAACATCCCGTTTCTGGCCGCGGTTGCGACAAAACCTCGGTTTCGTGCCGGCGCCCTGTCGACGAACTTCATCGCCGAGGAGTTTGCCGACGGGTTCGCGCCGCCGTCCGGCTTTGTCGAGCCCGACCGCGTGATCCTGATTGCCGCTGCACTCGCGCACCGCCGCATCCGCGAGCGCGAAACCGCGATCGACGGCCGGCTCTACCGGGCATGCGTCGAGATCGCCGAGCGTTCGATCGTGTTGCTCGACCGGCGATCCTATCCCGTCTCGGTGCGGCCAGAGGATGGTGCATATCGCGTCGAGATCGAGGGTGAGAGCCGCCTCGCGACAACCGACTGGCAGCCGGGGCGGGTCTTGTTGCGAGTCCGGGTCGATGAGCGTGTCGCGACCGTGCAGATCGAGCGCTTGCCGGGGGCGGCATTCCGGCTCGCGCATGGTGGCGTGATCCGCCAGGCACTGGTGCTGTCGCCGCGCGCCGCCGAGCTGCTCGCCCTGATGCCGGAGAAACAGGCGTCGGACACGACGCGTCTGCTACTGTCGCCGATGCCGGGCCTGCTCTCCTCGGTTGTCGTGGAGCAAGGGCAGGAGGTGAAGGCCGGCGAGCCGCTCGCGATCGTCGAGGCGATGAAGATGGAGAACGTGCTGCGCGCCGAGCGTGACGGCCGCATCGCACGTATCCGCGCCAATCCCGGCGACAGTTTGGCGGTCGACCAGGTGATCCTCGAGTTCGAGTAACGATGCCGGAGAAAACCGTTCGGTTGCGGCTCACCGGCCGGGTGCAGGGTGTGGGCTACCGGATCTGGGCGACGCGCACCGCGGCGGGTCTGGGGTTGCGCGGCTGGGTGCGCAACCGCTTCGACGGCAGCGTCGAGGTGCTGGTAACCGGCGCCGCCGATGCTGTCTCAGCGATGGTAGAGGCCAGCCGGCACGGCCCGCGTGCAGCCCGCGTTGCCGCGGTGACAGTTAGCGACGCCGAAGATGATGGCAGCCGCGGCTTTGGCGCCCTACCGACTAAGTGACCCTCAGGTTCCGCCGAGAAAATCCTTGGTCCACTGCTGATAGTTGTCGGCGCGGGTGACCCGCCGCATCAGCTCGGGCGAGGCGATCCCTTGCAGGTCACCCGGTTTCGTGCCGTCGCGTAATGCCTTCAGCGTGTTGTAGACCGCCTGCACCGCGGCGCTGAACGGGGCGTGGCCCTGCAAGGCAACCCGCACCCGATGCGCCGCCATCCAGTCGAGATCGGCGAGCGGCCCCGAGCCGCCGCCGGTGATCAGCGGGATCCTGATCTGCGACGACACCGCCTCGATGCTGGCGACGGTGACGCCGCCGGCGAGAAAGATCGCGTCGACCCCGGCCGCCTCATAGGCCTTGGCTCGCTTGACGGCCTCGTCGACATTGGCGATTGCCAGCGCACTGGTGCGACCGGCGATGACGAGGTTCTTGTCCTGTCGCGCCGATATTGCCGCCTTCATCTTGCCCACACCCTCGTCGACCGAGCTCAAGCTCGGCTTGCCGTTGGGTCCATAGGGCCGCGGCAGCACGGTATCCTCGATCGACATCGCGCAGATCCCGGCGGTCTCCAACTCCTCGACGGTGCGCCGCACGTTGAGCGCGTTGCCGTAACCGTGATCGGCGTCGACCAAGAGGCACAGATTGCCGGCGCGGCAGACCCGATTGGCCTGGCTGGCGAACTCAGTCAGAGTCATGACGATAAGATCGGGCGCGCCCAACACCGCCATCGAGCCGATCGAGCCGGAGAAGATGCCGACCTCGAAGCCGAGATCCTCGGCGATCCGCGCCGAGATCGCGTCATAGACGGAGCCGGTGTGCACGCAGCGATTGCCGGCCATCAGCGCGCGAAAGCGCTCGCGCCGTTCGGTCCAATTCATTGTATTTCCTCGCCCTCGCAGGTTTTCAGGATGGTTTCTCGCGGGGTCAGCTTATCATGGGATCAGGAAGGTCAAAGGGAGCAGATCATGGACAAACGCATCGCCGTCGTCGGCGCCGGTGCCATCGGCGGCTATACCGGCGGCCATCTCGCCCATAACGGGTTCGACGTCACCCTGATCGATCCCTGGCCCGAGCACGTCGAGACGATCCGCAAGGACGGGCTGGCGCTCGAAGGCATGACCCAGGAGGAATTCGTCTGCGCCCGCCCCAAGACAATGCACCTGACTGAGGCTCAGCACCTCGCCAAAGAGAAGCCGATCGACATCGCGATGGTCGCGGTCAAATCCTACGACACCGAATGGGCGACCCGGTTCATCGCGCAGTATCTGGCGCCGGACGGCTACGTCGTCTCGTTGCAGAACTGCATGAACGAGGAGCGCATCGCCGGGATCGTCGGCTGGGTCAAGACCGTGGGTGCGATTCCGGCGCTGCTCGGCGCCGAGCTCTATGCGCCGGGGCGGGTGCGCCGCACCGCGGCGCGCGGCGCCTCACCCTATGAGGTGTACCGCGTCGGCGAAGTGCATGGCCGGGTCACCAAGCGGCTCGAAGAATTGGCGGAGATAATCGGCACCGTCGACAGCGTCAAGGCGACGACGAATTTGTGGGGCGAGCGCTGGTCGAAGCTGTGCGTTAACGGCATGGCCAACGGTGTGGCGGCCGCCACCGGCATGTCCGGCAACGAGATGAACCGGGACGACAAGATCCGACGGCTCAGCATCCGTCTCGCCGGCGAGGGGGTGCGCGTCGGCCAGGCGCTCGGCTATCAGCTCGAGCACATTCGCAGTCACGAGCCGGAAACGCTTGCGCGCGCCGCGGAGGGCGACCCCAAGGCGCTCGACGAGGTCGAAACCGCGATTCTTGCCGCGTTGAACTCAAACACCCGCAGCGATCTAGCGCGCCCGTCGATGGGTCAGGACATGTACAAGGGACGGCGCACCGAAATCGATTTCATCAACGGGGTGATCGCCGAGAAAGGACGCGAAGTCGGCTGCCCCGCGTCGACCCACGTCAAGCTGATCGAAGCGGTCAAACGCGTCGAGCACGGCCAGATCCCGGCCAAGCCGGAGAATTTGTACGGGATTTGATCCTCACGAGCGGTACCCTCAAACGGCCCGCGCGAACCCGCACCCGCGGCCGCCGGCGCAGAATCGCGCCGAACTTTCCGCCATTCCGGCCGTATCTGGCGGGGCACTTCGGGGTACCTGTCGCGGGGCTACGCATCGCACCCGCACACGCCCGCAAGGATGTCTTTTAGCGGGTTGCTCGTTTGCTATCCGTCATCTGACGCTGGGCCGTGCCTTGACGCCTGGGCGGCTCCGGCTCAGGCTGCGGCGGGTAACGAGCGGCCGGGAGAAGGACGACATGAACACGGCCACGATCATCTGGTTTTGCAGGCCCGAGCAGGCGCGGGGGGAGGCCGACGCAACAAGCGCCAGACCTACCAAGCGTTTGGTTCCAGCTTGACGCTGAGTCCGCGCGCGGTCAGTCTGCGAGCAGAGATTTTCGGGGTCGCTGCGGAGGAAAGAGCATGAAGCTGATGTGGTTTCACCTGATGCCCTACACCGAGCTGCCGGACGATTTCCGCGACAAGCATCCCTCGGTGTGGGTCGACATCCACTCCTCGCTGTTTGACCCGCGGCGGGCGCATCACATGTACAACGACTTCATGGACGAGCTCGAATTCGCCGGCGAATGCGGCTTCGATGCGGTCTGCGTCAACGAGCACCACTCGAACGGCTACGGGCTGATGCCCTCGCCCAACCTGATCGCTTCGGCGCTGGCCCGTCGAACGACCGACACGGCACTCTGCGTGATGGGCAACTCGCTGGCGCTCTACAACCCGCCGACGCGGGTCGCCGAAGAGTTCGCGATGATCGACGTTATTTCGGGCGGAAGGCTGATCGCCGGCTTCCCGGTCGGGACGCCGATGGACACGTGTTTTGCGTTTGGGCAGAACCCGAGCATGCTACGTGACCGCTATTACGAGGCGCATGATCTCGTGTTGCGAGCATGGACCGAGCAAGACACCTTCGCCTTCAACGGGCGCTTCAACCAGCAGCGCTATGTCAATATCTGGCCGCGCCCAGTGCAGAAGCCGCACCCGCCGATCTGGATCCCGGGCGGCGGCTCCATCGAAACTTGGCGCTGGTGCGCGGAGATGGATCACGTCTACGCCTACCTGTCCTATTTCGGCTATCAGGCCGGGCAGGTGACAATGGACGGCTTCTGGCAGGAGATGGACCGGCTCGGCAAGAACCGGAACCCGTATCGCGCCGGCTTTTTGCAGTTCGTCGGCGTCGCTGAGACCCGCGATGAGGCCTATCGGCTCTATCGCGAGCCGGCCGAATATTTCTACGGCCGCTGTCTGCATGTTGACCCGCGTTTCGCCGGCGCGCCGGGTTACACCAGCGAGGCAACCCAGCGCGCCGGGGTCGTCGGCCAAGTGGCGCAGGTGGCGCGGATGCGCCGCTTCGACACCTTGGCGCGCGAAATGGATGCGATCGTCGAGAAGGGTTATGTCATCATCGGCTCGCCGGACGAAGTCGCCGCGCAGCTCAAGGAAGTCGCGGTCAACCTCAATGTTGGCCACCTGATGTTGCTTTGCCAGTTCGGCAACATGGGCAAGGATCTCGCGAAGTACAATACCAAGCTCTTTGCCGAGAAGGTCATGCCCCAACTGACCGATATGTTCTCCGAATGGGAGGACAGCTGGTGGCCGCAGCCGATGAACCGCAACGCACGGGCCCCGCTAACCCCGTTCCAGCCGGCGGCCATGGCGGCCGAGTAGGGTTGCACTGGTGGCGAGCGAATTACAGACATTCTCGGTCGACCTCAACGGCTTTTCCAGCCGCGTTTGGAAGAAGGGCGAGGGTCCGACGCTCGGCTTTCTCGCCGGCTTTGGCGGGCTACCACGCTGGATCCCGTTTCTCGACATATTGGCGCGCGAGCGCACGGTCGTCGTGCCGTCATTGCCCGGTTTTCCGGGCGGCGAACGCGGGCACACGGTGCTCGACAGCCACCTCGACTGGGTGCTGGCTGTTCGCCACCTGTTGCAGGAGGCCGGGCTCGACGGCGCCGATCTGGCCGGCAGCTCGGTTGGTGGCTCGCTCGCGGCCGAAATCGCGGCGATCTGGCCGGGTTCGGTCCGCCGTCTGGCGTTGATCGCTCCGTGGGGCCTGTTCGACGAAAAGGAGCCGATGACCGACCCGTGGGCGCAACGCCCTCCTGAAGTGTCGGGCTTGCTCTGCGCGGACCCCGAGCGCTGGAACCAGCTCAAAGCCGAGCCCGAAGGCGTCAACTCGCCCGAATGGCCGATCGAGCAGGTGCGCGCCAACGAAGCCGCGGCACGCGTTTTCTGGCCACTTGGCAATACCCGGCTCGAAAAACGGCTGCCCTTGATCACGGCGGCGACCCTGCTGATCTGGGGGGCCGAGGACCGCATCGTGCCGCGCAGCTATGCCGACCGCTTCGCTGCGGCGATTGCCGGACACACCGAGATTCAGACGATCCCTGGTGCCGGGCATCTGGCCGAGCTCGACAAGCCGGACGAGGTCGCCGCCGCGATCCTGCGCTGGACCGCCTGAACCGGCGAGGCCACGGCTGATGCAATCGGATCGAGGACTCCACGCGGCAGCCGGACAGCCGGTCAACGCCGACGCCTACGATCGCTATCTCGGTCGCTGGTCCCGGCTTTTCGTACCAAGCCTCCTGGCTGCTGCGGAGGTAGGCCGCGGCGGTCGTGTGCTCGACGTTGCGATGGGCACCGGCGAAGCGGCGCTGATGGCGATCTCCGCAGTTGGACATTCGGGCTTAGTCATCGGGACCGATATTTCGACGGCAATGCTTGACGCGGCTCGCGCCCGGCTGTCGAATTCGCTTCTGGCCGTCGCCGCGGATGGTCAGGCGCTGCCGTTCCTCGCCGCCAGTTTCGATGCCGTCATCTGCCAACTCGGCCTGATGTTCTTTCCAGACCCGGCGCGGGGGCTCGCCGAATTCCGCCGCGTCCTCCGCGGCGGTGGGTGTGCAGCGGTATGTGTCAACTCGGCACCGGACAAAGCGCCAATGTGGGGCCCTCTCTGTCGGGCGCTCAGCCGATGCCTCCCCTATCAGCGGGACGCATTTAACCTCTCCTTTGCATTGGCGGATACCCGGCAGCTCGCGCGGATGTTCAGCGCGGCAGGTTTTCGCGATGTCCGGGTGACGCGAGAGACGAAGGATGGGATCATCGAATCGTTCGATGCATTCTGGACTGCAATCGAGGCCGGGACTGGACAAATGCCAATGGCCTATATTGGCCTCCCGGAGCTCCAGCGACGGCTGGTGCGTGAAGAGGTCCAGGCGGCGCTGTCGCCGTTTGTGTCGGAGGGGCGGCTGGAGCTGAGCGTCGAGATGCTGATCGGCAAGGGCCGAGCCTAGAGGAGTCGCAATATGATTAGACGATTTCACGTGCTCTATGTCGGGCAGATCGCCCTCGACAATATCGGCCTCGACGGCACGCCGGCGAACGACCGGCGCTATTCGAACGAGCGGTTCAGTGAAGTGTTCTGGACCTCACGAGACGTCTCCCGGCTGATGGACGATCTCGGCTATTACTGCTTCTGGACCGCCGAGCATCATTTCCAGCGCGAAGGCTATGAATGCCTGCCCAATCTGATCCAGCTCGGGCTGTGGCTCGCCACTCAGACCAAGCGGCTAAAATTTGGCTGCGCGTTCAACGTATTGCCAATGTGGCATCCGATCCGGCTCGCCGAAGATTACGCGATGGCCGACATCGTGACCGACGGCCGGGTCATCATGGGCGTCGGGCGGGGCTACCACACCCGTGAGATGGAGACCCTCGGCGCGCCGCTGCTCGATACGGATGCCAATCGAGCGATCTTCGAAGAAGGGCTCGACCTCCTGCTGAAGTGCTTCAACGAAGAGTCGTTCCGTCATAAGGGCAAATACTTCGAATGTCCGCCGCCGGTCCCTTATCGCGGCTACCAGCTCGAAGAAATCATGATGGTGCCACGACCCAAGCACCTGCCGGTCGAGATCTGGATGCCGATCGCCAGCGGCAAGACCATCGACCTGATGGCCGAGAAGGGCCTCAAGGCGATGGTGACGTTGAACGGCGAAAAGATCCTCGATGATGTGGTGCGCGCTTATCACGCCGCCTGCGCCCGCCACGGCCGACCGAAACAGCTCGGGGAGGACATGATCTGGGGCGCTGGCCTCTATCTCGCCGACACACAGCAAGAGGCGATCCGGCGGGTCGAGCCGTCGCATGACGAGCGCTACAAATGGTTCGCCCCATTCGGGTTTGTCCGCTACGCCGACGAGCAAGGCCGCACCTGGGGCACTCCCGGAGCGCCGTCGCGGGTTCCCTCGCTCGCCGACGGCGTAAAGCAAAAAGCGTGGTTCTGCGGCCCGCCGTCGGAAGTAATCGACGGCATCAAGTCGATCGAGGCGAAATACCCGGGGCTTGAGGATTTCATGATCCACTGGGCCGAGGGGCTTCCGCCCGACGAGTTCAAGGAGCAATTGCGCTGGTTCGCCCGCGACGTGATGCCGGCATTCAATCGGGGCTGATTGGGGAGACCGGACATGAAATTCGGCCTATTCTACGAGCACCAGCTGCCGCAGCCCTGGGGCGAGGAGTCGGAGCTGCGGCTTTATCAGCAGGCGCTCGACCAGATCGAGCTCGCCGATCATCTGGGGATCGACTACGTCTGGGAGGTCGAGCACCACTTCCTCGAGGAGTATTCGCACTCCTCCGCGCCCGAAGTGTTTCTCGCCGCCTGCTCGCAGCGCACCAAGCGCATTCGCCTGGGTCACGGCATCACCCTGATGCCGCCCAATTACAACCATCCGGCGCGCGTCGCCGAACGCATCGCGACACTCGATCTGGTTTCGAACGGCCGCGTCGAGTGGGGGACCGGCGAGTCGGCGACGGCGGTCGAGATGGGCGGCTTCCGTGTCGACCCCGACGACAAGCGGGCGATGTGGGAGGAGGCGACCCGAGAGGCAGCCAACATGCTGGCGATGCGGCCCTATCCCGGATTTCAGGGGCGCTGGTTCGAGATGCCGTGCCGCAACCTGGTGCCGAAAGCGGTGCAGCGGCCGCACCCGCCGATGTGGGTGGCGTGCTCGCGGCGCGAGACCATTCACTTGGCCGCGCGCAACGGGCTCGGCGCGCTGACATTCTCGTTTCTCGATCCCGACCAGGCGGCAAAGTGGGTCGAAGAATATTACGACATCATCAAATCGGACGAATGCGTGCCGATCGGCCATCGCGTCAATCCGAATATCGCGATCGTTACCGGCATGTCCTGTCATCAAGAAGAGGCCGAAGCGATCCGCCGCGGGCTCGACGGGTTCCGCTTCTTCGGCTACTCGCTCGGCTATTATGCGCTCTTCGGCGAACATCGCCCCGGACGAGCCGATCTCTGGGAGCGCTTTCTGCAGGTCAAGGAACAATTGCCGGACAATGCCGGGCGCGGTGGCATCGGCACCCCCGACCAATTGCGCGCGGATCTGGGCCGCTATGAGGGAAGGCCGGCATCGACCAGGTCATGTTCATCCAGCAGAGCGGAACCAATCGCCACGAACATATCTGCGAGTCGCTCGAGGTCTTTGCCGAGCGCGTCATGCCCAAGTTCAAAGCGCGCGACGAGGTGCGCGACGCCCAAAAACGGCGCGAGCTCGCGCCCTATATCGAGGCCGCATTGGCGCGTAAGCCGAAGATGGCACCGCTCGACGATGCCGCGATCCCGCGCGTCGAGGCCTTCGGCCGCAAGGCGCCCTCCCCCCTCCTCAATTCCGATCGCGGCGGTGCTATCCCGATCCCGACCCAAGACCCATTTTTGACACGCGAGACCGCCCGACACTAGGCTCCGTCGCCCCTGGCTGAACCGACCGCTCGGCTGCGCCAGGTCGGGCGACCGGCCCGCCGGAAGGAGCCACAAGCTGTGAGCAACTCTCGTATATCGATCGCCGCTATCGCAGTGGCGGCAGCATTCGCGATGCCGAGCCTCGCGACCGCACAAAAACACCTGCCGCCCTCGGCGATCTGATGACCGCGTTGGTGCAGCCGCGCCACATCAAGCTCGGTCTCGCGGGGAGCGAGCAAAACTGGCCATATGCCACCTATGAACTCGATCAGCTGCTTGAAACCTTCGCCGACGTCGCCGAGATCCTGCCGAAATATCGGGATCTGTCGATCCCCGATATGATCAAGTCCACTGTTAATGAACCGCTGGCGGCGCTCGACCGGGCAATTCAGGCCAAGGATGGCAACCAGTTCAATGCGGCCTATGGACGGCCGACAGCGTCGTGCAACGCGTGCCACCAGAGTTACGATCGCACTGTGATCGTGATCACGCCGACGACAGGAGCCGCATTTCCGGATCAGGATTTCCCCCCGCCTGCGAAGTAGCGGCTCGCAGCTTGCGATCGGCGAGATCGGCATCCCCGATCAAAGTGTGCGCATCTGTCCCGTACGAGAAAGCCGACCTCGACCAGCCCATGTTCGTCCAGCCGAGTGGCGATAATCGCCATCAACATATCTGCGCGTTGATCGAGGTCTTTCCCGCGCGGATGATGCCGAGTTCAAGGAGCGCGACGAGGTGCGCGAAGCCAAAAGTGGCGCCCGCTCGCGCCCGCTATCGGGGCCGCATTTGCACGCAAACCGCGCCTTGCGCCACTCGACGATGCCGCGGTCCCGCGCATCGAAGCCTTCGGGCGCAAAGTACCGTCGTCGCTCCTCAATTCCGACCACGGCGGCGCGATCCCGATCCCGACCCAAGACCCTCTCGCCGCCCGAGAAGTCACGACCGCAAACTGAACCGCACAGACGGCTACGTGCGCTGCCAAAAGTGCAACCCTTCCGCGACCACGGACCGCGGAGGTCGGCTGTTCAAGTAAGATGAATTATTTGAAAGCTTCGCTCGAAGATTCTTGCCTATCGGCGGGCTAGGGCCAGTTGATTGGATAGGCCCCGCGGTGAAGTCCATTAACGGGATCGGACATGTTCGACGGATTGCTCCGCATTTTGCTCGGGCTTGAAGATGCTCATCAAACCGGCGAGCGCAATGATCCTGCTTTTGCTCTCGGCGTCCTGCTCATCGAAATAGCGCGTAGCGACGATAAGGTCGAAGATCGGGAGCAGGGCATCATCCAGCGTGGCTTGGCCCTGCGCTTCGGCTTGGAACGGAGCGAGGTCATCCGCCTCATTAAAACGGCGGAAGAGCGTGCGATCCAGGCTATAGATCTGTTTCATTTCACCCAGATTGTGGTCGAGAATTTCACCGAAGAGGAACGTATCGGCGTCATCGAGATGTTGTGGGAGGTAGCCTATTCCGACGGAGTGCTGACCGGCGATGAAGACGCTCTGATCCGGCGGGTCGCCGGCCTGATCTATGTCTCGGATCGGGACCGGGCAGAAGCGAGGCGGCGGGTCATGCAGCGCTTTGCGAGGGAGTGACAACAAACTTGGTTGGCGACAACATGTAACGCGCAGCGCTCAACCGGGTGCTTGATGGCAGGCTCCCGCCGAGGATTGCAGCTTCGTTGTCCTCCGGCCAGGGCCGAGATGTCCGTGGGAAACAGGCGGAGTTGACCACCCGGGGATCCGGGGTGCTTACTGGCTCGCAACAGAGCAACGTAAGCGTCCGGCGACGGCCGTGGCCGGTGGAAAGTCAGGCCGCTACGGCCTGCGGGGGGCTTTTTCGTAGAGACGCGCGGCTGGGTGCTCGGCGATGCGGCGCAGGACGTCGGCGACTCATGCCCGTGGATCAGCGTCATTGAGCTTGGCCGTGGCGATCAGGATGCAGACCGCGGCCGCCCGTTCTCCGCTGCGATCGAACGCATCCAAGCCTACTGGCTCGCCAAAGGGCATGAAATAGAGGTGCGGGTCGAGCTCGTCGATGGCACCAAGGCGACGTATGCCATCAGGTCGAATTTGGGTCCGGACGGGTTGCCGTGATGCCCGACCCCTACGCCGTTGCTGCGTACCGGCGCGCCAGGCGCGCGGCTGTCAAAAAGTCGGATAACAGCAATTGGAAAACACCCACCTGATTGTAGCCACGGAGTCCGCAACAGTTTATGCATCAGCGCCCAACGGCCAACTGCTACGGCGACGGCAGCGGCGGTTTCCAGTAATCGAAAACTTAGCAGGTTCACCCCAGACCCGATGGCGCCCGCAACAGGGCGATCAATGTAATTGTCGATTAAAGCCAGCGATACCGCCCCATCAAATAGATAATTACGGCACAGGTGTTCCGAATCCGTCGTTTCATCTTGGATGGGTTAGCAGCTATCTGCGCACCGATATCTACCGTCCTCATAATCATCCGGCGGCGGTTGCGGCGGTGGAAATCGATCACCGCGTGCAGGACAAATTTTTGCCCTTTCCGCTTTATCCCAGACCATTATTTCGGATGGAAATTTAAACTGGCAAAGTTTGAATCCAAGACTTTTTGCAAATTCTCGATCTCTCGCCGATGAAAGGTATCCGCGTCGATCCGATCCGGCGCACCGCACAGGCTCAGCCGGGCTTGCGCCTCGGCGAGTGGCGGACAGCCCGTTCCCCGCCCGCTTTATTGCGGCTTGCGCCAGCGAGCCGTTCAATCGACTGCTCGCTCAGCGCGTGAGGCTGGGGGAAGAGACGATCCA
>Ga0209040_10002780_pt1 | contig 13525 bp, 10 predicted proteins | sample BogFormECP12_OM3_FD_188240 | JGI IMG/M metagenome (GOLD analysis project Ga0209040, IMG submission 188240) | Bog forest soil microbial communities from Calvert Island, British Columbia, Canada - ECP12_OM3 (SPAdes) (version 2) | ecosystem: Environmental > Aquatic > Freshwater > Wetlands > Bog ...
AAGCCTGGCAGCGGCAGCCGCCCCAGTCGATCTCGCGCCGCTCGCAAGAGCGGCAAGGCTCCGGCATCCAGTCCGTCCCGCGAAACCGCTCGAAGGCGGGCGAGCGGTACCAAATTTCAGAGAGGCTCGCCTCCTCGACTGTCGGGAACTCCAATCCGGTCAGCGTCTCCGCCGCGTGACACGGCAACACCTTGCCTGCCGGAGTTACGTTCAGAAACCGCCGGCCCCAGCCGCCCATGCAGGCCTTCGGGCGATGGGCATAATAGTCAGGGAGCACATAATCGATCACCAGGATCCCGGCGAGCCGGGCGCGCGCGGCCTCGACGGTGGCAGTCGCGGCGTCGAGCTGGTCGCGTCTTGGCAGCAGCGCCGCCCGGTTGCGCAACGCCCAGCCGTAATATTGCACGTGAGCGACTTCGAGCCGGTCGGCGTCGAGCGCCACGGCCAGCTCGATGATCTCCCCGAGGCGGTCGAGATTTTGCCGGTGCACGACCGCGTTCACCGTCAAAGGCAGCCCGGCTTCGCGGACGAGGCTCGCCGCCCGGCGCTTGGCCTCTTGGGAGCCGGCAAGCCCGGCAATGCGATCGCCGGAGGCCGTGTCGGCATCCTGAAAACTGAGCTGGACGTGCTCGAGCCCGGCCTCGACCAGCCCGGCAAGCCGACCGGCATCGAGATGGATGCCGGAGGTGATCAGATTGCCGTAGAGCCCGACTTCGGTCGCATGGCGCACGAGCTCGGCGAGGTCGCGCCGGACGAGCGGCTCACCCCCGGAGAAATGCACCTGCAGGACGCCGAGCGCCGCGGCTTCGCCGAGCACCCGCTTCCAGCTCGCCGTATCGAGCTCGGCGCTGGCGCGCGAGAGTTCGAGCGGGTTCGAGCAATAGGGACAGCGCAGGGGACACCGATGCGTCAGCTCGGCCAACAGGGCCAGCGGCGGCTCGACTGCCGTCATCGACGCAATACCTTCTTGTCCACGAGGTCCTGCAGCATTTTGACGACATCGCCGGCGATTACGTCACGGGGCGCGTCGTAGCGGCGGACGAGTTCATCAATGACGCTGTCGACTGTGCGCTCGCCGTCGATCAGCTGCAGGATTTCAACGGCCTGTTCGTCGGGCAACAGGACCCTCTCGGGCGCGAGCACGATCCATGCCTGCCGCATCTCGTCGAAACGGAACTTCACATGGGGCGCAAAGCGCAGGACGGCATCGCCGTCGAACGATTGGCGCGCCTCCCCGGTCATTGCGCCGTCCGGCCGGGGACGAAGGCGCCGGGTGGGGTCAGCCCCGGCTCGACATAGGCGAAGTAGAGCGCATCGAGCTGCGCCCACAGCACATCGCATTTGAACCGCAACGTGTCGAGGACGAGCGCCTGCTTTTCGGGCGTGTCGGCGTGCTCTTTGACATAGGCGATGGCAAAGGCGACGTCGGTCGGGGCCTGGGTCAGCCGCGGCGTGAAATAGGCGAGCGTGTCGCGGCTGATGAAATCGTAATTCTTCAGCAGACCTTCGACCCGCTCGGCGATGATCTCGGGTGAGAACATTTCGGTGAGGCACGAGGCGACGGCTTCGAGCAGCGACCGGTCGCGGACAAAATTGACATAGGCGTCGACCGCGAAACGGGTCGCCGGCAAGAGCCCCTTGGTCGAGATTACGTAATCACGGTCTAGGCCGAGGCCGTCGGTCAGCTTGAGCCAGCGCGCAATGCCGCCGGTGTCTTCGCTCTCGCCGTCGTGGTCGATGATCCGCCGCCGCCATTCCCGGCGCAGCGCCGGGGTCGGCAGGCGGGCGACCAGGTAGGCGTCCTTCGCCGGAATCCGCGCCTGATAATAGTAGCGGTTGAGTGCCCAGGCCTCGACCTGAGCGCGATCGAGCTTGCCGTCGCGCATCATGTGATGAAACGGATGGCGGTGGTGGTAGCGCTCTTCGCCGATCTGCCGCAGGGCATTCTCGAGCTCCGCGCCGGAAAGCAGGGCTGCGCTCACAGCCTCACCTCCATCCCGTCATAGGCGATCTCCCAGCCGGCCGCTTCGGCGGCTTGCCGCTCCGGCGAATCATCGAGCAGCACGGGGTTCGAGTTGTTGATGTGAATAAATATCCGACGCCGCACACCGAGATCGCGGAAGGCGGCGATCGCGCCGTCATCGCCACTCATGCTGATATGCCCCATGCGCCGGCCCGTCTTGTTGCCGACGCCGAGCCGGATCATCTCGTCGTCGCGCCACAGAGTGCCGTCGAAAAACACCAGCTCGCTCCCGCTGAGACGCTGGCGCAGACGGTCGGTCATCGCTGCACAGCCCGGTACAAAAAAGAAGGACTTCCCGGTCCCGGCATCGATAATCTGGAGACCGACAGCATCCCCCTCTTCTGCGATGCCCGGATCTTGCCCGGCGGTTTCGAGATAGAGCGGGACCTTTGCCAGCACGGTAAACGCGACGACCGCTACTCCGGAAGGACCCGTAGCCCCTGCAAGCTCGATCTGCCGATCGAGAGGCAGTTCGATCCGCTCGACGCAATCCCGGGCGAGGACATCGAACATCGGGTTCGCGGCGATCACCGCGAGAACCCGCGCCGGCGCATAGACCGAAAACCGATGCCGCTCGCGCAAATGAAGTAGCCCGGCAACAGCGTCGACATCACCACCGGGTACCAATACGCCGGCAATCGGCGACGAACGCAGCCCTTCACGGGGATGCAGTGCAGGGGTCGCCTCGATCTGCAGCCGCAGATCGGGAGAAGCGTTCAGAACGAACCAATCGCGCTGGTTAGCCGAGATCGCAAGCGAAGCCTGCGAGCGCGGAGCTGCAGCAGCATCCCCCACGCGCGCCCGGCGACATGCAGGCGCGTTGGAATTCCACTGCGGGAAACCCCCGCCGGCAGCGGACCCGAGGACAACCGCATCGAGCATCGGTCGTCTCGCCGGATCCCACCGGCGTCAGAAAATTTGAGCCTACTTGACCTCGGCGCAGGCGTAGGCGTTGATCTCCAGCCCGACCGCGATTTCGATGATGACCGGCGTCTTCCACTTCATGGCCAATTCCTTCGTTCTGATTCTTGCCGGACGCAAGTTAGGATCACCGCCGGATGCTGTCAACCAAGAGCGACGGCACCTGCTGCCCTGCGGCACCGTCCTCATACTTGTTCTCGCGGCATTGTCGGCCGTGTCGTTCCACCGCAGTGCCGCATCGGCCAGTGCCGATCCCCGTTTCACTGTGCTCGTCTTCTCGAAGACCACGGCCTTTCGTCACGATTCGATCCCGCAAGGGATTGCCGCAATCGAGCAGCTCGGGACCGAGCACGGCTTTGCAGTGGACAGCACCGAAGAGGTGGCGCGGCTCAGCGACGCCAACCTCGCTCGATACAAGGCCGTCATATTCCTCAACACGACCGGAGACATCCTCGACGCCGAACAGAAGGCGGCCTTCGAGCGATACATCCGATCCGGCGGCGGCTTCGTCGGCGTCCACTCGGCGAGCGACACCGAGTATCGATGGCCGTGGTACGGCCGGCTCGTCGGCACCTGGTTCGCGAGCCACCCCCAGATCCAGCGCGCGACGGTCCATATCGCAAATCCCGACGATCCCTCGACGAAAGGCCTGCCCGGCTCATGGGAGCGCACCGACGAATGGTACAATTTCCGCAGCAACCCGCGGGGCGCGGTGGAGGTTCTGGCGACCCTCGACGAGGCCACTTACTCCGGCGGCGCGATGGGCGCCGACCATCCGATCTCATGGTGCCAGGAGGTGGATGGGGGCCGCAGCTGGTATACCGCGATGGGCCACACCGCGGAATCCTATACCGAGCCGCTGTTTCGCCTTCACCTGCTGGGCGGGATCGAAAGCGCCGCGGGCTTCGCCGGTTCCTGCAAGGTTGATCAGCGGTAGAGGGTCAGCGGACGAAGCGAGTGCTCGCCTCGCGATCGGTGAGACCGTGCTGAATGGCGATGCGGATCAGATCGGCGGTGCTCGTCACCCGCAGCTTGGCTTTGATCTGGCTACAATTATTCGCGGCGGTCTTGTAACCAATGCCGAGCGCGTCGGCGATTTGGGCGAGGCTGCGGCCTTGCGCCAGAAGACGCAGGATTTCCAGATCGCGCGAGGAAAGGTCTTCGAGCGGCTGCGGCGGGGTTCGGATATTCGAGAACACCAATTCTTCGGCAATCTCGCGCTCGACATAGGTGCGGCCGCGGGCGACGCGTCGGACTGCTTCGAGAAGCTCGTCCGGCGGGATGTTCTTGCTGACATAGCCCGCTGCTCCCGCCTGCAGCGCGCGCATGACGTGGATAGGGTCGTCGTGCATGCTGAGGACCAGAATACGCGCCTCGGGATCCACAATCTTCAGGCGCGCGATGATCTCGAGACCGCCAATGTCGGGCAAGTTCAGATCGAGGATGACGAGGTCGGGCCGTTGTCTCCGAAAAACGCTCAGCGCCTCTTTTCCGCTCGCCGCCTCCTGAACCTCCGCTGCCAGCTCGGGGCCGAGCAATCGTCGCAATCCGGCTCGGACTATCGGGTGATCGTCGACGATTAGGATCTTCACGGCTCGGCCGCCTGGGCCGCGGAGGATACCGGGTCCGGTGCCTGCGGATAGGGCAGCACCGCGACCATTGCGAAGCCTTCGCCGGACCTGTTCGAAAAGCTCAACCGGCCGCCGATCGCCTGGACGCGCTCGCTTATGCCGACGAGGCCGTAACCCAATCTGTCCGGCTCGCTCATTCCCCGGCCGTCATCCGTGACCGAGAGCCTGACTTCGTCGCCTCCCCGCTCAAGGTCGCGATCACGCTCGATCGAGATGGTAACGAGCTTGGGCTCGGCGTGACGCACGGCGTTGCTCAGACCCTCCTGGACGATACGGCAGATCGCCGTGCCGACGACATCCGCGAGATCCTCGCATTCCGTCGAGATCGCCACCTCGTAACGGATCTCGGGACGGCGGCGGCGCCAGAATGCAACTAGGTTCTCGATCGCCTCGCGCAGGCCGAATTCGGCGAGCCCAATTGGGCGCAACCGGCCGAGCATGCGCCTGACCTGCCATTGCATGTGGCGGACGGCGTCGGCAATCGACTGAATATGCGCGGCGGCGTCGCTCGCGCGACCATTCCCGATGAAGCGGCCCGCGGTGGCCGCATCGGCGTTAATGGCGAACAGGTAGGGGCTGACCTCATCGTGCAGGTCACGGGCGAGTTCGCTGCGCTCCTTATCCTGCAACGTCAGAAGCCGCTCGTTGAGACGGCGGTTCTCGGCGGCGGTTTCCGCCAAGCGCGCCGCCATTCGATTGAAACTGTCGCGCAAGCGCGCCAGCTCCGGCGCCAGCCGGCCGCCGATCCGTGTGCGATAATGGCCGTCGCCGATCTCCTCCAGCGCGACAGCCAGTCGGTCAAGCGGCCGCAAGGTACGGCCGATAAAGACATAGATGAGAACGATGGTGAGGCCGCCGAACGCGGCGAGTGTCGCGAGGCTCTCGGTGAACTCGTTCCAGACTTCGAGGGTCTCGTTGTATGGATCGGTCTCGATCACAACCGTACCGTAATCGCGAGCGCCGACGGCGACTGGGATTCGCTCGATCTCGGGCGCCACTCCGATGAGGCGCACAAACCATGCCGGCGCACGGCCGAATTTCGATTTCTCGACGGTCGGTGCGGCGAAGGCCGGCGTCTCCCCGGCGTGCCGCACCCGCAGGTGGCGGTTGCCCTTGAAGGACGCCACCAAATCGTCTAGATCGCGCGACGGGTCTCGGGCGTTTTGAAGCCGCTCGGTCGCGCTCGCGATCGTCTGCCGCCCGACCAGAAAGGCCGCGCGCATTTCGGTACGAACCGAGCGCGAGGCATTGGAATACGCGATCACGCCGTCCAATGCGAGGCTGATGAGCAGCACGACGCAAACCAGGCCGATCAAACGAAACCGGAGCGACATGGGCCTTCCGCCGAGCATTGCTTGTTCGATCGTCGCAGGATGCCATCACCGGATAACGATTCCTACCGGTTCCCGCGGGAAGTCTTGCCACGCGGATCGGGAAGAATTCCCGTGCAAATCGGGAAAGCAGGGAGACCCGTGGTCTGGCTTAATGGCTTCGGTGGGAGACAGAGCCGATCAGCTGAAAAATGTTCGACCTCAGGCACCTCTGGCCAGCGCTCGGCTTCGCAGCGCTTCTGCTGTCGGTCGCTGCGATGGCGCAACAACCCCTCGAAGCGCCGCCGTTGAGCCTGCCAACCGTCGAGGTGGTCGGCGCCACGCCGTTGCTCGGATCGGGGGTCGATCGTGACAAGGTGCCGGCTCAAACCCAGGTGTTGACCGATCGCGACATCAGCCGGAACGGCTATCCGCAGCTGCTGCGGGCGCTCGATGAAAACGTCCCCGGTGTCACGCTCGACAACGCCGCCGGCAACCCGTTTCAGCCCGGCCTTCTCTACCACGGTTTCCTCGCGTCGCCGCTGCAGGGCAACCCGCAAGGGCTGGCGGTCTACCTGAACGGGGTGCGATTCAATCAGCCGTTCGGCGATACGGTCAATTGGGATCTGATCCCCGACCTTGCGATCGAGCGGGTGGACCTGGTGGGCTCTAATCCCGTCTTTGGTCTCAACGCCTTGGGCGGTGCCTTGTCGGTGCGGACGAAGAACGGGTTCACCTACCACGGCGCCGAGATCGACCTCCTCGGCGGCTCGTTCTCGCAATACCAGGGAGAGCTGCAATACGGGGTACAGAGCGGCGACACCGCGGCCTATGTCGCAGCCAGCGGTCTGCACGAAGGCGGCTGGCGTGATCTCCAATCCTCCAATATCCGCAATTTCTATGGCGATCTCGGATGGCGCGGCAACCGCGGCGAGGCTCATGTCAATGTGACGGCGGCGGACAATACCCTGAACGGCCCCGGAACCTCGCCCATCGAGTTGCTGGCAGTCAATCCGAGCGCGCAATTCACCGCGCCGAACCTGATCAAGAACAAATATGCGCTGGTCACCGCATCCGGCTCGTACGACATCACCGATACGACCTCACTCCAGGGCCTCGCCTATTACGACTATTTTCTGCAAAAGGTCGTCAACGGCAATGTTCCGGTGGCCTCGCCCTGCACCGATGACGATCAGGCCGGCTTTCTTTGTGTCGCCCCCGGCGCCTTCGCAACCGACCGCGCCGGCAACCCGATCCCGGATTTTCTCAACGGTGGCCCCTATTCCGACCTCGATCAGCAATCGACGAACACCAACGGCTACGGCGCCTCGCTTCAGGCAACCAACCGCGACGAGCTGTTTGGGCATCCCAACCAGTTCGTCGCCGGCTTCAGCTTTGACGGCGCCCAAACTCTCTTCAGCGGGAGCACGCAAATCGGCGGATTGTCCTTGGCCGACCGGGTGTTCGCCGGCCCCGGGATCACGATCGACCAAGCGGACGGGTCGGTCGCGCCGGTGCGGGTCGGCATCTCTGACGCTTATTACGGCCTGTTCTTCACCGACACTTTCGACGTCACACCGCACCTGTCGGCCAATTTGGCAGGCCGCTACAACCTTGCGCAACTCGATCTGAACGACAAGCTGGGCAGCGCTCTGAGCGGCAATCACACCTTCAGCCAGTTCAATCCGGCCGGTGGATTGACCTACAAGATCCTTCCGGGCCTGACCGCCTATGCCAGCTATGCCGACGCCAACCGCGCGCCGACCCCGGCGGAGCTCACTTGCGCGAACCCCGCCAGCCCTTGCAGCCTTGCGCAATTCTTCGCCGGCGACCCGAACCTGCAGCAAGTCGTATCGCACACGATCGAGGCAGGTGTGCGCGGCCAGATCCGGCCGTCCGAAGGCACGACCCTGTCCTCCGAGATCTCGTTCTTCCGCAGCACGCTCGACAACGACATTGCGTTTGTGAACAGCCCGATCCAGGGCCGCGGCTTCTTCGAGAACGTCGGCACGACGCTTCGCCAAGGCGTCGATGTCAATCTGCGGCTCAAGTCCGACAGGCTGCTCGCTTGGCTCGGCTACTCCTATATCGACGCCACTTTCCAGAGCGGCTTCACAGTCTCGAGCCAGAACAATCCCGCGGCCGACGCCAACGGCAATATCCAGGTCCACCCGGGTAATCGCCTGCCTGGCATCCCGACCAACCTGATCAAACTCGGTGCGGATTACCGGCTAACCGACGCCTGGACGATCGGCGGCACGGGGGTCGCCGCGAGTGGCCGGTACCTGTTCGGCGACGAAGCCAATCTGACCCCGAAGACGCCGGCCTATTTCGTGCTGAGCTTGCACACGAGCTATCAGCTTACGCCGAACCTGCAGCTCTTCGGCCTGCTCCAGAACGCATTCAACACGACCTACTATACGTTCGGCACCTTCTCGCCGACCTCCTCGGTTATTATCGCGCAGGCGCCCGGCGCAACAAACCCGCGCAGCTACAGCCCCGGCGCCCCGATCGCCGGCACCGTCGGCATCCGCATTACCTTTTGAAGAGCCTCTCCGAACCCTGCCTGCCGCTTAATGATGTTGCCGGGTCCATTTATTCGGAGATAGAATCCCACCGTCGGTACCAACCGGGGAGGCACGCCATGGTCAAGTTGCGCGTCAACGGCCAGGAGCAATCCTTCGATGGCGATCCATCGATGCCGTTGCTCTGGTATCTGCGGGACGAGTTGGGGCTCACCGGAACGAAATACGGCTGCGGCGTGGCGCTGTGCGGGGCCTGCACCGTCCACATTGACGGCGAGGCGACCCGCGCCTGCATCACCGCTGTAAACGATGTCTCCGGGCGCTCGGTTACGACGATCGAGGGGCTCGATGCGCAGGGGAACCATCCGGTGCAGAAGGCATGGCGCGCCTTGAACGTCCCGCAATGCGGGTATTGTCAAGCCGGCCAGATCATGCAGGCCGCCGCGCTGATCGCGACGAACAAGAACCCTTCCGAAGACGAGATCAACACTGCGATGAGCGGCAACATCTGTCGCTGTGGCTGCTATCAGCGCATCACCGCCGCCATCAAGGCGGCTGCCACAGGAGCGTGACATGACATCGGTCCACTCCACCGTCGAAAATGTGAGCCGCCGCGGGTTCCTGCGGGGCTTGATCGCCACCGGCGGCCTGGTCGTCGCCGCCGAATTGCTGCCGGCCCGCGACGCGCTCGCCGCCTTCGCTACCGGCGCGGCCAAGATGGCGGGCGGGGTCGTCAGCGACCCGCACGTCTTTGTCTCGATCGACCCCAATGGCCTCGTGACGATCGTCGCGCACCGCGCCGAAATGGGCACCGGCTCGCGCACCAGCCTGCCGATGGCGGTCGCCGACGAGCTCGAGGCCGACTGGTCCCGCGTCAAGGTCGTACAGTCGCCAGGCGACGAGAAGAAGTACGGCAACCAGAACACCGACGGCTCGCGCAGCCTGCGCCATTTCATCCAGCCGATGCGCGAATGCGGTGCGGCGGCGCGGCAGATGCTCGAAGCCGCCGCCGCCCAGCGCTGGGGGGTCCCGGTCGGCGAGGTGCAGGCGCAAAACCACGAGGTCTTCCACAAGCCTTCGGGCCGCAAGCTGGGCTATGGCGAGCTCGCCGCCGCGGCGAGCGCGTTGCCGACCCCGCCGGCCGATCAGATCAAGCTCAAGGACGAAGCCGCCTTCCGCTATCTCGGCAAGGGCAACGTCCAAATCGTCGATCTGTTCGACATCACGACCGGCCGTGCGGTTTACGGCATCGACACCAAGCTCGCTGGGCTGAAATACGCAGTGATTGCGCGGCCGCCGGTCATGGGCGGCAAGCTCGCCTCCTACGACGGCAGCGCGGCGATGAAAGTGCCGGGTGTCGAGAAGATCATCGTCATCGAGGGGACGCCGCCGCCGTCGAAGTTCCAGCCGATCGGCGGCGTTGCGGTGGTCGCCCGCAACACTTGGGCGGCTATTAAGGGGCGTGAGGCGCTGACCATCAAATGGGATGACGGGCCGCACGCCAGCTACGATTCGGCCGCATACAAGGCCCAGCTGGAAGACACCGCGCGCAAGCCGGGGAAGGTGGTGCGCGATGAAGGCGACGCCGAGAAGGCGCTCGGCTCGGCTGCGAAGACGGTGTTCGCGGAATATTACGCGCCGCATCTCGCTCATGCCCCAATGGAGCCAACTTGCGCGACGGCGCGCGTCGCCGACGGCAAATGCGAGGTTTGGGCGGCCGTGCAGAGCCCCGGGGGCACGCAAAACGAGCTGGTGGAGAAGCTCGGCCTCAAGCCGGAGAATGTGACGGTCAACGTCACGTTGCTCGGCGGCGGCTTCGGCCGTAAGTCGAAGCCCGATTTCGTGCTCGAGGCGGCATTGCTGTCGCGCGAGATGGGCGGCGCCCCGGTCAAGGTCACGTGGACCCGCGAGGACGACCTCCACCACGACTATTTGCACACGGTCTCCGCCGAGCGCATCGATGCCGGGCTCGACGCGCAAGGCCACGTCGTCGCTTGGCGCCACCGCACCGTCGCGCCGACCATCCGGGCCACCTTTGTCCCGGATCCGAAGCTCGAACAGCCGGGAGAGCTCAGCCAGGGTGTCCTCGACGTGCCGTTCAATATCGCCAACCTGCGCTGCGAGGTGGGCGAAGCCGAGGCGCACACCCGCATCGGCTGGTTCCGCTCGGTGTCGAACATCCCGCACGCCTTTGCGATTCAGTCGTTTGTCGCAGAGCTGGCTCACGCGGCGGGGCGCGACCCCAAGGACATGCTGATCGAGCTGCTCGGGCCGCCGCGCATCGTCAAACCGCCGGCGGACTACACCAATTACGGCGACCCGCTCGAAACCTACCCGATCGACACGGCGCGGCTGCGGCGGGTCGTCGATCTCGTCGCCGACAAGGCGGAATGGGGCAAGAAATTGCCGCCGCGCCACGGCCAAGGGATTGCCGTGCACCGCAGCTTCTTGAGCTATGTGGCGACGGTCGTCGAGATCGCGGTGGACGACAAGGGGCGCCTCTCGGTGCCGCGCGTCGATACCGCGATCGATTGCGGATTTGCTGCCAACCCCGAGCGCATCTACTCGCAGGTCGAAGGTGCGGCGGTGATGGGGCTGAGCCTCGCGAAATACGGCGAGATCAGCTTCAAGAACGGGCGCGTCGAGCAAAACAATTTCGACGGGTTCCAGGTCCTCCGCATCGACGAGTCGCCGCCGATCACGCATGTCTGGATCGTCCCCAACGGGATCGACGTGCCGTCGAGCGGCGTCGGCGAGCCGGGCTTGCCACCCTTCGCGCCGGCCTTGTGCAATGCGATCTTCGCGGCGACCGGCAAGCGCATCCGCCGCCTGCCGATCGCCGATCAGCTCGCGACGTAGGCGTAGTTCCTGGCGCGTCTCGCGAGGCATGGCGGCTTTTCACTCGTCATTCCCGCGAAGGCGGGAATCCAGAGCTAGCAGCCGTGACGGTTGCCCTGGACCCCCGCTTTCGCGGGGGCGACGGCTTGTAGTCGGGGGAAGGAGTGGATCGGAATTGCCGCTGCCGTGCCCGCCGGATCGGTCGGAGAAGCGCGCTTGAGCTCGGCCTTGCTCTGGTGCTCGCGCCGCGTTTTGCATTGGCGCAAACAGACGCGGCTCGAGAGCGGCCCAAGGAAGGCGACCTACTGGTCACTGTGACGGCTGCGTCTGCGCCAGAGCCGCTGAAGCCGGATGATCTGCCACTCGACGGAAAGCAGACCCTGGCTTGGCCGATGGATCCGCAGACAAAGACTCTTCGCAACGGCTCACGGCTCAACAAGGTGCTGCTGTTGCGTCTCGACCCCGAGGGGTTCGACCCTGAGACCAAAGAACGCGCCGCCGAGGGTGTCGTCGGCTATTCGGCGATATGCCCGCATACCGGCTGCGACGTCACCAACTGGCACCCCGACCGGCAGTTGCTCGAATGCCCTTGCCACTTCTCGATGTACAATCCGAAGCAGGAGGCCAATGTGGTCAGCGGACCGTCGCCGCGCCGGCTGCCAGCCTTGCCATTGAAGATCGTCGATGGAAAGCTCGCTGTCGCGAAGCCCTTCATCGGCCGGCCAGGCTTCCAACAAATGTGACGGCAATGCAATCGGAGAGACGCCATGACGAGAAGACACCGCTTCCATGCGACACTCGCGACGAGCGCTTTGGCGCTCGCAGTGTTTGCCGCGACGGCTTCGGCGCAACAGCCGCAGCCGCCGCTGCCGAAGCCGGACACGCCGCCGCCGGTCCCGCCGATATTGCAAAGCTACAAGCCGGTAACCGCAGACCGGCTCAAGCAGCCGGAGGATGGCGACTGGCTGATGTACCGGCGTACCTATGACGGCTGGGGCTACAGCCCGCTGTCACAGGTCACGACCGAGAATGCCGCCAAGCTGAAACCGGTATGGACATTGGCTACCGGGCAGATCGAAGGCCATCAAGCGCCGCCGATCGTCAACAATGGCATCATGTTCGTCGCCACGCCCGGCAACCAATTGCTGGCGATCGACGCCAAGGCCGGCAACCTGTTGTGGCGGTTCAAGCGGCCGATCCCCGAAGACATGCTGCTGCTCCATCCGACGAGCCGTGGCGTTGGGCTGCTCGGCGACAAGGTCTATTTCGCGGCGGCCGACGCGGTGCTCGTCGCCCTCGACGCGAAGACCGGCAACGAGGTGTGGAAGACGACGGTCGAGGACTATACGCACGGATACTACATGTCCCTGGCGCCGCTTGTCGTCGACGGCAAAGTTATCGTCGGCGTCTCGGGGGGCGAACTGGGTGTCCGCGGTTTTGTCGCCGCGTTCGACGCCGAGACCGGCAAGCCGGCGTGGAAGACCTACACCGTGCCCGGACCCGGCGAGCCCGGTTCGGAGACCTGGCCGACCGGCGATCAATGGAAGACAGGCGGCGGTTCGGTGTGGATCACCGGCGCTTACGATCCGGCGACGAACCTCACCTTTTGGGGCACCGGGAATGGCGGGCCATGGATGGGTGACCAGCGCCCCGGAGACAATCTTTTCACCTCTTCGGTAATCGCCCTCGACACCGCAACCGGCAAGATCAAGGGCTATCACCAGTATCACCCGAACGATTCCTGGGATTGGGACGAGGTTTCGCCGCCGATCCTCGTCGATTACCAGCGTAATGGTAAGACTATCAAAGGTCTCGTCGACACGGCGCGCGACGGATATTTGTGGATGCTGGAGCGCACGACGGACAAAATAAACTTCATCGACGGCAAGCCCTTCGTGAAGCAGAATGTCTTCGCCAGGCTCGACCCGGAGACGGGCCGACCGGACGTAGACCCGACACGCAAGCCGGCAACCGGCAAGAAAGCCGATTTTTGCCCGTCGCTGTGGGGCGGCAAGGACTGGCCGCCGGTGGCCTACAGCCCGAAGACTCGCCTTCTCTACATTCCGGCCAACGAAAACCTTTGCGGTACGATCATAGGCGAACCGGCCACCTACACGCCGGGGCAGCGCTATGTCGGGGCGACCTCGACCCTCTATATAGCACCGGGCGCCGACCATATCGGTGAGCTGCAGGCCTGGAACCTCGACACCGGTCAAAAGGTGTGGAGTCACCCGTTCGCCAATTCCCAGCTCTGGGGGCCGGTGCTGGCGACGGGTG
>Ga0209040_10002781_pt1 | contig 13525 bp, 9 predicted proteins | sample BogFormECP12_OM3_FD_188240 | JGI IMG/M metagenome (GOLD analysis project Ga0209040, IMG submission 188240) | Bog forest soil microbial communities from Calvert Island, British Columbia, Canada - ECP12_OM3 (SPAdes) (version 2) | ecosystem: Environmental > Aquatic > Freshwater > Wetlands > Bog ...
CGGAATACCTGTGGCCTTCGAAACATACGGCACCGTTCGCGACGCGCGCGGATTCACCTCGATGACGTACACCTTATCGGGATGGCCCGGTCTGCGCTGGATGGCGAATTGCAGGTTCACCAGGCCCACGACGTTCAACGCCAGCGCCAGCTTCCGGGTGTATGCGCGAATCGTGTCGAGAGTTGCCGGAGCGATATCCACAGCGGGCAAAACACACGAGGAGTCTCCCGAGTGGATGCCCGCTTCTTCGATGTGCTGCATAATGCCGGCGATCACAACATCCGTCTTGTCGCACAGCGCATCGACGTCGACCTCAATCGCATCTTCGAGGAAGTGATCGACGAGGATGGGCCGCTCTTGCGAATACTCCACGGCCTCCTTCATATAGCGAGCCACCGCTGCGCTGTCGTACGCGATGACCATGGCGCGTCCGCCCAGCACATACGAAGGCCGCACCAGCACGGGATAGCCAATTTTCTCGGCCCCGGCCAGAGCCTCTTCCACGCTGGCTGCAATCACTCCGGGCGGCTGCGGAATGCCGAGATCTTCGAGCAGTTTGCCGAAGCGCTTGCGATCCTCGGCAAGATCGATCGACTCAGGAGAGGTTCCGAGGATCGGCACGCCGGCCGCCTTGAGCCGCAGCGCCAGATTCAGCGGCGTCTGTCCGCCGAACTGAACGATCATTCCAACCTCCGCGCCGGAGGAAGCCTCATGCTCGTAAACCGCCAGCACATCTTCGAGTGTCAACGGTTCGAAGTACAGGCGATCGCTGGTGTCGTAGTCGGTCGAAACCGTCTCCGGGTTGCAATTCACCATGATCGTCTCGTAGTCGTCCTCCTTCAGCGCGAATGCTGCGTGGCAGCAGCAGTAATCGAACTCGATTCCCTGCCCGATGCGGTTGGGACCGCTCCCCAGAATGATGACCTTACGCTTCGCTGTCGGCGCGGCCTCGTCTTCTTCGTCGTAAGTCGAATAGAGGTATGGCGTCATGCTTTCGAACTCGGCGGCGCAGGTATCAACGAGCTTGAAGACAGGCTTGAGCCCATGCTGGTAGCGAAGCGCGCGAACCTCAGCTACGCCCTCGTTGGTCGGCATGCCCAATACTTCAGCGATGCGCTCGTCCGAGACCCCCATACGCTTGGCCTTACGCAACAGTTGCGGTGACAAATTGTCAAGACTCTGCTCGCCCACCTGGGTGATCGTATCCGTCACTTCCTTGATGTGATACAGAAACCACGGGTCCATCGAGGTCATGCGCGCAACTTCCCGCACTGTTAGCCCCTGTTGGAATGCGAAGCGGATATAGCTCAGCCTCTCCGGCTGCGGAGTCACCAGGCGCTGCGTCAAACGCCGCGGCTCAATCTCTTCTGCTCCGATCTTCTTGCCGGTTTCGAGCGAGCGCAGCGCCTTCATCAGCGATTCCTTAAAAGTACGGCCGATGGCCATTACTTCGCCCACCGATTTCATCTGCGGACTCAGCGTGTCATCCACGCCCGGAAATTTCTCGAACTGCCACTTGGGAATCTTCGTGACAACGTAGTCGATACTCGGCTCGAAACATGCCGGAGTCATCCTCGTAATGTCGTTTGGAATCTCATCGAGCGTGTAACCGACGGCCAGCCTTGCCGCGATCTTGGCGATGGGAAATCCCGTGGCCTTCGACGCCAGCGCCGACGAGCGCGAGACGCGCGGGTTCATCTCGATGACCGTCATGCGTCCGGTGTTGGGGTGCACGGCAAACTGCACATTCGAGCCGCCGGTCTCGACGCCGATCTCGCGAATCACGCGGATCGCCGCCGTACGCATCGCCTGGTATTCGCGATCAGTGAGCGTCTGCGCGGGCGCCACGGTGATCGAGTCGCCAGTATGAACGCCCATTGGATCCATGTTCTCGATAGAACAGATGATGATGACGTTGTCGGCGAGATCGCGCATCACCTCAAGCTCATATTCTTTCCACCCCAGCACCGACTCTTCAATCAGACATTCGTGAACTGGAGAAAGATCGAGCCCGCGCGAAAGAATCTCCATCATCTCTTCGCGGTTGTAAGCGATGCCCCCGCCCGATCCGCCGAGCGTGAACGAGGGCCGGATAATCACCGGGAATCCGATCTTGGTTGCGAAATCCGTGCCATCGCGCAGGTTGTTCACCAGCGCCGATCGCGGCACGTCGAGGCCGATGCGTGTCATCGCATCCTTGAAGAGCAGACGATCTTCGGCTTTCTTGATTGCTTCGAGCTTCGCGCCGATCAGCTCCACGCCGTACCTGTCGAGTACGCCCGCATCCGCGAGATCCACTGCAAGATTGAGCGCTGTCTGCCCGCCTACGGTGGGCAGCAAAGCGAACTTGCCGCCGCGACCCTCGTTCACGAGCATCTCCGACTCGATGCGAATGATCTCCTCGACGTACCGCGGCGTGAGCGGCTCGATGTAAGTGCGGTCGGCCAGTTCGGGATCGGTCATGATGGTGGCCGGGTTCGAGTTCACCAGGACCACTTCGTAGCCCTCAGCCCTGAGTGCCTTGCAGGCCTGCGTGCCGGAGTAGTCAAACTCGGCGGACTGGCCGATCACGATCGGGCCCGAGCCGATCACGAGAATCTTGCTGATGTCATTGCGACGTGGCATTTAATTTCCTTACAAGGCAACTTTGGACCAGCCAAAGTTTGCGACTCGGTTATTCTTTTTTCACAAAGCTCAACGCTCTACCGAGTAGCGCGCTTAAAAAGCCCGCGAAACTGAGTTCGGTCGAAGGTTCGCGATAGATGCCGTTGACTCCCTCGAGACGCGAAGACAATAACAGGGCTACGCTGTCGTAATGCCTGTCTCGCACCAACTTTGTCAGAAGGATCTCGTATCGCCTGGCATAGGATGCACCGCGGAATTCCTCGAAGACCTTAAAATGCGGTTCGGATACGCCCACGGGCCTTAAGGACTGTTCCGTTTCCTCAAGGATCATGACATAACCAAGCCATGGACGCTGCGATGGCGCAAAAGCTCCCTCACGATAGGCGGCCCACAGATCCGTCGCGCTGCCCAGCGCTTCTTCGGTCCTATTGTTGAAGTTATTGCCAAACGATCCCACCTGCGACTTAAATTCGATCGCAGCGATCAAACAGCCCTCGACCACCACGAGCAAATCCCACTGTTTCTCGGCGCGATACCAACCGGGTAGCTCAATTGTTCGCTCACAGTAGATGCTTGGCTTATTAACTCCGGTCTCTTCCAGATAATCACGGACCAGTTCCACAAAACCATCTAGCTGCTTTCCACCAGTTACAGCGGTCCTTAATCCCGCATCTCGGGCACCAGACTTTTTGCCCTGACGACCTGATTGGGCCTCGCGTGTCTGCCAGAAGTGCTGAACTGCCTCGTGAACCCTCGCCTCCCAGCGAGAAGACAGACTCATTCCTCTACCAGCCTTTCTAAAAGCGGCCGATGGAAGAGGGTGCCGGTTTCAGACTCGAACCGCTTGCTCGCGGCGTGATGATAGGCACGACTAATCTCGTATCCAACGCTGTTGCGTCCATACAGAGCGGCTGCGACTGATGTTGTGCCAGTGCCTGAGAATGGATCCAGGACGACATCGCCGGCAAAGCTAAACATGCGAATGAGGCGTGTGGCCAGCTCTAATGGAAATGGCGCCGGATGATACTTTGTAGAAGCTCCGGTCAAACCTGTCCACACCTGCTGAAACCAGCTCTGGTAGTTTTCAGCACTGATGATACTCAACATCCTCTTTGGCGAACTTGGCTTACGATATCCTCCCGGCTTACGTAGCATGAGAATGAACTCAACGTCATTCTTTATGACCGAATTCGGCTCATAGGGCTTGCCGAGAAAGCCTCCACCCCCGGAAACCTCATAGACTGCATTGGCGATCTTATGCCAAATAATGGGCGCGAGATTGTCGAACCCGATCCTCCTGCACGACTCCTGAATCGAGGAATGCAGAGGAACAACGGTGTGGCGACCTCCATTCTGGCGGCGCGAAAGACAGACATCGCCGACTACGCAAACCAGACGTCCGCCCGGAACCAAAAGATGAAATGTGCGCTGCCAGACCTTTTCCAATTCACGCAGAAACCGCTCGTACTCGACAACGTGTCCGAGTTGACCTTCGGCATCGTCGTATTCTTTCAATGTCCAATAGGGAGGCGAGGTCAAGACCAAATGTAAGCTCTCCGGACTGAGCGATGACATTTGCCGGGCGTCGCCATGAATCATGTAATGCTTCGTGGGAATGCTGCACAGAGTTCTTTCAAGCAAGTCTGCCACATCGGCCTGCCGTGCCAAAGCTGGTATGTCGGTCTGCTCGATCGTCGCCTTTCGAAGCTCCTCAGGTAAATACTGGCTCAGATCATCTTCAGAAAAAACGACTTCCTGTGTCGCGGGTAATGTTAAGCGCAACGCCTGTGCTTTCACCCTTTCCACTCCTCCATCATCTTCCGGAAGTCGTGGAAGAGATAGTTCGAGTCCTGCGGGCCGGGGCTGGCCTCGGGATGATACTGCACGCTGAAGAGCGGCATCGTTCGATGGCGCAGGCCCTCGAGCGTGTTGTCATTCAGGTCGATGTGGGTCAGGTCTACGTCGCTCGTTTGAAGCGAATCGGGATCGACGGCGAAGTTGTGATTGTGGCAGGTGATCTCCACTTTGCCCGAATCCACCTGCTGCACCGGATGATTGCCGCCGTGATGTCCGAACTTGAGCTTATAAGTCTTGCCTCCAAGAGCGATCCCGATCAGCTGGTGCCCGAGACAGATTCCGAAGATCGGTGTTCGTCCAGCCAGCTTGCGAATATTCTCCTGCGCGTAAGTGACTGGCTCAGGATCGCCCGGGCCGTTCGAGAGAAAGACTCCGTCGGGACTAAGCGCCAGCACATCTTCTGCCGATGTCTCCGCCGGAACCACGGTCACGCGGCAGCCCTCTTTCGAGAGCATGCGGAGAATATTCTTCTTTATGCCGAAGTCGTATGCAACCACATGCAGATCCGGACGCTCGTCTGGCACAATATCCGCGTCCTGCTGCAGAGGATCGGAGGTATCGTGCTCCCACTCGTAGCGTGCCTTGGTTGAAACCACCTTCGCCAGGTCTGTCCCATCCATCTTGCGGATCGAGCGCGCCTTCTCGACCAGCGCATCGGCATTGGTTTCAATGGAAGAGATCACTCCACGCATCACACCATGCTTACGCAGATGCCGCACCAGGGCGCGCGTATCGATATCCGAAATCACCGGAACCTGGAAGCGCTCCAGATACTCGTCGGCCACCTGCTGCGAGCGCCAGTTCGACGAGATGGGCGAAAACTCCCGCGTCACCAGGCCTTCGATATAAGGCTTGTTCGCTTCGTTATCGTTGTTGTTGGTGCCGTAGTTGCCGATCTGCGGATTCGTCAGGACGACGATCTGTCCCGCATAGGATGGATCGGTGAAAATTTCCTGGTAGCCGGTAAGAGAAGTATTAAAAACTACTTCGCCATAGCACTCGCCCTTAGCGCCATAGCCTTCACCGCGGAAGATGCGCCCGTCTTCGAGCGCAAGGATTGCCTGCATCGCTTCTCCGTGGAATGGATTCAATAGATTTTATCAGGGAGTGGCCCCCCAAACGCATTCATCATGCGTTAATTCTGCAAAGAAAAAGCCCCGTTCGCGACCGGGGCTTCATGGCTGCTTAAAGCACTCACTGCTGCGGAGGCGCCGGCGTCGGTTGCGCCGGCTTTTGCTGTAGCTCCTGTCGTAACTCCTGCTGTTGTGCGGGAACCGTGACTTCCGGCCCCTGCTTCGCCGGTTCCAGCCCTGGAATGATCGGCGGGCTATTCACCTTGCCTGTGGCCGCATCCGTAATCGAGATGTTATAGCGGTCGAGCGTGCTGGCCAGAATCTGCGATAGCGACGCGCGGTCGATCGCGTATTTCGCCTTCGCTGAGATGAGACTGCCCTCCGCGATCGCAAGGGCGCGCTGCTGCTGCAGGACGAGAGCTGTGGTCGAAGCCCCGAGGTGCAGCTTCTTCACCTCGGCATCGAGACTCTGCTGATCGTAATCGCGGGTGGCCTGCGCAGACTGGACAGAAGCGCGATCGTTGGTCATGGCGTACTGGGCGTTGACTACATTCATGCGCGTCTGGACATAGAGCTGCTGCAGGCGCATCTGGGCCTGGCGGTATTCGAGTTCCGACCGGGCCTGCGCGGACTGAGCGAGACGATTGCGAATGTTGATGCTGAGGTTGAAGCCCACACCCTTGTTCGGGCCGCTGCTGTCGAACAAGTGGGAAAAGGCTGTCCCATACGAGATCGATGGGTAGGTGTTGGGAGAGCAGGGTAAGCCGTTGTCGAAATTCACGCAAGAGGGGCTCTGGCTGCCACCGAGGGACGATGCTCCGTAGAACGCGTACACATCGAGTGTGGGCAGGAGGGCGTTCCTTTCGCCCTTGAGCGTGATCTCATCGTTTTTGAGGGTCATCACCGCCTGCTCGATCGACGGACTATTGGCGTCAGCCTGACGCACAAGGTTGTCGGCGGATTCACGTTCCTCTGGTGTTTCGATCAGACTGACGCGGTCGGTAGGGATGACAGGCGCGTTGGCGATGATCGGGTCTTCGAGACTGCGCGCGATCGCCTGCTTCATGAGCAGCTGCTGGTATTCTAGATTGCTCTGTGAAGCGATGACGCCCTGCTTGTCAGTTTCCACCTGGCTCTGTGCACTGACGACATCGAGGGGCGCCATTGTGCCGATTTCGAGCGACTTCTTGTCGTCTTCAAGCAGCCGGGTGGACTGATCGAGAGAGCGCTGCTTGGCCTGCAGGTCTTCGTAAGCGCTCACCAGGCCCCAGTAGATCTGCTCCACCTGGTTGATGGTGTAGAGAAGCTGCTGGCGGAAGGCGGAATCGGCGATGCGGCGGTTGTTCCTCGTCTCCACTATGAAGCGGCCGTTGATGCCCCATCCGAAGCCCTGCAGCAGGTGCTGGGTAAGTTGGGCGTTGAATGAGGTCACATACTGCGGGCTGTAGGAATTGAAGATGAAGTTCGAGGCGGTATAGGAATTGTTGAATCCGGCCTGAAGGCTGGTGCCGGTGATGAATCCCTGATTGTAGGTGAAATTGTAGATGTTGGTGTTCTGGCTAAGCCTGCCGGAGGGATAAAAGAGAGAGTTGGACTCAGGTGTCTCCTGTCGCTGGAACTGGATATTGCCGCTGAGAACGGGATCCATGTTCTCGGGCGATGGGCCACCGCCATTGGTACTGAGGGTGAGACCGCCGACACCGCCTCCCGCTCCGCCCGCAGCAACGCTGGTACCGCCCGGTCCGCCGCCACTCTGAACGGTGGTTCCGGAGCCGCCGAGGGTTCCGGTGACCAGTCCGCTGTTGATACCGAGAAAGAGCGCGCCGGACTTGGTACGCAGGATGTCGGTGTCGGCGATGTTGAGGTTGAAGCGCTGGATGGCGATATCGTAGTTGTCTTCGAGTGCAAGCAGGATGGCGTCGCTGAGGCTCAGGTAGATCTTGCCGTCTTTAATCAAGTCTTCAAGGCGCGGCGAGTTAAGAAAGCTGCTAGCCGGCGCAGTAGTCGGCTTGAAGGGTCCGACCGGATTGGGCCAGTAGATCCGCGGCTTGCTGAAGTCGCGTGGCTGAGGCCGCATGTAAAGCGGCTGCGTAAAGTTCGGAGGCGGCTCCGTTGGCAATCCCTGCGTGTTGGGCACGCCGGCGGGGTTTGCGGGCGTCTTCTCCTGGGCCTGTCCGAATCCGGAGCCCGGTTCAACGCCGTCGCCCAGTCCCAAAGCGTAGCTGGGAGCCGTGCCCACCAGCAGGCAGCTCACCGCCGCCGCCGACTTCAGTTTTAAGAACAGGCTCGAACTACGAACCAGCTTACCACTCAGCGCCCTTCGGCGTTCACCAAACCAATCCATTCGCCCTCTCCGGAATTCAATCGATCAGTCGCGCAAAGACAATTGCGCTCATCTGAACTATATCTATGTCATCACTGCATCTATCCCAGCCGAAAACCTGACAGACCAATCCCCCTGCCGTCGATCTTCCGGCTCATCTGCTATACGCGAACCACTCTGGCTTCGTTCCCTGCTATGGAGTTCGTTCCTCGCCCTTATCTTTCGCTTCAAGGAACTGACAGCGGCCGTGTTACCACTCTGGACTCGCCGCCCGGAAGAAAATCTGAGTATACCGTAGGCAATCAGATGATCGAGACCGGCAAAGGACCCAGAACTTGTTGCAATTTTGAGAGAATGCGCCCAGGAGGATAGACCGGAAGGCAGCATGAACTGGAAGCTCACACTTGCCTACGACGGCACCGACTTTCACGGCTGGCAGGTTCAACCGCAGCACATCACCGTTCAGGGCGAACTGGCCGGCGCGATCGAGCGCGTCACCGGAGAACGTCTCCTACCCCAGGGCAGCGGACGCACGGACGCCGGGGTTCACGCGCGCGCACAGGTGGCGTCCTTCGTGTTGAGTGCTCCCATTCCCCCTGAAAATCTCTGCCGCGCGCTCAACCGAACATTACCCGCTGCCATCCGCGTTCTGAGCGTCGAGCACACCAGCCCCGACTTCCACGCGCGTCACAGCGTCCAGGCCAAAACCTACGAATACCGCATTTTTCGCGGTGAAATCTGCCCGCCATGGATCGTACGCTACGTTTATGCGCTCAACTGGCCCCTCGACATCGCGCGCATGCGCCAAGCCACGTCCCTGGTCCTCGGCGAGCACGACTTCACATCCTTCGCGGCCAGCGATCCCGATCTCTCAACGAGAGCATCCGATCCGTTCGACGAAGACGCCAAACCGGGCAACATCCGCACAGTCTATTCGTCGTCGCTCTCAAGCGAGAGCGAAGACCTTCTCATCTACCGGGTGCGCGGCAACGGCTTCCTCCACCACATGGTCCGCAACCTCGTTGGGACGTTTCTCGATGTGGGGCGCGGCCACGTCGCACCGGAAGAAGTCCTCCAGATCCTCGATCAGCACTCCCGCGCCGCCGCCGGGGCTACGGCCCCCGCGCGCGGACTATGGTTGGATAGCGTGGAATATTGAACCTGACCGAGGTGGTAAATTGTGGTATGCAGGTAACTGTGAACATCCCCGACGAGCTCGCCACAGAGGCTCGGTCTCGTGGTCTGGCTGTGGAGAAATATATCGAACAAGTTCTGCAGCAACAGGTTTCCGGCGAAAACGCGGCTGGTTTGCCCCAATCGGCCACTGAGGTCCGAACCTGGCTCGAGTCCTTGGGTCAATACTCCGAGAAAATTCCTCCCCTGCCGAATGTCATATCGCGGGAATGGCTCTACCAGGATCACGATTAGCCTCAGGCGCTCAGGTCCACGACGCGCGCCTGGCGGCGACAGTGCTTGTGCATGGTATCCAGGCCATTCTCACATTCAACACTGGAGACTTCAACCGTTACACGGGACTCGTTGCGATACATCCGAACACGATCGCAGCGCACGGCTGACCTTATTCTCGCTCGACGATCCATCCGTTGTATCGGCCACCTCTCGCCGTGATGCAGCGTTAAAAGCGTCGAGTCCTGCTACGCTGATGGATCATGGCATCCACGATCCCCGCATCGGCCTTCGCCCGCATCGCCCAACTCGCGGCGGACCGGCGCGTTCATCGGGCCTTCAAGTGGCTGCATCTTCAGGAACAGCAGATTCTGCGCTGGCAGGCTGAACTCGTTGCCGTCCCCGCGCCCCCCTTTGGGGAACTGCCTCGCGCCGAATGGCTTTGCCAGCGCTTTCGCGATCTCAACCTCGATGAGGTCTGCCTCGACCCCATCGGCAACGCCATCGCTGTCAGAGAGTCCGCCCAGCCATCTGAATCCTGCATCCTTCTCTCCGCGCACCTTGACACGGTCTTTCCTGCCGAGACGCTCATCGAGCCAAAGATTGAAGGCACGCGCCTCGAAGCGCCCGGCGCTTGCGACAACGGAGCCGGCGTTGCCTGCCTGCTCGCAATCGCCGCAGTACTCGAACACGCGGGCATCGACCTCGGCTGCGATTTGATATTCGCCGGCAACGTCGGCGAAGAGGGCGAAGGCGATCTGCGCGGCATGCGCTACCTCTACGAGCGTTCCGCGTTCAAGGGCTCCATCGCCGCACACATCGTTCTTGACGGCGCGGGACATGAAGTTGCCATAACCGACGCGCTCGGCAGCCAGCGCTATCTCGTCACCCTGCGCGGCCCCGGAGGCCACTCCTGGACGGATGCCGGACGGCCAAACCCCATCGTCTCGCTGAGCCACGCCATCGCCCGCCTCAGCGAGTTCGAACTCACCGATGCCGCCCCGCGCACCACCTTGAATGTCGGAACCATTGAAGGCGGCACTGCCATCAATGCCATTCCCGAGCAGGCCTCCGCGCGCTTCGACTTCCGCTCTACGGATCCAGATCAACTTGTCCTTCTCGAAGTCGAGCTCCACCGGGCTGTCGAAGACGCAGTTCTCGCCGCGAACCGTTTGTATTCGGACGGCCAGAAGCATAATGGAGGGCTGGAATTCACCATCGAGAAGATCGGTTCGCGCCCAGCTGGCCACCTGCCTCACGAAAGCCCACTTTATGAGACCTTGCGGGCAGTCGACCGTCACCTGAACATCCGCACGCAACCCCGCGTCGCGTCGACAGACGCCAATATCCCGCTGTCGCTCGGAGTCCCGGCGGTAAGCCTGGGCGCAGGCGGCGAAGGTGGCGGCATCCATACCCGCGGCGAGTGGTACGACGCGCGGGGACGTGCGCTTGGTCTGCGCCGCATCCTGCTGCTGCTACTGGCTCTGGCGGGCTGTTGATAGACTTCTCGCTGTGAAAGCCCACGTCATTTCAACTCTGATTCTGCCCTGTTTACTCGCTGCGCCGCTGCTTGCTCAGACCTCGCCGAAAGCGGAAGCCATCTTCTACAACGGCAACATCCTCACCGGAGTTGATCTCACCGGCACGCATCCGGAGCGAGTCGCCGCCATCGCCGTCGCCAACGGCGCCATTCTCGCGGCCGGAGATACTGCAGCCGTCGAGTCGAAGTTTCAATCGCCCGCTACGCAGCTCATCGATCTGCATGGAGCCTTCGTGATGCCCGGCTTCAACGACGCGCACGCGCATCTCGGCTCCGGCGGCGAGATCAAGCTGTCCGTCGACCTCACCGGTTCCATGTCCCTCGAAGAAATGCAGAAGCGAGTTCAGAAAGCCGCCGAAGAGGCCGCCCCCGGCGCATGGCTCTCGGGCGGTGGATGGGACCATACTCTCTGGCCGTCGAAAACGCTGCCCACTAAATCCGATCTCGACTCCGTCACCGGGAACCATCCCGCCTTCTTCGTCCGCATTGACGGTCACATCGCCATCGCAAACTCCGCCGCGCTCGCCGCCGCCGGGATTACGCGCGATACGCCCAACCCGCAGGGCGGCAAGATAGACTGCGACGCCAATGGCGACGCCACCGGCATCATCCGCGAAACCGCGCAGGCTCTCGTAGACAGAAAAATTCCGCCGCCCGCCCCCGCCGGTTACGACTTCTGGCTCTACGCCCAGCAAGTGGTCGAGTGCTCCCCGACAGAGATTACGCTGATCGATAACCATCAGACCGAAGTCCACCTGGAGAAGGACGAGAACAGTTGGCCGCCGTGCTCGAGCTTTCACAAGGGCGAGGTGCTGGACTTCTATCTTTCGCGCGGGGGAAAGACTCACTATTTGCGCGATGAGCCGACGGCCTGGTGGCGCAAGGCCATGTAGAAGAGCAGGGAACGAGGGAACAAGAAAGCTGTGACCAAACCGCATTTCTTGCGCGGCGGGAACCTGTAGCGCCGGTCTCCTGACCGGCTGTAGCAGAGGTCTCCCGACCCCCGCAGACTCGAGCCGGCGGCCCCTCGCTCTGGCACCATTTGCACTAAGTACCCAATACCTTGGGGTGGCCAGCCGCCAACCGCACAACTGGATGGGTTTTCCACAGGGTTCCCATAGGGAGGCCGCCAAGCGAAAGCCTATGAATTTCCTATAACTTCCGGAAATTCCTTGAATATCCTGATGAAGTCGCGTTAAATACAGACTTACCGGTAGGTTTGCCGGAATTCGTTCTTGAGCAACTGACTATTTCCGGGAGGCAATCATGCGCAGCGCTGCAGCCCGCTCCAATCTGCTGGTTTCTGAAGTCCGCGAGGTGATGGATATCCGCCAGGCCTCGAATTACCTTGGCATCTCGCCCGACACTCTCTACAAGTACGCCTCTGAGGGTTTTGTACCGGCGTTCAAGCTGGGCAATCGCTGGCGCTTCAAACGGTCGCGGCTGGACGAGTGGATGGACCGGCAAAGCGAACTGCATGCGAGCGGCGAGATCGATGCAGGCAAGAAGAAGCCGGTGCAGCGAGAGGCAGCTGGTAGCCTGTAGCCTGAGACTCTCAACTTGTCACGGCGTCGTCCGTTGGATTCCGACAAAGATCAGATCGCTAGGGGCGGCGAGTTTTATTACCTCCTGAAGAGCAATTCGGAACTGTCGAACTCCACTGCCAAATTAGTTCACATTCTGACGATGAAAGCATCTCCTTCGGCACGCGGACAAAGCTGTTTGGAGATGGCAAGAAGACGAAGGCATCGGGCATGTCGATGCGTTTTATAAAGGCTTGCCAAGTGTAATGCGAGGTGACTTGACCATTGACTCGGTCGCAGGAGATACCTGATTCGCTGATAGTCAGAACCTGCGCATTGAGCATCTCTTGCTCCTCTGAGTAGACGGCCCTTAGGCACTTCTCCTGAGACCGCTTCGCGAGCGGCTTGGAGAATATCCAGCACAGAATCCCCACGGCATAAAGTGTGAAAACCGGTACGCGCGCGACGGGCACCTGCGGGGCCAGTCCCAGTACCAAGCAAGCGATGCCTAAGACCACATACTCTTTCCACGAACGATGTTGAACTCGCTTGTCTTTGCTAGCAACAACCGCCTGACAGGTATTCCTGTACTGTTCAAAGGTAATGGTCGGACGGAAATGCATGTCGGAGACAGGATAATCTCATTCTTGCTCGATGTCTGTGACGAGGTTCGATTAACTCCCGGCCAGGTTGCCGCCAACGCGCAAGGAACTCTCTGATAAGTAGGTAAACCGCGATGGTCCTGCGTGACAGAATATTTCTGGAGTGGATGCAAGGGCTGAAGGCTACGAGCTACGGGCTACAAGCTCCGCCGCGCCCCCGGTCGTGATAAAACTAACCCCGTGGACCACTTCCGCCGCATGGGCGCACTGCGCCGCAAGCTGACTCGCGCCAGCCTTCCCGGACTGCTCGTCACGTATCTTCCCGATCTTCGCTATCTCTCTGGGTTCACCGGATCGAGCGCCGCGCTCGCGGTGACGCGGCGAACGGCACGGCTGTTTACCGACGGCCGCTATACGACGCAGGCCGGCGAAGAGGTGCAGGCCGCAGAGGTGCAGATTGTGTCAAGCTCGCCCGCGGTGGCGGCGGCGCAGTGGCTGGCCGCGCAGTCGGGGATGACGATGGCGGGGTTTGATCCCGCGCGCACCACGGTGGCAGAACTGGCGCGATGGAAGTC
>Ga0209040_10002782_pt1 | contig 13522 bp, 9 predicted proteins | sample BogFormECP12_OM3_FD_188240 | JGI IMG/M metagenome (GOLD analysis project Ga0209040, IMG submission 188240) | Bog forest soil microbial communities from Calvert Island, British Columbia, Canada - ECP12_OM3 (SPAdes) (version 2) | ecosystem: Environmental > Aquatic > Freshwater > Wetlands > Bog ...
GACTGGGAGCGATTTCTGGGTCCTCTTAAGTGGCGCGATTTCGACCCGCAGCAGTACTGGAATTTCCGGGCCTATCTCGATTTTGGTGGCGGGCAGGTGACGGATTTGTTCACTCACTGGATCGACGTAGTGCACATGTTCATGGAGCAGGACAATCCGGTAGCCGCATCGGCGGCCGGTGGCGTGTATGCATACAAAGACGGCCGCACGGCACCCGATACCATCAATGTGTTGCTGCAATACCCGGCCGATTGGACGGCAACCTTTGAAGCCACCCTCGCGCCCGGCATCCAGGGCGCGGGCGTGGAGTTTTGCGGCACCGGCGGCCGGCTTTACATCGACCGGAGCAAGTATCAGTTCACGCCTGTAGACAAGAACGAGCAGCCGGTAGTCGTGCAATCGCCTCACGATCAGACCATCGATCATGTGGAGAATTTTCTCGATTGCCTGCGAACACGCAAATTGCCAAATGGGGACGTTTACATCGGACACCGGAGCGCACAGGCGTCGCATTTGGGGAACTTGGCGTACGAACAGAAGCGGCGGATCGATTTCGATCCAGTTCGGGAGGAGATTCTGCCCTTCTGAGTCCGGGCGACGCTCGGTGGCCGTGTCTGCAAACGTTGGCCGCCGCCGTTCGCTGCCCACGCTAGGCCGAAGAGTTGCTGGCCGACCGGATCTTGGCTGTCGAAGAACACCTAGATCGAGTACGCTTGCTGGCTTGCACAAGACGAACGAGTCCATCGAGCGCGCCGGAGGTTACCCATTCCGCAATTGCCCCGAGTCCGGCAACTCGCCGAACAGCAGCAAATACGCGACTTCCATAAAGGCGCAGCGCGGAATAACGGGGCTTCGTAGGATGCACCCGTGCGGTTATCGGTAATGGTGAGGCCTTCTTTATTCATGCCGGAGCTCCTTAAGTGACGCCGCCGCGCGAAGGCACGCTACTTTTCGCTTACGACAGCCGCAGACTCAAGTCCGCGCTACTGGCTAAAACACGATCTTCGCAGACAGCTGCAGTTCGCGAGGCGTACCCCGGCCCGCCGCGTAATTGCTGATCGTGCTCGTGATCGCTCCGAAATTCGATTGCGAGATATCGGCATTCGGGCCCGCGAATTGAGGGCCGTTGAAAACGTTGAACAGGTCGCCACGGAAACGCAGGCTGAGCCGCTCCGTGATGGACACCAACTTAGAAAGCCCCAGATCGAGTTGTGAAATCCGCGGCGCGCGGAACGCATTCCGGCCCAGGTTCCCGAACGTCTGGCTCGCCGGGACGGCGAACGCCGCGGGATTAATCCACTCCGCTGGAGTGGACCCGCCGACGGGCGTGAGCGACACGCCGCCGACGTAATTCGGCCGCTCCGAACCGCTGATGGAGAGCAAGCCAGGAACCGAAGCGTTCGAACGATCCACCGTGATATTGACCGGTAGCCCGGTCTGGGTGGTGGCGATCGCGCTCACCTCCCAATTGCCCAGAATCGTTCGCGCAATCCCGGGCGGGCTGAGATAGCGCTTTCCGGCGCCCAACGGAATCTGGTACACTGCGGCGAGATTGAAGAGCTGGCGCACATCGTCGTCGCTAGAAGCCTTGTCGCACGCCCGGCAGAACGAGTTCTGCGGAGTATCCGATTCTCCTCCGCCAATGCTCCCGTCATTGATGGAGTGCGACCACATGTAGTTCGCCAACAGGCCGAGCCCATTCTGGTAGGAGCGGCGCACATTCACCTGCAGCGCTTCAAACGTGCTGTTGCCCACGTCGCCGCGCCAGGAAACGGCGCCAAACGCCGGATACGGGACGATGTTGGTGGGCGGAATCGCCAGGTTTGTATAGGTGGTGGTCAGCACATCCGTTCCCTTGTTGCCCAGGTAATTGACCGTCGCCAGGATTTTCAGCGGCAGCGTCTGTTGCACGGAAACGGTCCAGGCGGCGACGTAGTCATCTTTCCGGTTTCGATCCAGATCGCGCGGCGAGACCGCTCCCAGGCCTCCGTTCTCGGCATAAGTCAGGAACGGCGTCAGCGGATAGGACAAGCCGGCGAACACCGGATTGGTGCTGTTGAACGAATAGCGGTCCACCGTGTTCGAGATCGGCAGGTTCTGATCGTCGAGTTGTCCGTCGGTGTGATAGATGCCTGCGCCGACCCGCAGCACCGTGCCGCCATGCGCCCACGCCACGCCGACCCGCGGATCGATGTCGTCGTACCGAGGATGAAAATACGCATAGGTATTCGGGCAAAAGCCGCCGCAGGTCGCGAAGTCGAACGGGACATCGTTATTGTTGATGGCCTGCAGCGCGTTGAACACGTTGTAGCGGACGCCCGCGTTGATCGTCAGATTGGGGCTGACTTTCCATTCGTCTTCGGCGTAGACGAAGTACTCCGTCTTGCGCTGCCTGACCAGCGGGAGAAGCGCCGTATAAGACGCCGTGCCGGTCGCATTGTTCAGAAAATTCGTCGTGGACGTGTAAGTCAACGTTCCGCTGCTCGACGAGCCTTGGTTCAGGAACAGGCGTTTGGCCTCAAACCCGAATTTCAGGGTGTGGCTTCCTTTCGACCAGGAAATGTCATCCAGGACGCTGATCGCTTTCGAAGGATTGTCGGAGGTGGTATCGCCGCCAAGCGAACTGAATCCGGACACGCTGAACGTGTATGGGACCGGAGAGATGGTCCCGCTGTGATAGAAATCCTGGTTAATGCCGAACTTCGCTTCGTTCACCACCGTGGGCGTGAACACGTGCAGCAACTCCACAACGCCATTGTTGAACTTGGTTTCATAACCGGTCAGAGCGATCAGTTGCCCGGTCGGAGTCCTCTCCACGGCTTGGTCCGCGTTGAAACGGACGAACGCGGTCGTTCTATCGGAAAAGTGGTAATCCAGGCGGACCATCCCGGAATCTTCGTTGTCGACCTGCCTCCCAACCCCAACGTACTTCCATACGTCGGCGTTCGATGTGGCCGACGTCCCGGCAGGATACGCATTCAGGATGGGGACCAGGGCCGGCGTTGCGGCGGACGCCCTGGCGAGGAAACCCGGGCTGGGAACCAGGCCGATCTGCGTGCCGTCGAGCCGCTGCCGCAATCCCTCGTAGTTGACGTAGAAGAACAGCTTGTTGCGCACGATAGGCCCGCCCAACGCCCCCCCGAACTGGTTCAGCAGAAACGGATTGGGCGACGGCCCGTTAAACGGGGTCCGCGCCTCAATAGCGTTGTTGCGAAAATAATCAAACACGTCCCCGTGAAACGCGTTCGTGCCCGATGGCGAAACCACCGCTACCTGGCCGCCGGCGGTTCCGCCTTCCACATCCGCGCCAAAAGTCTGGTCTTTTACGTCGAACTGGTCGATCGAATCCAGGGGAATCGTCAGCCGCACGTATTGCCGCTGCATCTGGTTGAAGATGGCGGTGGCATCCACGCCGTCCAGCGTCAGGTTGTTGTCGTCCAATCCATGGCCGGCGAAACGAATGGTCCGCTGGTCGCCCGTACCGTTGTTAATAGCGCCCGGCACAAGCGCCGTAAGCGTGGCCCAATTGCGCCCGTTGACGGGAAGCTCGTCCACCAACGTGCGCTCAATGGGCGAGCCGACCGTCGCGTCCACCCGATCCAGCTGGAACAGGGATTCGCTTACCATGGCTTCCTCGGTCTTTCCAGCCACATGCAGCACGACGTCGAGAGTCCGGGTCTGGCCAACTTCCTGTTTTAGTTTTTCAGCATGGAAAATGGCGAAGCCCGGTTTGCCGATCTCGACCCGGTAAGAGCCTACCGGCAGATCGGCCAGCGTGTAGCTGCCCTGGATGGACGTTTGCGTCTCGCGTTGCAGTCCAGTCCCCGAGTCAGTCACCTTGACCATGGCTTGGGGAACCCGGCGACTCTGCTCGTCGGTCACCGTCCCGGTTAGTGTCGTGCGCGCCACTTGGCTGCTGGCGAGCACCGCTGTAAGACCTAGGAACACACAGGTTCTCAGAATTTGGATCGCCGCAGTCATCCCCGCAGCATAAATCATGATGACTACAACTCGATGAACCTCAAAGCGGGAACAGCAGATTTTTGGACTATTCATCAAAGAGCCATCGATTTCTAATCGTTTTGTGTTGGTTCAGGTTGAAATCACCAGGGTTCACGTGATCGCGGCCATCCTGCGCGTCCTGCTCAATCACGTAGGGGGCGTATTGTATCGGCGTACTGGCTGGATGCGGTCTCTGCATTAACAAGATTGTTATTGTTTTGATGTTAATACTACCGTCACTTTCGCGATTTATGATTAGCTCTTCAGCGACCTCAAGCTGCATGGCCGATTCTCGGTCACATACTTGAAGAAACCGAAAGAAGGAGAACGATTCATGTCCGCGACAACATCTCGCCGACGTTCTAGCACAAACTTTTTGCATCTGCTCGCCGGCCTGCTGGCTACTGGGGTAAGCGTTCCGACGCTCCTGGGCCAGTCCGTACCGTTCCCAACCTACTCGGTGGGGGCGAACAGTAAAGTGGCGAACGGTCCGAACTACCCCTCGAGCTTGTCCAACCCGTGGGTCGTCAGTAGTGGCCAGATCATCACCCCCGCCGGAATCCCGGTCTACCTCGGCACCACAACCCGTGCCAAGGCTATCGCGCTGAACCCGAATACCCAAACGCATACTGCCGCCGTCCTGCAAATGGGCGCCCCACAGGCTGTCACGATTTTCAACACCCAGACCGGCGCTGTTGTGCAGACCTTCAGCACGCCATACATGTCAGGTACCACGGCTAAGGACGATTCAAGCGGCAGCCACAACGGCATCGCGTATACGCCCGATGGCTTGCACCTGCTGTTCAGCCAAGACGGCGGTTTCAGCGGAAACGGCGGCAGCGTTACAGTGGCCAGCGTCGATCCGAACTCGGGCATGATCACATCCACCGGCGGCTCAAGCCCGTTCCCCGCGCGAGTCGCTGTTCCGCTCGACGTCGACAAGAACGGCAACCTGACAACCGTTGTCTGCTTCTATAACAGCCCTCCAGGGACCACGGGCAGCGCAATAATTCCGTGCGGCCAGACCGTCTCGATTGTCTCGGATGGCCAGTCCACTTCGTATCCCATGGGCGTCGCTATTTCGCCGGATGGCAAAACCGCCTATACCGTGCTGGACAACAACAATACCCTGACCAAGATCGACCTGACCGCGGCGACACTGGCGCAGGGCGCGGAGATCCGGGTCGGTAATGTGCCGCACAGCGTTGTGATCTCTGCGGATGGCACGACCGCCTATGTCTCCAACGAGGCCGGCCGGATCGCCTCAGTGGAAGACTTTCAGGGATACTCCAACGGCACCCCGGTCGTCGCCGACTTTCCGACCGGCTCCACATCCACTGGCACGGTCTCCGTGGTCAACTTGGCTTCTTTCGCGGTCACCGGCAGCATCTCGACCGGTCTGCATCCGACCGGCATGGCGTTGTGGGGCAAGTACCTGTTGGTCGCCAACGCGTATAGCGACACCCTCTCGGTCATCGACACCACCAGCAACCAGGTGGTGAACACGATCAACGTCGGATTGCCTTTCGGCGCACCCGGCGATTCCGATCCGGCCATCGGTGCCGGACCGAACTCGATCGCTGTCGATTCCAGGACTAACTTGGCCTACGTCGCGCTTTATAATGCCAACGCTATCGCGGTGGTCGACCTCAACGCCTCTGCCGTGACGGGCCTGGTTCCGGTGGGCTATGCGCCCAGCTCGGTTGTGCTGGATACTGCGGACAACGCGCTGCTCGTTGCCAACGACAAGGGCATTGGCACGACGGGCTACGGGGTGGCGGCGCCCCCGAAAAATTCGGGCGAAAATTCGTACCAAACATCACACGGCGTGACCGCCTTGGGCACCCACCAGGACCTCGGCACCGTAAGCATTGTGCATCTGCCGACACCGTCTGACTTAGCGTTGATGACGCCGCAGGTCTTTCGGAACAACCACTGGGACCTGTTAGAAAATATCTATTCTGCCTCGGGCGGCAGCCCGATTACCCCGCCGGTCGCCATCCCTGAAAAGATTGGCGCTCCCTCGAAGATCAAGCACGTCTTCGTGATCATTCGTGAAAATCGCACCTACGATCAGATCCTGGGCGACGTGGCCGGCGGCAACGGCGAACCCTCCCTGGCAGTTTTCGGCAACAATGCAACCTTCGGCGGCGTCACGCCCAACGCGCACGCGCTGGTGCAGCGCTTCCCGCTTCTGGACAACTTCTACGACCCGAGCCGCCAGTCGGCCGACGGTCACAACTGGATTGTCCAGGCCATGGCGCCCTACTCCGACGACGTCCAGTCGCCGGACTGGCTCCGCGACTACCCCTCCAACGGCGGCGATGCGATTGCCTACCAGAAGACGGGCCACCTGTGGGACAGGGCTGTACAGGCCGGCGTCTCGTTTAAGAATTACGGCGAGTACATCGAGTACAACACGTTCCTGACGCCGACCGGCTCGACCAAAGAGCCGCTGTGGATCGACTTCTATAACGACGCCATGGCTTACGAGTCCGGCATGGAGAGCCAACTCTACAACTACAACACGGTCGCGTCGCACTCCCCGCTCCCCAACCTGATATACAACACGGTCCAGAACTACCCGCAGTTCGATCTCGGCATTCCCGACCAGTTCCGCGTCGATATCTGGGCGCAGGACTTCGCCAACGACGTGGCAAACGGCACGGTACCCCAGTTGGAGTTCATGTGGATCAGCTCTGATCACACCGGCGGCCCGCCGTCCGCGCAAGCCATGGAGGCCGATAATGACCTGGCCCTTGGCCGTTTTATCGATGTCATCAGCCACAGCCCCGTTTGGTCCACTTCGGCGATCTTCGTCGAGGAAGACGACGCGCAGGACGGCGTCGACCACGTCGACGGTCACCGTAGCCCGGGCTATGTCATCAGCCCATACGTCATGCAGCAGGTGAACCATGATGGCGCCGGGGCTGGTGTAACGGAGGACAGCACCTTCTACACGCAGGTAAATATGACCCGCACGATCGAGCAGATCCTCGGCTTGCAGCCCATGAACCAATTCGATCTCGTAGCCTCGCCGATGAAGACGCTCTTCATCGACAACCCGCCTGCGAGTAATTTCCTGTCGTGGACGCACGTGCCGAACCTGACACCGCTGACTATGGGCGTTAGCCAGACTCCGACTCAGCCCATCCCGGCCGTGGACCCCAGTGGTGTTCACCGGCGGCGTGGCAGTGCCGTCCAGGCTAAGGCAGTCCCGAAGGAGACCCAAGAGAGCCGTTCGGTTAAGGCACTCAGGGCTGGCTGGATGAAGATGAAGGCGCAGGTCTTCGCCGGCAAATATCACACGCCCGACTCCGAAAATCCGGACGTCGTCAACCACCTCGACTGGTACGAGGCCACCGGGTTTACGCGGCCGTATCCCGGCGAGACAAAGGTTCTCCCCGCGAGCGCCTTCAAGAACGTTGCAAACATCAAAATCGACGACGACGACCGGTAAATCGCGATCCCGCTGTAAACGCCCTCTCTCCGAGCACCGGGGGAGGGCGTTTTTGTTTACGCCTCAAACGCAAAGCCGCTACCGGCCTGAGGAGGTTGGGCAAACGATTACTGGCGCACTCTCTCGCATGCAGTGTGCCAAGAGAGGAGAGTTTGCAAGCCGCAACCTTTCTCAAACGGGAGAAACCGGCTACTGCTTGACATGATGGCGAGTCAGTAACACTTGAGGGAGCTTCGCGGTGTCTTCGAAAACATAAATAACACCGGCGCCGCTGGGTGAAAGCTGGCGGGAAGTTGACGCGTTTGGGAAAGGACACCGGAGATCTATCGCTGGAGATTTGCACGGGCGCTGGAGATTTGCACCGGCTTGATCACGGTTGATCTCATTGAGCATTTCGTGCCGGCCACCACGATAGAAATCCCGGTGAGATATTACGGAGACCTGCTGCGCGATATCGCTCCAGTCCAGCGAGCGCGCCGGACCCGGATAATGCCAGTCCGTCGATGGATTCGCTGTGATCAAAGACAAATTGCTGCGCGGCGAAAGACCCCATGCAATGCCCGAGAAGGATCAAGGGAGATACCGGAAATTCCTCTTGGGCAATCGCCCTTAGCCGCGCCATGGCCTCCGCCATGATGCACCTCGATGAAGCCAACATACCTTCCGATATGCTCGCCTACTTCGTAGGCGACCATGCCCCGGACAGGTCCGGGGCCGCACAGGCTGAAGCCTGTGCCACGAGGCTGCCAAGGTGGCACAGGCTTTAGCCTGTGTTGGCACAGACTGGAGTCTGTGCTGCAAATGTACAAACCTCATGCCCCGGACAGGTCCGGGGCTATTCAGCGAGCGCAAACGATCGGCAGGCCAGCGGTGCTAGTGAATTGGAACCGGCGCGGCCGGCTCGTTGCGATCCGATCCGTCATCGACTGGCGGTCTGAGCCAGCGTGGCAACGAACGGTTGCGCAGCCGCGGGCGGTGCTCCACCCTCAACGATTTCGCGGTTGCTCGTCGTCTTGCCGTAGAGAGCCTTATTGCCGGAATCATCGGACTTCAGGGTCGCGCCGTCAAGACCGAAGCCGGCGAATGCGCCCTTCGTGTGACCGAAGAAAAGAATCTTGGCGTTGGGATCGTCATGGGCCGACTTGCCGTTCCCCCACGCCGCGGAAGCATCCGACCCGATAGTAAAGCGGTCAGAAAGCAGCTTCGAGCGCCGTTCTTTGTCGAACGACAGGATGACGATGTCGATCGCCTCGCCGCCGAGCTGGACACCCAGGCTGCCGCTCTCGAGTGTGATGGCGCCCGGCGCAGACCAGCCGTTGCCATTGCGGCAGGAAATGAATCCGCGTCCGTAGCCCACGCCAACCACCGCGGCGCCCTTCTTGAATCCTGGAATGACGGCGACGCAATCGGCATTGGCGAGTTGTTCGGTTCGAATGCCGTGCCCGGATTCCGTGACCGTAGTGAGAGCAGTGGCGGCCCTTCCCAGCCGAGCCGTTGTACCATCCGCGGCTGCCACGGGAAGAATAGCCGCAACCGTTAAGAAGAGTAGATGTTGTGTTTTTTGCATAAGCTTTTGTCGCTCCAAACGACAAGAGCCTCATTGAACGCCGTTTGTTTGGGAAATATGCGCCGGCGAAAATTTTACTGGAAGAGATTGAGGCGGATGGCCGACAGCGCCAACAGCAGTGTCGTCGAAGCGCTCATTTCTCTACGAAAGGCAACGAAAATGCAAGTTACCACCTTGGTGCAGATTGGAACCCTGGTGCTTGGAACCGGAGGCATTTGGGTGGCCCTGGTAAACCAGCGCCGCCAGTTGAACGCCCAGATGTTCATCGAGTTCTCCGGGCGCTTCCAGAACATACTACGCTTGTTTCCGACTGAGGCGTGGCTTGCCAACCGCAATCCGTCTCAACCGCTGCCACCGCCCAGCCAGGAACTGACCGACTGCACCTTGTACTGCATCCAATTCATAGCGGACGCCTATCACCTCCACAAGGGCGCTTACATTTCGAAACAAATTTGGAGGCTCTGGGAGCGTGAAATCCAACGTACCTTGACCGGACCGGTTTTCCAACGGGAATGGGTGGGAGTGGCCGCGGAGTTTGCGCACGACCACGAATTCATTCACTATATCGATTCCCTGATGCGAAGCAAACGAGCGCGCACGCCTATTGTGGCACTTTGCGATCTTTCGGCTGGCGGATCCGCACCAGGCTCCACGGGCGCTGCTTGACGTGATCCGTCAATTGATCTATGTTCTCCGTGGCGATGCGGAGATTCTCTATGGTTTCGTGAATATTGTCATCGTTGGTCCGCACCAGCGTCTGAACGTTGGCCATCAAGCTCTTGGCCTGCTCCATGGTGGATTTCAATTGCGCCAGGTCTTCCCGGATGGGGTCACGCAGTTGATCGATGGTTGTATTCACATTGGCAACCGTCGCGTCCGTATGATCCACCAGAGGGCCAATCTTTTTGACGGCTGAATCCACATCCTGGCTCACCAGCAGCACTTGATCCGTGATCCGGTCGATCTTAGGGGACTGCTGAGCCACCATTGAATTCACTTCCTGCAGGATCTCCGCGACCTGTTTGCGGTTGGTCGGTCCAGTTACATCGTTCAAGTTCGCCAGCAGCGTTTCCGCTCGTCCGCTGATTCCTTTCAGTTCGCCTTGTACCTGAGTGATCAATTCCTCCGCGCTATCCGCAATGCCAGATAGTTTGCGAGTCATATCGTCGAGGCTTACGGTTTCCTGCGAAGGGATCACTTGCCCTGCTTCGAGGCGTGGAGCGTCCTGAGCTCCGGTGGTAATGGAGAGAGCGGGGCTGCTCATCAGACTCACCGCACCTAGCTTTGCCACCGACTTCGCATTCACGGGCGTGCCTTCCTTCACGTCCAGCACAATTTCGATCCGCGTCGGATCCTGGTTCCAAGCTCTCACGGCCGTCACCCGGCCCACGCTGATTCCGCCGAACAAGACTTCCGCCCCGGGTCCCATTCCTCCGGCGTAGCGTAAATAAGTCTTATATGACGTCAAATGGCGTCCCCATTGCTCGTTGCCAACGTAATACACCGTCACGCCCAGCAGGATCAAACACACGATCACGAACGTCCCGACCTTAGCTTCCGTGCTCACAATGAGCCCCCTTTCAAGTAACTTTGAATATGTCCGTCAATTGCCGTCGAATCTGCAATTGGGTCCGGGATGCCATCAAAGAATTGCCGGATGTATGGATTATGGCTTCTCTGGAGTTCCTCTTTGGCGCCCACGGCGATCAGCGATCCTTTGTATAGCATCGCCATTCGATCGGCGATTCGGAAGGCACTGGACATTTCGTGAGTCACCACCACCACGGTCATATTGAACGCGCGCTTCAGACCCAAAATCAATGAATCGAGTTCGGCCGCCACAATCGGGTCCAAGCCGGCCGATGGCTCGTCAAACACCAAAATTTCCGGGTCGAGCGAGAGGGCTCGCGCGACTGCGGCGCGCTTCCTCATGCCTCCGGAAAGCTCTCGCGGGCTTAATTTTCCATAGTCCGCCAGCCCGACCACTGCGAGCTTCATCCAGGTCATCAGGCGGATGGTCGACTCGGGGAGCCGGGTAAGCTCCCGCAGAGGTAGCGCGATATTGTCTTCTAGCGACATGGAATCGAATAAGGCGCCATCCTGAAACGCGACTCCAATGGAACGCCGCAGCTTTTTCAGGTGCTTGGGCGTGCATTTCGCGAGGTCCACACCGTTTACGAAGATTTGGCCGCTATACGGCTGCTCCAAGGCGATGATCTGGCGCAGGAGCGTACTTTTTCCGGATCCGCTGCCGCCCAATAAGACCATCGTTTCGCCGCGGGCGACGTCGAGGTTAATTCCGTCGAGTACACGCCTTCCGTTGTAACTAACCACCACGTCCCGAGCGGAGATTACCGGCCCAGTCCCAGTTGCTTCTGGTGCGCCAGCCATAGCTCAATTTGCCCCAGTCAGGTAGAAGATGGCCGTGAATCCCACGTCGGCGAGGATTACGAGAAACGTCGACTTCACTACCGCCGCGGTAGCCGACCGGCCGACGGCGTCCGGACCTCCGCGGACACGGAACCCCTCCAGACATCCGACGTGCACAATTATGGTGGCAAAGGCGAGGCTCTTGACCAAACCCGTCATCACATCGCGTAGCATCATGGAGTGGACGGCGTGCTCTAAGTAGACTCCTAAAGACATCCCCGTGCTAATGCGCATAAAGAGCCCCCCGGCGAGAATTCCGCAAGCGTTGCTGACAATCGTCAGGCAAGGTAACATTATCATCGCCGCCAGGAACTTTGGAGCCAGCACGAATTCCGTCGGGTCGATCCCCATCGTTCGGAGCGCGTCGATCTCTTCAGTGACCACCATGCTTCCGATTTCCGCCGAGAAGGCCGATCCGGACCGCCCGCTGACCGCAACCGCGGTGAGCAGCGGCCCCAATTCCCGTGTGAAACCGATGGTCACCAGGTCGATCACAAATTCCATCGCCCCAAAACGGCGGAGTTCGGAAGCGCCTTGCATCGCTAAGATGAACCCAGCGCAAACGGCCATGATCGCAACCATCGGAACTGCATCGACGCCTACCACGAGCATCTGGCCGACCGCTGACCGCCACCGGTTCCGATTCCCTATGAGGGGCAGTGTTGGCAGTAAAGAGCCGAGAGCATTCCTAAACTGAATGGCGAGACCGCCCACGTACTCAACGTGACGCAGGGTTGCACTGCCCAGACGCTCAACCGCGGACATGCTCATAGCTGGCTCTCCGGCGAAGAACTCGTTTGACGGCTTACCTCAGTGAACAGAGGCAGGAGCCGCGTGGTCTCCAATAGGTAGCGCGGCCGCTCTCGCAGGCCACTTATATAAAAGGTCTTCCCTTGAGTACGCGCGGCCTTGAGAATTTCAAGCAATATGGCGAGCCCGGACGTGTCGATATACGAGACCCCGCAAAGATCCAGCGTCAGACTTTGACAGTCTGGCGATCCGAGACGCTGGAGTAAGGCCAGCCGCACGTCCGGAGAGGAGTCGATTGTAATTCGCCCCGAGAGCGAGACATGGCTCTGGGCACCCTGCTGATCGCACACTATGCCCAGGTCTGGGTCCATCGGCAGCGGTATTGTTGTTCGCCGGCAAAATAAGTCCACGGGTCTTCACAGGAGAAGAGCCAGCGGGGAATGCTCTTGTTGGCCGCTACGTTCCCATCAAACACCAGGATGAACTGTTGTATCTACTCCAATTAGGGATGCCACTGCCCGAATTTCCTGTAGGCATTCGGTGACTTAGGGCAACGTTGTTGCATTCCGGAAGCGGAGGCCGAGACAAACTAAGAATGTTGAGAATCGACAGTTGTTCGGACGGGCAAGCCACGTTTCTCCAGCTCAGCGGTCGAATCCAATCTGAACGCCTGCGAGAATTGCAGGTACAAATTAATGAGAGTTGCACTCAGAGAACCGTACTAGATCTGGAAGAGGTGAAACTCGTAGACCGCGTTGCTGTGCGCTTCCTTGGCCATTGTGAATCGCACGGCATCGAGCTGCTGAATTGCCCACTGTATATCAAGGAGTGGATTCTTCGGGAGAAGGGCCGGAAGCGCGGCCGAGTGGGCCACGCGTGAACCTGATCTCGCCCCGATCTCCACCCCCCGTCTCCACTATGCTACGGTCACAAAGAGCGGGTGGATATCGGAACCACTCCCGGTCCGTGGGCCCAGACCGACTTTCCGACCTGCGACCGGTTTAGGTGCATGTGATGCCGTTCAGGTGCATGTGATGAATGAGACCGTCCAGTTTCTCGAACAGCACGGCTATTGGCTGCTGATTGGCGCCGTGCTGGGCAGACAAGCGTGTTTGCCGATACCCGCGAATTTGTTTCTGGTCGCGGCCGGGGCGCTGCTCGGCTATGCGGCGGCGACCGGCAAGGTCTCAGCGCTCCTGGCAAGGGATGGAGGCAAGGCGCCTCCGCCGGACAAGGCCGCGGACGCCGGGCCTGTTCCCGGCTCGCCCCGCTACACCACGACGATCGACGGCCGTTACCTGCCTCCCGCGTCG
>Ga0209040_10002783_pt1 | contig 13520 bp, 29 predicted proteins | sample BogFormECP12_OM3_FD_188240 | JGI IMG/M metagenome (GOLD analysis project Ga0209040, IMG submission 188240) | Bog forest soil microbial communities from Calvert Island, British Columbia, Canada - ECP12_OM3 (SPAdes) (version 2) | ecosystem: Environmental > Aquatic > Freshwater > Wetlands > Bog ...
TTGTCATGAAATCGCCGATGACCGTACCTAGACCAATGATTGCGAGAACATGAAGCAACGAGTCTAGCTCCGCTTCGTCTACGTCGATTATTCCGTATCGCATGTTCGCTCCTTTGTTGTGTGCTGCCGATTGCATTGGTTGCTCTCCATGAAAAACCAGTGAGTACGATTGCCTATCATCGGCTTACCGGTTTCGAGGTAGTTGCGTGCCGAGATCAGGATGTTATAGCCTCTAGCTAACATCTTCGAGAATCCGTTTTCTTGGCAGTCGGTGAACACGCGCTCGGCGATACTATTGCACCGCTCTATAGACTCGATTAGATTGACTTCCGTTGTGCGATCCATTGTTGCTCTCCTTGTCTACTGTGGCCATCATACGACCGCTGGAGGGGTGTCGCAAGAGCACGAAAGTGTAGTGTCTTTCGTTACGTTACTCAAGTTTTCGAGAGTAAAGGATGTTCCATCGGCGCTTTTGGAAAAGCGACAAACTACGCTCGCGCGTCCGCAGTAGTCGCATGAGATTAAGACCTTCTCGCCTTCTGTCGGAACCCAGGCAGGATTGAAGAGCGACCAATGCAAGCGGTTGTAGGTGCTGCCGCACAGTAACGACACGGTGCCATCCTTTCCGAGTTTTATCATCACGTATGTTCTTAACCCGCAACCCGCCACACATTCGCAATAAAGCAAATACCTCGCCCATCTTGGGAGTGCTGGCAAAGTCGTAATCGAGCATGATTTTGTGGCCGTCACTATACTCCTCCACTATTCCCGATGCTCCCAACCCGAAAGGCTCCGCTCGAAATAGGCCCCCGAAGTGACCCCCATGCTTCGGCCTGAGTATCTGAACGCGGGGATTGATCCTCTTCAGCCAAGCGGTCGGGATTTCGCCATTGAATGATCTTCAATTCAACGCCCTTGGGACTCTCTCCTTCGTAAGCGCCAACTACCCTATAGCCGTTCCAAACTCCACGCGCGGTCTCTGCTTTGTGGCGAATCATGGAATCCACTAGAGCTTTGGTGATCTTCAATCCCTTGGGGGGCTTGTGGAAGATAGCCGCTATTTGAATCTCAATCAAGTCGCCCGAAGACGAGCGATAGTGAAATTTAGTCGTTTTGGTTTTTTTCTTCATAGTAGGCATTAATTTCTCTTTTGGTCATGATCCGATGTGTTTCCTTGATGTGCTTGGCGAGTGGAGTTCCAAGCGGAATGCCGGGCCTAACCTTGCCGATCCATCCATTAGTAATCGACGCTGGTTTCGACTTCAAGCTCTTCATCGTACCCCCTCAAGGAATGCTCTTCATACAAACCCTGCCACTCGTCAAAAGTTTTGGGTTCAATTTCCTTTTTCGGCTTCTCTTTCTTCTTAGTCGATCTACGGACGTATTTCGTTCCGCCGTGGGCCTTGTTTCGTTTCCAGGTGGATTTCGATACGCGCCGTCCCGTATCTCTATTGAAATAAAAAACCATTATTGCATTGTCCCTTCATCGCAGGGAAGGCCGTAGCAATCCATGCAACGCATCCCAGGAAACATGTTGCTGACTACGCGATGACACGGGCACTCGCACTCATCTCTTGCGATCCTTGCGATGTCTCCGGGAGTTTTTTCTATGTCGCGCGCGGTGACACACCCGACACAATGGCATGACGCGCCACCACGTACGATAAGTAGTATGGTGATATTCGCTACCGCCCACAGTACTACCACAATCCCGACAAGGCAGATAGTATGGTGGCTCAAGAGGATGCTCATGTTCTTTTCCTTCTAGTGTTCGGCGTATTGCTCGATACACTTTCATGTGGCACCGATGTGCCAGCAGATTTTTTGTGCCCATGGAGGCGCTTTCCTTTAAAATACAGCTTAAGGGGCTTGACGTAAAAGCACTCCGGCACGGGGCAGCGAAGGAACGTGAACCCATTTAGGGTCGTTGTTCGCAACTCCGTCCCGTGAATGGAGCACTTCAGCATGGGGGCTACTTCGTGAAGATCAAACGTTCGCCGCCTTCATCGTCAACTTGTTTACCGATGGTTACGAATTTCCCGGCCCACTTCGTTTCATCCGGGCCGAGTAGGCTAACCAGGGAAGCAAGGTTGTCGCTTGTTGGCTTAAAGCCCTTGGAGTACTTTTGGCCGCCGAATGTGAAGTAGACGGTGTAGGGATTGCCGAAGCTATCCTTTTTGTCGGAAGTCACTTTGATTACCTTGGCCTTTTCGCCATCGGTAGTTTTGATATGCATGGGCTTCAGGAACTGCACTCCTCGCGCCGCCGCCTTCGCGTTTTCGGGGATGTTGTTCGTTTGTAGTACGATCATGGTTGAGTTTTCCTTTTCTGGATTGCCTCTGTTGCGAAACTCCTCTGAAGGGTCTGAGGCTAGAAACTCTTCAAGGGATTCCTCTTGGGCCTTTTCCTTTGGCTTGGGAGTGAACTTGGTATAGTCAAGCACGCTATTCCTCCGGGCTATTTGTTGGACGACTTGCGCTCTCTGGAAGAATACTTTTTCCTTCCCCTCCGATTGGTGGATTATCTTCATAACCTTCCCGCTGAAGAGTCGGACCATCTTCTCCAGGATCGCCTTGTCGCGCTGATCCTGTGGTGTAAGCACTAGTCTTGAAGTCATAAATCCTCGGGTCGGAACCCTTCTCGATGACCAGGCATTGTGGAATCTGTCTGACTTCTTTCGTTCGGTCATTGTACAACAAGGGACGCAAATTAGCAACCATTTCTTCCGCGCCACCTCCCCACCTATCCCTCACGGCAATCAAGTCGCGCGCCTCTTGGGTGTAGAAGATAATCACCTTGCGGCTGCCGGACGTGAAGAGCTTATGTACATCGGCAATGCGTTGCGATGCGCCGATCACGGCAAGGTGATTGTGTCGCGCATAGCGCATCATGGTCTGGACAAACTTGGGCGTTTCCGATACCGAGCACACTTCATGGAACTCGTCGCAGACCAAAAGTTTGTAGCAGTCCAATCGCCACAGGCAGCGAGTGACATAGTAGAAATCCTCCTGGATGTCCGTACCGGGATGATATGCGATACGGAAGTAGTAGGGGTTCGCTGCGAGGCGATCATAAAGGGCGCGCGGGGACTTCCATATATGCTCTATTCCGGGAGTTTCAACACTCTCGCCCGTGGCATCAAAGCGGACGTACCTGTTTTCATTCACTAGCCACTCATGTTCGATCAAGTACGTTTTGCCCGATGCCATCGGGCCGAAGACCGCTGTGATCTCGCATTGTCCTAGTTCGATCATACGCCGTCGCATGTGCAGATCGGCACATGACAAAACGCCCTCCTATTGGGAGTTGGATACATACGGGATTTCAATCCCTTCATCTGTTGGCTGTCCCTGAAGTGGGGATGGGTCTTGGCTTCGCTTTTGTGATCGCAATATAGGCAGTGCGGACAAGTAGCGCATTTTTTGTGATTACCGTCTACAGCGAATACCCATCCCGTTATCGGGCAGATCATTGGGGCTTCCTGAGGGGGATGAGCTTGGGAATTACCGGATCAATCACGTCCTCAAAACTGGCTGCCGACAATGCTCTCTTCCTGGCTGCTGTGTCTACTAGGGCATTCCCCATATCGCGTGCAGTTGCTTCGTCCATCGTGCACTCAAAATGGCGGTCGCTAGCTTGGAAGTGAATGAAAATATCAAAGGCAGGCGTAATGCCTACCTTCCAGTCGATGCGCTCTGGTCGAACGTTTCCGATAGGTTCGAGGGTGCTCTTATTTTTGTGCTTGTTTGGCATCGGTAAACTCCTTCATGTAGGGATTGGCCGAAAACGGGTTGCATCCTCCCGCATGGCCGGGCGAACACAGGCAGGGCATTGCTGGTTGTTTTTCAATCAGCCCAGGCAACGTTATGTTGAGGACTTTGCCGCACTTCGGCAACGTCATGTTGAGGATTTTGCCGCACTTCGCGTTACGAAACATCGGTCGGTTTTTCACTTTTCCCCTCTTTCTTTTCTGGCTTGGGTTGAAACATTTTTTTCATCCACTCTTGCACCTCCTCTCCTAGCTCGGTGCGGACCATGATGAGCCGGGCAAGCAGGGCAATCGTATAGATGATGACGAATAGCCATGAATCGCTGTTGCCGCCGACCTTGTTTGAGATCAGATAGAACTGGTCTCCCAGATCCTCATCCTCTTCGCTGTTAAGAGGCTTTCCGGCCATCGTGAAGCCCGCCGACGCCATGGAAGATAGTCCAAGGCCGCCTTGCTTCTGTTGTGCGCGCAGGAGCCTCTTATCGACCGGAGCACCCTCCGTAGACTCGCCGCGCGAGCGGGCCATTTCCTCCTTGGTTCTCCGTTTTTTCCGGGGTTTTAGTTCATCAGGGACACCGGAATCCTCGGAAGATGTTTCCGTGGGTAGGGACGCTACAAAATCCTTTTCGCTGCCGGAGGCGAGCATATCCTTGATGGGTTCTCGAACGGCTCCACCGTCGGCGGGTTTTTCTTTGGGGTATCCTTTCGGCATTATCTTTCCCTTTCCATTGCGGCAGCACATTCTAGTGCCTCTACAATCTGTATATCGTTAGGTTTGTTTTTACCGAGATCAACTCTAGCCTCAACCCATGCGGCGATTGCTCTCTGTGCGGCGATATCGCGTCCAAGAATGACAAAAATCAACTCATCCGTCTTGGCACGGTTCAGGCAACTGGAAGGTTGGCATAGTTCAGAATGTTTTCTCATTTGGTTCCTTTCCGCAGAATTGACCCGAGAGAACGCAGGGGATTTTTCTTGGGTTCGGGTTCAGGCGACGGAGGAGGCAGCGCTGCCTTCTTACGCTTTTCGATCACGGCTTGCGCCTTGGTAACGGTAGCGACAGTATCCTCTAACTCCTCAAAATCGATGCTGCACTTCGGGCAAACTTTTTCCGACTTGCCGATTACCGCATCGCACGAATCGCAGGTTTTGGTTTCGGTGCTTGGTTCTGGCATTCAATTGCTCCTTTCTTCAGTACATCATTGTATACCACCATCACATGCGCCGCACTCAAAAAAGCAGAGATCGCCTTCCCGATGAATGGTATTTTTTTGAGTTTCGGGAGAAACTCCGAGATACGATAGTGCATTGCGTTGGTCATTTGCTTTTCCTCATATTTCCAGGGTGCCTCCGTTGGTTCCTATGCCATCCCTTAAGTCCTCAAGGATTTCCATCGGCGTGGGTGCTTTCTTTTTTTTCTCTATTTTGTGCCTCCATTTTAGAATAGTTAGACACTTACGGAGCAGGTTGAGTGGAGTATAGAGCGAATCATCCACCAAAAAAAACGATTCCAGTTTGCGCGACTCGTCTGGAGTGCAGTCCATTTTCAAGAAGGTCGAGGGGAAAGCAACCATTGGAGGAAAAGGAACGAGATCCCCCTCGTGAATTGCATCACGCATTTTATCTTTTGCGTGACGCGAAAGGGTGTATTTGAATACCAGGAATCGGCGCAGGAATCCATTGTCTTGCCAGCGTCCGAAGTGGAAACGGTACAAACTATGAAGAACGGAAGCAAGGACAAAACATCTCGCGGTCGGAACCCAGCAACGCTGATCCTCGAAAGCAAAATGCTGAAATCCCTCTTCAACCATTGCCTTCAATATGCCTTCAAAATTCAAAGCCACACTCAGTTGTCTTGCGTATATCTTTTCAAGTTCAAGAAACCCGAGCGTATTGTAGACTCCGTTTGCGATCTGGTTTCGGATCACGGCAAGTTGCTTGAGGGTCAAGTCTGAATAGACTAGGGCATCAGGGAAGGGACGGAGCGATCGCTCAACAATGGTAGACTTCATATTGCCCTGATCTGCAACCAAAAGAATCCCCCCGCGCTGCTTGAAGGGGGATTCTACCATGTGGGAGTAGTGGGCAGCCGAAGTAAGTCTAAAGAGATTTTCGATTTGCATAAGTCTTCCGTAATGCCTGATCGTTCGAGTCGGGATGTTTTTTCAAAAAATGCTTGACAAACCCTGCCCAAGTCATGTATCCGCGATTGCAAATAACGCAAACGAAGGCCAGTCCCCTCCTCCACGTTTCGTATTGATACGGGTTATACATTCGGGGTATACCCTCTTATATATAGGGGGTATGGGGATTTCAAAGTGCTCTGCGTTTTGAATTTCAATGTGTTATGCGTATATATCGAAACGCGTATTACGTAACGAAATCTATTAATACGCGCATCGCCGTGAAAATGCAAGCGGAATCGTTCAGGGCCACGAAAATAAATATTTTCCTTTCGCCTACCATTTGCGGCACCGAAGTGCTATTGTGTTTTTGGAGGGAAGTGAACCATGGAGATTTTGCTTCTATTCGCATTTGCCATGCTCTTCGCGATTGGCTTCAATTTTGTCCAGCCAAAGGCGTTAAAGTACTTCCCGACGTTCGGCGGCAATTTTCTAGGCGCAACTCTCATTACAGGCTTAGCTGTTCTGGTCCTGTTGCTTGCTGTGTCCTTCGTGTTCGCTGAAGTCGGGAAAAATCCTGTCCAGGTGACTGCATGAAAACATCGACCATTGTTGTCGCTTTGGTTTTGGTAGGCGTCATGTATTGGGTCTACGAATACAATCCCGGCAATATTTTCGGACGGGCGTGATTCGCACTTGACCTGCAACCACAACGAAAGACTTCCCGCATAGGGGATTTCAAACAAGGGAGAAAAAATGATTAAGGCGCTATTTGCTGGTAACAAGTTTTACACGGGAGCGTATCCCGTGATCGGACCTCAGTCGACCGCGCAAGGCAACTTCGTAGTTGACCTCGTGAAACAGGGACTGAAGGACACGGTTGACACTCTCTCGGTGCATCTGACCGGCAACATAGTACAGGCTGGTTCGACTGCTGGCACCTTCACTCTTGGCGCGGAAAACCCCCAAGGTCTTCTCCTCCAAGCTACCCTTTCCAGTTCGCCGCAAGCTGCTGGTCTGATTCCTATCAACGCCGTTTCTTCGCGAGCAGTGGTAGTTGACTACGCCTTGCATCAAGGCTACTTCCAGTCAAACACCGCCTACAACGGCACAGGCGGACCGATCACCGAGACCGACGGCGGACAGACTTTCGCCTTGGACGCTTGGTTTCATTTCAAGTTCAAACGCGACGGCGCAAAAAAGGGAATCGACTACGCGCACGCTATGTATCCGTGGAATTCCGATTTGCTTACGCTGGTTTTCGGAACCCGCAACCAGATGGTGACTGGTGGCAATGAAACGTGGGATATGACGGGCGTCACGGTCGAACTGTATGCCGACTTGGACGTTGACGCGAATCCAGACCAGATCCATGCCTTTGAATTGTTTGAGCAGCAATTCAATATCACTGCCAGCAACCCCGCTTTCATTATCAACACCTTGCCGCAGGGTTGTTTCTTTGATTCGATGGCCTTGGTCGCAGAGGACAACGGTGTCGAGTCTGACGCGATCATTACGAACATCGACATAGAGGGCGGTGGCCGTTACTGGTTGACGCAAGGTCAAAGTAACGCGGAGTTTGTCCGGGAACGCTGGACGAAGGAGCAGTTTTACGACCCGACTGCTGCCTCTCACTCCACCGGGACGGGCCTGGCTGGGATCTACGCAATTCCTTTGCGAGACGGGCTCTGGTCGCGCGCCCTTGACGCTACTTCGCAGCCGGTCGTACTCAAACTGGCCGTCAACGGTCCCGGTAGCGGTCACGTATTCAACGTTCGCTTGATTGGTCGCAAGCTTGTACCAGGCGGCATCAAGAAAACCGTCAAGAATGCCAACGGGCAAAAGACGGTCACTGGTTTGGCTGCAGCCTAACAAAGCGGCCTTACGGCCTAGGCGCACCAAGAGCGGACCGTCATGGGGGAGTGACGGTCCGCCACATTAATCCCCACTACTTCGCGGAGGGAAAATGTCCAGTTCTTACGTAGGTTCGTCTAGTAGCTCTTCAGGCGCAAGCTCTTCGGGGGCCACAGGGGGATCAAGTGCGCTCACGCAAGCTATCCTAAGCTCCGTTTCCTCTGTTGCCCAAAGTGAAATTTTGGGCTCTTCCTCGCCTAGCCTCAACACGCCGACAGCGAGTGCTCCAGTCCCAGCGCCGACCACGGTGTCCGCGTTGTCATCTTCCAGTACAATGACGTGGCTGGTAGTGGCCGTTGTTGCCATCATTGGCCTTTTCGCGTTCAGGGAGTTGTAGGAGAGGGGCTATGTATGATGTTCACGCACTCGTTGACGTTGCTACTCTTGTTTTTGCGGTTTCTAGTTCCTATCTGGCTTGCCGTCGAACTATGCTGGATCGCATTCAGGGAATTGAGAAAGACGTTGCCTATCTCAAGGGAAAAATTGATTACTGGGACGGCAAAGGATCATCCTGAGGATTCGAAAGCGTTTGATAACTTTATGTCGAAGTGGGCGCAGCAACAGGGGGTAAAGTGAAGAAAGAATATATCGCACTTGTTGTTATTGCGGGGCTTGTGGCGCTGTACCTGTTGTATCCGGAATTCCTCAAAGGATTCGCCAAACTGCGAACCAATATCGGGGACAAGAAAACCACCATCACGGGGACGGCCAGCAAGGGAGATGATTCCGGTGGGGTTCTTACAAATACAATGAAAAGGGGGGCGAATAATGTCTTGCGGATGCGAACAAGGTAGCGCTATAGCGACTACGCCATGGACGCCAAATTGCCCTACTACTTCACAGAGCACCACTCCGGGCAATGGCTCATCGTCTTCCGGCATGATGAAGAATGGATTCTGTATCAAGTGCTCCTCTTTCTGGTTTTTCGTCATCGCCGCAATTGTTCTATTTTGGATTATCGCCGAGCCGAAAGGGAAAAAGTAGAATGGCGGCATCGAGCATAAGTTTGGCGATCCAGGTAGCCTCTTCACTCTTCCAGGCACATACTGCCCGTTTGCAGGACGCGACTAACGAGAATCAGGCGGCTGATTTATTGATTCCTGCATTTGACGCCGACATTAGAGCAGTGGCTGCAAACTACAACAGCGGTGGTTGGAACAAGGCGCAAGCGGTCGCAATCCTCAACCAAGTTGACGCCAATTGCTACAATTACCTTCGCAAGCAAGTCGGCAAGGCGGGGACGGCGTGGGATGGTAGCGGCCATTGCACGAAGTCGTGTACAGTCGGATGTTGCCTTTACTACAACGATCTACATTCGGCAATTCACGGCCCCGACCCAGCCGTACAGGGCGGGATCGTCATGGATGGCGCTACGGGATTGATTCCTCAAATTACTTCGGGCCGTGCTGGTTCGTGCTATATTCCGGAAGTATTTCCGCCTTCGGATAAGGCGTATGGCAACTATCAACGTGCAGGGTACAATATTTCCATCGTTGTGCCGCCAAAGAGCGTTGCGGTTAAGGCGATTCAAGCATTGCCGCCATTGCCCGAGGAGCCGAGCATCCCCGTTCCCACTATCGTTGCTGCTACGCCTGCACTGCCGCCATCGCAAGCGGCTACAGCAGCAAGCGGCACGTCGCTTTTGGGGTTGCTTACCAACACCAATCTAGTTACAATAGTGGGACTGGTAGGAGGAATTTTGATTATCATTGCGTATTTGTTCGGCAGCAACGCCGTGAGGATTAACCGATGATAACCATACCGGGATTTTCCGCAATCGAAACGCGCATTGGCGTCTTGGTCGGCGGCAAGAAGACTTTGCCTGTATCGACCGGCACAAGCAGCGGGACGGCGGTCGTATACAATCCGCCCACAGTCGAAGCTCCGCAGAATGTGACGCAGGCAATAAGAGCACAATTGGCATATTCGACAAACTTGAAGGAGAATTCTTTTACCGGTGCCGGGATCGGCGCAAATCAAAGCAAATTCCCCGTGACCGAAGTCAAGACGCCCCAAGGTAGCTATATCGTCCTGGGCGTTCTCGGGGTACTTCTGCTTGCGGTATTCGCGTGGGACAGGGGCAAGCTGTGAATCGAGCGCAGCGACTAATCGCTATCTTCGCCGTCTTTGGGATTGCCGCTGCCGCTGCTTATTGGATTTACTTGTACGTGTCTGAAGGTTCCGCGCCGTCCTTCAGCGATGTATGGGTTGGCGCAAAGGGGGCAATAGGAACCGTGATAGGAAAACTCTCATTCTCGGACTTGCAAACTTACGCATCTACGGCAGGGTTCTCGGGCGATGACCTGAATACGGCTTGCGCTATCGCCCTTGCCGAATCCAGTGGAAACGCCAGCGCCGTAGGCGACCTGAATATCACTCCCGGAGGCTCGATCGGCCTGTGGCAGATCAACTTGAAAGCGCATCCCGAATACACGGCGAACGAATTGACGGATCCTCAGACAAATGCAAATGCCGCATATGCGGTCTACAGTTCGGCAGGCGGATTCAGTCCCTGGAGCACCTACAATTCGGGCGCGTACCAAGCGTACCTACCGTCATCTACTTCGGGCACTTCAGATACGTCCCAGATAGCAGATGCGAGCGCAACTGATAGCAGCGGTGATCCGGTGGGGGGATCGTAGCCAATGAAGGACCTTCTTACAGCGCGACTAACAATCATTGCCACAATCGTTGCAGGAGTCGCCATTGCTCTCTACTGGTGTATCAACGATGGCCCTTGCGGTAGCATCTGTGACTCGATTCCCGGTTGGCTTGCATCGGCTCTTGGCTTGTGTCAGGGCCCTGGCAGCGTCGGCGTTCCAGGACCTGGTGGAGCGCAAGACATACTTGACGCAGCAAGTGCCCTTCCTGCCGTTTCATCGTTAACGAATTATGCCGTCAGTGCCCTTTCGCCGGGGGCATCGCCGACCCTCAGTTGTCAGGACAGCAGCTTTGGCTCATGCGCGCCTGCCTCAGGCGACAATGGGGTTGTGAGCGTAGGAGGGTCGTCGTAATGGCTGATCTAGGTGCAGAGCTAGGCGGCACGGATACGACGATTGACTTCATTGCGATTGCAGTAATCGCTATCGCTGTGGGATTTATCGCATACGAAGGCGTCCAGGGATTGAACGCCTTGAGCAATCTGCCTTCCTGGATTCCCTATGTCGCAGGCGCGGGCGTCTTGTTGGTTGGATTAGTGATTCTGCTCTGAAAGGATTCGAATATGGGATTCGCGGATATAGTGCTTAACTCGCGCCGTTCTCAGCCGCAGGTGAATTCTCCGAACGTACTTGACGCCGGACCTGATAGCGGTGTCGCGCCTGCGGGTATATCCTCAGTCATTAATCAGTCCCCAGGCAATCCCTACGTTCCCGGACCGTGCAACGACAATTCGCAATCGACCGGAACATTCGTTACGTCTACCTTGTCGATTCCGACCAATGGAACATATGCGATTTTTGATATCCTTCTCAACCTACCCAAGTCTTGCACGCGTTTAACAATCGGCAGTGCGGGCTCAGCCCCAACGGGCGATCAGGAGGACTTTTGGCGGGCATTTGCCATTTCCCTTACGCCTACCGGACTTAACGGGGCAGTGCTCACGTCGCCGTATGCCCCGACCGGCCGGGAAGCCTGGATCCAGCTACCCGCAAACATTCTCTTCCTTCCCGGCACGACGCTGGAATTCAATTATCCCGTTTCGCGTATTTATTTTCACCTCATGGCGGAAAATGCGATTTCTGGGGAAACCGTCAGTATCACTTTCATCCTGGATGGCGTCAAGGTCACGTATCAGCCAGACACGACCTTGGACTAAGGGGAGGAGGCACGATTGGAATCGAAATCGCCCGATGTCGTATCGTCGCTGGTCGCAGGGCTTATAGGCGCGACTCTGTTTCTAGCCTACGCCTACTTCTCCGATGATGTTCCGATACTCACAGCGGGCCTCCTGGGCTTCGCGTTGGGCATTGGAGTGCAGACTAGTGTTCGATTGACAGGAGTGAGCTAAATGCGGCATATACACGAAGGTTTCCACGTCATCCAAGAACGCATTGCGAGAAAGCAACAGAAGGAGCATCCAGGAGAATCCAGCAAGGAAGCGATGAGCCATGCCGGAAGGATTCTTGCTTCGCGTTCACGGTCGGCTTCGAAGTCGGCACGGCGAAAAAATCCTAGACTTAATCGCGTGAAAGGGTGATACAATGTCGGGATGTCAGTACATAAGCAATCCGTTTCAGGTCCTGGGAAAGAGCGGGCCGAGCGCAAGCAGCACACTCCCCACTCCTACCGATGCGAAGCCTGTTACGTCTGCCAATGCACCTCCTATGCCTGCATCAGCGGGTATCGGAGGAAAGGGCACTGTGCTGAATGCACCGAATGTATCAGGCAATCCGGTTACACCTACACCCCCCATTCCAATGCCTGAAAAACCTTCACATTCGCACTTGACTTTCCTTCATCACCTTGGTAGCTTCTTGTTGGACGATGTTTTGCCGACCGTCCTTCAGGTTGCAATCCCGATACTCGAAAGGAAGATTTAACTTATGAATCCACTTGAATCACTCGCAATTGCAGTAATTTTGTCGGTCCTTCAGTCGGTTGTGAAGAACCCCAACACCAAAGCCGAATTGCAGGCACAGCTAGTCAATATCGGGACGGAAATCCTCGAAACCTACGGCTACACCGTGACCGCCCCCCCTGCAATGCCGATGACCGTGACCGCCCCCCCTGCAATGCCGATGGTGGCGACGAAATGAGCGATCTTGCCTGGGAGCTTGAACCACTCCCTCCATGCGGCAGCCTCTCACAGGCTGCCGCACTCGCCTTTCGATGTAAGGATGCTATGAAGAAAATAATTCTCTCGCTGTTTTTGTTGGCTTGTCTGCCGTGTTTCGCTTCCAGCCCTCCCTGCCCCACCAGCACGACCCCCACGGGATACCCCACGGTATGCTCAGCCGTTGCCATCGCTCAATATACCATCGTAAAAAGTGGCGGGTTCGGCTCGGTCGTCGCCGCCACAAGCGATGCGACATACCTGGAAGGCATCACGCAATCAGCGGTTATCAAGCCATCCGTAGGCCGGCTTTCGCAGGTTGTCATCGCCACTTCCTCGCAAGTGTCATACGTCCAGGTCGGGGCTTCAGTTGCAATCGGAAGCATTGTAACGTCCGATGCCAATGGCAACGCCATTACGTTTGCGCCTTTGGCAGACGGCAACCGGCATTGCGCTCTTGGTACGGCGGTCGCAGTTGGTCCAGGTGGGGGCAATGCGGGCGATTTCATTCAAGTAAACATTGCGCCGTTCTGCTTGATCGCGCCCGTTGCGGCAGCCACAGTCCCAAACTTTGCAGACAACGAGACTCCGGCAGGAACTATTAATGGTTCGAACGTGACGTTTACGCTTGCCCACACCCCCAATCCTCCGGGAAGCCTGCTTTTGATTTCGTGCAACGGGTCACTTGCGCCAATCGTGCAACTGTTTTTTCAATCCACGGACCCGATCCAGGGATACTCCTTGTCGGGAGCTACCATAACCTTCGTCACTGCCCCGTCGGCGACGTGCGCCGACGGCTCGTCGGCAATGCGCGCCTGGTACCGGTACTAATCTAGTGAGGCGAATCAATGATTACAATTGTGTCTGGACTTCCCCGATCCGGGACCTCCCTCGTAATGCAAATGCTCAAGGCCGGGGGGTATCCCGTCCATTGGAACAA
>Ga0209040_10002784_pt1 | contig 13519 bp, 12 predicted proteins | sample BogFormECP12_OM3_FD_188240 | JGI IMG/M metagenome (GOLD analysis project Ga0209040, IMG submission 188240) | Bog forest soil microbial communities from Calvert Island, British Columbia, Canada - ECP12_OM3 (SPAdes) (version 2) | ecosystem: Environmental > Aquatic > Freshwater > Wetlands > Bog ...
CTACCACTTCGGCCTGCCCAAGCCAGTGCTCGCCTGCGTCAACGGGCCGGCGGCCGGGGTCGGCTTCGCCCTGGCCTGCTACTGCGACCTGCGGTTCGCCGCCGCCGGGGCGAAGCTCACGACCTCCCATGGCCGGCTCGGCCTGCCGGCCGAGTTCGGGCTCTCGTGGCTGCTGCCCCGCCTGATCGGGGTCACCCGGGCGGCCGACCTGCTGCTGTCCAGCCGGGTCGTGCTGGCCGAGGAGGCGGCCGGCCTCGGACTAGTCAACCGGGTGCTGCCGGCCGACGAGGTCTTGGCGGCCACCTACGACTACGCCCGCACCCTGGCGACCGAGGTCTCACCGGCCTCGCTGGCCGCCACCAAGCTCCAGCTGTACACCGACCTGCACCGCGACGTCGCCTCGTCGGTGGCCGACGCCGACGGCCGGCTCGGGACGATGATGGCGGGACCGGACTTCGCCGAGGGAGTGGCCGCCCTGCGCGAGCACCGGCCGCCCCGGTTCCCCGATCGCCGAGGGTCGGCCGACGCTCAGGTCCCCGGCCCGAGCTCCTCAAAGCGCCGGTAGCGCTCGGCGGCCGCCCGGGCCCACACCGGGTCGGGCTCGACCCGACGCCCGACCCGGGCCCACCTGGCCGAGTCGTCGAGCGAGGTCTCGAGCCCGGCGGCCAGGCGGGCGAAGAACGCGGCGCCGAACGCGGCGCCCTCGGGGACGGCGGCGGCGTCGACCGGCAGCCCGGTGGCGTCGGCGACGCCGGCCATCCACGCCTCGACCTTCGTGCCGCCTCCGCTGGCCACGACCCGCCGGCCCTCGACGCCCGCCCGTTCGAGTATGCGACGGATCACGAAGCCGCTCGCCTCGTAGGCGGCCCGCCCGATCGCAGCCGGTCCCTGGGTGATGTCGAGGCCGTGCACACTGGCCCGCAGCATCGGATTGTTGAACGGCGTCCGCTCCCCTCGCAGGTAGGGCAGCCAGACCGGGACGCGCTCGGGATCACCGGACCGTGCTTCGGGGGTCCGCCGCCCCGAGGGCCCTGGAAGCGGCACCCCGCGCAAGAGGCGCGTCGCCCAGTCGACGAACAGGGCGCCGGCGTTGCTCGGGCCACCCATCAAGAACCGTCCCGGCACGGTGTGCGGGACGCTTATCAGGTCGGGAACCTCCACCCATCGGTCGGTCACGACCCAGATCACCAGGGTGGCCCCGAAGATGGCCAGCACGTCGCCGGGCTCGGTGGCCCCGGCCACCACCTGGTCGCACAGTGCGTCGATGGTCCCGCCGGTGAACACCGTATCGGTGCCCGGGAGCGTCCCGCCGGCCTCGCACATGGGGACGACGACGGGGAGCTGCGCCGGGGTGACCCCAAACTTCTCGAGCAGCGAGGTGTTCCATTCCCCCCACCCGTGCAGGCCGCCCAACGAGGCCACCATGGCCGAGTCCACCGCCGGAACTCCCGACAGCACGTTGGTGGCCACCGCCTGACAGGGCCAGTAGCCGGCGGCGGCGGGGGCCTCGCCGGCCGCCCAGCGAAGGAAACCCTCGGCGTCGGGCATCGCCCCGGAGAACGCCGGAGTCTTGGCCGGCGCCTCGTCCTCGCCCGGGCGGCCGCGCACGTCGCCGTACAAGAGACCGGGGATGACGGGGATGCCGCGCCGGTCGACGGCGGTTAGCGAGGGGACCATGGCGGCGACGGTCACCCCGGCCACCGGGGCCGAGAGGTTGGCCGTCACCGCCGAGTAGGCCCGACGGGGCCCGGCGTGCCAGGCCCGGCGGGCGTCGTGCTCGAGCATGTCGGCCGCCGGAGTGAAGATCTTGTGGGGCACTCGGGCAGTGGCCACCACCTGACCGTCACCGTCGACGGCGAGGGCCTTGACCGAGGTGGTCCCGATGTCGACGCCGACGGTGACCGGACCCGACACCCCGTTACGAACCTGACATCGGTGTCATGATCAGCCATTATGGAGCACATGGCCGCGACACGCCCGAAGGCCCTGGTGACCGCCGCCGTCCGGGGCCCCGGGCTCGATCTGCTCGGTCAGCTGGCGGACCTGGTGCTCGACTCGTGGCTCGACCAGCCGAGCCTGCGCATCTATAACACCCAGCAATTGGCCGACCGGGTCGACACCGAAGGGGCCCACGTCGTGATCGTCGAGAGCGACCAGTGCGGCGGGCCCCTCTTCGAGCGCGACCGGCCACTGATCGCCGTGGCCAGCTGCCGGGGCGACCCGAACAACGTCGACGTCGCGGCGGCGACCGCCGCCGGCGTCCCGGTGCTGCGGGCCCCGGGCCGCAATGCCGACGCGGTGGCCGAGCTGGCCGTCGCTCTGTTGTTCGCGGCCAACCGCCGGGTGGTGGCCGCCGACCACGACGTGCGGATCGGGGAGATCTACAAGGACGGCACCATCCCCTACCAGCGGTTCCGGGCCTGGGAGCTGGCCGGCAAGACCGCCGGCCTGGTCGGCCTCGGCGCCGTCGGCCGGGCCCTGCGCTGGCGCCTGCGCGGCCTCGGCATCGACGTGCTCGCCTACGACCCCTACGCGCCCGATGCCACGTCCGGCCTGGACGAGCTCCTGGCCAAGTCCGACATCGTTTCGGTCCACGCGCCGGTGACCGAGGAGACGACGGGGATGATCGGCGCCGACCAGTTCGCGCGGATGCGCGACGGGGTCATCTTCCTCAACACGGCCCGGGCCAAGATCCACGACACCGACGCGCTCGTCGACGCCCTCCGCTCGGGCAAGGTGTCGGCGGCGGGGCTGGACCACTTCGAGGGCGAGCACCTCGCGCCGGACCACCCGTTGACCACGTTCGACTCGGTGGTCCTCACCCCGCACATCGGCGGGGCCACCTACGACACCGAGGCGAACCACACCGCCACCATCGCCGAGGACCTCTGCCGGCTGCTGGCGGGCGCCCGGCCGCTGCATATCGTGAACCCCGAGGTGCTCGGATCCTGAGCCGACCCTCCGACGGTCCGACCGCCCGGACCGCCCGACGGTCACCTCGCGCCTTCCCTGGTCAGCGGGGCGCGCCCGGCCGGTGGCCCCACTCGTCGCGCCCGGCCTGCAGAATGGGCCGATGGCCGAGGCCCTGATGCCACCGACGCTCCCCCTGCGGTGGGCCGACGACGCCGTCGAGACGCCGGGCGGCGGGCCGAGGCGCCCCGCCGAGCACGGCGACGCCGGGCGTGCGGGCGCGCCGGCGGCTACCCGGGTCGCCGCCCCCGCCGCCCCGCCGGGCCGGGCCGCAGGGCCCGCCCCGCCCGAGGTGGTCATCCGTTCGAGCACCCGGCGGCGCAAGACGGCCACCGCATTCTGGGAGGGGGGCCGGATCGTGGTGGTGGTGCCCTCGCACGTGCGCCGGGCCGACCGACCCGAGCTGGTCGAATGGCTGGTGGCCCGGGTCCTGGCCCGGCGCCCCCGGGCCTCGGCGTCCGACGAGGCCCTCGCCACCCGGGCGGCCCAGCTGGCCGACCGCTACGTCGACCGGGTTCGCCCGTCGTCGATCCGCTGGGTGACCAACCAGGGCAAGCGGTGGGGTTCCTGCTCGGCCGAGTCCGGCGAGATCCGCCTGTCGCACCGCTTGCAAGAGGTCCCCGAGTGGGTCCTCGACGCCACGATCGTCCACGAACTGGCCCACCTCTTGCACCCCAACCACTCGGGTGCGTTCCACCGACTGGCCGACCACTTCCCCCGCCAGCGTGAGGCCTCGATCTTCTTGGAGGGCTACTCCCTCGGCCTGGACCGCTCCGAGATGCAGCCGGAGTGACGCCCGGTCTGGATTGCGGGACCCGCTAGGCCCGGTCGAGCGAGGCCTGGATCTTGCGGTGGTGCAGCCGGTGGACGGCGTCCTCGGCCTCGGCCTTCGGGCGGATCGCCACCACTGCCTTGCCGGTGCGGTGGATCCGCCACGCGAGCTGTTCGGCCCGCTCCGGGGTGTGCCCGAAGATCTCGACGAACGCCGAGATCACCGTCTGGAAGGTGGTCACGTCGTCGTTCCAGACGATCACCGCCCAGAGGTCCTCGTAGCCCCGCATTTCGTCGGCGTCCGGCACCGAGACGGCGGGCAGTTCAACGGTCTGGGTCATCGTGGGCTCCGGTTGCAGGTACCCAAATCTACCGGTCAGTCGGTGTAGTTGACCGGACCGGCGCCCCTGACCCCGACGGCGAAGGCGATCCCCCGCAGTGGAGCGTGGAGGCTGGCCGACCAGATGCTGTGGGTCGTGTCGGGCGGCGTGTAGACCAGGTCGCCCTGGCGGACTTCCCGTTCCTCGTCGGCGATCCGCATGATGCCCCGGCCCGACAGGATGTAATAGAACTCGTGGGTCGGGTGGGAGTGCGGGTCGACCATCCCCCCGCCGGCCACCTCCCATTCGCTGACCAGCTCGAGGAAGCCGCCCTCAGTCACCTCCCGCATCTGTTGGGGTGGGACGAGCCACCACACGGGCACCGTCCCGTTGTGCTCGATCACCGGCTCCACATCCTGCACCGATCGCACGTCCATTGCCGTCCTCCTGTCCCCGGGGGCTGGCCAGAACCTACCGACCGCTCGGTCCCTCCCGTGGCCGGACGGACGGTCAGAAGGACTTGACGAACGGCGTGCCGGGGACCCGGCGGGCCTCCACCTCGGCGATGAACCGCTCGAGCGCCGCCTGCTCGGCCACCAGGACCGTGAACCCGTAGGCACCCTCCCACCCGGTCACCGGGGTCTGGACCGGCTGGTCGGGGCTGCCCCAGCTCCCCGGCGCGACGGGCGCACCTGCATCTGGCCCCGAGTTTCGACTGGTGCAGTTCGATGGTGATCATGTCGACGTGGACCCGCAGCGAGCGCGCCTGACCGCTCATCATCACCTCCACCACGGTGTCGTCGAGCCGGAGCACGACGTTGGCCGGCTGCGACGTGTGGGAGTACAGCTCGGTGGCCATGGTCGAGCGTACCGACAGGCCCCCGGCCGCCGCGTAGTCTGAGATCGCCACGATCCCGACCTGGAGGCACGGTGCCCGCCGATCCGGCCCCTTCCCTGCCCGACCACCCGCCGGCACCGACCCTGACAAAGCGGGCCCGTGACGCCGCGCTCGTGATGGGCGCCGTGGTGGCGCTGCTCTGGGTCCTCCAGCTCGTCGACAGCCTCACCCACTACTCGCTGCTGCACTACGGCATCCGGCCGCGCCAGGTCGGCGACCTCCCCGACGTCCTCACCGCCCCGTTCATCCACGTGAGCTGGGCCCACCTGCTCGGCAACACACTGCCGCTCTTCGTGCTGGGGTTCTTCGTCGCCCTCGGCGGCATCCGCCGCTTCGTCCTGGCGACGATCGTCATCGTCGTCGTGAGCGGCCTGGGGGTCTGGCTGAGCGCGCCGGCCGACTCGGTCACGGTGGGCGCGAGCGGCCTGATCTTCGGGTACTTCGGCTACCTGATCGCCCGTGGGGTGCTCGACCGGCGCCCGACCGACGTCGTCGTCGGTCTCGTCGTCGGCGCCCTCTACTGGACGATCCTGACCGGGCTCCTCCCCGACCACCAGGGGGTGTCGTGGCAGGGCCACCTCTTCGGCCTCCTCGGGGGCGTCCTGGCCGCCTGGCTCTTCCGGGCCTCGGGCCCTTCGACCACCGCCCGGCTCGCCAGCGTCGCAGACCCGCGCCCGGGCGCGCCCTGAGCCCGTCCTGACGGGCTCCGTTGCACTGCTCGGGGACTCACTCGTCGAGCGATTCGGCCCGCTCGCCGTAGGCCGGGATGATCGCCACGTAGGGATCGGGGTCCCCCTCCCAGTCGAGGGCCAGGATCTGCGGACGGCTGCGCCGGCCGGCGAGCGCCCGGACCAGCTCGAAGCGGTCGGCGGTGACGGCGGCGGCGGGGGCCCACTCGCCCAGTACCCGCTCGCGGCCGCCGGTCCGCAAGGCGAGCGCGGGGAGGCCCAGCTGGCGGATCCGGTAGTCGACCCCGAAGCCGTAGGTGGCCAGGGCCAGGGCCTGGGCCGGGCCGTCGGGGGCGCGTCCCAGCCCGAGGGCGCTGCGGAGGTCCTGGTCGTGGACCACCAGGTCGGTGACCAAGATGGCGCTGACGCCGAAGGGGGCCGGGTCCGGGAACGCCACGTCGCCGCGCAGCATCGGGCCCAGGCGCGCCGTCACCGCCTGCCAGGAACCCGAGATGTCCTCGGGGCTCACCTGGTGAGCCCGGTGCACCTGGGTGGCGGTCATCGAGTCGCGCTCGTGGGCCACCTCGTCGTCCCGCCACTGCTCGAGGAGGTTCAGGTCCGGGATGGTCCCCTCCACCAAGTCCTGGGCCAGCCCGGCCACGTGGGCCAGCACGTCGCGCACCCGCCATCTCGGACACGCGGGGACGAGGACGTCGGCGGCCGCACCGGTGGCCATGGCGACGATGCCCTCTTGCAGTCCGATGTACATCTCGTCGAGTTCCACGGCCGCATTCAAGCACCGGGCCCGGCCGGGCGTGGCGATGCGGGCGGCCCGGGCCCTACCGGTCGCCGAAAGTGATGATGCTGCGGGCCACCTCCCCCGCCTCCATGGCGGCGAACGCGGCATCGACCTCGTGGAGCCCGATGCGCCGACTGACCAGGGCCTCGGCGTCGAGGATGCCCGACTGGACCAGCCCGACCAGCATCGGGAAGTCGCGGTCGGGATCCGACGAGCCATAGACGCAGCCGAGGAGCGCCTTGGCGTCGGCGAAGAGCTCCATCGGGCTGAAGGTGACCTGCTCGTCGGCCGATCCGGCGCCGACCACCACCGCGGTGCCGCCCCGCCGGGCCATCGAATAGGCCAGCCGGATGGTCTCGGGCCGGCCCACCACCTCGAAGACGTAGTCCGCCCCCCGGCCGCCGGTCATCGCCCGCACCGCCTCCAGCGGATCGGCGGCCGACGAGTCCACCGCGGCCGTCGCCCCCATCGCCTCGGCCATCGCCAGCTTGGTCCCCACCCGGTCCACCGCGATGACCGAGGCGGCACCGGCAAGGCGCGCGCCCTGGACCACGCACAGTCCCACCCCTCCGCACCCGAGCACGGCCACCGACGAGCCGACGGCCACCCGGGCCACGTTGACCACCGACCCGACCCCGGTCGCCAGGGCGCAACCCACCAGGGCGGCGAGGTCGAACGGGGCTGCGGGGTCGACCGCCACCGCGCTCCCCTCGGGCACCAGCGTCGCCTCGGCGAAGGAGCCGACCCCGAGACCCCGCACCAAGGGCTCCCCGGCGAGGGTGGCATAGGGGCTGCCGAGCGACTCGGCCAGGCCGACCTCGCAGAGCATGGGCTGGCCGGCCAGGCAATAGAAGCAGTGGCGGCACGGCGGGTTCCACCCGAGTACCACGTGGTCACCGGGCCGGACCCGGGTCACCTCCGAGCCCACCTCCTCCACCACGCCGGCACCCTCGTGGCCGAGGACGGTGGGGAACACGAACGGGAGCGTCCCCCGCAGCACCGACAGGTCCGAGTGGCACACGCCGCTCGCCGCCAGGCGCACCCTCACCTGGCGCGGGCCCGTCTCGGCCAGCTCGATCTCCTCCACCGCCAGCGGCGCACCCACCCCCCGGGCCACGGCGGCCCGGACCGAGCGCCCGGGGCCGGTCACGGGCCGGCGGCCCGGTGCCGGTCGGACCGCTCGGCGCCGCCGGACCAGTCCGACCCGGCGGTCACCGTGTCGGTGTCGCGCCCCGAGCGCAGCACCCGCCCGGGGCGGGCCCCGGTGAAGGTCCCGTGGCGGACCAGCTCGGTCCCGTTCACCAGCACGTGCTCGACCCCGGTCGCCTCGGCGTAGAGCCGGCTGGCCCCACCGGGCAGGTCGTCCCGGGTGCGCTCGGGGCCGTGGCCCACCCGGTCGGGGTCGAACACGACCACGTCGGCCCAGTACCCCTCGGCCAGACGGCCCCGGTGATGCAGCCCGTAGAGACGCGCCGGGACGTCGGTGAGCTGGTGCACGGCCTCCTCCCAGCTGAGCAGCCCCCGGGACCGCACCCCGTCGCCCAGCAGCGACGTGGAGTAGATGGCCCCGCACATGGTGTCGAGGTGGGCGCCGGCGTCGGACCCCCCGACGATCGCCCGGGGATCGATCCACACCCGGGCCCGGGCCTCCCAGTCGGCGTCGGACTCGGGGATCGGCGGTCGCAGGCCGGTGCGCAGCCCGTCGGCCACCACCACGTCGAGCAGCGCGTCGAACGGGTCCTGGCCGCGTTCGGCCGCCACCTCACCGACCGTCCGACCCTCGCAGTCGGCGGTGCTCGGCACGAAGGTCTCCTCCAAGACCAGGCGCTTCCAGACCGTCAGGTGCCTGAGGATCCCCGCCTCGTCGGACTGGGCACCGTCGTCGAGGCGGCGGCGCACCACCGGGTCGGCCAGCGCCGCCAGCCGCTCGGGCGGCGGCAGGGCCAGGATCTCACGCCAGCCCGGCAAGCCGTCGAGGATGGCGCCCGACTCGAACGAGAGCCGGATCCGCATGGTGTGCGGGAGGGTGAGGGCGACCACGGTGGCCCCGCGTGCCGCCGCGGCGTCCGACGCGGCCAGCTGGTGCTCGGTGCCGTCGGGGTTCATGGCCGAGACCCCGAGCACGTTCCAGTTGACCGGGCGATCGGCCAGGAGCGAGACCGTCGCCATCAGGTCGACCTCGTCGTCGGTGAAGCCGTTGAGACACCCGGGCACGATGAGCTCCACCGTGGTGCCCGGGTGACCCGAGACGACCCCGGCCAGCGCTTCGATCTCACTGCGGGCCGCGGCCCGGGAGGGCACGGGCTGGCCGTCGCCGTCGTTGTGGGTGTGGGCCTGCGAGGTCGAAAAGCCGATCGCCCCCTCGGCCAGGGCCCGCCCCAGCGCGTCGGCCATGGCCGTGACCTGGGCCAGGGTCGCCTCGGCTCCCACGGCGTCGGGGCCCATGGTGGAGCGGCGGAGGGCCGAGTGGCCGACCAGGAAGCCCGCGTTGACCCCGACCCTGCCGTCCAACCGGCCGAGCCACTCCCCGAACGAGGTCCACGACCAGTCCAGTCCCTCGCGCAGGGCGGCCAGGGGCATCCCTTCCACCCGGGCCATCATCCGGCTCAGGTAGTCGGCGTTGTCCGGGCCGCACGGGGCCAGGGAGAACCCGCAGTTGCCCCCGAACACCGTGGTCACCCCGTGCAGCGGGGAGGGGCTGGCGCTGGGGTCCCAGAAGAGCTGGGCGTCGTAGTGGGTGTGCAGGTCGACGAACCCGGGCGCCACCATCAGGCCGTCGGCCTCGATGACCCGCGCCGCCCCGTCGACGGGCTCGCCGAGCTCGACCACCCTCCCGTCGCGCACGCCCACGTCGGCCCGCCGGCCCGGCGAGCCGGTGCCGTCGACGACGGTGCCGCCGCGGATCACGAGATCGAGCATCGGCCCAACGCCCCCGGTCCGCCGACCCGCTACGAGCGGGCGGAGGGGGACGGGCCGGTGAGCACGGTGCGCGGTCGGGTGAAGGCCCGCATGCCCTCGGGCCCGAGCTCGACCCCGAACCCGGACTCCTTCCACCCCCCCATCGGGGCCCGGAAGTCCATGGCCGACATGCCGTGGCAGTTCACGAAGACGGTGCCGGCCTCGAGCCGGTGGGCGATCGAGGCCGCGAGGTCATCGTCGTTGCTCCACACCGAGGCACAGAGCCCGAACGGGGTGTCGTTGGCCGCGACCAGCGCGTCGTGCAGGTCGCGGTAGGCGAGCACGGGGAGGGCCGGCGCGAACTGCTCCTCGCGCACGATGCGAGAGTCGGGGGGCGGAGACTCCACCAGGGCGGGCGACACGAGGTAGCCGCCCGCTCCGACGTCCTCGGGCCGAACCGCCGCCGGCCGGTGCACCCGGGCCCCCTGCGAACCGGCCTCGGCGATGAGGGCCTCCACCCGGTCACGGGCCTGGGACCGGTGGACCGGGCCCATCGTCACCCCGTCGGCCAGCCCGTCGCCCACCACCTCGGTCGACAGACGGGTGGTCAGCGCCTCCACCAGGTCCCCCAACCGGTCCTCGTGCACGTAGAGCCGTTTGATGGCCATGCACACCTGGCCGCTCGTCACGAATGCCGCCTCCACCAGCTTGGCGGCCAGGGCCTCGTCGATCTCGACGTCGGGCGCCAGGAGGGCCGGGTCGTTGCCGCCCAGCTCGAGCACCACCGGCTTGGTCGCAGCCGAGGCCGACGCCATGACGGCCCGGCCGGTCGGGACCCCTCCGGTGAACGAGATCATGTCGACGTCGGGATGGGCGACCAGCGCCTCGCCCAGGGAGGCCTCGGGACCGTTCACGATGTTGAGGACGCCGGGGGGAAGCTCGGCCGCCATGGCGGCCACCGTCGCCAGGACGGCCCCCGGACAGGTCGGCGGGGCCTTGGCCACAACCGTGTTGCCGGTGAGCAGGGCCGGCAGCACCTTGTTGCCCATCACCGACACCGGCCAGTTGAAGGGCAGCAACGCGGCGATCACCCCGTGGGGCACGTACTCGACCTCGGTGCGTCGGCGTCCCTCGCCGACCAGGCGCGGGGTGAGGGCCTCGGCAGAGAAGGGGGCGAACGCCCCGGCCATGCCGCCCAGGGTGCCGGTGTCGAACATCGCCTCGATCAGGACCTTGCCGTGCTCGCGGGTGAGGAGCCGGGCCAGGCCGTCCCGCTCGACCGCCGCGGCCGCCGCCTGGGCGGCGGTCACCACCCTTTCGGCCCGGTCGGCGGGGTCGGTGGCCGCCCAGGAGGGGAAGGCACGCCGGGCCGCCGCCACCGCCTGGTCGAGCTGGGTCGCCGAGGCGGACGGGGCCTCCAGCACCACCTCGGCCGGCCGGGCCGGGTTGGTCACTGCGTAGGAACCGGCGGCGCCGGCCACGATCTCCCCGTCGATCACCAGCCCGAATTGATCGCCCACGATGGCCCCCGATCCTCTGTGCGCCCGGAGGGCTCGCCTGTGCGACCTGCCAGTGCGACCCGTCCGTGCAACCCGTCGATGCGGCGGGCGGGTGCCCACCGCATCGCCCCACCGCCCGGCCCTCCCGGCCGCTGGAGCCCTTCGTTCCTGACGATAGTGTCACCTTCCGGTGAGCGAGACGACGCCGAGGGTGAGGCGGGCGTGACCGGGGCCGGGACGGCCCGGGCGGGCGCACTCCTGCCCGACCCCGGGCCCCGGGAGATCATCGTGCCGGTCATCTCGGTCGACGACCACCTGATCGAGCCGCCCGACCTCTTCGACGGACGGCTCCCCGCACCGCTCGCCCCGCGGGCCCCACGGGTGGTGGAGCTCGACGGCGGGCGCGAGGCCTGGGAGTACGAGGGGAACCTCTACCCCAACGTCGGGCTGAACGCCGTGGTCGGCCGCCCGAGAGAGGACTGGAGCATGGACCCGGCCCGCTTCAGCGAGATGCGGCCCGGCTGCTACGACATCGACGCCCGGATCGTCGACATGGACACCGCCGGGATCTGGGCGTCGCTCTGCTTCCCGTCGCTGGTCGCCGGGTTCTGCGGCTCGGTGTTCAGCCGGTCCCGGGACCCCGAGCTCGGGCTGGCCTGCGTCCGGGCCTGGAACGACTGGCACCTCGAGGTCTGGGCCGGGCGCCACCCCGAACGCATCATCCCGCTGCAGCTCCCGTGGCTGTCCGACGCGGCGGTGGCGGCAGCCGACGTCCGGGCCAACGCCGATCGGGGCTTCAAGGCGGTCAGCTTCCCCGAGTTCCCGGCCCAGCTCGGCCTGCCCTCGATCTTCTCGGGCCACTGGGACCCGTTCTTCACGGCCTGCGAGGAGACCTCGACGGTGGTCTGCCTGCACACCGGCGCCTCGTCGTGGGCCCCCCTCCCCTCCCCCGACCCACCCTTCGAGCTGCTGCCGACCCTCTTCCCGGTCAACGCCCTCGTGGCCGCGGCCGAATGGCTCTGGTCGGGGGTCCCCGTGCGCTTCCCGGACCTGGCCGTCGCCCTCTCCGAAGGGGGCATCGGGTGGGTGCCGATGCTCATGGACCGGGTCGACTACGTCGTGGACCACTCGGCATCGGGCACCGAGTCCGCGGCCTGGCCCTCCGCCCTTCGCCCGAGCGAGGTGCTGCGTCGCAACTTCTGGTTCTGCACCATCGACGACCCGACGATCATCCCCCTGCGCCACGCGATCGGGGTCGACCACATCATGGTGGAGAGCGACTACCCCCACGCCGACTCGACCTGGCCGGACACCCAGGCCGTGCTCGCCACCACCATGGCCGGTGTCCCCGATCCCGAGCTTCGGGCCATGGCGGCGGGCAACGCCTCCCGGCTGTTCCGCCACCCCCTGCCCGAGCGCGACGACTGGAGGCGGCGATGACCGGGACGGTCGAGGCAGCCCCGGCCTCGGTGGCCACCGCCGTGGTCGACGCCGACGGGCACGTGGTCGAACCGCCCGACGCCTGGGCCGGTCTTCCCGACGGTCAGCGCCCCCGCATCGTCGAGGACGCCGCCCACTACGAGCACGTCGTCGTCGGCGACCGCGAGATCCTGGCCGTCCCTCTGGGCACCCTGGCCACGCCCGGGTCGAGCTTCGCCGACCCGGCGGTCTTCGCCCCGCTGGCCGAAGCCCTCCCCGGCGGGGCCGACCCCGAGCTGCGCCTGGTCGACATGGACGCCGAGGGCATCGACCAGGCGGTGCTGTTCCCCTCGATCGGGCTGTATTTCTCAGCCGTGCGGGAGGCGCCGACGGCGGTGGCCCTGGCCCGTGCCTACAACGACTGGCTCGCCGCGTACTGCGCCGCCGACCGCTTGCGGCTGTTCGGGGCGGCCATGCTGGCGATGCAGGACCCGGTGGCCGCCGCCGCCGAGCTCCGTCGGGCCGTCGACGAGCTGGGCTTTTGCGCCGCCTTCGTCCGGCCGAACCCCTGCGGCGGCCGCTCGCTGTCGGACCCGGCCTTCGAGCCGGTGTGGTCGGCGGCCGAGGAGCTCGGGGTGCCGATCGGCATCCACGAGGGGAGCTCAGTGATCGTCCCCACCCTCGGCGCCGACCGGCCCTTCAACCCCCTGATCCTCCACGCCATCTCCCACGCCTTCGAGGAGATGCTGGCCTGCGCCCAGCTCATGGCGTTCGGCGTGCTCGACCGCCACCCCGGCCTCCAAGTGGTGTTCCTCGAGTCCGGCGGGGGCTGGGTCCCCTTCTGGCTCGAGCGCCTCGACGAGCAGGCCGAGACCTTCGGCGGCTTCTGCCCGGACATGGCGATCGCCCCGAGCGAGTACTTCGCACGCCAGTGCACGGTCAGCTACGAGGTCGACGAGCAGACCCTGCCGGCCCTCCTGCCCTTCATCGGCCGCGAGCGGGTGGTGTGGGGCTCGGACTACCCCCACCACGACGCCAAGTTCCCCGGCGCCGTCGACGCGCTGCGCCGGACCATCGCCCCGCTCCCCCCCGACGCCCAGGCGCTGATCCTCGGCCTCAACGCCCAGCGCCTCTACCAACTGCCCTCGCGCCACACGGGCCCGGCCGCCGTCGTGCACGCCTATTTCGCCGCCGTCACCACCCGAGACGCCGGGGCCATCCGCGGGGTCTTCGCGACCGACGCCGAGCTGGCCGCCGGCGGGGATGTCCTGCGCGGC
>Ga0209040_10002785_pt1 | contig 13518 bp, 9 predicted proteins | sample BogFormECP12_OM3_FD_188240 | JGI IMG/M metagenome (GOLD analysis project Ga0209040, IMG submission 188240) | Bog forest soil microbial communities from Calvert Island, British Columbia, Canada - ECP12_OM3 (SPAdes) (version 2) | ecosystem: Environmental > Aquatic > Freshwater > Wetlands > Bog ...
TGAGTAAACTCGAAAAGGCGAAGGCCTACGATCTGGCTTCACCGGGAGCTTACCTGCGCGGGCTTGCCTACCTGGCGTCCCATGATGCAGCAAACGCGGTGATCGCTTTCCAACAGGCGACGCAGTACCCGGGAGCAGCTTTGGCGCTGCAGTATCAGACTTATCCGCAGGCACAGCTTGGACTGGCGCGGGCATATGCGATGCAAGGCGACAAGGTGCATGCGCGGGCGGCGTACCAGGCGTTCTTCGATCTTTGGAAGAATGCCGATCCGGATTTGCCGCAACTGGTTGAGGCGAAGAAAGAGTTCGCGGCGCTCTAGAAATTCGCCAGCCAGTTGAGGATCGCCGTGGTCAACGCGATGCGCTGGCCGGAGTATGAGTGATCCGTGGCAAAGTGCGTCTCGGTGACGTGCGTGTTGACGGCTTTCTGAAGGGCGACGGCGAAAGCGTGATCGTCTTGACCGAGGCCGTCGTCAGAGGTGATGACGAGGAACGGGCGCGAGGCGAGCAACGGACCGTAGCTGTTGAAATTCCACTCAGCGACTGTGCATGGATCTCGGCTTCATGAGGCTCTTCGATTCCGTATAAGACCCGGCTGCACTGGGGACAATTCATGCCGGCCACTCCCGGACCCATGTCGAAGCGAGGCTCTCCGCCAGGAGGATCGGCCCCGCGAGGTTCGACGATGGAGGTCCTGCTCGCTTTTTTGCGGCTGGGCTGCCTTTCCTTCGGTGGACCGATCGCGCATCTCGGCTACTTCCGGACCGAGTTCGTGGAGCGCAGGGGATGGGTCAGCGATGAGTCGTTCGCGGAGATTGTCGCTCTGACGCAGTCGCTGCCGGGTCCGGCGAGCAGCCAGACGGGTTATGCGCTTGGGTTCATACGGGCGGGGTGGACCGGCGGCGTGGCGGCATGGCTGGGTTTTACTCTGCCGTCGGCGCTGCTGATGCTGGCATTCGCATTCGGGCACAGGGCCTTCGACGGGAGAATTGGGCAGGCCATTCTCCACGGCCTGCAACTGGCAGCGGTGGCGGTGGTCGGCCAGGCGGTGGTCGCAATGCAGGGAAGGCTGGCACCGGATCCTCTGCGCCTGGCCCTGGCCCTTACGGCCGTGGCGATCGCATTGTTCGCCCCGGTGGTTCTGGGCAGCTTTCTGGCCATCGTTTTCGGAGCTGGCGCCGGTCTGGTTTTGCTGCGCCGCGATGATGAGAAGAAAGCCGGCAACGAACAGGCGGGACACGAGACCGAGATTTGCTTTTCGAAGAGGGCCGGCGCTCTGGCGGCGTGCGCTTTTCTTCTGCTGCTGGCGGTGGCTTTGACTCCTCACGGCGGGAGCCCAACGGGATGGTCGGTATTCGCGGCTTTCAGCCGCGCGGGCTCGCTTGTATTTGGAGGAGGTCACGTGGTTCTTCCTCTGCTCGAGGAGGTGACCGTCGCGAGGGGCTGGATCTCGCAGCAAAGCTTTCTCTCGGGATACGGAGCGGCCCAGGCTCTTCCCGGCCCGCTGTTTTCCTTTGCCTCGTATCTGGGCGCGGCGGTCGAGCCAAATCCCCATCCTCTCCTGCTGGGGATGTGCGCCCTGGTCGCAATCTTCCTGCCCGGCCTGCTCCTTATCACGGCCGTTTTGCCGTTCTGGAGTTCCGTGCGCCGGAGGGCCAGCGTGCGGGCAGCTATCCGCGGCATTCACGCGAGTGTGGCGGGAGTTCTGATCGCGGCGCTGTACAGCCCGGTGTGGTCCAGCACGGTGCACACCGGGAGCGATTTCTGGATTGTGATCACGGCCTTCGCTCTGCTGACTGTTTGGAAGACACAGCCCCTGCTCGTCGTGCTGGGAGCGTGCGTGGTCTGCTGGCTGAGAGTGGCGCTTGTGTGATTCTTCGGTGCAGAGAAGCTGACGGACGCGCGTCATGAACCGTTAGGACGTTGCCGCAATTTGTATCTGAAAATGTCGCTTAGATGACTTTTTGTTTTCTTACGTCTGTTTAGTCTCTGTTCAACCAAAATTGACCTGCCAGCAACACGATCACCTTGATTCTCCAGTGACTATGGTTGCCGGAGGTAAATATGAAAAAAGCAATCGCTCTCCTTTCCCTGGCAGCTGCGTGTTCGGTTGGCACTGCAGTCGCCCAGGACAACACGATTAAGCGCGTTCTTCTGATCAGCATCGACGGGATGCACGCAGTGGATTTCACGAACTGCGCAAAAGGCATCAGCACGGTTAACAGCGGTGATCCTTACTGCCCGGCGCTTGCCGCCCTCGGCCAGACCGGAGTCAACTACGTCGCGGCCAGCACCTCAAAACCTTCTGATTCCTTCCCTGGCCTCACGGCGATCGTTACTGGGGGAAGCCCCGCCCTCACCGGCGTTTATTACGACGTTGCCTACTCGCGGAACTATAACGCTCCAGCGAAAACCACTGGCAACGGCGTCGCTGCGGGCCCCTGCAAGCCTTTCGGGACGCCGACCGGCACGACCACCGAGTATGAGGAAGGCATCGACATCGACCAGACCAAGTTGAACGGCGGTGCCCCCGGCGCGTCGCTGACCGACGGCGGCATCAACTCCATCGATATCGCCAGACTGGTCCGCGACCCCAATATGGGCTGCAATCCCGTTTTCCCCTGGGCGTTTGTCCGCGCCAACAGCATCTTCAGCGTCATCCATAGGAATGGCGGATACGCGGCATGGTCTGACAAGCACCCCGCCTACGCGTCGGTCGCCAGCGGCCTGGGCCCCATCGCCCTCGATGACTTCTATGCGCCCGAAATCAACTCGAATGTGATCCCTCTTCCGGGCGTCAAGACGCCCACTGGCTTATCCTGCACATCGATTCCCGATCCGGGTGCGGACCTGACCGCCTGGACCAACAGCTTCCTGAACATCCAGTGCTATGACACCCTGAAAGTCAACGCGATCCTGAACGAAATCAAGGGCAAGGACCACCTTGGCCTCAAGAAGACCCAGGTGCCCACCATCTTCGGCATGAACTTCCAGGCCGTGAGCGTCGGGGAAAAGCTGATCGAGGGGAGCACGAAAGGCGGTTACCTCGATGCGGCCGGAACTCCGAACGACGTAATGCTCAGCGAATTCAAGTTCGTTGACGCTTCCATCGGCAAGTTTGTCAGCGAGCTCAAGGCCACGGGCCTGTATGACTCGACCTTGATCGTCATCACCGCCAAGCATGGCCAGTCGCCCATCGATCCGAACCGCTACGTCTCCCAGCTCATCAACGGCACTTCGCCGGCCACGCTGCTCTCCAAGGCGGGCTATATTCCATACTCTGAATCCACCGAAAACCCTACCGGCATTGGGCCGACGGAAGATGACGTCTCGCTCCTCTGGCTGAAGAGCTCCTCCGATACCGACGCCAGCGTCAAAATCCTCGAAGATAATGCCTCCGGCTCCGGAATCGCGCTCGGGCAGATCTACTACGGGCCAACGGTCGCGCTCAACTATAACGACCCAACCGTCGACCCCCGCACGCCGGACATCATCGTCACCCAGAATGTCGGCGTCACTTACTCCGGCAGTACCAAGAAGCAGGCGGAGCACGGAGGGTTTGCCCATGACGACACCAATGTCATGCTGCTGCTCTCCTACCCAGGCTTCCGCCCCCATACGGTGCGCGCCAGTGTCGGGACCGCCCAGGTCGCGCCCACCATTCTCAAAGCGCTCGACATCAATCCCGCGGAACTGTTAGCAGTTCGAGTCGAAGGAACCCCCGTTCTTCCGGACGTCAACCTCCCGTAACCCGCCCGTAATACCGGTCAGCTATCGGCGGACGCTCCTTCGGGGGCGTCCGTTGTTTTATTGGGCGTGTAGATTGAGCAAAAGCAGGTCCTTCGACTCCGCTGCGCTTCGCTCAGGATGACAACACAGTTATGCCAGCATTTTAGAAATCGCTCATTAGCCGGCGGCGACTTCGACGGGATGGCGCAGCCATCCGTAGAGGGGAAACTGCTCGGCGAGTTCGAGGACCTGTCCGCGGATTTGCTTGAGGGCCTGGGGATTGCTGCGCTGGTCGAGAGCCTGAGCGATCCACCCGGCGATGGTGCGCATCTCGGGTTCTTTCATGCCACGGGTGGTCAGTGCGGGGGTGCCGATGCGGATGCCGCTGGGGCGGAGCGGCGGGTTTGTGTCATAGGGGATGGCGTTCTTGTTGACGGTGATGGCGGCCTCGCCCAGGGCGGCTTCGGCCTCGCTGCCGAGGATGCCCTTGGCGAAGACGTCGATGAGCATGAGGTGCGTGTCCGTACCGCCGGAAACGACGCGGAAGCCTTCGGACTGGAGGGCGTCGGCGAGGACTTTCGCGTTGGCGACGATCTGCTGGGCATAGAGCTTGAACCCCGGTTCGAGGGCTTCCTTAAAGGCTGCGGCCTTGGCGGCGATGATGTGTATGAGCGGTCCGCCCTGCTGGCCGGGGAAAACGCTTTTATCGACGGCGGCGGCGTACTGCTGCTGGCAGAGGACGAGGCCGGCGCGGGGTCCGCGCAGAGTCTTGTGGGTGGTGGTGGTGACGATCTGCGCGTGGGGCACGGGCGACGGGTGCACGCCTCCAGCGACAAGGCCGGCGAAGTGGGCCATGTCGACGATGAGCAGCGCGCCGGCCTTGTCGGCGATCTCGCGCATGCGGGGGAAGTCGAGGATGCGGGGATAGGCGCTGCCTCCGCCGATGATGACCTTGGGCTTTTCTCTGAGGGCAATGGCCTCGAGTTCATCGTAATCGATGGTTTCGGTGTCTTTGCGGACGGTGTAGGAGACGACCTTGTAGAGCTTGCCCGAGAAGTTGAGCTTGTGACCGTGGGTGAGGTGGCCTCCGTGGGCGAGGTCAAGGCCAAGGATGGTGTCTCCGGGCTGAAGGACGGCCATGTAGGCGGCGGCATTGGCCTGCGAGCCGGAGTGGGGCTGCACGTTGGCGTGGTCGGCGCCGAAGATTTGTTTCGCGCGGTCGCGGGCGAGGTTCTCAACCACGTCGGCGAATTCGCATCCGCCGTAATAGCGGCGGCCGGGGTAGCCCTCGGCGTATTTATTGGTGAAGACCGATCCGGCGGCCTCAAGCACAGCCTGGCTGACGAAGTTTTCCGAGGCGATCATCTCCAGCCCCTCGTGCTGGCGGAGGACTTCGTGTTCGATGGCGGCGGCAATCTCGGGATCAGCCTGAGCTAGCGGGAGGGACATGCGGTCGGTCGACATGCGGTCGGTCATGAAGCCATTGTAGCTTTTAGTGAGGAATGCGGGCCGGGGTTTCCTGGGTCCGGATTTTGGATTTGGGCCAGATTGAAGCCAAAACAATGGAAAGCAGCCCAACGTCGACCCAAAGAGCCTTGTTTCCGAAGCGCGCCACGAGGAAACCACCCGCGGCGGCCCCAACCAAAAAGACAGTGCAGATCACGGCGAAGTCGCGCATGCGGATGCTGGTTTGAGCGGTGCGCTTGCCGGCGAACCAGTCGAAGAGGCTTTCGGTCAGCGTGCGCAGGTCTCCGGTGAGAAAGGTGGAGTTGAAGGACTCACCATCGACCTCGCGGAAGGTCTCAACCTGTGCGGCGGCGACGAATGCAATGCTGAAGGTGAACCAGAAGGCTGGCGTGCTGCCAGGGAGAAAGCCCAAAAGAAGCAACGCTGCGATTTCGACGCTGAGGACTACGAGCGAAGTGTGGCGAAGAGTCTTGAGGATGACGCGGGAGTGGATGGCCCGTGCAGCGGCCACTCCAAGGAAGAAGGCGAAAATGGGCAGAATGTGGCTGAAAGAGGCAGCCCAAGAGCGGGAGACGAGATCGACCCCCAGCAGAACGATATTGCCGGTCATGTTGTTGCTGAAGACGTGATCGTGGCCGACCCAGGTGAATCCGTCGAGATAGCCGGCAGCGGAGACGAGCAGCGCTGTGTCACTTACCCCCAATGGAAGGGGCTGCGGGGAGGGTCGGGAGGCGGACTGCGTCAAATCATCATTCATGGGGCACGCCCTGGCTTGTGGTTAGCGTACTGCAGAGCCGATCATGCTCCGTTCCTTGTTAGCGTCAGAGAGATGTCAGCGGGAGACGAGTTCCCTGCCTCGCTCCGGGGTCGGTGCGGGCGGCTGCGGATTTCCGGGCATGGTTCCGGCGGCGAGCTGCTTGAATACCGAAAACTCGTGTTCGATGGCGGCGATCTCGGGATCAGTCTAGGCGAGCGGCAGGGACATGCGGTGGGTCAAAGATCCATTGTAGCTGGGGGATCGATTGTAGCCGCAACGCCTTGAAGAAGAACAGGAGGATTAGGGGAAGGTCGACCTGATGGCAGGACAGGGCGTGTCTGACGGCTCTGCCGCCTCTGGCGGGCGGAACGGATTGACGGCAATCTGCCGGATGGCCGGCTCAGGCACGGGAGCTGCATACGTAGGGGCCCGGCAGCCGGGTCCGGGTTGAGCGGACGCCGCGTAGATGGGAGGTATTATCGTCGGCGGGTAGATGGGCCGGGTTGAAGACAGGGACAGAGCCCACAACGAGATCACCAATGCAGCAAGAGTCGGACGTCGCACAGAGTTTGTTTCCCTTCAGGAAATCAGACCGCGAAACAGAACTTGACTGCCTTCAGCTCGGAACTCATTTCCATAGTTACTCAGAAGACAAAACTCATCAAGCGGTTGCCAATAAATTGTTTCATCGGATGAAAATAAGGATTCGAGCTGAGGAAGCTCAGCGCGAGGCAAGCTCTCGGTCGGGGAGCGAAGCAGGCGTCTGTGGACCGACGCGCGACGTGTCTGCTGCGAGCTGCTTGAATGCGTTGTAGACAAATGAGCCGAGATACCATCCGTCGATGAATTTATAGGGCGTTTCGCCGGTGGTGTAGTGCCCGCAGGGCAGGACCTTCGAGACGTAGTCAATGCCCAGCTCGGAGAATCGGCGGAGAACTTCGACGGAGTACTCGGGAAGGAAGGTGAGGTCGTACTTTGCGTGGACGACGAGTACTTTCTTCGGCTGCGCAGCGAAGCGCTGCATGTAGTTGACGGGGCTGGTGGCTCCGAAGAGCTCGCGCAGGCGGAGCTGCGAGAGACCGGCGTCTTCAAAGGCCTGGCGGATATGGCGGGTGCTCTGGCCGGTCCAGACGACGTCGCCAAACGACGTTGACGCGTGGTTGAAGGCGTTGACGCGCAGGCGCGCGTCGTGCGCGGCGGAGATAAAGCCGTAGCAGGAGCCGAGGCTGGTTCCCAGGATCCCGAAGTGCTCGTAGCCCTGGGCTTCAAGCCAGTCGAGGCAGCAGCGGATGTCGATGACAGCCTGGCGGCAGGCGGAGATGTTGCGTCCGATGTTGGAGCTGACGGCGTAGTCGGAACGCTCGAGCTCGGCGGGGCGGCGGATGTCATGGTAGGGCTTGCTGAGCCGGAGAGCGGAGATGCCGAAGCGGTTGAAGAGCCTGCACAGCGCATTGTGGCTGAAGGCGTCGGCGTTCCACTGGGGCATCACGATCATGGCACGCTTGGGGGCGCGCTTCGGCTTGCCCTGCATTCTTTCGGAGGGCGCGGGATACCAGCGGGCGTTGACGAAGTCGTTTTCGGGATAGGGCGTGCGGATGGGCGAGGTAAAGCGGAGGAACTGCGCGGGTTTGAGCTTGCCTTCGGCGGCTTTCTGCTTGAGTTGGGCATCCTGCTTGAGGGTTTCCGGGCGGACGTTGGTGGGAAAGAGCTGCGGGTGGCGCGTCTCAAGCTGGAAGTCGGTGGGACGGCGGTAGCTGTAGAAGGCTTCGCTGCGCTGGACGATGGCTTCGTTGAGCGCGACCATCGCCGACTCGGCGGCATGGGGGGCGAACGATGCTGGGTCGTCAAGACCGCTGATGTGGTGGCGGAGGCCGGCGGAAGCGATGAAATCCTCGAGCCAGTTGAAGCCCCATTCGACGGGGCGGACGATGCGGTTCTCGTCGCGGGTGGTGAGGGCCGTCTCCCAGCGATACATCCATCGCGCGTATAGTTTGCCGAACATGGTCTCTTCTCTAGTCTTTCATCACGCGGGGCACGCGGGCGGCGATGTTGCACAGAATTTCATAGGGAATAGTATCTGCCCAGTCGGCGTGATCGTAGGCGGTGATTCGTTCCCGGCCTTGCTCGCCGATGAGGGTGACTTCATCGCCAATCTCGATGCCGGGTATGTCTGTGACGTCGATGATGGTCAGGTCCATGGAGATACGTCCGGCGATGGGCGCCCGTTGGCCGCGCACAATCACGCCGCCGCGATTTGAGAGTTGGCGGTTGAGGCCGTCGGCGTATCCGGCGGGCAGGAGGGCCAGGCGGGACGGGCGCGTGGCGCGAAAGGTGGCGCAGTAGCCAGCGGTTTCTCCGGGCGCGACGGTGCGCAGGGAAACGATGCGGGTTTTCCAGGAGAGCACGGGCTGGAGCAGGTGCACTGCGGACAGTGGGGCAGCACCGCTGAAGCCGGAGGCGTCGAAACCAGCGAGCGAAAGGCCGGCGCTGGAGAAGCGCGGGGCGTAGCCGTAGAGTGCGAGTCCGGGGCGGAGCATGGCGCTTGCGGCATATTGGGCAGCGAGATCGATCAGGGTTTTTGCGCCGCATTCGGTGAGCACCGTGGCGGAGTTCCCGGCATGAATCCATAGAGGCTGATGGCCGTGCGCGGCAATGAGATCCAATGCGGTTCGAAATTGGCCGAGTTGTTCTGTGGTTGCGCGGCCGTCAAGCGATTCGGGGGAATGAAGGTGGGTCATCACGCCCTCCACGCGCAGGACGGGCGAGGCCTTCAGGCGCTGAAGGAGCGCCAGCAGTGCGTCGAGGCGCACGCCCTGCCGCGACATGCCGGTGTCAATTTCGAGATGGATGGGGACGGACACGGCGGGGATGGAAGCAGATGTGGGGCGGCGTGCGCCGGCGGCGGTCTGAAGCCAGTCGATGTGTGAAGGCTCCCATACTACGGTGGTGAGGCGATGCGCGATGGCGGTTTCGGCTTCATGCTTCCATACGCCACCCATGACCAGAATGCGCGCGCGTGGAGATGTGGCGCGGAGGGCCACACCTTCCTGGACGCCGGTGACGCCCAGCCACATGCGCGCATCCTCTTTGCTCAAGGTCTGGGCGGAGGCGAGGATGCCGTGTCCATAGGCATTGGCCTTGACGATGGCGAGCAGGTCTGCCGCTCCGGCGAGGCGGCGCAGCAGGCGGTAATTTTCAAGGAGCCGCTGGCGGGATATCTCCGCCCATACAGGTCGAGTGGTCATCGCGCTTATTGTGGAGGGTTGTTCTGGGGGCCCGGCGCCGGCGGGGGTTGCGTCGACTGCTTGCCCTGGAAGATCAAAGGAATGTGAAAGGGCAGCTCGGCATTGGTCTTCTTGCTGGAGGTCTTCTGCTTCTCGTCTGTCTTTTCGACGACGGCGGTGCGCTGCGAATGGACGCAGATCCAGTTGCTGCGAGCGTGCTGGTAGACGTGGGTGAAAATGCCACGTTCCTCGCGAACCACTCCGTTGGTCTTCCATTTGATGATGTAGGTGCCGTCGACCAGGGCCGTGTCCTCGAAGATGCGCACATTGACGACGCGCTGTTCCATGCTGACCAGCTGAGGTCCACTCTTCTCGAAGAGCTGAGCAACCTGCTGGTTGCGCGTGGTCACCTCACCCGTTGAGGAGATGTTGACGAGAATCGGGGACATGATGTTCTCGAGTCCATATTGGTCGCGCTTGGCCACGGCGTCGCTCCACTGGTCTTCGAGTTTCTGGAACTGGATGATCTCGGGCGGCTGGGTGGGCTTGGCGTACTCGGTCGCGCCGGTCTGCTGGGCAGAGGCGAGGCCGGCGAAGAGAGCCGCGGTGGCGGCCAGGGAAGCAAAGATGTGTTTCATACGCAAACTGGGGTCTCATTTCCCATGATAAAGGTTTGGACTGGCAAAAACGGGTTTTGCCGCTTTTTTGCACAGTGTGTACCTCCTCTTGAAAAGCATCCACAGGCAGCGCGAACCTAAACTTTAGGACTCAGACTCCCATGGCCACGACACCCGACCTTGCCTTCGAGCGCGGATTGCCCGCCTCTATCGACGCCGAGAGATCGATTCTCGGCGCTATCCTGCTCGACAACCACGCGTATAACGAGGCGGCGGAAAAGCTGCGCGCAGAAGACTTTGCGCTCGACTCGCATCAGCGCATCTTTGCGCGCATGGCGGAGTTGATGGACGCCAGCCGCGCGGTGGATATCGTGACGCTGGCCGAGGAGCTGGCCAAGCGCAAAGAGGTGGAGTCGATTGGCGGCGTGGCGTATCTGGCGTCGCTGACCGAGGGGCTGCCGCGCAGGCTGTCGATTGAAGAATATGTCCGGATCGTCAAGGACAAGTCGCTGCTGCGGCAGTTGATCAACATCTGCTCGACGTCGATTACGAGGGCGGCGGACCAGAGCGAAGAGGCTCTGGAGATTCTGAACGCGGCGGAGAGCGATCTGCTCGAAGTCACGGAAAAGGGCATTACGCGCGGGTTCACGGGGATTCCGGAGATTGTGCGGGATTCTTTCGGAACCATCGACAACCTGTACAAGGAAGGTCGCGAGGTCACCGGGCTGGCGACGCACTTCGACGAGTTCGACCGGATGACGAGCGGACTGCAGAAGTCGGAGCTGACGATTATTGCGGCGCGGCCTTCGATGGGCAAGACAGCGTGGGCGATCAACATTGCGCAGAATGCGGCGGTGCGCGGAGGCAAGACGGTCGCGGTGTTCTCGCTCGAAATGAGCAAGGAGTCGCTGTTGCGGCGCATGCTGGCGTCGGAGGCGCTGGTGGATTCGCAGAAGATCCAGAAGGGCTTTCTGGGGCGCGACGACCATGCGAAGCTGTCGAGCGCGCTGGAGCGGCTGGTGGAGGCGCATATTTTTATCGACGACACGCCGGGCATCTCGCTTTCGGAGATGCGGGCCAAGGCGCGGCGGCTGCGGCAGACGATGGGCGGGCTGGACCTGATCGTGATCGATTACCTGCAACTGATGTCGTCGAGCCTGCCCGGGCCCGGACAGCGGCGGTACGAGAACCGGACGCAGGAAGTGTCGGCGATTTCGCGCGGGCTGAAGGCGTTGGCGAAGGAGATGAATCTGCCGGTGATTGCGCTGTCGCAGCTCTCGCGCGCGTCGGAACAGCGCGGCGGAGACAAGAAGCCGATGCTTTCCGACCTGCGCGAATCGGGGTCGATCGAGCAGGACGCGGATGTGGTCGCTTTCATTCATCGCGAGAGCTATTACAACCGGGACGAGAATGGGCAGCCCGATCCGGATACGGCGAACAAGGCGGAGATCATTATTGCGAAACAGCGCAACGGCCCGACGGGATCGGTGCATCTGGCGTATCTGTCGAAGTGCACGCGGTTTGAGAATCTGGCGGCCGGAGGAGACGGCGGGGACTACTAGGTGCTGCGGATCGACTGGCGTGTAAACTGATCGCGAGGAAACGTCATGCGAGCGACACTTGCAAAGCTGTGGAGCAGGGTGAAGCGGTTATGGCGGCGCGACCCTGAGCCGCAGGATCCGTATGCCGGTGTTCGGGTACCTCTCAAGCGTGGTCCGCAGGGACGCAGTGCGGCGGTTGCCCTGCTCGAGCCTGATGGCGAGTCGGAGCCAACGCGGGCGCGGGCGCGGCGGGCTTCCTGAAGCGCCGACGCGGTTGCTGAGTAAAGACATGAAAAAACAGGCCTCCAGTGATCCCCGTTCGACCGGAAAAGGCAGTGTTCTGCAGAGCGTGGACGAATATCTCGCTGGTGTACCGGAGCCAGGGCGCAGCACATTGAATCAGGTTCGGGCGACGATCCGGTCGGTTGTGCCAGCGGAGGCGACCGAGGTCATCAGCTACGGGATGCCGGGCTTCCGGTATAAAGGGCCGCTGATGTGGTACGCGGCGTTCTCAAAGCATTGCAGCCTGTTTCCCGGAAACGCGTCCCTGGTTGAGACCTTCAAGGACGAACTCAAGGATTATCAGACCGCCAAAGGGACGATCCGCTTCCCGGTGGACAAGCCTCTTCCGACCGCGCTGCTGAAAAAGCTGGTAAAGGCGCGGGTCAAAGAGAACGAGAGGAAATATAAGAGTTGACCATTCGGTGCTGGTTGTCGGGGCTGGTTGTCGGGGCTGTCTTCGGCCGCTCTTGCTAGAATGATCCGACTTTTTGAGTCGCAGCCGGCGCTTCCCCCAGTCCGGCGTTGAAATTCAGATCTTTGTGCGCCGGAGCGTGGCATGCACCTGTTTCGCGTAGCGGCAGTTTCTGCCGGTATTTTTCTGTGCTGGTCTTCCTGGGCGCAGACGCCCCCAACGGCCCCCTCTCCAGCAGTGCGGGCGCAGCCCGCCGGCCAGAAGACACCTCCCGCGGTACCGGCGGCTACCCACGCGCTTGAAGCGGACGATCTTCAGGCGTTCTTTGACGGGATCGTTCCGATGCAACTGGAACGCTCGGACATCGCGGGCGCTTCGGTGCTGGTGATGAAGGACGGCGATGTGCTGCTGAAGAAGGGATATGGCTACGCGGACGATAAGAAAAAGACACCGGTCGATCCGGTGACGACGATCTTCCGGCTGGCTTCCATTTCGAAGCTGTTTACCTGGACATCCGTGATGCAGCTCCAGGAGCAGGGCAAGCTCGATATCGATGCAGACATCAATCGCTATCTCGATTTCCAGATACACCCCGCCTTCGGCCAGCCTGTTACCCTTCGCAATCTGATGACCCATACCGGCGGCTTCGAAGAGGTTATCCGGGACATCATCATCACCGATCAGAAATGGAAGATCTCGCTGCGCGACTACCTCGTCGCGAATCAGCCTAAGCGGCTCTTTCCTCCCGGCAAGATTCCGGGCTATTCGAATTATGGCGTCGGTCTGGCCAGCTATGTCGTGCAGCGGGTAAGCGGCGAGCCCTTCGAACAGTACGTCAAGGAGCATATCTTCGCGCCGCTCGGCATGACTCACTCGACCTTCTACCAGCCGCCTCCGAAAGCGTTTCCGGCAACGCCCTCGGAGGGTTATCGCGGGGACACGGAGAAGCCTCCGGTCGGCTTTGAAATTTTCAACCCGGCCGGCGCGGGCGGCCTGTCATCAACCGCCGCCGACATGGGGCGATTCGGACAGGCGCTGCTCAATGGCGGCGAGCTTGACGGCAAGCGCATCCTCAAGCCGGAGACCCTGGCGCAGATGTGGACGCCGCAGTTTCAGGCCAACCCCCAGATGCCGCCCGCCTGCATGGGCTTCTACCAGACCTGGCGCAATGACCTGCACTGGATTGGCCACGAAGGAGATCTGATCGCCTTCCACAGCCTTTTCTTCGTCGAGCCGCAGGAGAAGCTGCTGCTGTTTGTCTCCTATAACTCGGCGGGGGGCGGGAACAAGCCCAGGCCCGAGATTATCAACATGTTCTCGGACCGCTACTATCCGCGGGATAAAGGGCATGGTGACAAAAAGCAGGCGTTTATCAGCCTGCCGCGGAATGAGCTGACGGCGGTTGAAGGCACCTATGAGACAACGCGCCGGTCGGACAGCACCAAGCTGGCGGCCAGCTATCTTTTCGAGCAGCGCAGCGCGAAAGTGG
>Ga0209040_10002787_pt1 | contig 13516 bp, 11 predicted proteins | sample BogFormECP12_OM3_FD_188240 | JGI IMG/M metagenome (GOLD analysis project Ga0209040, IMG submission 188240) | Bog forest soil microbial communities from Calvert Island, British Columbia, Canada - ECP12_OM3 (SPAdes) (version 2) | ecosystem: Environmental > Aquatic > Freshwater > Wetlands > Bog ...
CCAGCCTCGCTGGACAACTTGGCCTGCAGTTGAGCCAGCGTCAGATCAGGCTTCGATGCCACCCAATCCATCACCTGACGCTGCGCCTCGGCACCGGCCCGCCACTTACGCCCGGGTTGGTGCGGCACCCGCTCGGCCTGCCCGGTGCGGTTCCGTTGTGCGGAAATCTTCTTTGCCCAGCCCACGCTCACCAGGAAGCGATCGGCAAGTTCCTCCAATGTCTCCTCGCCTTGATCGTAGGCCAACAGAAACTTACGGCGCAGATCACCCCTATATGGCTTCGCCATCGCTTCACTCGCCGCAGAGTCTCGCCAAAGTAAGTCTACACTATTAAAGAAAATGCTCTAGACCGAGAAGTTTGTGTTCCGACTACTAGCCGTGCTCTGGAGAAATTGTTTTTGAAATCGCAACCGTCGATGGGTTAGGTAGTTGAAATGACGATGAGTTCCGATTATAGGAACGCCTCTCGGCACGGCCTTTTCATTTAGGCTACTGACCAGACCGGACGTTTCTACCACGTGCAGTGCTGGCGTTAACGCTTTGTTAGAAAATAGTTCGTAGTCGTGACCGTCGCAATAGCAGTTTCTGTGCGCCAAAGCAGGCAATTTGGGAGAAGGCGACATGACATGTTTCATTTATATATCTGGCAGTGCCCGGTGAATTAGTCGTGCGCCCGAATCCTGTGGTGCCAAGGGTTGGCCTGCTGTCTCGCAGCTTCACCAGCAGATTGAGAGAGGTTTGCTCTTAAGTCTAAATGTTTGGCGAAGCCGTCCGCCAAAGGGGACACGCGAGACAAGGTGAAGCGCGGTAGCGGCACAATGCGAGAGGGAATAGATGCCCACTGTAAAGATCCTGTTGGGAGACGTACCGACAGAATGGCGCTCCATTCTATCAGAGCTTGCCGAGGAGGATGATGAGATCCAAATCATTGGAGAGGCGCTGGATCCAGTTGACATTCTCGTGAAGGTCAAAAACCTAAAAGTAAACGTCGTAGTACTTTCGCAAACACCAGAGGGGGGTGAGCCGGGTATCTGCAGCCACATATTGTTGGAATACCCCAACCTGCCGTTGATACTGGTGCCGTTGGCAGGGGGACCAAATGTACTTTGTCGACTGATGCAAAAGAGAGACACACGTGAAGCATCCAAAGAGGCCCTGGATCTCCTACTGCGACAACACGATCAATATCAAATCGGTTGACATATGCGCCGGTCTTGGGCTCATGGCAGCGGAAGTGACGGGCGAATGGTGCCCGGCGGTGACGATCCAGTTTCACTCCGCACTTCGTGGCGAATCGCGCATTAAAATCTTACTGGATGCATAGCTTAGGCGCAGATCTGCGAGGCTTAGGCACTGCTCAAAAACCTCGAGATCTAACTGTGACATGGAGAGAAAGTGGACTCAAATGAGAGGCTATATAGCGGTCTTTGATATCCAGCTTTCGTAGGACCCGGTGGACATGGTTCTTAACAGTAGCTTGGGAGATACAAAGACGTTTAGCGATGTGCCTATTAAGATGCCCGGCGCACATCAGCTCCCAAACTTCCCGTTCCCGAATGGTCAGCCTAACAGCCAAGGACCGACTAGCATCTTGTGCATCCGCCAGCTCTGCCAACCAGGAACATAGAGCGTAAGTAACCCGCGGCGTACTTACGAATTCATCGTTGCGTGCTTGACGCACGACCGAAAGCACGTCTTGAACAGTTGCGCAAAGTGGAACGTATCCACTCGCGCCAGCTTCGTAAAACTCTAGTGCATTCTCTCTTGTGTCCGAAAAGCCCAGTGCAATGATGGTCGCATCTGGATGCCGCTTCCGAAGTTGCTTCAATAACCTAATGGCTAGATTCGGACTTCGATTTACTTCGACGAGGTCCGCGGAAAGGCCATCTACCACCAATAGAAACGGCACGCCTTTCTTGAACGTGGACACCGCCATTGCTAGATCGTGGACAAAAAACCTGCTGCGCGACGTACGATCAGAACAAGATGCTACCACCATCACTTCTCCAGTATTAGCTGCGGGATGACGAACGGAACATCTCTGTATTCACAGCATAAAGGCGTCACCGAGGCATTATTTCTCCCCGATTGCCAAACATAAACGCTGGGTAAATCCATGCGGTGTTATCGGCAGACCGGAGAAGCAAAAATCAGCGCATGCCTTCGGACGACGTTTGGGCTGGTTGCATCTCCGCATTGGGCAAATCACCGGCAGGTGTCGAGAAACCGTTTACGGGTACCTAGATGTTTGCTGTTCTAAACGTTGACCTCGGGTCACCTAAAAAGGCTTTCCGCGAAGACAAAGAGTGCAACCAAGCTGCTTCATGGCGGCTCTTAGCGTTTAGCTTTTCGAGCAAGTTATGCACATGATTCTTAACGGTGTTCGGTGTGATAGAAAGGCGGTCTGCAATTTGCTTGTTGCTTAGGCCTGCAGTGATAAGGCGGAAAACGTCCATCTCTCTACATGTAAGTGCGGCATGTTTTGGAGGGGCGACTCGCCGCAGTCTGCGAATATTCTCAAGCACTAGCTCGACAACACGGCCACTGGTTAAATTGCGGCTTGTCTGCACCATTTGTATGGCCTCTATCAGTTCCGGCAATCTTTGATTAGTATCGAAATATGCAACGATACCCATTCGGATGAATCGCAGCAACAGCCGCTCCGGGATCTTGTTACCCACCAGTAGAATCTTGGAGTTTGGATACTGAGCCTTAGCACCTCTTATTTTCTCTAGTGCTTCTTTGACTTTTGTCTGCGAACAGTAGACCACCACGATGCCGGCGTCATACGACTCCGAAATCGAATTTAGCGAATCGAGGACCCGCCAACCGTAGCTACTTAACGCTGCCGACAGGAGGTCGGACACTAGGCGATCCCAACCATAGACCCACAACAGCTTTGGCTGAGACAAGGTGAACCTCCAAAACCATCCCGAAATACTTCTGTTGGGAGTTGAATCGGCAACGACCAGAGCATGAAGCTGTACCATTAGAATACGCCCAACGTCAATAGCGCAAACATGCCATGTCACTAAAGTGGATTTGGCTTATCTGAGCATCGATCCGACGATAGGCCGCTTCTGGTGCGCCACAAGGTGTCGTTGACCTGACCTCTAGCTTCGGAGGCTCGGGTAGACGAGATTCCTCAGCCCACTTTGTTTTTGCGCTTCGCCTTCTGCTCACTGCGGAGGCGAACCACTGCCGCGCAAAGTTTTCGCGTGTGCGATAGTCGGGCGCCGAATGGGGTTGCTCGCGGTTGTACTCCTCCGCTAGCGAGCGATCTTCCGCCGTGCATCCAAGGAAGTTCCAGAACCAGCTCACGTTTAGGCATTCGGCCCGCATCCGGCCGTTGAAGCTCTCCACGTGCGCGTTCTGCGCCGGCCTGCCTGGATATTGACGATGTCGATTTGCTCCACGCACCAGGTCAGAAAGCGTCGAGCTGATCTCCGCCCGTTATCGCAGTCAATTGCCATCGGCCGCCCGCGCTGCGCGATGATTGTTTTAAGCACGCGCGTTCCCCGCCGACCTTAGGGCAAGCTCGTGTCCAACTCCAAGGCCACGCACTCGCGAGTGAAGCTCTCCAACACACCGAAGATCCATTGCCCGCTGGCCGCCACATCGCTGACCAAATCGAGCGCCCACTCCTAATTGTGCGCACTCAGCCCCGGCTGCGTTCGCTGCACTCCACATCAGTCGCTTCCGCCGGGTTCGTTTCCTGCTCAGGCCTAATTCTCGATACAACCGCTTAGACTCTCTTATGGTTAACCGCTGCCCGCTCGCCGCACATCTTCTCGCCGCTCTACGAGCTCAAGGAGTTTTTTCGGATCACCGATTGCAGCATTGCAGCATGTCCTTGTCAACGCTCAGCTCGGCCAACAGCTTCGTCCGCCGGGCATCCTCTTCCCGCAGCCACTTCACTTCCTGGGGCTTCCCTGACTTCCATGCCGCTGTGCTTCGCCTTCCAGGCGTAAATGGTGTGCTTCGAGACGCCGTACTCCCGCCCCACATCTTCCATTGTGCGCCCCGCCTCCACCTGCTTCAGGGCCGCAATGATCTGCACTTCCGTGTACTTGCGTCGCGACATACCAGTCCCCGTCGTTTCCGACTGAAATCATATTTGGTTTTGGACGGATTCAGGGGGTCAGGTCACCGTCGCGAGGCGTCGACCGGTGTCAGGATGTAGAAGTATTCGGGGTGGATGCGTGCCGCGTCTGCGCAGCATCCATTTTATTGCCACGCGTTTTGTACCACCCACCGAGATAGTCCGTTTTTGAATCCCAAGGGGATTGGCAGACGCTACCTGCAGAACGTTAGATAGTCGCTAAGTCTGGGGCGAAACCAAAGACAGCAGATCTAGCCATGGTCAGCATAGAGCAACGCAACCCGAAGCGCGCAGGCACTCTTGAATTTCGCACGCAAGCGGTGCAGAGAGTGATCTGCTCTATCCGCAATCGCTTGGATGAAAGCATATCGTTGCGAGAAATGGCTGCGTTAGCTTACATGAGCCGATTTCACTTTAACCGCACCTTCCGTCAAATTACCGGATTGCCACCGCGACGGTTTCTTAGTGCTTTGCGTGTACAGACCGCAATTCGAATGCTGTTGGATACTGACCACAGAGTCACGGACATTTGCTTGGATGTCGGCTATAACAGCTTGGGCACATTCATCCGTCGGTTTTCGGAATCGCTTGGCACTTCACCAAGCAGATTGCGGTCGATCCGCCAGCCGCAGACGAGAGAACTTCTCCAGGTGGCAAAGGCGAGTCCGCCCGCAGCCGCTCGTAAGGCGGAAGGTTTGGTCGTCGGACGAACTATAACTCCATCGTCCTTTTCAGGACCAGTCTTTATCGGCTTGTTCTCTAATCCGATTCCCGAGGGTGCGCCGTTAGCTTGCACTGTTCAACACTCGTCTGGATTCTTCCGGATCGCACGGGCCCCTAGGGGGCGTCACTATCTTTTCGCTCTCGGTCTGTCCTGGCCTCATAGTATCAGTGACTACTTCAGCTATGATCGTGCAATACGCGGCGGTGGCATCGTTATCTTAATAGAGAAGGACGAGACGGAGTGCGGAGATATTGTCCTTAGACCAGCGCTGGATACCGATCCTCCAATCCTTGTTAATCTTCCGAGTCTACTCAAGACGATGCCTAGCGTGCGTCGGACTGCATCGAGCTCAGACGACACGTGATGCTGAGCAAGTCACATTTCGCGAAGTCTCACATTGAAGCCTTGACCGTAGAGAGCATTGACTATTCGTTGTATCTGCAAATCAAAGCCCAGAGCCAGTCACGGCGTATGTTTGTCTTCCCTTAGGGGGTGTCAGTGTCATGTTCGAACCTCAGACGCGTTATTCGGTCCCGCCCAGAGCCTTCGAGCAACACGCCACGGAATCAGGCGTGTGCGACAGCGGTTGGCTCAACCGACGGATGTTCTTGGACGAAAACGAGGCTCTATTTTCGGTGCGGCGTTTCGAACGTAGTTCCGAACATGCGCAACGACGCCTGGAGCTTATAGGACGTACCTTCATCATGGGATACAACTCGGTGATCAAGAGTAAGAGTCTCAATGAAATCAATGACGATCTGAGGGAAGTGCAGGCGGAGTTGCGCGGCTTTGCCTTCGAAGGCGCGTCGATGGCCTGCTCCCTCCTGGACGTTCTCTCGCTCCGATCACCCTGGTTCATGCGCCTCTTACTGGGCAGCGGTCAGCAATACGTTCATTTGTGCTGGGTTGGCGCCGGGTGGGCTTGCGCAAGGCTGAAGGCACTGCACTGGCGCTTTCGGCGAAAGGTTTTTAAGCATGATCCTCTGTTAAGCACTCTAGCCTATGACGGATGGGGGTTTCATGAAGGATATTTCTCTTCTCAGCGATACCTCTGCGCTCAGGCTCCTGCGCCTGCCGTTCTCAAAGGATATTTCAGGCAAGTGTTCGATCAGGGCTTTGGACGTAGCTTGTGGTTTGTTGGTGGAGCAAGAGCGACGGCCATTAAGAGCATGATCGCACCGTATCCTCTGGAACGGCAGGCAGACATGTGGAGCGGCGTCGGACTAGCCTGCACCTACGCAGGATGCACAGGTCGGAGCAATCTTGAAACGATGTTGACGATTGATAGCTCGTTCTTGCCCCATCTCCGTCAGGGTGTGGCATTTGCCGCCACAGCGCGTATGCATTCCGGGAATCTGATCGAAGATACACATGTCGCCGCGGAAGTCCTTTGCGGACTTTCACCGGAAAAGTTAGCGGAAGTGACAGATGCAGCACGGACGAGAACGAATGACTACATGAGCTGGAGAGCTGAGCTGCAGCGATATTTCATGTGAGGAAAGTTAATATGGGCTCTTCTAGGCATCCGCCCGTTAGGAAAAGTAAAGCCATGTTTATTGGCGCCGGCGTCTTCGTGGCAGCGTGGATGCACAGAGCTGCTCCCCTCAACACTAACCACATTCCTCGTCTCGTTGAAAGACTTGCCTTTCGCGCCTACGACCTCCCATCTCTATCGGGTCGGCAAAGAGTACGCGGCAGGCCAACAGCTCGATTGTCCATATCAGTGGATGGATTTCGGCTGTTAGGCGACCGCGGCCCTTGACGATGTTGACGGAGTACCTAATGAAGTCTGTTATGTGGACAGGAAAATCAACCAAGTCATTGTTGCGTCGGTGCCTGACACACCAGATCACTAGGCTCTCCGTTTGCGCTCGATGCTCTTACCGTCAATGTTTCAAAGTCAAAGGTGCTTGATCACGAATCGTTCAGGGACGGGAGTCGATGTTGCGGATCCCAAAAGTGATACGCGTCTGGACATTTGGTCAGCCACATCACTGGTGAATTCGCCCTGGAAGAGCGGAAGTTTTGCTTTTGTCCAATGTCGAAGTTCTTTGTGCACGCTGCACTTCTCTGCGTGCGCGAAAGACAACCGACGCGCCGGATCGCTCGATCATCATTTGCGTCGCTAAAGCGCACGGTCGGCGTGGCGGTTTCGAGTTGCAGTTAGGGGTCGTGATCTTGCGCCAAATCGAACTACTGGTTGCAGCGCTGGAAGACGTGACGTTCGGCGCTGCTTTGGGTGAGTAAGAAGCCATGGAATCCTCCTCGAATCCGTTTGTCAAGCGGATCGCCGCCATCGCGATTAGTGCGCTCCTTTTCGTCTTCGCCTGGGTGCATCGGCCTGTCCGGGCGAGTGCGAGTCGCTCGCTGGTTGCAGACGGAAAGTTCAACTTTATCCGGTACGAGCTGCCGACCCTCCCTGGGCCGCAGCAGAAGGTCCGCCGCGTCAATCCGTCGCTTGCCAACATCAGCGGATGGATCTCAGCCGTAGGCGCGGCCATAGCTCTCAACGACATTGACGGTGATGGCCTGCCGAATGACGTCTGCTACGTTGACACGCGGACTGACCAAGTCATTGTCGAGCCTGCTCCGGGTACACCTGCCCGCTATCGTGCGTTCACGCTGGATCCTTCCCCTCTCAGAGTGGACCAACAGACCGTGGCGCCTATGGGCTGCCTGCCCGGCGACTTCGACGAGGATGGAAGAATTGATTTGCTGGTTTACTACTGGGGGCGTACCCCCATCATTTTCCTGAATCGCTATGAGGCCAAACAACAGGAGTCGCTCAGTACGGCCTCGTTCCAACCGGTTGAACTAGTCCCCGACGGCGGGAAGTGGTTTACAAACGCTGCGATACTCGCCGACCTCGACGGCGACGGGCACGCAGATATCCTGGTTGGAAATTACTTTCCGGATGGCGCGGAGATCCTGAATTCGAACAGTTCCCATGTCGAGCACATGCAGGACTCCATGTCGCACGCCTTCAATGGGGGGGGCAAGCACTTTCTCCTGTGGCAGCCTCCAAAGCCCGGTGTTCCGGTTGTATTTCGGGAGGTGACGCCCGAGATCCAGGTTGGCAATTACCAGCCGGCAAGCCCGTCAATGCGTGAGGACATTCTGCACGGCTGGACTTTAGCGGCAGCGGCGGCTGACCTGAATGGAGACTTGTTGCCCGAGGTGTACATCGCCAACGATTTCGGCCCTGATCGGCTGCTGGAGAATCTGTCTCGTCCGGGTGAGTTGAAGTTTCGACTGCTGGTGGGCAAACGATCGTTTTTCATGCCCAAGTCCAAGGTCCTGGGAAGGGACTCTTTCAAAGGCATGGGAGCGGAGTTTGCGGACATCAACGGCGATGGCCGCCTGGACATTCTGGTCAGCAACATCACCGACGAGTTTGCCCTGGAGGAGAGCAACTTCGCGTTCATCAGCACCAACTCCCGTTTGGCTGACGAAAGCGGTTACGCTCAATTCCAGGACCAGAGTGAAGAGCTGGGAATTTCCCGGAGTGGCTGGTCGTGGGACATCAAAGCGGCAGATTTCGACAACGATGGCAAGCTCGAAATTGTGCAGGCTACAGGCTTCCTCAATTCGGCCAACTCGCAGCAGGGGATTGATCGTTGGCCCGAGCTTCACGAAATTGCGATGGGAAATGATGTCCTGCTGCAGCATCCGAAACAGTGGCATCGATTCCAGGGAAGTGATGCTCTCAGCTATCACAACTCGACTCCGTTCTATGTGCAGGATGACAGCGGCCGCTATGAAGACGTTTCGCAGGAAATCGGCCTGTCACATCAATATGCGGGGCGAGGCATAGCGGTTGCTGACGTTGACGGAAATGGTCTTCTGGACTTCGCGATCGCTAACCAGTGGGGAACTTCCGAGTTCTACAAGAATGCCAGCAAGACGCCCGGGGCGTCGCTCACATTGAAGTTGTTGCTGCCAACGGACCCGGCGAAGCGACAATTCCGGGTAGTGGACTCTGCTGCCGGCCAGGTCCCAGGTTCACCGGCGATCGGCGCCTGTGCGGACATCCGGCTTCCCGACGGAAAGTTGCTGGTCGAGCAGGTTGACGGAGGAAATGGGCACTCCGGCAAGAGCAGCTTCGAGCTTCATTTCGGACTGGGCGCGCAGCCGGCCTCGTTGGAGTACCCGGTAGAACTGAAATGGCGCAGCCGTGACGGTCAAATGCGCAGCCGCAAGCTGGCGCTGGCCGCGGGCCGGTACAGCATAGTACTGGGGGAATAACGGATGAGAGCGGGCACGGATACGAGACTGGCGGCGCTGCGACGTTTTGCTGCCGCGATCACGATTCTCACGCTTGCGGGCCACACTCTTCTCGGATTCGAACAGTCTCCCGCGCAGCCCATCTTTTCGCTACTGACGGCCTATTCGATTGAACTCCTCCTGGAATACCTGCAGTCTAAAGCGGACGGGAGGCGGCCTCGTTTTCTCCAGGGTGGCCTGGTCGGCTTCGTGGACTTTATGCTGCCGCCCCACATTACCGGATTGGCTGTTGCCATGCTGCTGTATGCCAACGACCGGCTGATTCCCATCATGTTCGCTTCGGGTATCGCTGTGTGTTCGAAAGCAATCTTCAGTGTGAGGCAACCATACGGTAGCCGGCACTTCTTCAATCCGTCGAACTTCGGCATTACGCTCACGCTCCTCTTGTTTCCCTCGGTCGGAATAACTCCGCCCTACATGTTCACGGAAGGATTAGGCCCGATCGGCAGCATGCTGCTTCCGGCATTTATCGTGGTGACTGGCACATTTATCAATACAAAACTTACGCATCGCATTCCACTTCTGATCTCCTGGGCCAGCGCCTTCGTCATCCAGGCCTTGGTCCGTCACTTTCTATTTGGGGCGGAGCTGTTGCCGATACTCGGAGTGATGACGGGAGTGACCTTCGTTCTGTACTCCTTCTACATGATCACGGATCCGGCGACGACTCCAGCCGGCGCCAAAGGCCAAGTTGCATTCGGTCTTTCCGTTGGTCTGCTGTACGGAGTACTAGTGGTCTCTCATGTAGTGTTCGGAATGTTCTTCGCGCTGACCTTTGTATGTCTGTGCCGTGGCATCGCGCTCGCCTTCAAGCCCTATCCGGCGGTGGTCAAGAGCCCAACCCAAGCCGAGCAGCCCGCGCTCGCAACGGTGCGCTGACCCATGCACGAGGGAATTGCCATCGTTGGCATGGGATGCGAGTATCCGGATGCCTCCACGCCCGAAGAGTTGTGGCTCAACGTGCTGGCGCAAAGGCGGAGCTTCCGACGAATCCCCCCTGAACGACTGGATCTGGAATCGTATTGGTCTGACAATCGGCAGGATGTTGACCTTACCTACTGCAGCAAAGCTGCTCTTCTTAAGAACCCCAGCTTTGACCGATTGAGCTTCAACATCTCGGGACCAACATTTCGCGCTACCGACTACACCCATTGGCTAGCTCTGGCAACGGCCTCCAAGGCCCTGCGCACGGCGTTCCCGGATGACGAACTCCCACGTTTTCACGAACGTACAGGAGTGTTCGTGGGGAATTCGCTTACCGGCGAGTTCTCGCGCGCCGCGTCCCTGCGCGTGAGATGGCCATTTGTCAGAGATGTCATTGAGCAGCAGCTTCACGAGTTAGGCTGGTCTGACCAGGACGCGTCGAGATTTTTACTGGGCTGTGAGGAGAAGTACAAGTCGCACTTCGAGCCCTATTCGGAAGACACCCTTCCCGGCGGACTCTCGAATACGATTGCCGGACGCATCTGCAACTTTTTCGATTTCAAGGGTGGTGGATACGTCGTTGATGGTGCGTGCGCTTCCTCGTTGCTCGCTGTCATCAGCGGATGTTCCGCTCTGCTCTCACGTGATATAGACGTCGCGGTTTGCGGAGGCGTGGATCTTAGCCTCGATCCGTTCGAACTGGTGGGATTTGCCAGGAACGGTGCTCTGGCTGGCGATGAAATGCGTGTATTCGACAGAAGCCCAACGGGCTTTCTGCCGGGCGAGGGCTGCGGATTCGTCATCTTGATGCGGCAGGAAGAGGCCAAGGCCACTGGGAAGCAAACCCACGCTGTCATTCGTGGTTGGGGGATTTCTTCGGATGGAGAAGGAGGAATGACGCGACCCGAGCCGCAGGGACAACTCCTGGCGCTGAGGCGCGCCTACGAGCGAGCGTCACTTCACCCGTCGGAGGCCGGCTACTTTGAAGCTCACGGCACCGGCACCGCTGCCGGCGATCAGGCCGAAGTGACAGCGATTTGCGACGCAGTTCGCGATGGAAGAAACGGCAGGAGTGACGCGGCGGTTGTCGGATCCATCAAAGCAAACATTGGGCATACGAAAGCCGCTGCCGGCATCGCTGGCCTCCTTAAGACGGTGATGGCACTTCAATCGCAACTTATACCTGCGACCACGGGCTGCATTACTCCGCATCCGATACTGCTCAACCACAAAGAACTGTTGCGAGTGCAGCACGAAACCACTCCATGGCCGTCGAATTGCGACCTGATCGCAGGCGTGAGCGCCATGGGCTTCGGTGGAATCAATACCCACGTGGTTGTGCAGAGTCCTTTATCAGTTAAGTCCTCTAGCCGAACGGTGCAGGTCGCGAGCGATTCTTACCAGGATGCTGAGTTGTTTGTCTTTTCTGGCAAAACGACTGCGGACTTGCAGAGCCAGGTCGAGTCGATCCGTGCCTGCGCCGAATCGTTGTCCGTGGGCGAATTGCCGGATCTCAGCGCCTATCTCATTCGGTCGGACAAGAAAGAAAAGTGCAGGGCTGCGGCCGTAGCAAGATCGCCCGAGGAATTATGCGGGAAGTTGCGGAAAGTGACTGACTGTTTGAGCCAAGGGAAGATTAACCAGTTGTCGTTTGAAGAGGGGGTCTTCCTATCCGGCGAATCGATGGGGCTGCGTCTGTGCCTTCTCTTCCCGGGACAAGGCATTGCTTACCGTAGTGAGGATTGGCCCTTTTATAAGCGGATCGTGGGCTCATCTCCGCTGCCTTCTCCCTTAGCTAACTCTGCCGATGCCGGGGAGACCGAGAAGGCGCAGGTCGGAATTTCCCTGCAGTGCCTGAAGCAGATGAGGATTCTTAGCGCGCTTGGCGTGCGCGCCGACGCTGCTGTCGGACACAGCATAGGAGAGTTGGTAGCGCTGCACTGGGCCGGAGCATTCACAGAATCGCAATTACTGGACTTGGCCTGTCTGCGCGGACGACTTATGCAAGCTTCCAGCCGTTCTTCTCGGGGGGCAATGGTCGCGGTAATGGCCACGGCTGCTCAAGTCGCCAGTTTCCTAAAGAACGGTGTCGTCATTGCTGCGCTGAATGGAAGCCATATTGTCCTTTCCGGTCCGGAGGATGAGATTGGCGCAGTTGAATCGGAATGTCTACGGAGTAGCATCCGAACTGTCCGGCTGCCTGTGCAGTACGCCTTTCACTCGCCGGCATTCAAGCCCGCAGCCCGTGCGTTCGAACGAGAGCTGAGTCGGTACAGCTTCGCTCGCGTCACCGGCAACGTGATTTCAACCGTGACCGGTACTCCGCTTGCGGTCGAGACCAGCCTCGCGCACCACCTTGCATACCAACTCGTCAACCCTGTGCTATTTGAGAATGCGATTTCTAACGCGACACGATGCAGCGACGTTTTTCTGGAACTTGGTTCCGATGGAGTGCTTGCGGGCATGGTCGCAGCGGTGGCGCAACTCCCCGCTGTCGGCTGGACCCCAAGTTCTGTAAAGGGACTGCTTCTGCTCGCCGCTGCTCTGCACGTCAGAAATGCCGGCGTCGACTTACTGGCGCTCGCAGACACGCGGTATTGCCGCAAGTTTTCGCCTGAGGATCCCGCCGATTTTCTTCGCAGCCCGTGCGCTACTTCGATGCTGCCAAAGAAGGCCCGACCCACTCGGAGTGCGCAAACTCCGCACTCAAGTACAAGGGTGTCTGCAGCGCCGTCCGAAACCGTTATCTCGCCGGTCGCGCAGAGGGGCGACCACGATATCCGGACCAATGCGGTGGGCACACTGATGGGGATTGTGTCCAGGAAGCTCGAGTTGCCCCTCGAGCGATTGTCGCCCGCCATGAACCTGCTGACCGACTTGCATATCAGTTCGATTGCCGTGGCCGAGATCGCGGTCGAAGCCGCACGAACATTGGGCAAGCAGCCGTTGCTGATGCCGACCAGCGCCGCTACGAAGACAGTCGAACAACTCGCAGCTGTCTTGGCCGAGTCTGCTGACGCAGACGATGCTTCGGATTCGGCTCAGACTGTGCAAGGCGTCGATAGCTGGGTTGGGATTGCGTTGGTTGAGCCTAAACCCGTTCCGCGGTCTCGAGTCGCCACGAATGCGCTAGCGCCTGGGAGTTGGAGCGTGATTGGAGGTGGGTCGCCGGGGGCGCGAGCGGTGGCAAATGCGGTCATGGGTAAGCTCTCGGGAGACGGCGTTCTGCTGATGTATGACTCGACTACATCCATGGATACCGTGCTGCAAACGGCACAAGAGGTCTGCCGGAATCCTCGTCCGTTTCTGGTGGTATGCGACGCTGCTGCACCGCAAATTTCAGGGTTCATCCGTAGTGTCGCACTCGAGGGAGGCCTTGAACGAACTACGCTGTTGCGACTAGATCTCGCACAAAACGGCGCAGCCCAACACGTCGTCGAGGAGTCGGGCAATGCCTCCCGATTTCTCGAAGCCGCTTTCGT